>Ga0208410_1000072_pt1 | contig 56223 bp, 36 predicted proteins | sample ETN02SmetaG_3_FD_185787 | JGI IMG/M metagenome (GOLD analysis project Ga0208410, IMG submission 185787) | Marine microbial and viral communities from oxygen minimum zone, Eastern Pacific Ocean - ETNP2014F10-02SV257 (SPAdes) (version 2) | ecosystem: Environmental > Aquatic > Marine > Oceanic ... | reverse complement strand
TATTCAATAGCTCAAACCATTCACCATATGAATCTGATACGGATGCCGGATTTGCCATTACCTCTGTGATCACGACACCTTGTTCAGAATAGGTCAGGTCATCAAACCAAACATCCATATACACCGGTAAATGATCGGAAGCATCATGCAAAGCATCTGCCATCTCAGCAGTTACAGAATTATTATTTCCATCATTGATTGCATCATTAAAATGATTTCCATCATTGCCAAAAGCCCAATAGGTTCCATCAACATAGTACATGGATGAGCTCTCATCAAGAATTGACTGGGAAACAAATAGCCAGTCAAACCTGTCATCCATTCCTCCATTAGCACCCCCTCCAAAACTAGATGTCCTAGGTGATTGAGTATGTACATCAGAATAGGAACTATTATTGTGCCAGTGCCCTATGCGGTCAATGGGGTCAAATAGTCGACCAGCATTATCATCACTGGCACCGGTCAGCATATCGAATGCAGGCTCAGAGGAAGAGTTATTTGAATAAATATTGAAATCTCCAGCAACAATAAAAAAGTTGGCATCCAATTCATTCAAATGGTCTCGCAATATGGTGGTCTCTTGCAATCTTTGATTAGCGTTGGAGGTACCCGAGCTGGCTTTCAAATGCACTCCATAAACATTGAATTCAATGCCAGATAAATTATGAAGCATTACCCATTGAATGACATCTCGCGTGCCGGAAGATTGAGCAGTGTAGACCACACTTGTACTAATAAATGTAAATGTGTCATCCTTGTAGTACAGAGCAATATCCTGTTGTGCGGTCTGATTTGTGAATGGAGCGCTAGCCCAACTATTTGGAGCTATCACATCCAATACATCAGATCTAAAATGCGAATATCCTGTTTCCCCAATAATTTCTTGGGCAACTATCAGATCTGGTTGTATGAAATCAATGATCAAAGCATAATCATCTTCTCGACTATTCTCATCTTGATAATTCAATATATTATATGTCATTATTCGAACGGTTGAGGCATCAAGAATGCTAACTAGAATTGTTAAAACGATATATCTCATCTAAAAATCAACATGCGCTTCAATATGACCAATCTCAAAACCATTATGATTGGTCAATTTTTTGGTTCTAAACTTATTCAATTTATCTTTCTCACTTTCGGATAATAATTCCAAATGCTCCATTAACTTCATGGTAACAAGCGGCATCGCTCTAAAACTCCCATCCAAAATCTTAATTGCTATTCCAAGGGGGCCGTGAGTATCAGTTCTCAATGCAATCCCACGCACGGATTCACCACCTACTTTAGTAACTCCTCTACCTTTCAATGCACTTATGAACATTGAATCAAAATGATTGGTGCCACCAACCATTTCAGGGTACGCCACCATCGCATCAAATGCCCTTTTTAATTCTGATTTATTACCAGAGGCCATGACCTGAAACATCTCAGCGATCATTTGAAGTGTCATAAAAGGAGTTGGCGCTGAACATCCATCTAATTGTGTAGGAATATTTTTTTGGCCACATATCTTACTAACATATTCCCTAATGACCGTTTGAACGGGGTGATCATTATTTATATAACCTTTGATTCCCTTCCCTAGATATTTTGCAAGAGCTAGCATTCCAGCATGCTTTCCACTACAGTTATTATGGATTGGTAGGGCAGTCTTTTTATCCGCGATCATTGCATGCCTAGAAATCGTATCTGATGGATAGTGCGCCCCACATTCATAGTCATCAACTCTCAGGCCTAGTTTACTCAGCATTGACAGTGCTGTATCTACATGCATATCCTCTCCTTTATGAGAAGCACACATTAGTGCCAATTCTTTTTCATCAAATCCTGCAGCATCAACAGCTCCTGATCTAATTACAGCACCAGCCTGAAAAGGTTTTAAAGATGACCTAATACAGGTAAGGTAGTGCGGGTCACCTGTACTAAATATTGTTTGCCCCTCCCCATCAACAACAACAGCAAAAGCGACATGAATACTTTCAGTGAAATCGCCTCTTGTTACTCTACATGAGATCGGCATGATCAGTGTAACATCTTTGATACAAACTCAAACTTGTATCCTTTTTTCTTCAACTTTGGTATTTGATCACTTAAAACGTTCAACGTTTTTGGCTTTACATGCCCAATACCAATCGCTGAACCAACTTCTTCAGACCTTTTGACTAATTTCATAAGCTGTTTTTCAATTTTTTCCTCATCGTCCTCATTATCCAAGAAAATATTTCTCCTTGCCGTTGGTACCCCAAAAATCTCCATAGTGGTTTCACCAATTGTCTCAATCGTCGTTCTGCTATCCAAGAAAAAAAGACCTCTCTCTTTCATGACCTTTGCAATATTTGACATTACATTTTGATCTGCTGATGCTTTAGAGCCTTGATGATTATTCATCCCAATTGCAGTTGGTATTTCTTTTAAGGCATTATTAAGTCTTCTTTCAATGGTTTCATTATCCATTGTTGTCATTAGGACAAATTCCTCTTCGCCATATGTCTTACCAGTATTCTCCATAGGCATATGAACGATGACCTCGTATCCTGATTCAACAGCCTTTTCACCAAATGAGGTACTATACCTATGCCCTGGGATTATTGCATAGGTCAAGCGAGCATCCAACTCTAAGAACCCATCTGATATCTCGTCATTTCTATAACCAAAATCATCTATCACAATTCCTATTATGCCTTTCAGAATAGGAGTTGGTTTTTTTGGAAGAATAACATCAGAGCTATCTTTCCCCTCTTTCTTTTTCTCAACTTCAACCATTCTATCTTGAAGGTCCTGCTGCTTGCTTTCATCATCCATCTTCTTCATTATGATCAACAATATCAAAATGATGAATGTCAAGGTATAGATCATTGGGGTTCTAAAATCAAATTTCTTCATGGCATCAGAACTCTAATTGACAGCAATTTTGGGAAACCTAGGTCTTGTGAACCAAATCTTGTGCCATAAATAACTTGATAACGATCAAAATTAATTCCAATACCAACTGAAGATTCTACAACCTGGTTTGAGGTGGAATAACCAGCAAGTAGATTCAAGCGATTCCATCTAAAACGATTTCCTAAATGAACTTTAGCCTCTGATACAAGCGAGTTCCATTCGATGGAACCAAAAATACTATTTTTAAAATTTTTAAATTGAAATTCTTTCGAGATACCAGAACAAAATCGCTTAGGAAGACTTGGAGAATCATTTTCTAATTTTGTCATCCCACCGAGATTCTTTGCAACTAGGCCAATTGAGTAACCATTTTTTAGCTTAATTGAATATCCAAGATCAATACCTACTCCCTTGGATTGTTCGGTATAAAGACCAAATTGAACATAAGATATTGAAATCCCATAACTTTGGTTAAGTCGTTTGAATCCAACGCCAGCATCTAGAATGAGTCCATAAGCACTAAAATTCGAGACTGCATCATCTTGAGGAACATTACCTCTAAATTCAAGATCGTTAAGACCTGAATATTTAATTCCAATATGAAAAACCTTATCCAATCCAATCTTATTGTAGCCGATCTGAGATAATGACACATCGCCAATCCAGTTTCCTCTATTTAGAGATAGATATGGGTGTTTTTCATTTGCTATATAAAGTGCAGGATTGATTGGAAATAAACCACCGAGTGTGGCATGGCTACCCATACTCAACTCATCTGCAGATGATGGAAGATTCAGCATCTGTGTACCCATACCTTGAAGCTGAATTACAATTGAAAATAAAAGACTAAAAATTAAACGCATAGGAAATTGTATGTGCTGATTGCGATGCCCAGTCTAATGAAAAAGCATAATCAATATTCGAATCACGGGACTTGAACAATCCATATTCATATCCAACTCCAAAAGCCATTCTTCCATTTCCATAACCACCTCTGAAAAAATATTGTTCTAAGAAACCATATTCAATTCCAGCACGAGGTAATATCCCTGAATAGGTATCATGATCTGTGATCATACCAATATCCCAAACAAATAAAAGTGATTTCTTATGGTATCTTGACCCAACCCTATAAATAGTTGGGAATTCCTCTTTGTAAGGTCCTCCTTGTGCATAAATCTCATTCGTGTCCCATTGGTAATTTGAACTTATATCTTGAATCATTATTCCAAAAGTGCTATGGTTGCCAGTATTTACTAGTATTCCAATGTCAAATCCAATCCCAGACCCTGAGACCTGGTCCGATTCAGTGATTGGCAGGTCATACCTCAAGATCTTAAAATTGGCCCCGATAGACAGCCAGGGCAAAAAACGCTGTGCGAATGTTATCATCAATGCATTCTCTCCCGTCTGCATCTTTGATGATTTCATGCCTGTACTGTAACGCCCTTGTATGTCACTCACACCACCATAGACCCAAGCCACACCAAGTCCTGCAGTCGGGGGGAGTGACATTGAAAAACTAGTTGCAGCCAATCGTCTATCAAGCGTTAAGTTTGTGTATGAACTTCCAAAGTGTCGTCTTTTTAAAAAGGCAGACCATGCAGGATTATGAACCACAGGAAAACTTTGATCCAATTCAGCCGTAAAACCACCACCCATTGACAAAGATCTAGCGGTCATACCCATCCTAAGAAAGCCTCCCGATTGTCCTCCCCAATCTTGAGCAAAGGAAATGGATAGTATGGTAATGAGATAAATAAAAAGATTCTTCATTATTTGACCACAATTAACTTGTCCCAGAAATACTCTGGACTCTTATTTACTGAAGGTGCATATTTTAATCGAATGAAATAAACGCCATTGTCTACTAGAATTCCATTCATGTCACGTCCATTCCATTTCAATGCTCCATCATAAGAATTAAGATCAAAGTTGTACTGAAATACCTTTTCCATCGCAAAATTAAAGATATCAAGCTCAACTTGAGTATTTATGATAGTACCCGTATGAAAACGAACATAACCTTCATTACCCATTTGGTTATGGTTCAAAGGTGAAAATGGATTTGGATAAGCATAAAATTCCATTGAGTCATACTCTGTTTGAAAGATCGTCCAACTTGAGCCTTGTAGATCTGTTGACAATGCTGCGCCATTCGATGTACCAACCCAGAGACTTGAACTATCGATTTTTCGCTCATCAATTGCAGAGGTATAGACAATATCCGTTAATATCTCACTCTGTGACATGAATGTTGTATCAATGGCCGGATCATATAAGGCCCAGTTCTCTCCATCAAAACTCTTCCATAATCCAGACTGACTCGATGCAAATACCAAAGAATCCTTTGCCGTAATATTATATATTCTCTCACCCAATAGAGTGGTCCTCCAGGTCAAACCCCCATCCCTGGTGTAACTCAATCCTCGAACCTCTCCAGGAGTATCAGCATTCATTGTCGCTGCCCATATAGTTGTTATTCCATTCCATGCCTGTCTGGCTAATCCAACGACAAAGTTTCCTGACAAGTTAGCATTTTGATATGTGTAGTGAACCCATTCAATGCAATTGAACAATTGAAAATTTCCTGGTGTAACCTCTTGCCATTCATTGATCATTATACCGCGATTGATTCCATTTGCAGTTCCTGCCCACACTGTATCTCCATGTACTAAAATTGAAAATGCCTTGTGATTATGGTTTCCTCCATCAGAAGGATCTCGTGGGTTAAGGTAATATCCTGGAAGGATTGCCCTTCCAAGATCATCAATCTCGCTAAAACCTGAGCAAAATGATAAGGAATCTTGCTGATCCATTGGCATTGGAACAACCTCCCAATTTCTGTCATTTAGATCGTATCTTCTTAGACCCCCAGCCCAACTTGCTGTCCACAAATAGTCACCATGTAAAAAAGCATCATAGGTAACATTTGCCTCTGGAACAGTGACTGGAAGACTTCGGAAGAAGCCCTCTCCAAATGGCCTTATGGTGTCAGCATCAAGGTCTACAGGTTGTTTTAAATAAACCCATGATATTCCGGCACTATCATTGACAGATTGAGCATTGTAAGTAAGGGTAAGTCCATAACCAACCTGGATACTACCATTGTCACCTGAATAAGCAACTGCCATTGTATCATTCATTACCGCCACAGCAGGAATGCCTCCGTAGGGTACAAATTGAGTTGCTTGACCATCATATAAGGTATCCAATGTAGTACGGTGACTGTACACACTAAGTCCATCATGCAGAGCAAGTCCCCGCCCAGTTCCAAACCAAGTCAATGAGTCTCCCATTAATTTTATCTCTGCAACAATATTGCTAAGCAGACCCTCATTCATGAATGTATCCTTTACCGCCATACGAAGTGCAAATCGATCTGGTGTATGTGACTGCCCACTAAGAGACGAGACCAGCACCAAAACGATCAAGATATTACTGTATGACAATCTCATGCTCTACCATATTACTATAATCATTTGATTTGTCTTGTGCAAGGAAACGCCATTTAAAGGTCCCTGCTTTTGTCTGGAAATTCGGGTCCTCAAAACCAGTGCCATAGACTGGAATCCTGAATGAGAATAATCCATCTCCTCTAATCGAATCTCCACTTGTTATGTTTGGTTCATACAAGATGACCTCGCTCCCATCATCATGCAAATAGATTGGATTACCATTATTCATTAGTGAATCCCCTTCAACATGGAACGAGGTGAACCCTGCCCACTTAATGGTCTCTAGCCCATCTGCATCAAAGACCTCTGCTTTGATAAGATGTAAGCTCACGGTTGCATCTGAAGACCTCTGAATAAAGGTGTCTGCAACCACAGATTCAATTCTAGGAATGATGTTACCTATCAAAACAGAATCTCTTAATGTAAATATCTCAGAGCCAAACACTGCAGAATAATCCATATAAACAAGCCCTGTAACATCTGTCAGGTCATTATTTAGGTGGTCTTTATCATTCAATATCTTTATAGCAAATACATCATCATTCATTATTATATCACCTTGAACACCACCATCGTTCAAGGTGAATTTATCTGGAGAACCCTCTCGACTTATGCCATGCCAAAACACAAGAACACTGTCTAGTTTTTCTCCTTCAAAAGTAGACTCTACATTTACGGAAAAGTATAATTTGTTCACATCCTGTAAAAAAGAGAAACTTGGATTTATTATTGGCTCTCCCAATTCTTGATCTTTTGGCTCAGAACATGATAGATAGACCATAGCAAGCATCATTAAACACTTCTTAGAGGTATTGTTTGATCTTTCCTTGTTTATATTCATGATCTAATTACCAATTTTGTCCCTCTCGATTATAAATATAGTCTACCATCAATCTCCCAACCTGCCCCAAACTTTCAGCGCTACAATTTTCAGGGAGATCATCCATCGTATGCCAAAAATTGGCGTAAGAATTGGGGTATTTAAAATCAATTAGATCTATCGATGGAATTCCCGCGATTTGATAGAGCGGTACATGATCATCATAGATGGCATTTTGAGGCGTGATGTCAAAAGCATCTAGCCCAAGATCATCAGCCCTGTTCCAAAGATAACGTACCAGTTCTGGATGGAATTCAAGGGAGTATTTTTCAACTGGAAGATGTAACTGCTTATCTGCAACCATATCTAGATTTATCGCTTCATTGGGCTTTGGTATTGGAAGGTTTTTTGCAAAGAATCTTGAGCCCTGACAATAGGTCTCATTCTCACCTGGCAACCCCATATCTTCACCATCAAAAAAGACCAGATTTACACCAATCGGTGGAGGAGACTCACCCATTATCCTAGCCAGTTCTAATAGAACTGCAACTCCTGAGGCTCCATCATTTGCTCCAATGATGGGTTGGTTTCTGTCTTTTCTATTTTCTTCAGAATCTGCCCAAGGCCGAGTATCCCAATGACAAGATATCACGGTCTGAAATTCAGAATCAGTATTATATCTGGCAATGACATTTTGAAGATTATGCCGTGTTCTATTCCTTTTCTCCTGATAGGAGAACTCTTGAATAAGGACATCATCTGCAGTCTTATCCAATTCTTCAAGCATAAAATCAAGACATTTATAATATCCTTCTGAACTAGGATTTCTAGGACCAAATTCACATTGTCTTAAAAGATAATCAAATGCATGATTCTCGTCAAATTTTGGGCCACTTGGACCACAAGAAAATGTAAATAATGTTATAATGATCAGTATTCTATTCATGTTATCCCGATATTGCTAAATTCACATCAAATCCAAAATCCCTATCTATTTTTCTACCAGTTGTCCTTGTGTCACTCTCACGATATTCATATCGTAAACCCCCACTAACTTTTGTTGAAAACTGATATGAGATCCTGAGACCTGTTTTCCAACTCTCTGAAAAAGACCCAACCTCAAGATTTATTTTATCTCCAGATCTCTCTTCGCGGCTCTCATTCAGGTCGAAATTTAAGGTAAAACTTATGGTATTATTGAGATTCAGATTGCCATAAAATGGAACAGGTATATTTATTCCTCCCCTGTGAGTATAGGTCCCTGTTGAAGTATAACTATTATCGTTTTGTATGGTCAAGCCACTTGGGCTCTCATCTAAGGAACGACTCATATTATTTCTAAAGGTTAGAGAGATATTCTTTTCCAATGTCATATTTATACCAATGAGCGGAGAAAAGTTCTGATTTATCCTGGAAGATCTTTCGTTGTCTTTGTACTTATCTGAAAATGTGCCAAAATTGAAGAAATTCATTTGCTCAGTTGCACCATCTTCAAATTGCCATGACCTAGTTTCTTTTCCAGAGAAACTATGTTCCATCGAGGCAGATTTTGCTATGATTTTTATAAGTGGCCATTTCTCCAGTCCACTTAATCTGAAACTCCAACCTGGGAATGGAAGTCCCTGGTTAAGTAGGTCACCATATGCAACATAATCTCTTGTCATTGACATTTGCTCAAGCCCAGTACTTGATCGAGTAGTAGAAAAATTTTGAGTAAAGTTCGTGCTTATGGTAATTGCCCGAGTTAGCTTGACTCCAGTTCTTATTGATGCATCACGTTTATGATCCCAAGATCCCAAGTTACTTCCTACTTCACTTGATTGGTCAAGGTCATGGTCTGGCAACCAACCAAATTTATAGCCAATAGGCACATTACCTATGATCTGATTTGCTGAACGATTTAGTGTCTCAGTATAACTAAGAGATATGGGATTAATTCTTTTAAATAGACCATGAACTACATTCATAGGATTAAAACTTTTCTTTGTCTTTTCCTCTTGCTCCTTTTTTTCTGGCTGAGTCCTACTGCGATTTCTAGACCTCATACCTCGTGAGCGATTCGAATTCCCTGTTTTCTTTGATGATTTAGGTTTGTATATGAGTTCTATCATTTGGACAGGAGTGAGTGTGAAATTCGAACCAAACCTTAATTGTGTGCTTATATTTTGTCCTTCTCGGGTAAGATCATCAGACCAACGAAAGTTTGCTGTGTAATTGAAAGATGGCTTTATCCACTTAAACATAGTTGGACTATATGTAGTATTAAAGCTCTCGGTTGTTTGGGTTACAACTCCTGGATCCAGTTCCTTTAATGCTGTCAATATGTAACCACGATAATTGTTTAAGTTACTCTGACCTGTCCAACTATACTTACTGGATAATGTATTTGTGAATTTATAGTCAAGATTAAGGTTTCGATTTAATCCGAAATTATATGTCTCAGGACTCTTAACACCAGTCCTTGTTTCATTCCAGGTAAGTTTTTCACTCATATTCATACCTGTCTTGAAAGAGGTTGGCGTATAAAATAATTGAAAATCATTTGCTGATTTACCTATCACGGGCAGGCTCTTTGCCCATGACAAGGGTTTAATGTAATTATTCCTTCCAAAGGCAAGATTATATGCGAATTTACCAGAATATGTCTCAGACCATTTTTGACTATATGTAACATCAGATGACCTTGATTGTGAAGCACTAAAGTTCAAAGACATATTATCAAGCGTATACTTCATTAATTTGTTATCTGACTTACCAGTTTTTTTTATTGATGTGTTCAAAGATATTGTATTACTCAATATCATGATCGAATCTGGTGTGTTATCAGGGTCAACTAGAATATCCTCTCCAGAAAAGAATTTTGGACGACTCTGATTCTGACTAAACGAGCCATTGATTGGAATTGAGACTCCCAATGACCTAGGTAAGAAACGATGAAGGTCTATCTTACCTGTCATATTGAAATTTTCCGAAGTATTATTTGATTTAGATAGTCTTTCTTGGAGTCTATGATAATCAGCGTCTTGCCTACTATAGACAATGGTCGCAGAACCTAAATCTGACAATTTCAGACTCGATTGCACTCTCATTGCTACACCCTTTTCCTTCTTAACACCACTTAAACGCAACTCATCGATCCAAACTTCACCATCTATTGGAATATTCCCAGTGTTCTTTAAACCTACTGCAAAGTATTGTAAACGATTCAGTGCTGGTTTTCCAGATATGGTAACCTTCTTTCCTGTTAATTGCCCTAACTCATCAGCATAAAGATATTTTCTTACATTTGCTGAATCAAGGATCTGGTCATTAGAACCAAATCTCTTTATTTTGGTTGTATCAGATTGTTTTAATGCAGTCAACCAATTTAGATCTATTTTGAAACTATTTCTGTTTTCATCCTCATCCCAACCTGCATAGACTGGCTGAGTAATCTCATAATAATCTTCTCCAAGACCAAATTTCAAGAAAATTTCAACATCTGTTTCTAACATATTTGTCCAATTACTATTTCCGTTAACATACATTTTCATGAAATCATATGTCATAAAACTTCTTTTTTGGTCTTCATTCAATGTATACAACGTCTTCTGTGCAATTCCTGTATGCTTGGGTGGTAGATTGGAGAATTTCAAGACCAATGATTGCTCTTTACTTTGAATCTCATTGATTCGATCATATTCACCCTTTACACCCTTAGGAGGAATGTAATCAGCATTGTCTTCAGTATTAATAACTGCCACCTGAAATTGAGGCCCATCTTCTTGATCCATTGACATGGATCCTAAACTACTTGCCTGAAAAGCTAATTCAGATGTATCTGGACTAAAAATACCCATTTCTTGCCATTCATTTCCAACGATCTCCATCTTTGCGATCTGCAATGTTTTTTGCTCTTGCTCTATGCCCGTGACCCCAATTCGAACATATCGTATCTCATTCCACTCAATATTCTGAACTTTTCTAAAACTTGAAAGCGGAATACGAAAAAGTTTCCACCCTGTTGCTACCCCATCCTTCTCGGTTGTTCCTGCAAGGTATGTCGTATCTGTAAGCATGAAATTTGATGAGAAATAGTCATTGGCCTTGTCCAAGAAAGTGGATCTATCTAAATCTTCAGTGTCTGGGTATTTCCCTCCTTCTTGAATCTTGGACCCCGTCCCATTAGACTCTGTTCCATTTACATTTGAATAGTCTGAGCTTCCAGCCTCATAGTCCCAATTATCTCCATTTGGATCTTCAGGGTCAACATCATCAGAGATATTTACTAATGAGGTATCATTTGCTGCATAATAATCAGAATAGAAACCACCTTCTAAACATCCACCCCATCCATCCTCTGATTCATCAAAACAACCGTCCAATCCGGTATCCTCTATATCTTCAAGGAATCCATTACCAAGGGTCAAGCCCGCAGCAGGAATATCTTCTGTATTGAGCTGCCCATTTCCATCCGTATCCTCTGAAATTTTCCCAAGATCAATTTGCAGTTTACCTGAATTACCTTTTACCCATATCTCAAAAAACTTACTTTGGATTTGGTCATAATCTCCTGAATATAGAGAAGTTGTAATTCCAACCCATAATGAGTCAGGGTCATGGTATCGTTGATGATCTCTTGCCTTATATCTCATCACCAAAACATCAGTTGTCTCATTTCCCGCCCTAAGCGACGTAGACTGATTTGGCCAAATATCTTTTGTACGGATTGGAACATAGGGATTATACCAAAATAATTTCCCTCTATTTCTTTGACTAAGGGGATTCGTGAAGGATGAGTCTTGCTCATTAAACTTAAGTGGGGCGGATGATGCTTTCCAAAATCTACGCTGAATCGATGGTGAAGTTGTTCGCTTACTCCCTTCGAAATCATCAATAAATGCAACCCCGCCTGGATCACCAGTCTCTGAATTACTGATTGAATTAGGATTTGGTAACACCTGTGCAATCTCACCCTCTACGGAAAAGGTTGATATCTTTTCAGCTTGTATCAGGGGCAGCTTATCTAGCATTCGAGTCACTCCATCCATTTCCCATTCATATCTACCATTTAGATCCCAGATAAAATTTCTAGTTGGTTCATAGCCAACCTCAACTTTTTCATTAATGATGGATTGATTGAAATATAGGGCCGTCGCACCAATAAAAGAGTTTGGTTTACCTAAATCCATTTGAGCTCGAGTACCAAAAATTGTTTTCTTATCAAAGGAGACCAATTCATGTTTATCATAATTGACCTTTAACTTCGCATTAGGATCATTGGCGGCATCTCCCAATAAGACAATTGTTCCTGTAAAATAATCAATGTTATAGTCCATCCCTCTTTTTAGTGTAACTCCATTCTGAATGACCTCTTCACTTCCTTCAATCAGCATGAATCCCAAGTTTATAGTTGAACTTTGATTGGTATAAGCAGCCTCTATCATCCATCGATGATCACCATTGATCTCTGATGATGATGATGATGTATACATGACACCCGTACCGAGTTGATCTTTTAATTGTTCAGAACTTTGCCCCCCAATCAAAGAGTCTCCATTCGCAAATGGATGTAGCGCTGGGAACATTAATTCACCATCTACCATATTCATTATGTTTGCCATATCTTTGTCAATTATCTCATCATAACTGCGGGTACCATTCTCATCCAAACTATCTAGACCAAATAAGGTAAGATATGGAAAACTTGAAACTTTATCTCTTTCAGAAACTGGAGTTGAATTTTTATTGACCACTTTAATATCAAACCCATCAGGGTTGATCTGAGATGTCCCTAAATAATATACATTCTTAAACATCAGTGGCCATGTAGAATGATTTGGATGGCTATTGCGTGGCTTAAGCATCATCAGAGCTAAATTTGTTCCTGCTGAGTCAGGGCCTTGCCCAACTTCTAATAATGTTTGTCCGGTTTGACGGTGCTCAATAGTGAAAGTACAACCTAGTATGTCTTGTGAAACTTGCTCACGCACCCTAATAAAACCCAGATCTGGACTGACATAATAGTTAGAGCCCTGCTCTAATAGCACAAAACTTCCCTCCTCATTCTCACTTACATATTGAGTGGTGTCATTAGGATTCACGTATGCCATTCCTGTCATCGCACTAGGATCATTTATATTTATTGATTTATATAATTCAAAATTCTTCACCACAACATCTCCGATTAGATGCAATCCATTTCTTAATGGATAAAAAGAAGGTATCGAAACAGGCATTGACGTAAGAGATGTATCAACACCATCTCGAAACCAAGGATGAATGAAGAAATAGCGGTTTTTCATCCAGTCAACATCCCTTATTTGCTGGGTACTGCTTTGGCCTCCTCCTTCCCATTCAGATTGTTCTTTTTTAGATTTTTCAATTGAGGCTATTGTCGTGACATCAACCGGACCAAGTTTAGATATTGCCTTTATTCCAAAAAGACCCTGATTTTTACCAGAGAATGTCACATACTTTGTTGATGGAAGTGATAGAGATATATTCCCCGCTTCAACCTTTTGAACTATGTCATCTTCATGACCTTCATATGAAATTCGAATGTTATTTTCCCATTCAAACTGTCGCTCCGAATCTTGATCCATAGCAACGGTTATGCGATCACCAATCTTTCCTTGGATATTAAGGTTTTGTTTTTGGTCAAATTCTAGATGTGTATTCTGTGTCTCATTTAATGTTGACCTAACTAATTCTTGATCTTGAAATACCATTTTACCATTAATATTCACATTTCCACTTACCTGCAAAGATGCTCTACCTAATTTTCCCATATCCATTCCTACGACCTCAAGCATTTGGCCTCTACCCTTTCTATTATTGTCTTTTTCATCCTCCTGCATGAATTGTAGGAATTTTACATGCCATTTTTGTTGTTGCATCATCTCTAAGTACCAATCAACTGATACAGTAAATGGAATTTTTAGATTTTCACCATTGATAGATTCAGTGATTGTAATGGTTTTCCAATCTCTAGAAAGTTTTATATCTATATTTTTGATACCAAAGAAATATTTCAATATCCCTCTGTATTTAGGAATAGAGTCATCATAGGCAACCAGTGATGTGCTTGATCGAGGGAATGGATCTACAACAAATGAAGACGAAGGTATAATTTTAGGCATAACAAGCCTATATGAAACGTCTGAAGCTGTACCTGTTTCATCTGAGAAGAGAAAGGAAAGGGACAGACCTAGCCATAGGCTAAAAAGATAACCTTGGTGAAGGAAAGAACTATGTTTTTGTTTATGGTTCAAGTTATGTCTTGATCTAACTGATACCGATTTTTCCTATATCATCTCCTTTTTCTAAATGAGGTTGTAATAAATTTTTCATTTTCATCAAAGCTATGCCTCTATGGCTTATCTCATTCTTAACCATTTGATCCATCTCTGAAAAAGTCAGGTCATGGCCTCTAGGTAGGAATATGGGGTCATAACCAAATCCATCATTCCCCTTTGGATCTAAAGTTATTGTTCCTTCAACTATTCCCTCTGAGTAGAGTTCCGTAGAATCGTCAACGAATGAGACAACTGTTCTAAATCTAGCTGTACGCTTTGCATTGGGGATGCCCTCTAATTCTTTCAATAATTTATTGATATTATCATTGAAAGTAGCATCCTCACCAGCATAACGAGCCGAATAGATTCCTGGAGCACCTTCAAGCGCATCAACCTCCAGTCCAGTATCATCCGCTAATGATGGAAGCCCTGTCACCTTATGAACAGTTCGAGCTTTGATAAATGAATTTTCAATAAGCGTAGTTCCTGATTCCTCTATGTCACCAATTTGTGGATATTCGTCTAAACCCAAGATCATGATACCCATTTGGCCTAAAAGAGCATTCATCTCTTTTTGCTTGTGGATATTATGCGTAGCCAAAACCAACTTCTTTCGTCGTGACATTGTGAATATAACCCTACTAAAAATGACGAGAAACATATGTGGAATCGCTAAATGAGTCAAGGAGTATATATTTAGTCGATTTTTTATCAAATATTTTTGTTTTCCTAGAACGACCAAGTAATTTTGCCCCGCTTTTTAAATACATCAGATCTCTTTTGTGTGTGGCTCGGTAGCTCAGTTGGTAGAGCAGTGGACTGAAAATCCATGTGTCGCTGGTTCGATTCCGGCCCGAGCCACTTCTATTTCATATTAACTTCAACAATCAAAATGAACCACAGTCCTTATATCATAGCATGTACTCTCAGTCTCATCCTATTTTCATGCTCAGAAAAAATTGATGATATCCCAGATAATGTAACGGATATTGATACAACCCTTGTAGGTCAGAATGGAAGACTGCAGGTCCTTGGCAATCAAATCGTAAATAAGAATGGTAATCCAATGTCGCTCGCTGGAAATAGTTTCTACTGGAGCAATGATGGTTGGGGAGGTGAACGCTATTATAAAAGTGAGATTGTCTCTTGGTTAAAAAAAGATTGGAATACTACTATTGTTAGAGCAGCTATGGGTGTAGAGGATCCTGGAGGATATCTTGATAATAAGGATGGAAATAAGAACCGAGTCAAGGTGATCGTAGATTCTGCTATAGAACAAGGTATATATGTTATTATTGACTGGCATTCTCACCATGCTGAAGACCATCAAGATGAGGCAATAGAATTCTTTCAAGAAATGGCGACTCTTTATGGTGACTATGATCATGTGATCTATGAATTATATAATGAACCGTTAGATATATCATGGAGCAATACAATCAAACCCTATGCTCTTGCTGTGACCTCTGCAATTCGTTCTATTGACCCGGACAACTTGATTGTAGTTGGAACACCTGAGTGGTCTCAGAGAATAGACCTTGCTGCCGCTGACCCTATTATTGAATACACAAATATTGCCTATTCACTTCATTTTTATACTGTATTTCATCATCAGTGGTTAAGAGACAGGGCCAGTACTGCTTTAGAAAGCGGCATACCCATTTTTGTTACTGAATGGGGCTCAATTGGCTATAGCTTAGTTGATACTGAGGCAAATGACTGGATGAACTGGTGTTTCACCAATAAGATCATTCATTGTAACTGGTCAGTAAACGATAAAGAAGAAGAATGGTCAATCCTTGTCCCTGGTGCGAATACAAATGGTAATTGGACTGAAAATGAATTAACTCAGGCAGGTAAATTGGCAAAGAATATCATATCAAATTGGCCACAAATAAATAATTGATATTAGTCTGAGATAGATTTCACTAAAGCAGGTATTCCGCTATTCATATTTTGTTTATGCGCTAAAATTTTTTCCTCTTGAGTCGCAAAACGTCTATCCCAATCCAGTAGTTTTTTTGCCATCATCCTATGAAAAAAGAAGGGTAAAAACAATGCCATATAGAGCATTGTCAAATAACCTTGAGGCATCATTGGTGCATCTTTATAAGAATATAATTCCCAATATTTTAAGTTTGCCTTCTCATGATGTGAAGAGTGTCTAGTAACATTGTATAGATAGACACTACTAAGAGTACTATTTGAATTCCACGAATGGTGAGGTAGAACAGGTTCTCCTTGGACTCGAACAAGGCCATAATGCTCAGAAAAATTAATGACCTCAAGCAATGCTTTTGCGATGAAAGCGCACAACAGGTATATGAGCATTCCCTTCATACCTCCTATTAAAAATGAAATAGCCGTAATGATAATGCTTCTAAGGTAACCTAGCATCATCCTATTTTTTATGCTCCATATGGATTGACCACGTTTTTTAGAATGGTTCAATTCTATTTTCCATGCATCAACTTGCTCTTTGATCGTGGCCTTAAATATGAATTTATATATATTCTCACCCCTTTTAGCCGTGGCTGGATCACTTGCCAAACCAACATTCTTATGGTGGCCATGTACATGTTCAATTGCAAAAGCACAATCCCAAGATAGAGCCAATAACCAATTGCCCATAAACATATCAAATTTGTTCTTCTTCCTATGGGCTAATTCATGACCTGGGACAGTCCCCATGATACCAATGAATAAACCAATTAGAGCTACCAAAAAAATTGAATCAACAAAATTAATTGAGGACCTTGTTTCATAAAGTTCAGTATTCAAATACTTTGACATGCCATTAACAAATATGCCTGGCACTGCATCACTAAGAAAAAATACCGAAACAAAGACAATAATGATCAGTAGGAAAAAATTTAAATACATCGGAAGATCTAACAAGTAAGGTTTGGAATATTCTTGCTCAGCATGATCCTTTTTCATAATGATATCGCCAAGGATGATGAACAAGGAGAACCCAATAAAAAAAATAGTGGGATAATGCTCACCAAGAAAACAAATATGAATTGCCACAATTAGTGTAAAAGTTGATATGTAATACTTAAGATATTTCATGAGATTATTTGATTGAGAATCCTCTCGAAATTATTTTTTCCTTTATCAACTCTATTTCAATATCTATCCCAGTCATGATAACCTTGCCAGAAGTAAGATCAACAGAAGCTTCTTCTACACCACTAAAACTATTCACCACGTTTTCAACACTTTCTTTGCAATGCCCACAAGTCATCCCCTCTACGGTCATTTCAAGGTATTGCAATGAATCATCAGAACCTTTACTATCGCTAACCAAAACCCCATCACCTTTCCTAAATCTTGAAAAATAGGCATTGACCAATACCATTATGAAAAGAATGGTCAATATCACCCTTAAACTACCACTGTGATCATGATGATGAAGAATACTTGGAGCTATTGGCGGAATCACCGAGATAATGAGGTCAAGAAAGACTCCAAAAATAATGGCAGTCACCCCGATAAGGCCTAGATAATAATATAGAGTCTGCTTCCCAAGAATATTTTTTATCACAGCAATTGATGATGCATTGGTTGCTGGACCGGCCATTAAAAATACAAATGCAGCACCTGGAGATATACCTTTTACCATAAGAGCAACAGCAATTGGGATGGATGCAGTAGCGCATACATATAGCGGTATGGATATGGCAAGCATCATGGAATATTGAACATATATATTTGAAGCAAAATGGTTGGCAATTAGATCAGGAGGTATAAAAACAGATATTCCTGCAGCAACAACAATACCTTGGATAAGGGGGACAATAATATCTTCAGGTAATGAGATAAAACCATAAATAAATCCATGCTTCAAACGTTCTATCATAGAATGATATTCTTTCTCTTTTGTTTCCTGATCAGGCAAGTGATGATGTTCATCTTCATCTAAATTATTTATCACAATACCACTAAATACTCCAGAGAAAAGAGCGGCAAGTGGGCGAAATAATGCAAAAACAGGTCCCAGCATACCATAGGTCAAGAAGATACTATCCACTCCTGTTTGAGGCGTGGAAACTAGAAAGGAGACAGTTGAACCTTTTGATGCCCCAGACTCTCTTAGCGTTGCAGCAACGGGTATCACACCACATGAGCAAAGAGGTAATGGAATGCCAAAAAGGGTTGACTTTAAAATAGAAATATAATCCTTATCACCAATTTGTTTATAAATGATACTGCTATCTATGAAAACAAATATCAAACCAGATACCAACATTCCAAGTAAAAGATATGGAGACATCTCAAGACATAAACTCCAGATCTCTTGAACGAAAATAAAACAATAATCAAAAATAATTTTCATGACTGATATTAAAAATTAAGTTTAAAATTATATTATATGCTAAAAACTCGTGAAATATTAAATCCAAAGAATAAATCGAGATCTTCAAATTCACCTCTGGCATTCTCGATATACTCACTTTCAAAAGAGCCCTGAGCATTCGTGACCATCAATTGAAATACATGCCCTCCTGTCTCAATATCGTAGCCTAGGCCCCACCCTTGTTTAAAAGAAGCTCTTCTCTCTCCAATTGGAAGGAATGTATCAAGATTGATTGATGTCCTTTTTGTCAATTTCATTCGTCCACCAATGCCAATAGAAAAGAGATCATTTGAATCATGACGATCCAGAATAAGGTTACGATGAATGAATGTGGGCATGATTTGAAGTGAGAACGAGCGACTAAATTTTCTAGCAATGAGTGCTTGAATGTCAAAGGTTAGCCTGTCAGTAATGTCCATATCTCTAACAACAGTCTGAATCTCGCATTTAGTAAATATTGCAAAAGAGATCGGAGTGCCATTGCCACTTTGTTTCTGTCTTAAAAGTTTCACTTTTGAAAATATATCATACGTCTTGTTCATGCTACTTCGCCCCATGCCAAAAGCCACAAGATCATTTAACCCATACTTCAGATCAAATCTGATCACAGCTTCATCCATGCCATAGAGATCATAGAAACCATCAGACATAGAACCAAAACGATGTAGAATCATAAGTTCAAGTGTTCTTGACCTCGGTAATTCAATGGACTGAGCATTTACAATTCGAGTTGCTTTAAAAGTTGCAAAAACAGGTTCTGAATTCAGACCAACATCCTCGATCAGATCAATGAGATCATCTTGAGCATTGATCCCAAAAGCAAAAAATAAAAAAAATAGAATAAATCTTTTCATTTCTTTTTTAAGACCAATTCAATATCAACATTGATTATTTTTGCAATATTTTCTCGAACTAATCTTGGAATCTCAATATCATAGTCTGCAACCATTATTTGAAAATTTGAATCCCCAATAACATTCCCTTTTGATAAAGATATTCTACCTTTTTCAGATATCTCTTTACTTACTCCATGTATTTTCATAGTGCCTTCTATTGTGACTTCTTGGAATGTTTCTGTTAGAACTATTTCACGCCAATTCTTTATCCCACCTTTGAAACTGGCATTGGGATAAATATCTGATTCCATATAATTCTCATTAAAATGCTCCTGCATCAAACTATTTGGAAAATTGAACCCTAAAATAGGAATACGAAAAGAAACATCACCTGTTTCTAGATCTAGAACGCATGTCGTTTGATCATTATTGGCTTTTATGTCTTCAATAGGTGTAGCAGAAAAAAATGATACTTTGCCAGATCTTGTAAAATATATATCTCTAGCAATCAGAGGAACTATTATGAAAAGAAAAATGATTTTTAACTTCATTCACAATCCATTTCAAAAAATGCTTGCAATGAGGCTATCTGGTCTTCTGTTAGCTTATTTCCTCCAAGAGGCATGAAACCTGCTGATCCCTGATCACGGGTTACTCTATCTAATGTCGTAGCAATTGAACTATAGACAGATGAAAAAGAATCCAACCTTTGATCACCTGATGAAGATGGACCACTATGACAACTAATACAATTCTGAGACATGATAGGTGCAATTGTCTCAACATAGAAGCTCTCTGTTTCTGAGCAATCTTCTACTGGCTCTTCTGCAATATTATTTGCACATCCAAAGAATTGTGAAAGTAACACACTTAAGATAAGGATACGTTCTATTGACATTGATTCATGCTCCTACTGAGGACCTTCCCAGACTATTGGATAAATTGTTTCACCAAACATCCCAACCTTTCCAGAATAAAAAATATTCAGATCTTCTACCCCATATGGACTCTTTTTTGTTTTCCCATCTACCGTATTACCAAAATAATTTGGTCCATATTCAATAATAGATTTTTCATGTCTCACAATCCTTACAGGATGTATACCAGCCTTTAATGAAGCTACAATATCGGAATCACCGTCGCCATAGAATAGATCCAATTTTAAACGCTTCATTATTCTATGTTTAGTAGTATGACTTTTACCATCTATTCTTTCACTAGGAGAGAAAAATAAATTCTTATTCTTCTTCACAGGAAAATTTAAACCTCTTGATAAGAACGTTGCCAAGACCTCACCATTTGTACCAGGCCTAGCTGTAATGAAAAAAACATTATGCCCATTAGTGATAAAGTAATTTATCAAATCTACAGTTGGCTTTATATAGATAGACAGGCCCTCATCATGGGTGTTGATCCACCCGTAATCAATTGGGTCTCTCTTATCCTTTGGTATGTTCAAAAACACATCTCTTGAGAACAATACAGTATCATCAATATCAAAACCAACATTCAACACTCCTGATCTAGAAAAAAGTGGGCAAAAACAAAGTGCAATGGCCAAAAAATGATTAAGAAATTTTAATTTATTCATGAAATTTTTATGTTATCCTATTAATGATATGTTATTAACTAAGCTTCCACTAGTTGAATTTTATAAGTAATAACCAATGATATCAAAAAGAAAGATATACTCAACACCGAAAACCCAAAACGCTAAAAATATGGGAGTTGAGATTATTGGATCGGTCTTTATATGAAAAATGTAATTATTTTAAGAGAATCATCTTTTTGGTTTGTTTGAACTCTGCTGCTTCAATAGTATAGAGGTAGACTCCTGAAGAGACTTGATCCCCCTGGATATCGGTAGCATTCCATTGAACCATATAGTGACCAGAACTCTGATCTTGACCTACAAGATCTTTTACCAAATTACCACGCATGTCATAAACCTTGATCGAAACATATCCATCATTATGTAAGACATACTGAATTGATGTAATTGGATTGAATGGGTTAGGATAATTTTGTTTTAATGAAAAGCTTCTAGGATCTAGTTCAATTAATTTGCCTAGATTTATATTCTCAACATAAATATGATTTTGGAAATTTTGACTCCCCAAGTCATTGGGTCCAAGATTTGTTGTCTCACCTATATCATCCTCTAGAATAATTCTAATATTCCATTGACCCTCTGTTGTCCCCATTGGTATTTCAATGACTCCAGCAATAGAAGAGGCCATGAAACCGATAGGGAAATCACCAGAACTTTCTAATAATTCACCTCCATTTATTGGACCTCCATTTAATATGAGACGTAGGATATAGGTAGATAAATAATTATCGCTATCCTCTGCTTCTAATACATAACCAATACTAACTGATTCCTGACTAGTATTTACAGTATCGCCGTAAATTGAAAAATTTATGAGTGAAGGACCAGCGTTTCCCATAGCACAATCTTCTGGACAATTATCTTCTGTCTCTGGACCACCACAAATTCCATCTCCACAACACGGATTACCCAGTGGGACATCTTCGCAATCAGGTATACCTCCTCCTCCAGTATCAAAGTCACCTTTTAAGCACCTGGTAAAAAATGGAAATTCATCCGTGACCATATAATAGTATATGCCGTCAGGGAATTCAGGAGTGACTCCTGTTCTTCCGTTACATTCATCTAAATCGCCATAGCCTTCTTCATATTCAAAATCTTGAGTGAAAGCTCCCATCGGAATAGGAATATTTGGATATGTTGTTCCTTGACCACCTCCTAATGCTGTTAAAGTATCAGGACGTCCTTCATCAGGGGCATCTTTTAATTTCCAACTAGACTGTAAGGATATGAGTTCACTTGTAGAATCATTTGGATTTGAATAACCATATCTTGCATATACAGGAAATCCATCAGAAGCCCATCCTACAAGAGTCATACCTTGCTCATCTCCTAAAAAGTCAATAAGAAGCTCAGGCATTCCATGATAATGATATTCACCTGATGGTTGTACATGAGCATGATTCATATCATCTCCAAAATCAAATGTTTCATGACCTAGAGCTTCTATATTCCAATTTCCTTGCCCCTGTGCTAGACTACACTCTCCTTGATCATTACATCTTCCTGCTGTAGCAGGATCAAACTTTACACTATTGATTGCGTAAGCAATAGCTCCGGCTGGACCACCTACAGGCTCACCATTCTCTGATACTAATATCGGGCAAAGAGTAAAAACTTCATTTACATTTTGTTCGCTTATGGTATTAGGGTTATTAGAATTAGGAAACGTTCCAACCTCATGATTTGGAATGCCATTACCAGTTAAGATCCTATTAATATCATCTGAGGTCCAAGAATAAATACTATATGCATTAACAGACTCATCATCATTGAAAATTTGTTCATTTATATTATCTAAAACACCAATAGTTGAATATTCGTTATTATCACACTGAGCATGAATCATATTCACAATCAAAATTATTATTATAAAAATCTTATTATTCATTGGATGCCTTTTCTTGGATTCTATAAACGAATTATTATGTTTAATAGTGATTAGACACATTAATTAAAAATAGGTTAAATTTGGATAGAAAATACATAGTATAGTTTTCTATATATAATCACTTTTAATCTATAATTCTTTTAAAATATTGAAATGATCTCAACAGACAATATATCCATGCAGTTTGGCACTGAGCCACTCTTTGAGAATATTACTGTATCTTTTTCTGGGAATAATAGATACGGCCTAATTGGTGCAAATGGTTCAGGAAAATCAACTTTCCTGAAAATACTTACAAATGAGCTTGACGCAAGCTCTGGTACCGTTTCAATTGACAAGACAAAAAGATTGGCAAAACTAAATCAAGACCAATTTGCCTATGAAGATGTATTAGTATCAGACTGCGTGATCATGGGTCATGAACTTCTATGGAACATCAAGCAAGAAAGAGATCGAATCTATGGTTTGTCCAGCATGACTGAAGAACAGGGGATGAGAGTTGCAGATCTAGAAGTAGAATTCGCTGAGATGGATGGATACACTGCAGAATCTGAAGCAGAGGAATTATTAGTAGGAGTAGGTATTCCAATAGAGGATCATGATAAACCAATGAGCTCGATAGCACCTGGATTAAAACTTAGAGTACTACTTGCTCAAGCACTTTTTGGTAATCCTGGTATTTTATTACTTGATGAGCCTACCAACAACTTGGATATCAATACCATTCGTTGGCTTGAGAGCACACTCAAATCTAGAGAATGCACGATGATAGTAATCTCACACGACCGACGTTTTTTAAATAGTGTTTGTACCCATATGGCCGATCTTGATTATGGTGAGATCAGACTATATCCCGGTAATTACGATGACTTCATGATTGCTTCTACTCAAGCAAGAGAAAGGCTTTTAAATGAAAATGCAAAAAAACAAGCAAAGATAAATGAGTTACAATCTTTTGTGAAAAGGTTCTCTGCCAATGCCTCAAAAGCCAAACAAGCAACCTCAAGAGCCAATCAAATAAATAAGATCAAATTAGATGACATAAAAAATTCAAGCAGGGTCTATCCATTCATCAGATTCAATCAAGGCAAGAAGGTCCACAATAAAGTTCTAGAATTAGACACTATTTCAAAAACCTATGATAGCCAAAAAATCATTAAAGACTTTAGCATGACTATCAATTCTGGTGATCGTATTGCCATAATTGGAGAAAATGGGATAGGTAAGACCACATTACTAAAATGCATCATAGATAATAGTTTTGCAAATAGTGGAACAATCACATGGTCTGAGAATGCGATTATTGGCTATTTTGCACAAAATCATAGTGAAGAATTCAAATCAGATATTTCTCTTATTGATTGGATGGCTAAGTGGAGCCACCAAGAAGATGATATGGAAACAATACGTGGGACACTTGGCAGACTTTTATTCTCCCAAGATGACATTAACAAGCCTTTAAGTGTTCTTTCAGGAGGTGAGCAGAGACGAATGCTATTTGGGAAAATAATTCTACAAAGAGCTAATGTAATCATTTTAGATGAGCCAACAAATCACCTCGACATGGAGTCAATAGAATCTCTTAACCAGGCGCTTGGCCTATTCGATGGAACAACAATATTTGTTAGTCATGACAGAGAGTTCATTTCTTCATTGGCAACTAGATTAATTGAGATAAAAAGCAATAAAATTATTGAATATGGTAGCTATGAAGACTATCAATTATCACAAGTAAAATAGCATAAATCAGGCTCTATCAATGATTTCACCTCATTGATCAAATCATTCATCATCAATTATTTTGATCGCCGGCCCTTATTTCTTTTGTTCTTTCTATTGAATTTTCTTTTATTATTAGAATTATGAAATCTTCTTCGGCCCCTTTTTGACCTTTTGGTCTTTTCTTTATTACTAAAATGGGCTTCCACATTAATATCTTTTGAATTTTTATAATATGATAGATATCTATTGAATTCTGCCGAAACAAAATGCTTTATGAGTGCTTCTCTATCTAACCAATTAAGTTTATCATAAATGTATGGTAAGAACTGTTCTATTTGATCCTCATTGACATTTACTTTTTCAATTTTATCAATAAGAGCATATAAACGTTTTTTACAAATATCCATTCCATTGGGAACCTGTTGTTTTACAAAAGTAATTCCCGATTTTTTTTCTATATCTTTTAATTTTCTTTGTTCTCGACCATGAATAATAGCCATTGAGACACCCTTCTTGCCTGCCCTTCCTGTTCTACCACTTCTATGAACATATGTCTCATCATCATCAGGTAAATTATAATTGATCACATGCGTAAGGTCTTCAACATCCAATCCGCGAGCTGCTACATCTGTAGCCACTAAGATCTGTAAATGTCGTTTTCTAAAACGCCTCATGACATCATCTCGCTCAGACTGAGAGAGGTCTCCATGTATTGTATCAGCATTATAATGATCATTCATTAATTTATTGGCAACTTCTTTGGTTTCTCTTCTAGTTCGACAAAATACAATCCCATAAATATTTGGATTCATATCCGCGATTCGCTTTACTACTTCATACCTATCTTTTGCCTGTACCATATAAAATACATGGTGAACATTATCAGCACCTCGATTTACACGTGCAACTGCAATCTCCATCGGATTCTTCATATATTTTTTTGTAACTGCAGAAACCTTGGGAGTCATGGTCGCTGAAAAAAGTAGGGTTTGTTTTTCTTCTGAGGCAGACTTTAGAATGAATTCAAGATCATCTTTAAACCCCATTGAGAGCATTTCATCTGCCTCATCCAATATGAAACGATCAATATTACTAACAAATAACTTCTTTCTTTTTATTAGATCTTTGGTCCGACCTGGAGTACCAACAATAATATGGGTTCCTTTTTTTAATGATCTAATCTGTTGCTCGATCTTAGTTCCACCATAAACAGCTAATATTTTGATTTCCTTTAAGTATTTAGAATAACTTAATAGGTCTTTTGATATTTGAATGCATAATTCTCTTGTTGGACACAAAATGAGTGTCTGAACATTATTATTCTTTGTATTGGTCAATTCTAATAAAGGTAGCCCAAATGCAGCTGTCTTCCCTGTGCCTGTCTGGGCAGAAGCTATCAGATCTTGCTTTGAGGATAATAAATGAGGAATTACCTTACTTTGAATAGGGGTTGGATGATCAAAGCCTAACTCTTTGATGGCTTTTTGTAGATCTTTTTTTAAGGAGAAAAGAGAGAAGGATTCTTTTTTCACAGATTTGTCATGCTTCATAGTAGAGGCCAGTATTAATTATTATAAATTATTGAGGGCGGAGTATACCCTTCTTTATCCAGATTAATACATTAATTAATCAATTAATACTCTTTGATATAATTAAACTAGAAGACTAATATATTTTTTCTGTACATATAGATAATTCATATCTTTTTAAAAGTATTTACTTTTTAAACTCTTTACTCATCGCTGATAACAATGATTTTTCATGATCCACAGATAAATCACCAGCAAGTTGCCAAAACATAATTCCTGGAAGACCTAGCCTCTTACCTTCCGCAACTTTTTGCGTTACAGTTTCAGTACCATTAAAACCATATTCTTTTTTACCTGATTTGTCCTTATTGTATACAATAAAATCAACAGCAGGATCAATCGCAGGGTCCATCTCTACAATATCTCTATAGGATAACCATTCGGCACCCCAACCTGCACGTGCATAATATGGAATTCCAGTCACGATCTTTGCTTGCGGGATACCAAATCTTGTCCAATAAACAACTGAGCCCTCTGCACCAAAAACTGACTCAAATGTGGCATGCCCTCTCCCCAAATCATTATCATAGTTCATCAAAGCAACCCAATCCAAATAGTGCCACCAACCATTTTGTGGAAAGTGTGAAATTTGTTTTTTAGCTGAGTACCAAATACTGTTACCATTTAAAACTGCAGCTGAAAAAGTCTTGGCCCCTTTGCCAAATTCAGCATCTAGAGCTTCGCGAAACTCTTTGATAAATATGATATAGTAATGAGTAATTGCATTGTTGATAGCCTCCATCTCAGATTTATCATCAACCCATGATGGTTCCCAATCACAGTCAAAACCATCTAAATTATATTTTTTCATAAATGAAATGATATTTTTGATAAGATTTTGACGATTTGCTTTAACACCCATTAGACCTGTTGTTACCTTAAATTCACCGCCACCAAATGAAATGATTGCTTTGACATTTTTAGCATGAGCTGCAGTGATTATCTCATCCAGGTTTTCCCAACCAGAAGTCATTGTGATTTCACCAGTAGAATCAACAGCACGTAGAAACGATATTGCAATGTGGGTCATTTTTTCAAATTGGGCATCAGTTGGCTCATAGCCATCAATTAAGTAACCCATTAAAACAGAATTTGGAGCAATGGAACGAGTTTGGTAATCGGCATCAGTTGCTGAAAATGAAGATGGAGGCTCCAAATCTAATTGACCAGTATCTTTTGTTAAAAAAAGATTACCTTTCCTTGTCTGCAAATTTGAATGACATGCAGCTAAGATAAGTGTTGATAAAAGAATAGATTGAATTTTTAAGCAAAGATCATACACTTATATATTCATTATCCTTGTGGCGAAATTTTTTCAATAGCCTGGATAGTGAACTTTGTGTCTTTACCCCGAATCTCAAGCGTGAAATCTTCATTGACCTTTTTCCCTACTATGGTTTGACCAAATGGCGATTGAAGGGTCACAACCAGAGGGAATAAATCTAATTCAAATTCAATGGGGCCCAATAGATAATAATCTTCAGCTTCGTCCTTTCCTTCCTCTAAGATCGTAACTTTATTTCCAAACCCAGCCTGATCAGTTTCAATTTCACCATATTCTATAATCTGGAATGGTGAGTAGGTCTGCAACGTTTGCGTTTTACGTATGATCAAACTTTGCTCTTCCCTAGCAGCATGGTATTCTCCATTTTCTTTGAGATCCCCATGGCTTGCTGCTTCTCTAATTTTTATAGAGGTCTCATTCTTTAATTTTTCAAGAGATTCCATTTTTTCTTCTAAAAGGCGATGTGTATCTCGCAAAATCATAGTTGCCATCTGAACATTCCTATAGTTAATTGAATTAAAAATTTATTTGGGAAATAATCCCAGATTTTTCAAGGTGCATTTCTCACCAAGAGTTTTGCCAATTACTAATTTAGGCTCACCGACTTCTTAACTACTAGAGAAATCAATTAACCTAAACAACAAACCTTCAGTTCATCTCCTCTCTTGAAGTAATAGTGGAATTTATTTTATCAGAATCATTTTCTTGGTCTGCCTAAAATTTCCTGCCTCTATTCGATAGAGATATACTCCTGCAGATGCTAACTGACCATTCTCATTCATACCATCCCATTGAATTGATTTATGACCTGATGTTTCTTTTCCACTAAAAAGGTTTCTTATAACATTTCCTCGTAAATCATAAATGATGACCTCAACATCAGAATCTTGATTGATAAAATATTTTAAAGTAGTTATTGGATTAAATGGGTTTGGATAATTCTGAAATAGTTTATTAGGCTCCGGTATGATTTTCTTGTCAACATTACTCAATACTCCTGGGATATTAAAAATATCATAAACTAAATCTAATCTAGACCATTGATGGTAATTGGGTTTAACACTCAATTCAATAGTCGTTGAAGTAATTCCATCAAATGTAGTGGGACTCAAAATGACTGTATGACTGTCTCCTCCATCTATGAAAACCGTATCACTTATGAAAGAATACCATCCATTTTCATCATTTAATGTATAAGAATAAGGTTGACCATATCCACTATGGTTATTTATGGTAAAGATCAATGATTGATTATTTTCATCAAAAATGATTCCGGTAATACTTGAGGTATCTATCTGAATGGTCTGATAACGATCTATATCTACTGAGAATGCACTAGGATGTATTGAAGGTATTTTATACCCTCTATACCAAACTGAAAATGGAATAGTATGATTCGCACTCCAGACTAATTCCTTTTCCGGAGATACCTCCAATAGTGTACATATAGATCCATCTTGGTATCCACTCCCATGGGTATAAATAAAATAATTACCATTATCCAACAACTGGACACTGCCCCAACTATGTCCATACAATTCCTGAGGCAGTTCATATTCCCATATGGTCTCGCAATATGAATCATCTATGACACGAATTCTTCTAACTCGTGTAGTTGGAAATGAATCATTTAAAAATAATTCACTTAACTTTCCATTATCAAAAAATAATAGATCGCCATTTTCCAAGATTTGAACATGATGCTGGCAACTAAATAATAAATCTGTACAAATATTTTCATCTCCATATCCAAATTCGCCAGGAGGTCCCATATTCCAGACTAGATTATAATCTGGGTATGAAACTTTGGTTATCCTTGAAAGATTACGGCTAGATATGTAGACCATACTCTCCAAACTATCAAAGTGAAAAGCATTGACATGGTTCCAATCAAATATCATTCCATAACTACTCCCGTTAATAGGGCTCCACCAACGTCCTTCAAGTGAATCATAGTCATTCATATCAAAATATTCGAAAGGGCTCCAACTCCATATCTCCTCGTTAGTATACTCATCCCATTCAACGATCTTGGTTCCTCTCCAAGTAAATTCATTTGTTTCTCCATCCCCAATGTATCCAAGATCTTGATAGGACTCTGTCCATGGACCCATTGGTATAGGGCCTAATTCATATTCAGGAACAATACCCATATAGTTCCCATTTGGAATTTGTTTTATTTCATGTGCATCTATCTCAGTCCCAATTGGAGTCATCCAGATAATTTCATCGTAAAAATTCACCTCAATACCTCTTCCATTTTGCATTCCAAATAGTTGCCCATATTGATTCCAGTGATTGACATATGCAAATTCGGAGTTCCATACCTGGTTACCTAAATTATCGATGATCACCATACTAAAATCAGGCGAAACTTGACTAAACAAGACCAGCCCATCCTGAATGGATTCACTAGCCATAACCTCAATATTTAAATTTGCAGAAGCAAAAGCAGGACCAATACTAAAAGAGACTGTGTCACTCCATTGAGGATTTAAACCCTCATCAATGACTGGAGATACTGTGGCATGATAAGTATGATTCCATTCAAAATTATTTTTATCAATGTGTATTGTCTCACTAGTCTCTATGTCTACAGTAGTATTATTTGATTGGTCAAAGACTCGTAAGTGATAATTGTTCGCATCTGGTTCCTGATCCCAATGAAACATAACGTGGATATAATGTAACTGCATTCCATCTTCAGGAAAGGTTATTTTCGCATGAATATTATCTAATAAGATAGAATACACTATAAATATCCAGATATTATTTTTCATTAAAGAGCGATCATAGATATTGGTTTATTCTTTTTGTCTGCCAAAGGAGCAAAACTTGAGTCCCACATTTCATTATTATGAGAATAGTCATAATGAATTGAATTCTCAACAAAATATCAATTCGATTCATAAACTTCTATCCTATTAGTAATGCCTCGGTCTTACTTTAGCAGGGTGATTCTCTTGGTTTGAATAAGACCATCTTGTTTTATCGTAATAAAATAGATTCCACTTGCATGGTCATCAGCCTTCCATGAGAACTGATGCGAACCCTTATGAAGGATTTTATTATTTAAAAGCTCAACCTGAGAACCGTTGAGGTCGCTGACCATTATATTGACAAATGAATCCTTTTCTAGTTGAACATTAATATTGCAAATAGGATTAAAAGGGTTTGGGTATATAGAATGAGAAATCTTGCTTGGTATGGCATGAGGATGATCAGAAAAATTGCTTAAGTAAGTTTCCTTAATTGCCTCTATTAATTCCTGCCCATTTTCAGTTTTATCATAGGACAAGGCCCAGATCATTACACCACCTAACTCTTGTTCTAAAACATATTGACATTTTAGTCCAATCGATTCTTGATTCTCATAGGTTATGATTCTAGTATTATCATCCTTGATCAGGTATGGGCATGATGCATTGTCATCCCATTGATAGGTCCACCCATTGCCTATCAGTTGAGGAATGTCATAATACATGACATCAACTGTCCCACCTGTAAATGATTCATTAACATCTTCTGACTCCCACTTTATACCCCAAAAGGGCATTCCCATAATGATTTTATTCTTTGGTATGCCTCTTACATTGGCTAGATAATTCATATAATCGTTACAGGAGCCATCTAGATCTCCAGGTGGGGATGGGTAGAGAGGTGAAAGATGGCCTGCGTGACTTGACCAGTTACCATGTGTTCCATAGGTCATAGCATTAAAAAATTCGACATGCTCTACCAAGAATTCAAAATCATGCCACTGTCCATAATAATTTGAGGTTGGTATAGCCATAGTGATGATCCACTCTGAATTTAAGAGATGGAATATGGAATCCATTTCAGAGACCAAGTGATTAAGGTTTTCTTTATCTTCTTGTGAGTCTGGAAATTCCCAATCCAGATCGACGCCATCGTAATCATTAATAGTTAAAATACTTGCTAAGTTGTAGATGAAGGCCTCTCGCAAACCTTCATCTGCGCTTACGACCTCAAAGCCCTCGTGATTGCCCCATCCTCCCAAGCTTAATAGAAATTTTGCTCCATTCTCATGAACCACATCACTCATTCCCGATCCAAACATACCATCATATGCAAAGATACTTCCATCTACATCTGGCCAGGCAAAAGAGTGAATGACATGGGTTACCACATCAAATTCAATCTCTTCTTCTTGCAAATTATTTACAACCCACTGCGGGTAATAGCCCACGACTTTTTGAGCTGTGATCATCGTTGAAATTGTAAAAACTAAAGTAACTATTTGTTTTAAATGCCTATCCACTTATTGAAAATTTCCCAGAGAGTCCATTTTTATAAGGGAAGGGTTACTAGTTATTATAAAACCATTGTCATAAGAAGCAACAATACCCCATGACCCAAGACCAAATTCTCGATCAATATTATTTCTCGTAAATAATCTATTTCCAGTATCCGGGTTATAGCCCCATAGCTTAATGTGGCTGTCATCTCCATAAGGTTGTTTCGTACCTGCTACCATCAAAACATTTTCATTTTGGTTCAGAGCCAAAGCATGCCCCATATCTTGATATCCATCACCTCCTGCTTTTTTATCCCATAGTACAGTTCCATTTGCTGATATGCGAACAACCCTCATAACACCAACTCCATTACTGTTAATAGTGCTCATCCCAGTAGCAGCAAATCCGCCATCGGGCATTTTTATAACATCAAATGCCATATCGTATCGATCATTTGTACCAATTTCGCGAGACCAAACTTCAGTACCATCTGCATCAACTTTCAAAAACCAAAAGTGATCATAAAAGTAGAATTCTCGATCCTCAAGTTTTGATCCTACAGCAACAAAGCCACCATCATCAGCCTCAACAACTTCCCAAAAAGTATCCTTTGGTGTATTTAATTGTCCAAAACGCTTTATCCACTGTAGAATACCTCCATCTGATAATCTTGCTATAAAAGCTTGACCTCTTTGGCTATGTCCTCCAGTTCCTGGGTCACCACTCACCCATCCAACTGCAATAAAATCACCACCAGAAGTCTCTATAGCGTCATTAACGTAATGAGGTGCCTGAAAGGAAGGTATGGACCATGTCCAGCCATTGCCAGGATCATCTGGCGGACTGGACTTGCTAACAAAATCTATGTAAGTCGTCAGATAACCTCCATCACTGGTAGGACTAAATCCTCTTGTAGAAGGTACAACAGGTACTCTCATTACATTGTCTTCCCAGGATGGCAAAAGATTGCCCACTTCATCTATGATCTCAGCACCGTAGATACCTGCAACTATGTAACGACAATCTGAATATCTTGCAATGTCAATAGCAGGTAGTGTCAAAACAAAGGTAGTGTCAATGCCGCAATCTAACAGGGTTGATATATCTGAATCTTCTGATGAGGAGCTATTTTTTGAGCACGAAAGAATTAGCACTGCGAGAATTAAGATTATTGAACTTGATCTCATAAGTCTTTTCATATGATTTGCATTTTAAAATTAAAAGTTAGATCTGACAATTTTTCTCGACATTAACTGAACCACGACGATAAGCATATTAACAGATTGATAAATATACTAAGGTGAGATTTTTAATAGCAAACCATCAGAAGCGATTGATCCAAAAAATCCAAAACCACCTTCTATTCCAACAGATCTACCTTTTGTAGTAGGATAATTTAGCAACGCATTTGAATATTCGCCCATCTCACCAGTGATAAAATACTCATGGTAATTATCTTCCATGGCTGTAAGACGTATGAAATAGTCCAGCGGTTCCTGTGAATCCATGTCTTCTCCACAATATTCAGCTGTAATACCATATGGATTTTGACCCTCATCCTCAAGATCTATCACAAAATCATCAAAATATCCTCCGCACCAATCACCATTTGATGTGTCTTCCCAAAAATTACCAAAGATTACCTCTCCAGTGACAAGTCCCATACCCATTGTCTGACTCCAATGAATATCAAAGGGTTCATTTACAATAATAGTATCAACAGAGCTCCCCCTCTGGGATAGGGAATCAATATTTGGGATGGCTGGCGTCATGAGCGATCCCGTCACCGAATCAAAACCAGGAGCAGATATGCTTAGGTCATAATTGGTCTCTGGTTGAGGAACAAAGGAGCCAGTGGTATCAACATAGAAATTAATGCGGAAGTCATTCGTATCGTAGTAGGTAGTATCCCAAGTGATCGTAGTGCCGTAGAAAGTGAATGTTGTATCAAAGTATACTGTATCCACGAATGTTATCTTATCAACATATGATAGTTCATAATTATTGCCCTGTTCATCAATCAAATTGACGGATGCGTCTTTTATAAGAGCAGCAGGTTCATAGATCGAGTCCACTTTCCAGTAACCATCCTGACCTTCATCACATTCCCAACATTCATCATCATCACAATCGCACCAGTATAGGGTATCCGTTTCAACTAAGGTCAATACGGTCTCATCAAGATCTGTCGTTCTATAGAGTCCAACATAACTTGGGTAACCAGGGTCCAGATTGATCAGACCAAAAACATTCAATACATGATCATAATCAGACTCAAGATCCTCCCATTCATTGGTCGGGAAAAGGCATCCCATGATACTGACCATCATAACCGAGAAAATGATTCGATATGGCAACTTAAAAATCAAATTTCACCCCAAAGGTAAGAATCAATGGAAACTGTGGAACCACTCTTCTTTCAACACCCAATTGATCACCGTTCATACCTGTTTTTGTCCTATAAGCATAACTAAATGCATTCAAGTGTTTTGTCACATTCATCACCTGCCAATATGTATCATATTGAAGGCCAAATAAGTTGCCTCCCTTTCTAGTCATGCCAACATCGATCCTGAAATAATCATCATAACGCTCTGTGTTCTTTTCTCCAATGATATAACTATCAAGAGGATACCAGTATGTATCTTGATACAGATTCTGTTCCCAGTCATATACCCTTCCCAAAATCTTTGTATATGGATTACCACTTGATTGCGTAAGAGCAGCGCTAAACTCAAGCTCATCTGTCAATTCAATATTGCCAACCATATTAAGTGTATGAGTTCTATCAAAATTTGGATAGTGCCATCCACTTGGTTTAGTATAGTATTTTGTCGACGAAAAGGTATATCCAACCCAACCATTAAACCTCCCTGATGATTTCTTCAATAAAAACTCAATTCCTCTGCTTTCTCCTCTAGTATCCCAAAACTCATTGAATGGCGAGTCGGAATCATTATCTTCAATAGTATTTCGGTTTTCTTGTTTTAAGGTTAGAAGATTATCAAAATTCTTATGGTATATCTCTAATCGATAAAAGATATTTTTTGGTGACATATATTCTAGCCCACCTATGATATGTTGAGAAATGGCAGCTGGTTTATCTTCAGGTATTCCAAGCCACAGTTCAACCAGCCTTAGATTCTCATCTTGATTATTGGCAGTGGTTAAGAATTGATGGTAGAGACCCCAGTTTAGTTTTAGGGCAATATTTTTTGAATAATGAAATTTCATTCCGAATCTAGGATCTAGATATAATTCATTATGCAGATTATAATCAGTTCCTCTAAGACCAAATTGAAATTTTAATTTTTCTGAAAACTCCCACCGATCTTGAATATAAAATGCAATCTCTCGAGTGTTATCATCCAATGCCAAAGCTGAAAATGTAGCTGATGTGTCCTCAGTTGAAATATTTACTTCTTCCCCTAATTCAAAGTGTACGTCCTTTACCTGAAAGCCTCCCGTTATCTCATGATCTTCTATTGCCTTCCAAGTCAATTCTGTCTCAATTGACTGGTCATTGATGATATCATAAAGTCTCCAGTTTATATCTGTGAATATTGATGTTACAGAATCTGCATAGGTATAAGTATCTCTATTATAAAACCCAAGGTCAAAGTCAAACCTGTATCTACTGTTTGAGATAAAGGTCTTTGCAACAAGTTCTGGAGACATTATCCAGCGCCATATCAAACCATTTGTGCGATTCCCCCAGGGCCATTTGATACTAAAACCGCTCTCGTTTTTACGTTTGACCTCTGTACTATTAATGGTCTCGTTATCATCAAGAGAGTAGTCTAATACGTCATCACCATAAAAACGTGAGTATGTAATGCGATGGTCTTGGTCTATGTCGAGATTTATTTTTATCTGATAGTCATAAAAGAAGTATGGAAATTGAAAATATGCATCCGTCCCATCAGCCTTCTGACCAATTGGTATTTTCAGAGCATCGACAATTGAATCAAAATAGGTCCTACGCCCTGATATCATCCAAGAACCCTTCATCCCCCTCCATCTTGGTAATGGACCTTCCAGTAGACCCTTGCTGGAAATGAGAGATATATTGGCCATACCCGTAATCTTATTCGTATTGCCCTCTCGATTAATCACATTGAGTATGGCCCCCATTCTTCCTCCGTGCCTCGCAGGGAATCCTCCAGCATGAAAATCTGCTTCCTTTATAGCATCCGTATTGAATGTTGAGAAGATCCCACCTAGATGATAGGGGTTATAGACCACGATGCCATCCAGCATTATCAGGTTCTGGTCGGGAGTACTGCCTCTAACGTAAAGCGCACTGGAAAAATCGCTTGTGGTCTGGACTCCTGGAAGCATTTGCAAGGTCCTGAATACATCTGGCTCTATGAATGCTGGAGCAGAATTTATTTCCCTGATGTCCAAGGATATTTGACTACTCTCGATGGACCTCTCAAATTTTTGACGCTCAGCAGTCACCAAGATCTCTGAACCTTTAATGACCTGCTCTTTCATCCGAACCTCTATCCTTATGGAACTAGTGTTGGTAAAGTCAATTATTTCCTTATGAACTGCGTATCCTATCATAGAAACGTTAACCTCATACGTGCCTGATGGGATATCTGATATTACAAAATATCCATCCCGATCTGTTGCTGCACCTAAGGACGTATTGCTAATAAATACATTTGCATAGGAGATGGGTTCTCCATTCAAATCATTCCGTACAAAGCCATTTATACTAGATGTATTTTGACCTAACAAGATGGTAAGAGTAATGAAAATTGAATACTTTATGGAACGAATAAATAACAAAAGTCTAAACTATTTCTAAAACCGATCTAATACAATATCACTAGAAATTCTTATAATCAAATCGGTCTGACGATCTGTAAGACCCAATCTATCTTTAAAATATGTCTCTAATCGAGGATTTATTCTAAAATTTTCTCTGTCCAGTTTTACAGCATGTACCAATCTAAGCATTCCACCTAGCACTGCATCCAATTGGTCAGCAGGGATATTGTAATCCAATAATCTGTTTTTTATTTCATCAATATCCTCAATCCCAAATCTTTTGAAATGCTCTTCCATAACAGGATCTTTCCTTTCGAACCTTTGACCAGAAGATCGAGCGCGAAAACTTGCATATCTCTCATCTGCGTCTTCTCTAGAAATATCACCCTTGCTAACAGCAGTCTCAATTTTATGTCTTAAAATTTCCCATTTTTTTTGGTCATCCAATTCTTTCTTTGGCATAGATGAGGTTTGCTGAGCATTCAGCAAAAGAGGTAACAGATATGTCATTATTTTAATTGGTATTTTCATATAAAAAACAAGGTCTCGACAATATCGAGACCTTGATAAATAATTATTTGATTTTTTGAATCTTAAGATTCATCTGAACAATTTTCTGTATAGGCCTCTTCCATCTCTTCATCGCTATTTATTGTAAACGTCAAACTTCCTTGCTCAGTCTCTTGCATGATGTCCACTGGATATTGAATACCTGGTTCTTCTTCTGATTCACCATTTTGCTCATACCATCTTCTCAAAGAATACCATCCATCTTCATCTTCTATGGTAATGGTTGAGCCATCAGGCATAATAAAGGTTACAGGAAGAACATATTCAAAGCATTCTCTTTCTTGATCGTCGCCATCGCTCTCTTCTCCTTCACTTCTACAATCAAGTTTGGCAGTTATCATTTCCTCTTCATTACTTATCGTAACAGTTGAGGTCCCTTCTTCTGTGCTATAGGTTATGTCTACTGGATATTGCATTTCTGGTCTTACCTCTTCATATCCTTCGTTTTCATCATACCAATTTTTTAAATCAGACCATCCATCTTCATCATCTTGAACCGTCATGCTTGAACCATCTGGCATGGTAAAGATAACAGGATATACTAACTCAAAACATGCTTCACCACTTTCGCCATCACGACTCCATTCTCCCTTACGTTCAGAGTGACATTCTTGGTACGCGGTTCGCATTTCTTCTTGGTTATCAATGGTCATTGATTCTTCATCAAAGAATATTACTACAGGAAATTGCATGATTGGCCTTTGATCTGAATCTGGGTTAGCATCATACCATGACTTGATCTCTGCCCAACTTTCTTCATCATCTACATCTACAGTGACAGATGATCCATCTGGCAATTCAAATGAAATAGGAAAAACGAGAGTAAAACACTGCCAATCCTCTTTTTCTATTCCAAATCCACGGCCTTTTCTGCCCCAATCATTTGGATTTAATTTTCGTCCTTCAAGGTTGAAATAAGCATCACCTCGGTGACCACTTTTATGGCCATTCCCAATTCGTTCTACTTCATATCCCAATTCAGATGCATAACGCGTTCCTACCGCTTCGTATTCTATCTCATTATCTAAAAAGGTTCGTGATTGTTCTGGTAATTCGGAAATGTCGATGTCAACCTTCTCGGAATCAATGATCATCTGAATTAATTCAGCATCAGAGGTTTCATATTCTTGCTTTTCACCAAGGTCACACCCTGTGATCAGCAATAACACTGGCAAAACAAAAAGAAATTTATTTTTAATATTCATTTTATCTATCCTTTGCATAGAATTGGAAAGTTAATTTTATTTTCCTTTATTCTCAAACTATTTCAAGAGAAGAAGTTTTCTTGTTTGATCAAATCCATTTCCTTGAATCTTAAAAAAATAGACCCCAGACTCAACACGATTTCCAATCTCGTTTAGACCATTCCACTCTAGTCGGTGACTGCCAATATCCAACACGCCATAATCAGTTTTACAAACAAGATTGCCATTTATACCGTAAACATATGCTTTGAGTTCCGTCTTTTTATTAACGGTAAGTTGAAAATTGACCTTGGGATTAAATGGATTTGGATAGGGCTCTCCTAAACTAAATTTTTCAGGATTCAAACCTTCTTGATCTGTACTTAATACGGGGGTAAAAGTCATGCTTTGTATGTTAAACCCAGCCTGAACGATTTGTATCTTTAAGAACTTTTCCCCTTCAATAAGTGTAACAGTTTGAGCAGGTATGTCGTCCCAATTATACCAACCACCTGTTGCAGGCACATCAATGACACCAAGATTTTGGCCATCTAATTGTGCATAAAAAATTCCACCTGAAGAAGGCGCCGATATGCTAAAAGTCACATCATAAGTTCCTGGCGTAACATCCTGAATCGTATAGCCTAGCCATTCACCAGCCTCTGTCCAACCAACCGTATAAGGAATGTTTACATCATCATCACTTCCTTCAACGTCAACTCCATCATTCCTAAAGACCCAACCATCATTATACCCACCATCACCATCATTCCAATAGTCGCTATCACTGTATGAAAGACCTCTAGCGCCTATATCATAGTATGCTGCAGGAATTGTACCCGGAATGGAATGGGGAGCGTAAGGTTTTGTAGTCTCTCCATAATCAGGATCAGTCAATGCGGCAACTACACCACGTCGCATTAAACAATTTTCAATTTTTAAACTATTTGCGAAACTTGTTAGCCCCATAGTGGCTATGTCTGTGGTAGGTTGCGAGGTATTTCCTAGTAAGTAGTCAATAACAATTTGGTACTGAGGACTAACATAGGCTGAGAATGGACTAGTGATCTTATCCACCTTTTTGTGCGTCCAAAAATTCCATCCAATGTTGTTTTCTTCTAACAATTTAAAAACTTCATAATACCAATGATTTGAATTCTCTCCAGATTCTCCCATCCACAAGGGGACACCATAATTATTACGCATATTAATGTAAGACTGAATTGTAGAAAGATCCGTCTGCCCCCAATATTTATGGAACGAATAACCCATGTTATCGTCCCACGGTGGAGTTAGTCCCGCAAAGTCTGTACCATACCAATTACCCTCTATCCAAAGAAGGTGGTTGTTGTCTACCTCTCTTATTGCCTCAGTTATGTCAATATAAAGTTGTTTAAACTCTTCTAACGTAACATTCCCAGGCAATACTGGTTCATTAATTAAGTCATAGCCTCCAATTAATGTATGATCAGCATAATAGGTCGCTATCTCTTTCCAGATTTGGATGGTTAGCTCCTTATTATTTTCATCAAGCCATAAACGAGCAGTCCCATCGCTATCACTTATTGGGCCTCCATTTTGGCCACCAGGAGCACAGTGCATATCTAAAATAATATACATATTGTATGGTTGACACCAGCTAATTAGTTCATCAATGATCGCGTATCCAATTGGTGTATCTGTTCCTGTAGAATCATAGAATTGTTTATAGTGAAATGGAACTCTGATGTGATTAAATCCCCACTCTGCAATTTGATCTATATCAACCTGTGCAACATAATTAGCTCTATACAGTTCCCAAAAATCTTCTGATGCTTCAGGACCAATTAGATCCAAAACATGGTTTTCGATATCGGTTGGAGACTCAAAACCAGAAATCCAAGCCTGGTTGTGTAGCATATACCCCTCAGGAACAAGCCATCCACCCAAGCCAAATCCTCTGAGCAAAATAGGGTCTCCATTTCCATCCACAACTTCCCCATCAACGTTATGAAGAAAACCTGCTTGACCTTTCAAGGCTGAACAAGTCACTATAATAGTTACAACTATTTTTAGAACTTGTTTAACAAATAAATTCATTAATTACACTCCGTACAATCATTAAAACATACACTTGGAAGAGTTGTGTCTGCAACACCGATAGAAACAGAACGATCATTGTATTCTCCTAAAGTACATTCACCATCAATGACCTCCCAACCTCCAGACCAGGAAGTAGGAAAATATCCGTTCCTGTATTTAAATGTGAAATTGGAATTGGGTGGCAGAGAAAGCTGAGCCTCCCATAATCCATCTGTACTAGTAGGCTGCATCTGTATTCCTCCAGGATTTGATGAGCTGATGGTTCCACCAGATAACCAGACACCAGTCCCGCTAATATTTACATTTTGCATGTCCACTTGAAAAGTAACTTTCACATCTCCATGGTCTTCTGATCTCTTGGAAACCCTTACGTGATCGACCAACATTCTCATTGGGAAAGAGCTTGATTCAATCCCCTGAATACCTCCCCAGTCTCCGCCTATGGCCAGATTTAATATCATATAATGAGGAGAATCAAAAGGCCACTTTGCCGCATTGCCATTGCTATCATTGTAAACAAAAAAGAAGGGGGAATCATCTATTAAGAATCTTAAATAATGCGGGCTCCATTCTAATGAATAGATATGGAAAGATTGCGTTGCTGAAGGCAGGGCTATTGATCCAGATCTTTGAGTATTCATTATATGGTTAAAGTCTTTTGTATGTATGGAACCATGAATATTTCCATCATCAAAACCAACATGCTCCATGATATCTATTTCACCACAATCTGGCCACCCTATGCTTGTAATACTTTCTCCAAGCATCCATATCGCAGGCCAGGAACCTCTACCACTTGGTAATTTTGCTCTTATATCAAATTTCCCATAGGTCCAAGAAAACTTATCATCCGTATTGATCCTACCTGAGGTGTAGTTGGCTGTGTATTCGTTGCCAGTATGATCCGTATCATAATAGTTAGGCTCTATCAAGCCCTGAATGACAAGATTCCCATCTTGTAAAAAGACATTTGTGTCTCTATCCGTATAAGCCTGTTGCTCATTGTTAACCCATCCGGGGCGCCAGCGTAGAATATTCCACTTAGATAGATCTAGATTATCACCATCAAACTCATCCGACCAAACTTGCTCCCACTCTAAAGGTGTATTGGATGGACCATCATCAATTTCGTTACTCTTTTCATCAGATTCAAGACAACCACCCAAAAAGATCATTGAAAAAAGAAATAATGATAAATACTTCAATATTTTAATCATTTTAAATATAAGACCTTTTGTGTTTGGACAATATCGCCACTACTTATTTTAATGAAATAAGTACCTGATGGCGCATGGTGCCCATCAGGTCCAAGTCCGTCCCATCCTAAGGAACCCATCCCATTTGATTCAAATTTTCTTTCACCACTTGATATGATTCTTCCGTTTAGATCGTAAATCGCATATTCAACAGCAGCAGGTTCATTAAGACCAATGGGGAATTTTACTTTATGGTTGAATGGATTTGGATAGGCATTACCAATCGAAATTGATGTGGGTAAATTCGCAGCTGTTGTTATCTGTAACGGATCTCCATTATATCCTGTATTTGAAGAAGTTGTCAAACATAGAATCATATATCCATACTCAAAAACGACATTGGAATAGATCAGATCAGAATTATTTCCATCCCATGTATGATTTGCCTTATCCCATCGGGATGCATCGTAATAATCAAAATCATCTGTCCATAATAAAATAAAATCATTATCCGTTCCTGCATTCCCTGAATTTGGAACATAGGCATAATATTTCACCCAATCGTAATAGGCATAAACAGGTAGGATACTAGGGTCAAATTCACCAACCCAATCCTCGTATGTTGCCTGCCAAATATTCATCATGAGTTTTTGTTCGTGATATAATGAATCAGTATAAAAATTTGTAACAGATCGGATTAATTGATCATCTATGAAAAAGTTTACATTTACCGGTGTCCATTCAATCGCGTAGGTATGAAAATCATCGTGAGGGTTGACATCTAGATCAACTAATTCTGGGAGATCCCATGCATTTTGAATGATCAGGTTGGTTTGAACCTTGGTGTCATGGTTTCCTAACCATTCAAAATCAATCTCATTCCAATTGCTACTACTTGTCAACCCCTCTTCCCAAAAATCCCTATAGGTAAAAAAAGAACTAACAACGCCGTTGCCCAGAGCAGATTTCATTCGAACCTCAAATCTACCATATTGAAATGAATCTTCTGTTCGCAATTCTCCACCTTTGTATGGCTTTGAAAATAAAATCGTAAAAAGAAGTAAAGTGAATGGTAGCTTATTTAAGTAAAATTGTTTTTTCATTTCTTGTCTTATTATTTAAACTGGTTTGAATAATGTATAGTCCACTGGAATAATTTTTGGCATCCCAAATTAGCTCATGCTGACCTATTGAAAGATGACCTTCATGTATTACATCTAATAATTGACCTGCAATATTAAAAATTACTATTCGTACCTCACCATATTTTTTCATTTCAATGGGTATCATAAGTCTATTGTTAAAAGGGTTTGGATATGGACTTGTAATTGAAAAATCCTTAGCTTGAATTGGATCAACAGAAAGCTGCTCAATAAGATCTATTTCTAGTCCATTTAAGACTGGGCCTGCATATTCATATCCTTCTCCATAGTTCACAGCAGCAAAGAATAAATCTAAGACACCATCATCTACTACTATTTCACTTATAGTAGTGTCGAAGGCATTATTCTGTCCTACCAAAGCATAAATATCTAGATTAGATATCCACATCGAATCCTCAATGAAAATATCAAAAGAACGATCATCCACCTCATCGTAATGATTCTCAGATAACTTAATGGTAACTGAATATATACCATATGGTACTCGTACTTTGTAAGCAACTACACGATTTAAACTTCCACGATACAAGTCATCTTGATCCGTGTTACCAATGTCCTGTTCAGTAAACTGATAATTCCCATTCATATGCCCATACTCTACAGAAGACGACCATAATTGGTCGGCTTCATAGTCATCGTACTCACTACCAGCATTATTAATTTTTAGAGGAAAAGATAACGGTTGAGGCATATCAATCTGAATGGACTGTGCCATTTGAACATTAGGAGGTTGGTTGTCATCCTCAATTCCCAAAATAATTACGTTATGGCCTTCATCCAATGACATATCCGAGACCTTAAGCTTTACGGTACGCAAATTATCCATTAATGTTGCAGATATTACTGAGGCTCCAGAAACAGAATAATTATTTTCATTCTGGGAAGTTTCAGTATCTAATTCCTCACTGAACTGAACCATGATGGAATCACCGCTTGCCCTTGCCCACAATAGATATGGCCTATTATGGTCTTGGTAGCCAATATTGTCATCATCAGTAAGGCATAGTATCAAATGCCCATCTTCAAAAATTATATTTTCCCTAATAAATGTTGATTGGTTTCCGCCCCAAGTATGATTATCACTTTTTTCCCATCGAGCACCATCAAATTCATTAAAATCATCTTGCCACTGATGTGTAAAATTGCCATCCGTACCAGAATCACCATCCCCAGGAGTGTAAGAAGCATATCGAACCCAGTCATAGTATGCAAACCTAGGCAATACCCTGTCATCCCAAAATCCAACCCAATCATCGTAAACAGGATTCCAGATGTTCATCATGATCTTTGAAGGATGAATCAAGTCTGATATATGCTCATCAGTCTGGCGATAGACCTCCTCACCATTGATAAACCAGGCAACGTAGTCAGGGGTCCATTCAAAACCATATTCATTAAAATCAACATGGGTATCTAGCGTAGTAAAATGAGTACGGAGATGGCTTGTGTTCGTAATGACATTCATATCTACTATATTAGGGAACCGACCTAGAAGCTCAATATCAATCTCATTCCACTCTGTATTGGGATGATCATCATTATACGTAAAAAAAGAAGAAACCAATCCTTCTCCTTGAGCTGGTTTATAACGTACTTCAAACTTCCCATATAATACAGGATCAACCGTACGAAGCTCTGCACCTCTATAGTCCTGTGAATACATAAAACTGAGGCATATAATTAAAATAAATGATGTTTTCATTTAATCAATCCTTTTGCCATAATCTAACTTATTATCCGATGTCAAAATTGGGAAAGAAGGAACCAAGATAGGATATGGTACCCCTCTCTGGATGACCATCATATCAGTGCTAGTTAATTTTATTTTTTCAAAAGCATCGATATTGATCTCAATTTGATTAGAGTAAACATTCTGCAATGAATCCATCTTTGGGTTAATGAATTCTAACCACTGATCTTGACTAGTGATTTGTTTGTTCTTCAAGCGTATAGATGACAAATACTTTTTACTACTTGATGAAGATTTCCACATATCTGCATTTAGGTCTACACTCCAATGTCTATCATACCCCTCATCATAGCAACGTTTTGTTATCTCTGTATCTCTAATCAAATCAGCAATGGCCAATCTGAGCTGTTGCGGAAATTCGCTACGCTTCATTTTTCGTTTTCGAAAAACCAAAGGATGCGATCTTAATTGCCTGTTAAGCTCCTTTACAGTCCAAGGTTCTCCATCGTAATCCAATACCACAGCATCTTCATTTACATCTTTTTCCAAAATAAAATTATTGCTCTCAAACTCGTGATCATCCCATAAAACCTGATTGAGCATATTTTTCTTAATGGAGTCCATCTTAAAGAAATAGTCAGCGGCTTTTTCAGCGTAATCATAGAAAATGTCAGGGTTCAAATTCATTTCCTTATTTTGCATTAAATCTTTCACCCAAGATAAATAGTTCTTTTTAGCTTTCTTTTCTACAACTCTTTCGTGAACATCACCCCAAAGAAGCTCTCTTTCAGATTCGGTGATCTTTATTTCATCTGTCCAACCTAATACTTTCATTAATATGAAAGTATTATCCTCAGTCTCAAAAGGACCTAACATTTCCCCTTTTGCAATCTTTTCATTGAAAATAGCATCGTGTATGTACTCATTATCACGATCGAACCAAGTTATTTCCCTAATGGGCGCTTTACCACCCCAGAGAATATTATAAATAGAATCTAGAGGAACCTCTCGAGAATCCAATTCTTTAATTTTATTGACCATATCATTATCAGGTAAGTTTAAGAATTGAACCTCCACTTTCCTGCCTGCGAGCCTGAATGCTCCCTTCATTTCTTTTTCTGGTACAACGACCTTAGAATGAAATTTTGTTGCATAAAATAGTTGTCGCATTGCCTGCTCTTTTCGGCCTTTCAAATAAAAATCAAGGTTATCATCTGAAACATCAACATTCTCTTTTTCTTGTTCTATTGCTGTTAGTTTTTCACCAATTAGTGAATTTAGAATGATCTTCTTATGAATATAATTATCTTGTCTACAATAGCCCGGACGTATTGTATACTCCGATCTCCTTATGAAATCTTGGATAGTGATAACCTCTGAGCCGACCCTTGCAAGAATAACCTCTTCAGGAATTTTGTATTGTTCTAAATCCTGTTTTGAACAACTAAATAAAAAGATAAAAAGAAAGATTGACCGGTATGCATGGTCCATTAGTCATCACTAAAAAGAAAGACCAATGGTATAAACTTGAACATTTCCCAGAATACCCATAGTCTTGTATGTATAATCAATAGAAATGGATTTGTTTCCCAAATAAAACATCTTGGTTCCAGCGCCAAATGTAAATCCTATGTCACTATCGTCCTTGGTTAGGCTATTCATGCCAGTTTTAGCACCCATAGTTAAACTAACCACTCCAAATCCAGGGATGTTGTTGTCTAATGCTGCACCAATATTTAAAGATTCAGCATTGTTGTTTGGATGAAGTGCATCCGCAGATAAGGTAAGGTTCATTACATTGGTTACAATGGGTTTGATAGATAATCCAATTCTAAAGATAAGTGGCAATTCCCATTCAGATGTTCTGAACTGCCCAGCAACATCACCATAGTTTCCATCTTCATATTCAGAGATATCAATTGGCTGATAACTATCAATCCCATCATACTTCATTCTAGTACCATAATTTGAGATACTCATTCCAATATTCATTCCATCTTCATCTTTACCAGTAAATGAAAAGAAATTAGTATTCACTAAAACCCCAAGGTCAACAGCAAATGCACTAGCAGAACTATGCCAGATCTTAGAGCTAATGTATTTCATGGACGTTCCAAAAGAGAACCAAGATACGATCTTTCTAGAGAAGGTAAAGGTAGCTGCCATATCTGATGCTCCAAATCGTTCGCCTGTCCCATTTTGATACTCGAGGTTCGTTACATCCATTTCTCCATAATCTAAATGAGTAATACCTAGCCCCAGGACTCCTACGTTTGGCACAACAAATGCACCACCAGCAAACATCATATCAATATCTACTAACCATGGCTGAATTGTGAAAAGAGCAGATGATCTTGATACACTAGACAGTCCCGCAGGATTCCAATAAATAGAGGAGACATCATTGGCTACGGCAACATATGCATCTCCCATGGACGTTGCTCTACTGCCCACACCTATTTCCAAAAAATTAGCGGTTGTTGTACCATATCTATTTATCGTTTGTGCATTTAGATAAATTGACAAACCTATAAAAATGAGAATGAAATATTTTGTTGAAATGCTCTTCATTTGATCACTGCAAATTTTCCAACTTTTTCTTCACCTATTTGCTGTGCATCTATATGATAAATATACATGCCCGCAGCTATCTCTAGATTTTCTCTGGTTAACATATCCCAGTGTATAATCCCATTATCTGGTTCATTGCTAACAACGATCTCATCAACCAATACACCACTTACAGTAAAGATCTTTATGATACAATCTGCGGGAACATGAGTGAACATGATTCGTCTGCGCTGGTTTAAAAAAGGATTTGATACAGCAGACTCCATCATATTTGTCATTACATATGGATTGGGTACAACTCTAATACTATCTAGGTCTGATTCTACAATAGAAAGATCTAGCCCCGTCTCTGCCCCAACAGAGAATCTTATTGTATCTGTTAAAAAGAAAGGTCTCTCCCAATCTACCTGATAGGTATTACCTGCTTGAGGATAGCTCGCTCCTAAATCTAATTGAAAATCAATGATAAATGCAGTAGCACGCCATCTAGTACCAACCGTAGCTCCAACAAAAAATCGATCTATACCTATTTCTAATGTATCATTATTATTTACATCATGAATGACAATATCCATTAGAGGGTATTGGCCTGTTGCAGTATCTATGAAAGAAGTATTCTGAACATAAAAGTTTAGAGCAGGTTCCGTTATCTTTTTCGTACCAATAGATAAACCATTCTCGTCTCTAACTGTACCAGACCTTGCTATACCAACATAGGCTGAATCATCATCCGTAAAAACTATGTTATATTTCCAAGGAAGCATGAGCGCCTCTGTCTCGGTAGGTGTGACCCTCATGTTACCAGAACCATTTATCCATCCGGACCGTTCATAACTTATTGCTGGTTTCTCTACTCCTGCATCAATTTCAACCTGAAGTCCATCAAAAATATCAGTCAAGAATGTTTCACTCGTATTTAGAGTCCAATAACCAACGGTATCCTTATATACAATGTTCTTTCCAACATATTTTGAAGGGTCCTCTGAGTATATCAAGATAGTACTATCAGTTTCATCGTAGATTTTTATTCCATTAGTCACATACCGAAAACCATAATCATAGCTATTTATATTACCAATTGTATCAACTGAAAAGGTTAGAGCATATTGATGACTTTGTTTGAGACTACCCTGAGCACGAATTATCGGCTGAACAGAACCACTTCCCAATAGGTCAGATTCTTGAATCTCTATATCAGGAGGGACATAACCAGCTGCGCGTTGATGAGGAACAACTACAGCAACATTTTTTCCAACGGTCCTAACTTCCTCAGCTTCATCAAGCTCGATGACAGCATTGTTTTCAGATGGTGCTATGCCAGGACCAATCTCTGGAGCGCCAAAATCATAAGCGACAACAGCATAGTAATAAGTTCTTCCATTCTGAACAGTATTATCAACAAAGATATGTTTTATTCCAGTTTCAGCACCTAGATTATATCCTGCCCCATTTACTAGGCCAAAATCAGTAAATCCAAAAATATCATCCACTAGATCACATTGATAAATTGGTTTTTTGAACATTGGTGTACCATATCCATCCGTAATGATCTCAGGATCAGACATATACTTGTCTGTAGACCGATACACCTTATATCCTTCAAAATCATTAATATTTCCAACAAACGGGTCTCTTGTTTTTGTATCGGCTACATCATCCCAAGTAAGAATAACTTTACCATCACCTGCTGTGGCAGTAAGAGTTGGCATTTTAGGTGGTTGAGCAAACCTATAATCTTTTTCATATATAACTTGCACAATTCTCTTTAGCTCATAAAGTGCCGGCGCAGTATGATCAACAGAGCTTAAACCCTCTAATGGGTCATATGAGTGGAGTTCAGACATAGATATTCGCTCAACACGACCTTGGTATAATGGGAAAGGTCCAGAGGCGAATACCTCTACAAGATTGGAAACATTATCAAGATACTCTTCAAGAGAATCAACTCCTATTAACCCCCACATGGCCTCATCATTTTTGAACCAGGTTGTTTCATTTGATGGCGCATGGCTAGGGATTGGAAACATACGAAATGTTGTTAGTCCAACCATATCTGATTCAGATACATCGGTAGTATTGAAATTTGGCTCACACCCCACGCCCTCTAAAAAGTCTGGCCTATGATTCCCCTCACTTCCATCTGCATCAGGTCCACTGTAATTTAATTCTCCAGGACCTACTCCATCGATACCGATGTCATCGCCATAGTCTTCAGATATTTGGTATATGCCATCTCCATTGAGATCTTCTCCATCCTGCCAGTCTTGGTCTTCATCTGCATCCCAATGTTCTTTCAAATCCTCTACATTTAGCTTATAAAAATCAAGGAAAGCATTGAGATCTGAAATTCCATCAGTAGGGCCAATTAGATTGGTTGCCTCATTATCTCGCTTTTCATCAATAAGACCATCGTTATCATTGTCTTGGTAATCATAGGCTAAGCCTGGACTTTCTAAATATGCAAAACCCATCACTCCAGTGGGAAGCCCTCCTGCTCCTATGCCATTGATATCCCAAGAATAGGCCATATCTTCCTGTTTATTAAAGTATCCAAGATCATCATCCCCGTCTCCACCAATTGAATTATCCAACCAGTAACCAAAGGCAACGTCTCTCAGGTCATAATCCGAAACATTTGCAACAGAATACTCCCAAAAGATTGCATCTCTAGCTTGCGGATTATTCCACTGAAATCCTCTTACAGACACACGCAACCCCAATCCACCCCAAGGAGCACCTGGCTGTATTGTTACATCTGGCTTTAAATCGCCAACATAGTGGCCTGGTCTAGGATAATATCTAACACCATCCTCAGTCCCCAAATACTCTTGATCTTGAGCATCATTGACAACATAGTATGACTCTTGATCTGCATAAGTGACACCTCTTCCAAAACGCCCATTCCACTCTCCAGGCCATTTGGTCTCAAGTCCAGTAGAAGGCCAGCCACCAAGGGGCCAAGAATTTGATATATTTGAAAGGGCTGGGTATTCTCCAGTCTCATTAAAATATCCAAATACTGGATAAAATCCCCATTCCACTGTCCCCGTAGGATCGAGGTCCATTTCCTCTCTATAACTTGATTGCAGATAATAAAGAGTGTGTCGTTCTTTATTAGGGTTAAAAAGATCTAAAGGGTCTGTCATTGGAATGGTATCAACGGTTGCTGCATCACCATCATCTTCAATGTAGACTTTCGCTCCAATAAGCAATCCAATACCATCTGTCATTTTCAATCCATCCGGATTGTTTGGCCATTTTGATACATTCACCCTTGGCCAGTCTGAAAGTTCAGTGGTATTTCGAAAATATATAAATACTCTATTGCCTGTCATATAACCTTCTTTTTCTGCAGCGATATCACCGGCGGGATCCTCAGGCCCTTCATAATCTTTACCCTGGGAATAAGCAAAGTGAAGTCCAATGAACAATACAAAATATATTTTCAATATACCTCTAAAAAGCATCAGAAATTAATTCCTACGGCAAGTTTTACCATCCTAGGAGATGAGAACATTGAAGGATTTTTAATACGATCTTCAAAATCGTTAAAGTCACTGCGATGACCGGCATAATCTGTTTCTCTTATGACTGCTGTGTATGCACGACCGGTCTCACTATCAACTCCATTTTCATTTAATCTGTCAAGAAGATTATAGATCGTTAGGTCAATCTTTCCAGAAAAACGGTCTAATAACTTAAAGTTATAGTAAAGAGTTGCATCTACTGTATACGTTGAGGGTTTGTAATCATTATTTGGGTAAAGATTTATTCTAGATAAAACACTCTCGCTCTGCGGAGAGAAAGTATATGGAGAACCAGAATTGTAATATGCGGTAATGGTACCACCATATTTTGTTCCCAATAGCATCAATGTACCATTAAGGGTGTGTCGCTGATCCCAACTCATTGGAATAAAACGATTGACAGGATCCATGTTATTTCCTGCCCTGTCAAATGTTTGGGTCGGATTATCTGCATTCCCCCGTGTATATTGTAGGGTGTAGTTCATCATTCCCTTCAAGGATCCATAACCAAGGTCTAGCGTGACCTCAAGCCCTCGTGCATTTCCATAATCCTTATTGCTATAAAGCCCATATTCAATCTGATTGTAGGTGGAGATAATTTTTGTACTAAGTAGGTTATAAATATCTCTATAAAAAAGTGCCACATCCAAGTTTAGACCACGCGCGAGCTCTTGCCAAAGACCAATCTCATAGGTGATTGTTTTTTCTGGCTCAAGCAACACGCTTCCCATAGTAGTAGAATAATCACTTGGACCCACTAAAAAACTTTTATTTTGATACATTGAATAAAGTGGAGGCATCTGGAAAAAATGTCCATAGCTAAAATGGAGAACAGCCTGATTACCTAACTGATATGCAAAACCTATGCGTGGACTTATCTGATCAATGACTGGTGCAGGTATATTATCAGACATCATTGAATCAGGAAGGACCAACTGATTAGCCGGGTTACGCCTATCAGATGGGTAAAAACTTGCTGGGTCAAAATAATCATATCGTAACCCAAAATTAATGACCATATCCTCATATTCCATTTTATCCTGAATATATGCCGCAGCCTCTTGAGGCTTAACATTATATATGTCAGCATATACAGTAGAATCACCAAAAACCTCGGGCTCATAGAGGGTAAGATCAGACTGACCATCGTATTTATTCCTTATGGTCTGCCACTTATGCTTTACATCATGAGAGATTCCCATTAAACCAAGTTTGAAACTATGGTTGTGATTTGCCTGCCAGGTCAAATCGAATTTTATCGTTCTATCAAGATCCCTGTGTTTGGTATGTTCTTTTTGTTGCCCACCTGTAAAAAAGCCTGAGCCATAGTTTTCAAGATACTTATCGTGTACATACCTTGTATCCAGAGAATCTTTAAAAAGATAGGTTCCCGTATTGTTTTTCATAGATGCAATTTTTAATTCATAGAAAAATTTGGGTGTTATCATATGATTCATTTGAAAAGCAGTATACAAGGTGTTCTTGTGACTTCCAACTCTACCATCTGGATTATACTTCATAGAATGGTCATACCAGTACCAGCTATCGTCACTGTAAGAATTCAATAATGAGAACCTTATTCCTTTAATAAAATTAAAACCTATCTTCAATAAGGCTGAGAGATTGTCGCCTGTATTCATAGGGACATATGAACTGTCACCCGACCTTGAAGAAACCCACTCGTTAGGTTTATCTGAATAAAAATCACTACTGTCCGTTACAGAAAATATTCTGAAACCATTGAGGTGCCCTCTGTTATTTTGCTTACGTAGATTAGTAAAAAAGGTAATCTTTTCACCAAGGATAGGTCCACCAAGACTGAATTTCAGATCTTCGCTACGGTTTACATTAGGAGATAGTCCAATAAAAATATCATCTCCATTACTGTCTGTGTTATTTGTAAAATAAGCTGAAGTTGCACCTGAAATAGAACCTTCAAACCTAGGACCTCCATCACGGGTCACCATATTTACAACTCCACTCATTGCCCGTCCATATTCAGCATTGAATGTACCAGTTATCACTTCAAGATCTTGTACAGCTTCAGGTTGGATATCAACAGCAGCACTACCACCACCAAATGATTCATCAACCTGCACACCATCTACCATATATGTAACCTCGGTATTTCTTCCACCACGAAAATGCCCATTAACAACACCTGCCTGCATATTGATCACACTTCCAATATTCTCTACGGGAAGCGCATCTATCTCTTCACTAGAGATATTCTTTATCGTTCCAGTCTGATCTTTTTTCTGTGTAAGTCTTGAGACCTCGACGGTCACTACCTCACCCTCAATTACCGTCTGATCCATTTCAATATCTAATGAGGTGGTCCTGTTCACAGAAATAATGAGTTCATCCATTTGAACGGACTTATACCCTATCATATCAACCTTCAAAACATATTTTCCTGGAGGGATATTTATGATTGTAAATCTTCCACTTGCATCTGAAGCTGTTCCATATGAAGTGTTGACCAAGTAAATGTTTGCACCAGGCAGCGGTTCATTGGAATCTTCCTCAACAATGACACCCGAAATCTTCCCAGTAGTTTGAGATAAGACTAAAGTAAGCAGAGGTATTAAAGATAGATATCGTAACATTCTTGGATTAACTAAATATAATGGTATATGAAAACTAATTAATAATTGATTGGTTCTGTAAAAGAAAATGAGGGGTGAAAACACCCCTCATTTCCTTTGAATCCAAATACTACTTCAAAAGTAACATCTTTTGAGTTAGGGTCTTATTGCTAGAAGTAAGTTTATAGATATAAACACCTGAAGCAATATCACCTGCATGCCACTTTGCTATGTGGTTACCACCCTGTAATTCACCACTATACAATGTTACAACGCGCTGTCCAAGCATATTGTAGACTGATAAGTTTACATCTTGGGTATTCGGTATTGAGAACTTGATCGTCGTTTCTGGATTAAATGGATTCGGGTAGTTTTGATGCAGTGCAAATTCATTTGCAACAATTTCTTCCTCATTACTTAAAACAGTTGATCGATCCCCGATCCAAGTACTAGACCACACCTCACATGTCTGATGAGCGTTATCATTATTAATCGGTGACAACACCATGATCGCTTCCATGCCACTGCCATCATTATCGTGGATCATTGGCTCAAATGGAATACGCATGCCATTCGCAGGCGTTAACCTTACATCATCTTCAATCACTAGATCATCCAATGAGATACGAAATTCAAAAACATAGTCTGGATTGAAAGCCTCATGGTAATAGTTCCCATCACCATGCTCTGCTAACATACCAGCGCCATTATCGGAGTGTACGCCAGTGGGGTCAAAATACATCTTATAATCCGGCTCCTCTCCTCTTTCCATCCCGACATGCTTAGGGCCTCTCTGGTCATATAATCCAATACATAATTGAACTACATCTGAGGTCCACCATCCACCACTCTGATCATCAATAACAACGTCATCTAAGACTTCACCAGCGAAATATAGATAATCATTGTCAACCGCAATGAAAAAGGTTCCATGCAGATCATTATCATCATCAACAGCACCAAATCCTAAATGAGGTGTATCATAAGAATTTTCTGTGGCTCCAACCATGAAAGGATCTATACCACTATCGTACCATTCTGAAAGATCTCCATCTGGCGAAAAAGAACTAGGAGGTGTCATTGAAATTGTTGGGACACCTTTCGCAGTATTGGTTATTGAACTCTCTGAAGCACCGGCCTCACCTACATTATTTGATGCATCTTTACATGCAACAGCATAATAGTAAGTTACCTGAGCATCTTCTAGTGGATGAAAAAGATAATGAACCGCGGCTTGAGCACCCTCCAATACATTTGTCGCAACAACATCAACAGAGCTATCATTGATATCAGTTATTGGAGAAGTACTAGCATATACATGATATGTCTCTCCTTCCTCACCCTCAATATCTGCCCATGTGACCAAGTTATAAAAACTTGCAGGCACAGCACTAATATCACCAACAGCTGCTGGAGGGACAACATCTAAAATTCCCATACTCATTAGAAACATATCATCAAATGCATAATCAACCTCTACACCATCCCAGCGCGATGCTACGATCACAGCAGTGACCGATGCAGTACCCTCTGGCATGACCATTTCAATATGATGCTCCTCCCATTCAGAAGTCATGGCTAAATAGACATCACCGGTTGTACCTAAAACCGTACCAGATTCATCTTTAGCCTCTAGCTTGAAGGCAGCTCCATCAGCTCCGTCTCCCATGACCTCCTTACCAAAACCACTGAACCTCCAAGTCTCACCAAATTGAGCAGGGACAATGTCTTCATTATAGGCAACAGCCCAATTATCAAGCACACCTATACTTAGGTAGTTTTCACCACCATATGCCATTGCAGCATCAGTCACTACTTCAGCATGACCTCCGCCTACGGCTGTGCCCCAACCCATATCATCATCTTGAGCATCTTCAAGTTCAAAACCTGGATTGGTCAATTGATTGAGCGAACCTGTTAATTTAAAATCATCTAAGACCACAGTCCCGGTTGCAAAATCACCATCTCCACCACCGCTTATAGAGAATTCGAGATGGAAACCTCCAATGGCGTGCTTATCAAGCTCTCCATTGCCTGTTTCACCTGCCCAACCAGTCAGGTTGAATCCGCCACCTCCCCAGTCATCATTTCGAACAAGTGGAAGAGTTACGGTGTTCCAGCCTGGCTCACTGTCTAGTATATAGTGGAAGGAGTAGTAATATTCTCCAAGACCCGTGTAATTCAAGGGGTCTGCGATCTCAGCATAGTCACTAAGGTTTAGTCTCAGATGAACTCTACCTTCAAGTGACTGGATCACAGTATTGTTGTAAGAAAATGAGATACTATCATATCCTGACCAATCCCATGGCCCACCATCACGAGGTCGCATTTCAAGCAAGGTTCTAAAATCATCATTGGTCCAAGGATTTGAAACCAATGCTGTCTGTGCAGGAACAAGCTTATAGGTCCAAAACACTCCTGTCCCAGCCTCGATTACAACAGTCATGAAACCATCTCCCTGAGTAACAGAATAGGTTACAGATTCAGGGACATCACAATTAGGAAGCTCACACTCGTTTACAGCTTTTGGTAATCCCAAATAAGCACCAAGACCAGTCAGAGTTACCGTTCCAGCAGCAGCATCATACTCCCAAGTAGCAGCATTGGAACCATCATGTGGAGCTACAGGCGAACCACACTGATCTGATTCAACACCCTGCCAACCCTCAAGCCAGGTCTCCCCATCTTGAATATTTTGAAAGGATCCATCTGCATTGAACACATAATGATCATCAAAATAACATGCTCTGGTAGTAACGTCCTCTTCTGAGCTGGTCCACCAGTCACCATTACCAGCTGAAGGACCGACCATCAATGCACCCGCTTCTGGTGCCAATACCCAGTTACCAGATAAAGCAGGTGCCTGCTCGACTGCGTG
>Ga0208410_1000068_pt1 | contig 56917 bp, 92 predicted proteins | sample ETN02SmetaG_3_FD_185787 | JGI IMG/M metagenome (GOLD analysis project Ga0208410, IMG submission 185787) | Marine microbial and viral communities from oxygen minimum zone, Eastern Pacific Ocean - ETNP2014F10-02SV257 (SPAdes) (version 2) | ecosystem: Environmental > Aquatic > Marine > Oceanic ... | reverse complement strand
CAGAAGTAGATCGGATGATTGCTGACGCTCTTGCTGAAGCACGTGCTATTGATGAAAAGTCAATGGCTGATCATAACTTCAAGGCTACTATCATTAGTATGATTCTTGGGTTTATATGTCTTGCATTATTTGTTGATGGTTTATTGAGGATTCTTGGTATCGTTCCTCCCTTTATGGATTTGGATGTCAACGTTATTGATGATATTACAGAGTCCGTTAAGGAAGATTTGATGCCAATGATTCAGGATACAGCAATGAAAGCAAGGGGTTATATACCTAGAATCTAATGAATGATTTCGCATTTTTGCTTTATTTTGTGTTGTTCTCTGCAACTGCAGGAGCAACTTTTGCATTTATGTGGAAAGTTATGTCATCAACGTTGGAATCGGCAAATAAACCGCCTCCACCAAAAAGAGATAACCTTCATCCAGAAATGAGGGATATAAAGAACGGAGAACAACTACTAGTCTTCAGACCCGAACCAGATGATGAGGAGGATCAAGAAGATGATGTTTTTATTATACGGAAGTAAATTATGTGGTACATTATTTTTTGGACATCACTAACAATGGCAATCCTAATATTGTCAGGAGTATTTAAGAAATGACCTTTCTAATCGCAATTATGTCATTCGCAAATTTTGTATTCTATCCATTGGTGATAGCTACTATTATTGCGGTGATTATCGAACAAATTCTAAGAAGAGTTGGTAATGAAGACGTATATGCTGATGTTCAGATGGTAAACCGTGCTATGGGAATAAGAAAATATCTCTATAGACAGGCCTGGATTTTTAATTTAATATGGTTCGTAGGATATTTTATTCTTATGTTTACTGTCGGAAGACAACAACCAGCAGCAATGCCTGATATGATATGGCAAGGATAGAGAAGGGATCTTACATAGACACACAAGGGATGAGTGGGCCCACTGATCCTAATGCTAAATCAACTGGCCCAGCAGAATACAAACCTGCTGTTGTGCAACCAAAGAGGATAATTACTCCAGAACTATGTAAAGAGTTGAAGATTCTAATTAATGAAGTATTAGATGAAAGGGAATATAAAAAGAAAATGGCAGGGCCTTATGATGTTGGTGGATATGACTTGCCTCCATCATATTTTGATACAGAACACTTCAAACATACTGTAATAGAAGAAGAACCACCCTATCAAGATTGGAGCCAATGAAGATTAAAAGAATTGGAGATAGATGTTTAAGACTTACTTCTGAGGAAGTGGTATTTGATAAGAATGAGATACATAAATTATTTACGGATATGTGTGAGGCCATGTATGAGGAAGATGGTATTGGCCTTGCAGCACCCCAGATAGGCATTAATAAGAGAGTTATAATTGTAGATGAGACGACAGAAGAACATGGTAGATATACACACTTAATGGTAAATCCCAAAATCACTTGGAGAAGTGAAGAAGAGGAATTATTTGAGGAGGGATGCCTGAGTGTTCCAGATCAAAATGGAGAGGTGTCACGACCTAAAGAAATTAGAGTAACCTTCCAAAATAAGGATGGTAAATATAAGAAATGGAAGCTTAGTGGTTTAGCAGCGAGAGTTGTACAACATGAAGTGGATCATTTGGATGGTATACTATTTGTCGATTACCTAAAAGAGAAAGATGTTTAACTTCAAAAAGATCAAAGAAAAGAGAAGGGAACGGTATGAAAGGTATCGTGAGATGTGGAGAGATGAGATAAAATCTATCGTTAGAGAGGCAATGGATGAATGGACATCAGAGTGTGAATATCTGACTAAATCCACAGATAAAGATGGACGATACTATTGTTCTAAATCTGATTGTGAAGGAGTAAGGTTTAATGATAAGGAAGATTAAGGGTCTTATTATAAGGGCTCTAAATAAACTGATTCCTGATCCTAAAAAACAGGAATTGAACAATACGGCATTTAAGTGGAATAATGAATATTCTTTCCACCCCGCTGGACAAAAGGATCAAGATACAGTAGAATAACCACATGAACTTCTCAAAACAGATTAAAGAAGGTACAAAGGCCTCCCATACTATGGCTGAAAACACGGGATTCGTTAAGAATTTCCTTGCAGGCATGGTTAATGAGGAGAGTTACAGGGGATTAATTGCCAACTTCTACTTTGTGTATAGAGCACTTGAGGAAGAAGTTGACAAAAATAAAAGTAATCCTGTAGTATCTCCTATAGCTTTTGATGAATTAAGACGTACTCCCACCTTAGCAAAGGATTGTGAGTATTTCTATGGCCCTATGTGGAGGGATGTTATTTCTCCAACAGACGGATGCCAGAATTATATCAATCGCATAAGGGATATTGACCCAGAATTATTGGTGGGACACCATTACACACGTTACTTAGGTGATTTGTCTGGTGGTCAGATACTCAAAAACATAGCAAAGAAGGCTCTTAATCTTAAAGATGATGGTCTTGCTTTTTATGAATTTGATGATATTCCTGATGGTAAGGAATTTAAGACTAAATACCGTGCCGCAATGGATAATCTACCCATTGACGAAGATCAAGCTAATGCAATTATCGATGAGGCAAATGTTGCCTTCAAGTTAAACATGAAGATGTTTGACGAGATTGAAGGTGATAGTCTTAGAGGATTTATTAATCTTCTTTGGGGATCTATTAGATCTAAAATTAATAATTGGAGACGAAGTTAATGACTGTGTTTCTAATCATTATTTGTAATTTATTTCTATATGCTGCTCTAAGAATTCATTTGGTTAGGAAATTCCGAACCAGTTATTCAATCTATCTAAAGGATGGAGATGGTAACAGACAAACTCTGACTCGCACCATTACTCATCTTTTAGAAGCGGATGAGATACATGATAAAAAGATTATGTATCTTGCTCAAGAGATGGAAAAACAATGGATGAATATTGAACAAATTGCATTGGTTACAGGTGCGGAGAAATACTGTACTGAAAAACCCACAAAAACCCCATGAAAGACCAAGCATCAGTAGATGGAGGAGAATCTAAAAAAGAGAAATATGACAGAGCAGTGTCTTTATTTCTAGAATCTCTTTATAAACCAGATAATGATCTCAGAGCATGTGGTCATAATCAGAAGTGTTACAATGAAATGATGGAAATCAGAGAAACTGTGATACAATATGTGACCAAGGATTTGAGGATAAGAGGGTTCCACAATAAGGGCCCGATGAAATGAATCTACTAGAAAAACAACTTTTAGTAGTTAGAAAGTTAAGAGAATCTATGCCTTTTCAGGAGAGATCGTATTTCTACCTATCTCCGATGTTAAATACTAAGGTTCACAAGAAGACGGAGAAGTTAGTTTGCAAGACGAGTTACAGAGAAAAGACCTCAGAAAGACAGCGAAAAGGCTAATTAAACAAGCAAAGAAGAATCCACAATTTTGGACGGATTCAGATGTAAAGTATGCGAAGTTAATTAAAAAACAAAACAAAAAAATTAAGAAACACGATGAAAATCTTCCTTGATACCGCCGATTTTGACCTTATTAATGAACGTGTTCAGACAGGTCTTATTGATGGCGTTACAACAAACCCCACACTTATACTTAAAAGTGGTGGAGATCCAGTAGAGACTATTAAAAAGATCTCTGGAGAGTTTCCTTACTTTGAATCCATATCTGCAGAGGTAGTCGCAGAGACTGCTCCTGAGATGATGGAACAGGCCCAAGCATTTAAAGGTCTTAGTAATGTTACTATTAAAGTACCATTGACTCAAGAAGGATTAAAAGCTTGTAAGATGTTAACAACCGATGGATTTACCGTCAATGTAACATTATGTTTCTCAGTAGCACAGGCTGTCCTTGCTGCAAAAGCAGGTGCCACTTATGTTTCACCATTTGTGGGTAGAGTTGATGATAACTCATTCGATGGTGTGGGATTAGTTAAGGATATTTCATCTCTATATAAAGAACACTTGTCAAGAACTCAAGTATTGGCTGCCTCTTTGAGGAATGTAGCTGATGTTGCCAAGTGTTTTGCAGTAGGAGCTGAAGTGGTAACTATGCCTCCTGCAATTTTTGACAAAATGTATAGTCATATTTTGACTGATAAGGGTTTAGAGTTATTCCAAAATGATTGGAATTCGATCAATGGATGATTGGAGATACAGTGAAGAACGTATGAAAATACGTCAAGAATCTCTTTTAGCACTTAAACATTATAATGATTTAGATCATGTCAGGTTCCTCTATGAATTTTGCCAAATCTGGGTATCGCAGGGTAAAAAAGACACCAGAGGAATCGAAGTCGATTTTCTTAGATACTGCGAAAACGCTAGAAATCCGTGAAAATTCAATAGTAAGAGTTCCCGATGGCGGAGGTACATATACCGAAGGTCGGGTTCTTTTTATAGGCGATGAGGATCAGAAACGGAGTTTGGATAATAGAAGACATGAGGTTTACTTCACTGTTTGTTTCAATGAAGATTCACTTTCTGCACTTTTAGTTTTTAAACACCAATGGGATTCAGTAGAAGTAATTAAGTATTAAACCTATGTTCATTATATACGGAAAAGATGAATGCCCTATGTGCATGAAGATCAAGATGGTCTTAGAGATGCTAGGAAAAGAGTATGATTACAGGGAATTGGACAAGGACTATACTGAGGAGGAGTTTCAACAACTTTTTCCAAATGTTCGTGCCCTCCCTCAGATAATGTTAGAGGGTAAGGTTATAGGAGACGCTAACCAAACCTTAAAATATCTAAAAGATCATAGGATTATTTAATATGTTACCTCCAGATATGGACATAAATAAGGGCGTTGAACTATTACTAAAAGGGGAACAAAAACCGAAACCATTAACTAAAAATCTATTCGATTTAAGATTTACTCTATTCGGTAAAGAATTTAGTCTATCATTCGACATTAAAGACAAAACCAGTAATTAATCTTGGGAGAAAACCAATGGAAGCTTCAATTCTTGTTGTAATGACCATGTTATGCGTGACATTTCTGATGATTGGTGGTATAATTGGCTGGTTAGCCCAACAAAATAATTATCTCGGATTACAACAACAGGCGGTTTATACCCACCCAGAGATGTTTGACGAGAATGGGAACGTACTTCCCGATGAAATTGTAGCCGTGAGGTTTGAAAACAACGATGACAACAGCGAAGAAGACGACGAGGAGTAAAACTACGTCAACTAGGAAGAAACCTAGTACTCGCAAAACTACAGCAACTAAAAAAACCGTGACTAAACCAAGGACGGTGACAGTTAAAAAGAAAGAACTGCCACCTAATCCTTTGGTGCATGAACTATTAGAAGCTGTTGATTCTGAGAGAGTTAAGACCAAGAAGGTTGATCTACTCCGTACTCATGGAGAAGATTCTTTCAAAATGTTAATGATTTGGAATTTTGATCCAAGTGTAGTTTCTGTACTACCAGAAGGTACTGTTCCTTATCAACCTGTGGATACTGCTGAATTGGCAGATCCAAGTAAGGGAGTTCCATCAAGAACTACTCTTCGCAATTGTGGTAATCAATTTTATCGTTTTGTGAAAGGTGGTGATGACCAACTCAATAAGATAAAGAGAGAAACTATCTTTATTAATTTGTTAGAGACTCTTCCTCAAGCAGAGGCCGAGATTCTTATTCTTGTAAAGGATAAGTTATTGGGAACCAAGTATGGTATCACTAAGGAATTGGTATCATTAACATGGCCAGAAATCACATGGGGGAACCGTAGTTGAAAATCATTCACGAAGATTGCGATCCTAAACTAGCCCAAGACAAGAAACTTCCTTATACAGCATATCTCGTAGAGTATGTTAAGGAAGTGGAGGTCGAGGGTAAGAAAGAAGATAAAACTTCTTATGACATTACTATATGTCAGAAACAGGTGGATATGTTCGACCACTATTATGACAAGTACAAGAAAGGTTTGAAGAAGTGGACACAGACTGAAGGGCAGATGAACCCTAAACTCTGGAGAGACAGTATGATCAGACCAGAGACAGAGAAAAAACCTAAAAAACCACAGAAGAAAAAGTAATGGGTGAATATTCAGGATCCTCTCCTATGGGAGATGGCAGAAATGTTGCTGGAAGTAAGTACAGTGGCGATGCCAAACAAGGCAAGGTGGAGATGAATGCCGAGGAGTATAAGAGATTAATGAAAAAATATAAGAAGACAAAGAGATATATGAAGTCTAATTTATTTGCTGTAAAGACTATGGATGGCACAGAACAATATGTGTCACAACTACTGAAGGAAGCAGATGAGATCGAAACTGAAAGTTTATGATGATTTTTTGAATCCTGAAGAATACGAGAATGTTCGTAAACTGATGATGGATGATAACCTGATGAACTGGAACTTTTCAGATGGCATAAACATGCCTAAAGATGGAAAGTACCAGTTTTGTCATATTTTTTATCACCAATATCAACCTAGAAGTGAATTCTGGGGTGGTCTCACACCCATTATAGAGAGGATAGATCCATCAGCAATTGCTAGGATTAAGGCCAATCTAAATATGAGAACACCTGAAATTGAGGAGTATGAATTGCATACTGACTTTGACGATGCTATCACTTCGATTTATTATGTGAATACCAATAATGGTTACACTAGATTTGAAGATGGTACAAAGGTTGACAGTATAGCCAATCGTATGTTAGTATTTGATTCTAACATGAAACATGCTGGAACATCATGCACAGATGAACTTCGTAGGTGTTTAATCAACTTCAATTATTACGTCTAAAATGCAACCCGATAGAGAAAGATTAAAACTAATTTACAAGAACCTAAGATCTCTTGTAGATGCACTGGAATCAGAGATTTACTCAAATACAGATTCTTATACTATCCGATCCAATGTAAAGGAAAAAGTCACTTATGGCGACCAGATAGAAGAATTATGAATGTACAATTAGTTAATGTTACTCCTGATGCGGAGAAAACTATGGCATACATTGCCAGAGTATCTAACCCTAATAATCAGGACAATGAAAAATTTGCAGGTCTTTTAAATTATTGTATCAATCATAATCATTGGTCAGTTTTTGAACAGTCCTCTATGACACTGGAGATCGAGACTACTCGTGCCATTGCTGCACAAGTATTACGTCACAGGTCTTTTACTTTCCAAGAGTTTAGTCAGAGATATGCTGATAGTACAGCATTAGGTAAGATCCCATTGCCTGATCTTAGGAGACAGGATACAAAGAATCGTCAAAACTCGACAGACGACTTGGATCCAGAACTTATAGATAAGTTGGAAAGACAGACTAAAACATTGTTTAGTTCTTGTGAGTCATTATATACTCAAATGCTTGAGTGTGGTGTTGCAAAGGAATGTGCCAGAATGGTTCTACCCCTTGCCACACCGACTAGAATCTACATGACTGGTTCATGTCGTTCTTGGATACATTATATCTCATTGAGGACTGCCAATGGTACTCAAAAGGAACATATGGATATTGCAAATGCTTGTAAAGATGTATTTGTTACACAGTTTCCTGTTGTTTCTGAAGCTCTTGGATGGGAAAGAGATCTTGTTCAAGATTTAGTTGAGAACGTAAAAGAGGCTGCCGAGAAGGTAACAAAAGCTATGGAGGACAATTAATGGCCACCTATCCTGTAGTAAATACAAAAACAGGCGAACAGAAAGAAGTCGCCATGAGCATTAAGGAATGGGATCAATGGAGAGAAGATAATCCAGATTGGACTAGAGATTGGTCAGATCCATCTACAATGCCAGGAGTAGGTGAGGTTGGAGAATGGAGAGATAAGTTGGAGAATAAACACCCAGGCTGGAAGGAGATTACAGATAAAGCCAAGAAGGCTGGGGGAATTCAAGGACGTTTAGCAAATCGAGGTATCACCTAACATGCCAAGAAAAAAAAGAAGTAACTCCAATGATCCAATTGGAGTAGGTATGACTGCGAAACAAATGCGTCGCAAGAAACCTATCAATAATGGCATGTTGGTAGATGTAGAACCCATAACTGATAATCAAAAGATTCTTTTTGATCATTATGAAAAAGGTAAGAATCTTTTTGCCTATGGTGCAGCGGGTACAGGTAAGACTTTTATTAGTCTCTACCTTGCCCTAAAAGATGTTCTTGATGAGACGACACCTTATGATAAAATCTATATCGTTAGGTCTCTAGTCTCTACAAGAGAAATTGGTTTTCTTCCTGGCGATCATGAAGATAAATCATTCCTTTATCAGATTCCTTATAAGAATATGGTAAAGTACATGTTTGAAATGCCTTCTGATAGTGATTTCGAGATGCTCTATGGCAATTTGAAAACACAGGAGACTATTTCATTCTGGAGTACTTCATTTATCCGTGGAACAACACTTGATAATTGCATTGTCTTAGTTGATGAGATGCAAAACTTGAATTTTCACGAACTTGATAGTATAATAACAAGAGTTGGAGATAACTGTAAAATAATGTTTTGCGGTGACTCTACTCAAACAGATCTTACAAAATCATATGAGAAGAATGGCATCTTAGATTTTAAACGTATCATTGAGATCATGGAAGATGATTTCGGTGTTGTTGAATTCGGTATAGATGACATTGTTCGCTCTGGTCTAGTAAGAAACTATTTGGTTACTAAACTTGCTCTTTCTTTATGACGTTTGTTCATTTAAATAAACTCGGTGATTTTGAGTTAGAAGCCAATACTATAGATGGGGTTCGATATTATGATCTTCCCAATGGTAAGAAAGCCCCTTCTATCACCTCTGTAACTAGTTTTTATAGTCGTCAGACTTTTATTAATTGGCGTAAAAAAATAGGTGAAGAGGAAGCTAACAAGATTACGAAAGTATCTACTGATAGAGGTACAAGATTTCACAATCTAGTGGAACAATATCTTTTAAACAAGGATATTAATACTATAGATGGTGTACTACCAACGACTAAGGCGTTGTTTGTTGCGGCTAAAGATTCTTTAGACAATATAAATAATATACATGCTTTGGAAAAACCACTGTATTCTGAATACTTTGGCATTGCTGGTAGAGTTGACTGTATTGCAGAATACAATGGCGAGTTAGCCATAATAGACTTCAAGACATCCAAAAAAATCAAACCTGAGAAGTGGTTGGAAAACTATTTCGTACAAGAAACTGCATACGCATGTATGTACTACGAAATGACAGGCACTGCTGTAGAAAAGATCGTAACCTTAATGGTTGCTGATAATGGAGATGTTAAAGTTTATGAAAAACGCAACAAAGGTGAGTATATTAAGCTTCTTACCAAGTATATCAAAGAATTCGTCACCCACAAACTTAGTGAGTATGGAGAAAGAAGTTAACGAGTTATTGCAAGAGAAATTTCTCTGTCAGAATAAGTTTACAAGTGATATTGAACAACTTGTGCTTAAGTCTGAACTCAATTATATTGAGGCAATTATTAGTTACTGCGAAGAAAAAAACATTGAATTTGAGTCTGTAGGGAAATTAATTTCCAAACCTCTTAAAGACAAGTTAAAAGCAGAAGCTACAGAATTAAATTACCTTAAGAGAACTTCTAGATCTAAATTACCGATATGATTTTTTGGATTGGTTTCACTCTCATGTTTTTTAATGAGGGTTTTGTTATGATGAGGCACGTATCACCGTGGTTCGCCAAAAGACGAGATGGTTTCATCAAAAGATTTGGTGATAACATGTGGTATAGACTTCATGGTACTTTAGATTGGTTATGGATATCATTCGTAACCTGTGGTTTAATTGTCAACCCTAATAGGGTATTACATATAATAGCGTTAGCTATTTTTTGGGGTCTTTCCTTCGGAATATTCTACCTCCCAAGGTGGATAAAAAGACGCTAAACCCTTATAAATACTAGTACATCAGAGTTATAACATGAGTGATTTTTTCAAGTCTCCTGTAGTTCGTGCTGCTATGGCAGAGATACAGGAATTACAAGAAAATATTATGGGTGGTATTGTTTCCACTGGTTTTAAAACCAAACCTAGCAGTGATGCTGGAAGGAAACATATTTCTGATATGAAAAAACTTCTCGATAAACAGAGAAACTTTATGTTTCGTCTGAAATTGGAGAAGGATGATCCTGATGCTGTTGAGATGAGAGAACAGATCTTAGAATCTGCAAAGTTTCTAGGTCTACAACCTGGCCAAGATATCAATTCATTTTTTGATCTCATGAGTCAAACCTTAGAAAAGTTGGAAAAGAACTTGCCTAAGGACTGATTATTCGGTATAATACAAACAATCCTAACAAATACAAAACATACGGAGAATACTAAATGTCATTTGCTGCATTAAAGAAACAATCTAAGGCAGGGTCTCTCACAGAGAGATTAATGAAAAAAGTTGAGAAACTCAACGAAAAAGGTGGTAAGAATGTTGATGAACGTCTTTGGAAACCAGCTGTAGATAAGGCAGGTAACGGATACGCAGTTATTCGATTCCTTCCTGCACATGCTAATTGTGAACTTCCTTGGTCACAAGTTTGGAGTCATGCCTTTCAAGGGCCTGGTGGTTGGTATATTGAAAACTCTTTGACTACACTTGGTAAAGATGACCCTGTTGGTGAACTTAACAGGAGTCTGTGGAATAGTGGTAGAGAGTCTGATAAAGATATTGCACGTAAGCAGAAGCGTAAGCTTTCTTACTATGCAAACGTTTATGTTGTGAAGGATTCAAGTAATCCTGAGAATGAAGGAGGAGTATTCCTTTATAAGTTCGGTAAGAAGATCTTTGATAAGATCACTGCTTCTATGCAACCAGAGTTTGAGGATGAAGAACCAATTAATCCTTTTGATTTCTGGAAAGGTGCTAACTTCAAGTTGAAGATTAAACAGGTTGCAGGATTCTGGAACTATGATAGTTCAGAGTTCGGTAAGGTTGAGGCACTATTAGATGATGATGAGAAGCTAGAGGAGATCTACAATAAGATCTACGACCTCAGTGAGTTCACCGCTGAAGATCAGTTCAAACCATATGAGGCTCTGAAGACTCGTCTTGACACAGTTCTTGGTTCTAAACTACCAACTGGTTCATTACGTTATCAGGATCCAGAGGTTGCTGATGAGGACAACCATCGTGAGGTGGCGGCTCCTGTTGATGAGGAGTTAGAAAAGATCGCTGCTGCGGCAACGAATCAAACAACGGAAGATGAAGACGATGCTCTTTCGTACTTCCAACAGTTAGCAGAAAGTTAACTATATAAGAGACCCGAAAGGGTCTCTTTTTTTTGTCTATGGAACTTAAATTCGGCACTAATTTTGCTATAGGAGTGGTTGATCTTCCTATAGTTTTGCCTGTTTTGGCAAAGACTTGTTTAGAACAAGAAAAGGAACTTTTAAAGTTACCTTGGGATGGTACTAGTGGGACTACTGGATTGAACGAGAATCATGTTTCCACTAGGTCGTTGCAATATAATTTGTTTGATTGGTATACACATGAAACCCAGAAGTTACATATATGGGCATTGGAATCTCTCCAAAAGTATAATGATAAGTTAGGAAACCCTCCCATCTCAGATGTTCATGTACGAGCTTGGTTGAACGTTCTTAGAAAAGGAGAATCCATAAAAAAACATCATCATTACGATGATGGTTATTTGAGTGCCAATTTTATAGTACAATGTGATAAGACTTGTACTTGTTATGATCCAATAGTAGAAGAGAATGTTGCTGGAAGATTTACAATATTCCCCTCATATGTTCCACATTACACTACAGAACATACTTCCGAAAAGGAAAGAATTTCAATAGCAATGGATTTTATTGTCCGCTGAGTCTTGGGTTATATGCTACTTTCTCTGTTCTAGAAATAAACTGAGAAGATTTCTTATACGTCATTATTTTAGACATATCACTTACAACAGTATCTAAGAAGTCATCTTTCAGTATTTTTATTCTTCTTTTGGCATCATTTAGTTCTTCTTCATACTGGTAGTTAGTAATTGAGAATACGTTACCGTGAGTAACTATATTGCCATTACTATCTCTAACTGTACCTGCATCATCTACTGAGGCCATATCATTTAGTTGAACTGATCCCCTTAATTCAACTTCTTCTTGTCTTACTTTGTTTCTTTCTAGATAACTGCAATTAAAGTTAGAGTCTACTACTAACCCTTCGGGTAGTACGACTCTAGCATAGTCATCTATAAACAATTCAGTTAGATAGTGGTGAGTTTCTGCTAATTTTTCTTCACTACCATATTTGTCTAATACATATTTCTTAAAATCATAATCAGTAAGAGGCCATTGGTCTCTTATTTTAGTAATATTATTTGTAATAAGGACAACCCAATCAAAACGAGGATCTCCATATACTTTTTCTGCAACCTCTTCTGGCCTTTGGTTGCCTTGAATCATATAGTCTGCAAAAGCAGTGACGACACTCATCATATCGTCACGAATTTTAGGTCTTTTGAAGATATTTTTTACAGCTACATATTCATCGTTAGATGACCTATTGGTCATTCGAGAGACGTAGAGTAAATCTGGGAAGTATGAAAAATAACCTTGCATTTTAGTAACCTACGTCTGAACTATTTGGATCATTCTGTTTGATTAGACAGATAGGCATTAAGTCGCCAGTATCACCATCTTTATTTGGATCATGTTTTCTCCCTCTAGCAACATCAGGACTGTAATCTGTGTTGTATATTGGTTCTAATTCTTGGAAAGTTAATTGCATTTCCACAGAAGTAGGCATACCACCTTCATATGACATCCATCTTGCTTCGGGTGTATAACCAACATTACACATAGTTAATGCACATGGTTTGAATTTATGTAGACCAAGGATATCTTTATTACCACTAGTTACGAAACGTAGTCTGAATATATTTGGTGTTCCTAGAAATAATGAAGGGCCACCAGCTTTACCTGTTCCTGAGTTATCAAAAATGCCAGAATTCATTTTCTTTAATTTTCTAGGTGCAGACCATTGCTTAAATGCACGGAGGATCATTCTTACGTTATGAGCTTCCCAAGCACTTCTTGGAGTTAGTGTCCATGAGTAATTGAAAGTTCTAAGTCCTACGCCAGTGAATAAAAGTTCTGTGTTTGAGTTTGCTACAATACCTACACTTCTCTTTAGGATATCCTCTGGACTAACTTCGGTTCCCATCTTGGATGCTAGTTGACTTATATGGTTTGCCATCATCTGAGTCCTACCACTCTTCTGTGACACCATCTCCATTTGTTGTGACATTTTTCTCATAGGGCCACCCATTCCTAAGAAATCATTGGTGAGCCAACTAGTCCATGCTCTTTTACTTGATCCTTGGATAGCACCTAGAGCTTGAGTATTCATTTCCTCAGCAGCCCATTCTCTTTTATTTGATTCTTGGATCTGATTAGGCATAGGTAGTTTAATTCCAGCACCCAATTTCTTTTTGTATGGAGTTTGTCTTGCTGCACCATAGGCTAAACCACTTCTTTTTCCCCCTATGACATTGTTAACTACGTTCGATGCAGGATTGCCACTAATACCATCAGCACCATACTTACCACCAGTAGTTGCTGCATATGGGGCTTGATATGAGTAACACTGGAAGTACATATGATCCATAGTAGATGACATATCCATAGGATATTTCACAATCTTCTTGAACATTATGTCATCAGGATTTTCAAATCCTTTGGCAAAACTTTCGGCCTGTTCTTGACCACCACTACCATATCCGCCAGGTGTAACTATATCAAGAAAGTTACCAAAGAGTTTTAACCTGTTTTCTACTTGTGATCTAAAAACACCTGTAGCAACTTTACTGAAGCCAGATTTTACTGTCTTCCACCACATATTGCCTTCTTGTTCATTTCTGGTATTGGCAACTTCCTTATTAACTACTTCGTTTTGTTTCCAACTACCAAAGTCATTGTAACTTTCTTCTATTTCATCAGGAGCATTTGTAGTTTTTTCCCAAGCTTGGCGTGGTTCTCCTGTAGCGGCTTTATGTCTTCTTACTGCATTTTTTATTTGTATGTCATGCTTTGCTTGTTTCTCTGCACTTAAGTATTCTGGGTTTGGAGCTCCATTGATAGTTTCTGGAGTTATTTCATTTTTATCCCATTTTCCATCCTTGTATAATGGGTTTCTATTTTGCAATTCTCTACCAGTCTCATCAACAGGTACAAGTATGACCTCTTCGCCACTCTTATGAAATACCTTATATTTTTCTATTCGTCCGTTTGGTTTTCCTTGCTTTACTTCATCGCCAATAAAAACTTCATCGCCACTCTCTGAGTCAGTTACCAGAGCTGTGACATACCCTTCTTTAAAATCAACACGATCACCAGTGATGTTTACGTTATATTGTTCCTGAAGAGTTTGATAATTGATGGTAGTTGCCATTATTTACGCCAGTTGTATGCTTTATGTTTGGGGTATTTTCGGCCACTTTTATGTATAAATTTTTCAGTAGGTAGGAGTGATATTCCTGCCCAATCTTCATCATGAGGTACTCTATGTAGGTTACCAATACCAGAATAATGGTACTTATGTAAACTGTTTTTAGGTACTACCGTACCTTTATTTAGTAAGCCATTTGCAACGGAGTCTCTATAGTCGGGATTTATATAATGTAAGTTGCATCCTAACCACCCATCACTATCAATTCTCATTACAACGGCTAAGGGTTGAACGTCCCAGAATTCATATCTATCTGGGTGTGTTACACCATATGAAAAGAAGTACATGCCACCTTCTTCAAACCCATTTGTGTCACTAAGACTTACATTATCTTCTTGCACACTTGATAAGGCATTTTCTAATTGAGAAACGTACCAGTCTCCACTTCTATTCTTTTTGCCAGCTGCCTGACGGATTTCTTCTGCGATCATGATATTCCTAGTTCTTTTTCTGTCATGATTCTGAATTCATATTTTCTGTCAGCACAGTAGGCCTCTGCTGCTTTGAATTTTGCTTGATTAACAACGTATGTTTGTACTTCATATGCCCATGATTTAGTTCTCTTTTTGGGGTTCTTCTTGGGCATTTTGAGTTGTTTTGCTGGTTTAACTTCAATGACAACATTTCTCATTTTTCCTAGTGCATCTCTATATTTGATAAAGAAGTCTGGGAAGTATCTATGTACTCTATTATCTAATGGACTCTTATATGGAATCCAGAATTCTTCAGATTGCCATTGACTAATGTTTTCCGTCAGATCACAATATTCCATGAATTTCTTTTCCCAAAGTGATCTATAAATGATCTGTGTTGGGTCACCTTTATACTTCTTAGGTCGTTTTGGACGAAATTTGCCTTTATAAGCCATAAAAACTCATATACATAGTATGGTAGAAGTCATAGTTTTATTTAGATGTCTAAGTCCCAAGACCGTTACTTTAATCAGAATGAATTGGTAGCACGGACAACAAGCGCTGACCTAGAGTCTGACTCGTCATTTTATAATGAGGATTCATTCAGGGAACTACAGAGTTTTCAGGAATCTCTTGGTGCCCCAGCTTTATCAAACTTCTTCAAGGTGACTATGGATCTTGCGAGTTCACCGCCTGATGCTACAAGACAGTTTCCTGGCGATGAGGTATCTGGACAAGAAGGATCTAAACTTGCAGGAAATTTAGACCAATGGTTGACTAGTGCTGGAGTATTAGGGCCAAACGATCCCAAACTTAGGTATGAAATGTTATGCAATACTGCTATGTTGCCTGGAACCAGTATGTCGGTTTCTGAGGAAATAGGTAGTAGACAAGGAATAAAAGAAAGATTTGCAGTACAGAGAGAATATACAGATATTTCTCTAGGTTTTTATGTGTCTTCGGATTATAAGATTCTGAAATTATTTCAGGAGTGGATGAATTATATGAATCCACTGTATGTTGGCCAAAAGGGAGTACCTATTCCAACAGCATTTCCTGGCGGTTATCCTAGTAATGATGAGTCATATGCATATCATAGATTTAGGTATCCTGATCAATATAAGAAGAATCTATCAGTTACTAAGTTTGAGAGAAATCTGGGAACTGGTGGTAAGAAAGGTGGTAGATATAATATTTCTGGTGTTGGTAGACAGGGAGAAGAGTATAAACCTGATGCTATGACTTATGTTTTTGTAAATGCTTTTCCTATATCTATAGAGGATATTCCTTTAAACTATCAGGCTGGACAAGTTTTGGATTGCCAAGTACAGTTCACTTATGATAGGTACTATATTGTCAATAGTGGAGGTAGTGCGAGTAAGCCTCCAAATCCAACAGGAGGAGAATTAACTCAAAGTAATTCTAGACAACCAGATATGAAGTCTGGAAAGTCTCGTAGGGGAAGATTTCTTCAAAAATTATTTTCAAGGTAAACCCCTCTAAATAATAACGAATAATTACTAAATTATGCCTTTACCAAAAATCCATACGGCTGAGTATGAGTTGCAATTGCCTTCAAATGGAAAGAAGATTAAATACAGACCCTTTCTAGTTAAAGAAGAGAAGATTCTTATACTTTCGCTTGAAACCGAAGATCAAAAACAAATAACTAATGCTGTTAAACAAGTTCTAAAGAATTGTGTTATAACTAAGGGTATTAAAATTGATCAATTACCAAGTTTTGATATCGAATATCTATTCTTAAATATTCGTGGTAAATCTGTTGGTGAATCAATTGAACTCCTTGTTACATGTGGTGATGATGGCAAAACAGAAGTACCTGTTGCTGTTGCTATCGATGAGATTCTAGTTGAAAAAAGTGATGATCACAGTCCTGATGTTCAATTGGATGACAATTACAGTGTGAGGATGAAGTATCCTTCAATGAATCAATTCATCGAAACTAACTTTAATCAAGATAGTGATGATGCAGTTGACCAGTCATTTGAAATCATTGCTTCATGTATTGATAGTGTTTACAATGATGAGGAGGTATTTGCTGCTTCTGATTGTACTAAAAAAGAATTAAAAGAGTGGGTAGAATCTCTTACCTCTTCGCAGTTTGCTAAGATTGAAGAGTTCTTTGAGACAATGCCTAAGTTGACTCATACTCTTGAGGTTACTAATCCCAATACTAAGAAGAAGAATACTATAGTACTAGAGGGTCTAACTGATTTTTTCGGTTAAGTATGTCTCATATTGATCTTGAGACATACTTCAGAATCAACTTCGCTCTAATGCAGTACCATAAATATTCATTGTGGGATATAGAAAATATGCCTCCGTGGGAACGAGACATCTATGTTGGACTTCTTAGATTACATATCGAGGAAGAAAACCTAAAACAAAAACAGAGAGAAGCACAAGCAAATGCCGGCTAAATTTTCATCTAAAATGTTTAAAGCACCCAAAGTTGGGAAGGGTGTGTCTAGCGTTAAGAAGAAGAGTAGTCTTTTTAATAAGTCAGCGAAGGGAACCAGAAAGAGTATATACGGTGCAAAGGTTAAGGGTAAGAATATATTAAAAGGTACTGGTAAGAAGATTGGGCCTATTAGACCAGACCTTAAAGAAGGTGGCGTAAGAAAGATCAATAGACTGGTAGAGACTAGAGTTCAGAACCTTATTCCAAAACTATCACAAAAGATTGAAACCAAAGTAGATTCCTTTGATCCTAACAAGTTCATGGGTAAGATCTTTGATGGTGGATTGGGTTCACTGAGAGGATTTGGGGATAGTTTGGATGGAATGAAGGGATCTATGCAGGGTACTGTAGATTTCCTTAATGAGGCAACTGAAGTTGCAAATAATTTTATAACCAAACTAGCAAAGACTAAACAGAAAAAAGGTGGTGGATTATTTGGTACATTAATAAAGGGTATTGCTCTTGCTGGAGCTGCTACTCTTGCAGCACCTGCTATAGCCAAGGTAGCATTATTTGGTGGTATAGCAACTGGTGGAGCAATGTTATGGAAGAAAGGTATTGATTTTATTAAGGGTAGATTTAAGAAAAAGAAGAAAGAGAAGAAGAAAGAGGAAACCAAGGCTAAGAAAGCAAAGAATAATCTCTTTAGGGGTGTATTGGAGAGGTTCCATAGTACCTTGGACTTCTTGAACCCTTTAAAAAGATCAAAGAAGAGAGGGTCAGGGGTTGAAGAGAGGGAAGATAAATCAGGGGTGTTTCATAACCGCACCTATGAAGATGGTATATTTGGTAAAAGACAAGATGAATTTGCTGTCTATGATAGTGCTAAATCTGATCAAATCTATACTCTAAAGATTGACTCTAAGAATGGAGTGGTTCTTAATGGGAATGAATTTCAAAAACAAATATTAAAAAAGCAGGCCCAAATAACTACAAAAACAAGAAATAATAAATGGATGAAAGATGAGGAGTGGGACAATGAAGGTAATAGCTATGATGATACCATTGCACAAAACGAACGAGATATTGCGAGACTAAAGGATGAAATTAAAGAACTGGTGATGACAGAGGGATCTGGTGCTACTAGTCAAACAAGAGTTAAGACAGGTGGTGAAACTCCTACCGTTGAAGGTATGGTTGAGAAGGGTGAACAAGGAGAAAAAGGTGTAGAGGGTAAGAAAGGCGGATTAGGTGGTTTCATACAGAACACTACTAAGAGTGTTAAGAATGTTGCTGGAAAGATTCTTAAGTCTACTCCACAGTATAAGTTGTATAATCTTGTCAAAGAAAATAAGGAAAATATTAAGAAAATATCTAAAGGAGTTCCTGTACTGGGGTCAGTTGGTGCTCCTAAGAAGAAGGGTGGTGGTGTATGGGGTGCAGTTAAAGGTGTGGGAAGTTGGATTGGTGGTGGAATAAAAGGAATGATTGATACCGCTAGGGGGAAACTACAAGATAATGCAAAGTCAATATCCCAACCACCTAAAAGTGGTGGAGGTCAAGGTGGTGGAGGTGCTAGTGTTAGTATGTTACCTATGATGGGGAAGAGACCACCTGTTCAAAGTCAACATATTGATGGATCTCCTGCAAACAAAGTTCCTTCATTATTGGCAATGGATATGAAGAATCTTCATACTCCTTATGCTAAGTCTACCTTTAATATAGTGGATGCATTATAATGAAGACTTCAGTATCTACATTAAGAGTCCACTCAAAGGCACGGAAGTCTGTTGATCAGGCCGAGTCTAAGATTAATAGGTTTAAACAATTCTTACAGAGTCGTAAAGTAGGAAAGGATATACCTAATGCTAATAAAATACAGAGGGCAAAGAATTTTATAAACAAGTTTGAACCTGCTACTAAGGGTAGTGGACTTCTTGGTAATCTCTTGAAGGGTGCTGGTGCTTTGATATTACTCCCGATGTTATTGGCTAAAGGAGCAATGGCCACACCAATACATATTACTTCACATATCATGGGTGCTTATGGTGGTGATGGTGATGCAGTTCAAAAAGATGTACAAAAAGCAGAACAAACAAAGGTTAAAACCAAAGATCAGTTAGATAAGGCTACTGATAAAGGTCAGATGGTGAGTAAAAATACCATTGATAATGTCAAGAATATAGACAAAGATAAGAAGGCAGGTAAACAACCACCAGAGAAACAACCAGAAGAAGTTGCAGAAGATCAGGAAGCCCTATCACAAGAACAACCTTCTAAGATAGAAGCAGTATCAGGAACAAGTGATGTTGGAGAACTTGATGTAACTGTTAAGGATACCAATACTTTTGGTGAATTGGTTGCTAGATTTGAGAAGTTGACCAAGGCTGGATCATTTATGGAGGGTAAACCAGAGGTAGTTGGTGGTACTCCTGGCGAAAAAGTGAAACGAATGGGTGCTGGAATGTTAGATGCACTCACATTCAATGCATTTGATTTTGATAAACAAAATAAAAAGAGGAAAGAAGGTAATAAAGATAAGGAGATTACTGAGGTTCCTATAAAGATAACCAAGGCAGAACCTCAAGAAGATGCTATGGGGCAGAAGAAATCTGGTACTACAGGATCTATGGATACTGGGAGTGAGGATTTTGCTGCCTTAACTGCTGTTTCTGCTTTGGAAGGTGGAGATTCTCAATCAAGAGCAGATGTTGCACAGTCAATCTATAATAGACAGGCTGATGGTACATATGGCGGAACGGTTAAGGAAGTAGTTACTGCTGATGGTCAATATCAACCTGCATATAAGGATCCTAATGTATCCAGTGGGCCTGGTACTAAGACATCTGAGGAATTTAAGAATATCACAGATAGGAAGAGTGCAGTAGTGGCAATGATGTCTTACTATGAGAGAAGAGGACAAGATGTAACTAAGAAACAGATGGAGGACTTGTATGATAAGACAGCAGCAGATTTACAGAATCCAGAATTACAGTCAGAGGCTGCAAAACATGTTGGTGGTAGAACAGAGTTTCTTGGTGGTAAAGTAGAGGGTAGTGATGTTGTGGATAGGGGTGGATATCAAGATAATGCTTTCTTTGCTGAATATGGATCTGGAAAACAATTAGAAAGAGGTGCAGTTCAAAATCCATTATTAACGAGTGATGCATCTCAGGTTCAAGGAGCTTCTATAGATAAGAGAGCACCAGAACAATATCCAGAATATGAGATTGCTTCAGCTGAAGGTGGTAGTGGTGGACATCAGTTCTTTGCGATGCCAGTGACACCAGCTCCAGCAGCGCCAGTTGGTGGCGGAGGGGATTCACCACCACCTCAGTTTATTCCTGTTGGCCATGATAGTGGTGTTGTTATGGCTATGCTGCAAATACAAGGTTTGGGGGCATCCTAATGTCAAGTCTTAATAAGATAGAATTTAAGAGTATTACGGTAACTCCTGATCAGAACGTTAAGTTTGTTAAGGGTCAGACTTCTGATAATTCTGGTTCTGGAACAGATGCTGAGAGTATAACTGATAAAGTATATCAGATGGATTATTATGAGGATATATTATCTCCTGCAATTACTTGTTATCTGAAGGTATCTGATACTACAAATATTCTCAGTAGAGTTCCATTGCGGGGATATGAGAGAGTTGATATGACTATTAATACTAGTAATGGTGACATGAAGTTTACTAGTGGAGAGGAGAAGGATAACCCTTTGTATATTACTGGTATTGAAGATGTCAGTAAGAATGAGAACCAAGAAACTTTCACTATATGTTTGAGTTCATTGCAGAATTTAATGAATGAAACTGTTAGATGTCAGCAAAGATATAAGAGTGCAGAGATTAGTACACATATAGAGACTCTTCTTAAAGAGGTATTGAAAGTACCAGAAGATAGGATGCAGGTGGAGAAGAGTATCACTAAGTATGAGTTTATTGGTAATACTAGAAAACCATTTTATCTAGCTACTTGGTTATGTCCTAAGGCTCAACCAGCAACTACTGGTAGAGCTGGTGGTACTTCTGGATTCTTATTTTATGAGGATTATGATGGATATAAGTTTAGATCAGTTGATGGTATAATATCTTCTACTGAGGATGTTGATCCTAAATTACTCCAGTCTTCTTCAGGAGGTACTCCTCCTCCAATAGAGACATATACTTTCACAACTGCTACTGAATCTGGTGATCCTGAAGCTAATAACTATAAGATTATTCATCATTATACGGATAAGACAACAAATCTACAAAAAAACCTAAGAGTTGGACTATACTCTAATTTGACATATTTCTTTAATCCAAACGATTGGACTACAAACGTAATCCATCATAAACTAAAAGAAGAGTTGAATAGAGATGGTATGAAGTCTGCTGGATCGGAAGTTCCAATCCCTGCAGGTGATATCACTGATTATGCTTCTAGACTTTTAGTTAGAGTTGGTGATAAGGGTATGTTGGGGCCATCTTTGAAAGAAAAAGATGACGATGATCAGGTAGCAAGTTCTGGTAGACAAGATGAAGACATGGCTAGAGCATTCTCTAGGTACACATTACTCTTCACACAGTCACTAAATATAACTGTACCATGTAATATTAGATTACGTGCTGGAGGAGTTATCAACATTGTTGTTCCCAAATCTGGGCCAACTAACAATGAAGGTGGTACAACTTCATCTGATGTAAAAGAAGTTGATCAACAACTTAGTGGATTTTACATTATTCGTAGTCTAAGGCATCATTTTGAATTGTCAGAGGGCAAAAACGTTACTGCTCTCAATCTTATTCGAGATTCATTTGGTCTTAATTAAAAACATTTGGGATACAACTTATGGAAACTATAGAACAACACATCGCCAAGGACAAAGAAATCCTTGACAATCCTCAGACAAATCCTCAAACGAGGAGACATATTGAGGAAGAACTTCATGATTTAGTTGAATATGAAGAACATCATCATGACGAGATAGTTGCAGGAGATCACCACGATCCTAATTGCATCGAACTCTTTTGCGACCAGCATCCAGACGAGCCAGAGTGCTTGATTTATGACGATTAGTGAATAATGCTAGACAGTGCCCTATTAAAGACCAACTTTGTTGGCCGAGATGGATTTGTATGGTGGATTGGCCGAGTTGCTAAACCAGAAGTTTGGCGTGACGAGTCAACCGATACAGATGCTGGATGGGCATTTAGGTGTAGAGTTAGAATTATAGGTTATCATCCATTCGATGATAGTATATTACCAGACGAAGACTTACCTTGGTCACATGTTCTAGTTGATGCTACTTCTGGTAGTGGACAGGCATGTTTAGGTGAAAGTTCTAGAATGGTAGGAGGAGAAACTGTCTTCGGTTTCTTCTTAGACGGAGAAGAGGCACAACAGCCAGTCATCTTTGGTGCATTGGCTAGGAATGTAAATCCATTGGGGGCTAAGAACTCTGATGGATTTTTAATTCCTCAAGGCCCTACAAGTTTTAATGATAGAGATAACGTTGAGAGAGAAAATGCTTTTGGTATTTTATCTGGAAGACGAGCTGGTGTAGATGGACTTACTACGCAACCATTACCAGATGCAAAACCAGCAGGAACGCCATCAGAAAACGCTAAAAATAAAGTTGGTGAAGAAAAGAAATTAAAGAAATCTGATGGATCTGCTGAGAAGGGTGAGAAAGAAGGAGGAAGAGAAGGTATTAGTAAAGCCAGAGCAGCAGATGTTGCCTTTGCAAACATAAATTTAGGACCTCATACAAGAAATAATGCATGTGAGAATGATGCTCTTAGTGATATTACACATGTTATAGGAAGTTTCCTTAAGACAGTAAATTCACTCACAGAGTTTGCTGGTGTCTATATTGACACTGCAAGGAATATGATAAAGGATATTAATAAGATAATTGGTAAGGCTGCTCGTTTGATTAGTGGACTTGTCAAACAGATTATTAATAATATTAGAGATAAGATATTAAGTTTACTTGGAAAGAGATTCAGAGACTTTATTGGGTTACTAGTTCCAGAACCACAAAAATCTCCAATAGTAAATGCTTTTAAGAGGATAATGGATATTATCTTCTGTATCTTTGATAAACTTGGTATAGATTTAGGTAAGAATATCTTGGATATGCTTAAGAGTATGATAGGCAGAGCCTTAAACAGTACTGCTTGCGCTGTGGAACAGGCAGTTGGTTCATTGATGGCAGATGTTAATGATAAAATCAGTGAAGGTTTAAGACCAATTACAATGGGATTGGATTGGTTGACTGGTGCTATAGGTGGTATTGGTAGTCTACTGGGTAAAGTATCATCATATATTAATATGTTAATGTCCTTCTTGTCTTGTGATAATCTAAAATGTAAGGAATATGAGGATTGGTCACAGGGTATGGGCTTAACTGATCCACCTAAAGTGAGTTTTGAAGGTATGTTGGGTAGTATGAATATAATGAACAATTTAGATCAGGCTGCAAATCTGGGTATTAAGGATAGGTTCTCTCTTCTAAGTTTACTAGGAGGTGGAGTTCCTGATTTATTTGATTGTAATGAGAAAACAAATAATCCCAAGAATCAGGATGATCTGGGAGATTCTATTCCGCCAGGATTTATATGGGCTGATTGTATTCCTCCTAAAATAGAGGTTCATGGAGATGGTACTAAGACTGCTGTTCTTCTTCCTATAATATCTTCTGTTGATGGTAGTATATTGACATTGGAGATATTGGATGCAGGATTTGGATATACAGAACCACCATTTATTGCCATTATCGATAAGACTCGTCATGGTGGTGGAGCTAAAGCACAAGCAATATTAGATGACAGTGGGAGAATTGTTGACATATACATGATTACCGTTGGATCTGGATATTGTCAGGCTACTAATGTAGTTCCTCCAAAATATCCTGTTACTGAGGGGCCTGATCTTATTGAAGGAACAGATGATGTTGCTCCATATATTACATTTACAACTCCTGCTGATGATGCAGTTGGAGTTCAGACTGCTGTGAATCTAACAATTACTTTCAATGAACCAGTACTGAAGGGTGCAGGTAATATTGTACTTACTGAGACATTAACTAATGCAGTTCATGAGAAGATTCCTGTACAGGACCAGAGGATATCTTTCTTATCGGATAGAATTATAAAGATAGATCCTGCAACTGATCTTAAATTAAATACTGAATACTTTGTTTCAATGGCAGAGGGTTCATTTAGAGATATGAATAATAACCAGTTTGCTGGTATTGCACGGACAGATACTTATAACTTTACTACTAGAGGAATTGCTGGAATAGGTAGTCAGGCAGTTGGTATTGTGACAACTCTTATACCATACAGGCCTGGTATTGGATATACTGATGGAGATATTGGCGTAGTGGGTGAGTGTTACTTTAATCTATTATTGACTCCTGCTGGATCTGTTGTTGGAGTTCGGAATATTACTTGTAAGGACAAACATAAGTCAGTCCCAGAAGTTAAAATAAATACAAGAACGGGTACTGGTGCTAGATTGTTACCTGTGATATCATATAGTCCTGATTATGTCTCTGACATTGGTGAAAAACCCGATAGAAATAGGGTATTGGTTATTGATGTTATTGATTGTGTTGGTAAACCACTTACAGGTAGAGGGGTAACATCTTAATGGCTGAAGACTCTAAGTTAGATATACAACAAACCACGACTCAGGAATACTATGGAACGTATCCTGGCTTTAGGATTGCTTCTGGTATAAAGATTCCTGATGGAGATCTTAAGGATGAGTATGTTGACTTTGAGATGGTCAGCAACGAACTTCAAGGATTTTCATTCTATAAGAATGGTCTACATAAGTTAGTTGTTAATGGTACTTCTTATGAGACTGTTGGAATTGATGGTAAGGCAGGTGAACCAACAAAGGTAATTTGTGCTTCTACTGGAGATATTGTTCTAGAAGCGCAAGATGGTGATATAATATTAAAGGCAAGAAATGTAAGACTTGATGCTAAGGAAGAACTTACATTAAAGTCTGTTAAACATATATTATTAGATGGTGCGATTATGAATTTGAAAGCAACTAATATTAATATTCTTGGGAGGAAGAATCTATCAATGGGTGCTCAGTTTATTGAAGTCAGTGGTGGTGTATCTGTAGAAGAAGGTACACAAACTGACAAGTTTCAGGGTGGATTTCTTGGCATGTTGATCAGTGCCTTTGATAAATTTAAGGATTTCTTATAGATGGCAAAGACCGTTTCGATAATGATGGTCGGTGACAAGCAAGTCATCGGAGCACTAGATACCTCATTTTTACCAGGCATACCAAAGGTATTTCCTGGCACATTGGTATCTAATGGTCCTGTGTACCTTGGACTAGTTCCTAATATTGGAATACCTCAGGCAACAGTAATGATGGGACCTCCTATGGGTATTCCCACTCCACTTACACTACAGGTTGATGGTATATCTCAGTTTAGAACTGGTATCGTAAATTTCTTTACTCTGAATAATTACTTTGGTCTATGTACTAAGTTTGCTCCTACAATTAGGAACTCAACAAGTATAACCAACGGTATCAATACCAAGAATGCTTTGAACATTGCTAATGCTAATGCCCAGTTCAATGCTAACCATGTTATTGCAGGTACATGTAATGTTGGTGGAGTATTAACTGTTGGTGGTGCAATAGCTTGTGCATGGTTGAGTGGTCAGTTGGCAACTGCAAGAGCATTGCCTGGAAAGTCATTTGATATTAAACATCCATCTAAGGATAACATGCGTTTGAGGTATGGATGTTTAGAAGGCCCAGAGTTGGGAGTATATGTTAGAGGTAAACTTGAAGGTGGTAAGAATCTAATTGATTTGCCTGATTACTGGACAGATTTGGTGGATTCTGATACAATAACAGTACAACTCACCTCCGAGAAAGTATATCAGGAATTGACTTACGAACTATTAGATTGGGGAACCAAGGTTAAAGTAAAGAATGAAAGGGGTGGTGGAATTAACTGTAGTTACTTAATACATGGCATGAGGAAGGATCTGGAACCACTTATTACTGAGTATGAAGGTACTTCTGCACGAGATTATCCAGGCCAAGACTTCTTAAAAATGAATGAAATCACAGAACCAACTGAACGTCTTCATGATGATATGAGAAAAATTACTAAAAGAAGGAGGAAATAATGGCTGACCCACAAGCAATTGCTAAGAGATTAAGAGATAGTAGAGATCAGTCAACAAAAGAGTCTGAGGTTCTTAATGAGCAGTTGGCTCTTAAGGATGTTATTATTGATGAGTATGATGAGTTAATTAATAAATTAGATGATAAGATACCTCCTCTTATTGCACCTATTAATGTTAAGATAAAGGCAGTAGAGACTGCCTATCATAATAGGATTTCTCATGGATGTAGAAGTGACCTTGTATGGCAACTTCAGGAAAATACACAGACATCATATCGTCGTTTCGGTGGTGGTAATCAAGAGGTTCAAATTTATAAGGTAGTAAAAGATCCTGCCACATTTAGGTTCTTGGGATATTATGGTGCAAAATATTGGAAGTATCCTAAGAATAGGGAGTATGGTTCCAATGTAGTAGAGATTATTGATAATGCAGATGCTATTGTGGGTAGTACATCTCTTATTCTAATGGATGAAGATGCTGGAGATATGACTGGACTCTCCACCACAACTGCTACACCCACTATTAAAGTCGGAGATTTTATCACAGACTCATTAGATTTTGCAGTAATATATCAATCTGGTTCTTCGACAGCAGTTACAGGTGTGGGAACTACGAGTTATGATGCTAAGACTTATGCTGTATCTGGATTCTGTACATCAGGTGATAATAAAGTTTATGGTGATCAGAAAGTAGGATTCCTTACAGAGTTTACTATCGGTGACTCATTCTATGGAACTTCTGACAAGTATGGAGCTGGAGTCATACCTAACAATACTACAATTACTGGATTTGGTACTGCTGTAGGTATTGTGAGTTATACAACTTCTAATGGTATTCAAAGTGCCATGAGTGTTGTTCTAGACTATGCAACTTTAAGTAATCCAGTTAGTGCAAGTATTGCTTCGACTATTGGTACATCATTCTATGTTGGTGTTGTATCAACTTATTATAAGTTAGATTTGAGTGCAGCGGCTAGTGCAACAGGACTTAGCAGTTCATTCCTTGTCGTAAGACCAGGCGATACATCAAATATAGATTTTGAATCTTCTAAGAACCCAATAGATCCAGTAGAGATAGCTTGTGCGAAGGGTGCTCAGATAGGTAAAGGACATAAATTGGTTCTTATTAATAATGGTGATCCTGATATTGTTGCTAACTGGAGTGAGATTAAACAGGAACCAGAACCTGCTGTTGGTAATGGTAGAGTGGAATATTGGATAGGAACTACTAATTGGCCTGTGTATTATCCATATAATGCAGAAGGCAGTTCAGTAGATCCAATATATGCTGCAGAAGGACATCAGATTATTATTTCTGTTGGTGGAACTGCTAATACTACTATGGATTATGAGAATACTCCTCCTGGCGGTGCCATTCCAGGCGATTGTGGAGCTTATGATTCCGCAATTGCAACGGCAGAAGAGGAAATGAATAATACTATTGCTGCCGCAGTACCAAAAATCAATCACTATATAAGTGGTGCAGACAGTTTACGACAATTGAGAAATGAGGATGAGACTGAGGCTTGGGGATATTTACAAGCAATAGGATACCTTAACGCCAAAAGTAAGAGACAGTTAGCACAGGCTGAGGATATAGAAGACTTTAACTGGGAAGAAATTACGTAATGAAGAAAGAAATCTTTGCTATTCCTGTCTTTGAAGACAAGGTTGATCTTGACAAAATTAATATACCAGAGATGGTAACCGAACCCACATGGGATGCTGGTGTTCCATCTACTTTTGCTAAGAAAATGGTTCTCGACAATGGAACCATTGAACATTTATCTAGTATAATTAATCAAAATTTATATGATGGAAATCTTTTGGGTGCAAACCCCAAATTCGGGCATATATGGTATAATAGATATGATAAGCATCACTATCAAGATGCACATATTCATCCAAATTGTCAATGGAGTTTCATCATTTATATTGATCTCCGTCCCAAGACTTCTTTTTTAAACCCATCAATGGGTTTGATTCAGAATCAAATGGGTAATAATTTAGAGGCTTTTCCTTTAGATTATAAACCCGACCTAGAGCCAGGAAGTATTATTATATTTCCATCGTTCTTAATGCATATGGTTAACTCAGGCAATGAGGGTACTACCGTTTCTGGTAACATTTACATGGATTACTGTTAGGAGGAATTAACTTATGGACATGGAGGAGTATAAAAAGAAATGCGAAGAGGTAGAGGATACTGCCTATGCTGAAAAGGGTAACCCAACAGCATTTGGTAATGAGTTACTACTTCAAAACATTGATGCATTTGGGGTTGCCATTTCTGATATGCATCATAAAGTAAGAGCATTGGAAAGGGCAGTGGAGGAGAATGAAAGACAGATCCTTGGCCTGAACAATGAAGTTTCACTATTACATGAGGAGATTGAAAATGTCAAAACGCACTCACACGATAAAGAAGAAGAACGACAAGCATAGTCAAATTTGGGAATGGGATGAGACACCAGAGGTTCTTGCTGCATTAGAGAAATTGCATAGTCACAAGACAGATGAGAAATGATTTCTTTTCTGTTCCATTTTTCACTGATAAGGTAGATTTAGAAAAGATCACAGTTATAGATGAGAGTCAACAACCCACCTTTAGGGCAGGGTTGATGACCAGTCTCAGAACTAATAAACAAGTCAGTAATGAGACTATAGAACACTTGTCTGAAGTTATCAGTAGAAATATTGATACTCTTGGTGTTAAGTATGGTTCTGCTAAGATAGATGAGATTTGGAGGAATACTTATACTAATCAGGATTTCCAAGATCCTCATATCCATTGCTATTCACAGTGGAGTTTTATCATTTATGAGGATGTGGATGTATCCAGAACAGTATTCCTCAATCCATATAGGTTTAGAGTCGAATCGCAGATGGCGATGTATGATGAGTATTTCATGATGGACTATAGACCAGAACTACATAAAGGTGATATAATAATATTTCCATCGTTCGTAGAACATTATGTTCTCAGCGGTGGTACGGGGACTACCATTGCTGGTAACGTATTCCTTTCACCAACATAATGGGGTAGTAGTTCAACTGGTTAGAGCACCTGCCTGTCACGCAGGAAGTTGTGGGTTCAAATCCCATCTATCCCGTCGGGTAAGTGTCCGAGTGGTTAAAGGAGATGGACTGTAAATCCATTGGCCATGCCTACGTTGGTTCAAATCCAACCTTGCCCACCAGCCTCTATAGCACAGCGGTAGTGCAGGGCTTTTGTAAAGCCAAGGTCGGCGGTTCAAATCCGTCTGGAGGCATCCTCTTTTGAGGATAGGTGATGTCACCTACATTCTGGACAGGGGTTCGATTCCCCTCATCTCCACCAATGCTCCTTAGCTCAGTTGGTAGAGCGGTTGACTGTTAATCAATTTGTCGCTGGTTCGAGCCCAGCAGGAGCAGTCACGGGGATGCCATGGTTTCGACAGGGTACAAGGAACATGACTGAAAACCTGCTCGGAGAGCAAACCACAGATGCTAATAACATCGACACTGCTGCGAATAACATCGTAGCGTTCTCTCGTCTTATGACAAGAGAATTTGCCCGCACTAACGAAGAACTCGTTACTGCCTAAGGGGCAATCGGGGTTTAGGTCGTCCTTGTTACCCAATCGACACATAGGGGTGAGATGCCCCTCCTATATAAAGGTAAACTTTCCACCCATGCGACTACAATTCTGGTATAGTAGAGACATGAAACTGTGGCGTTGGTCACTATATACGAAACACTACGCACCTGAAGGTAAAGACTATCATCAGGTCTCTGGACAAGAACCAGAGGTTAGGGATGCGATGAATCATGTAGCATCTGTTGTTGAGAAATTAGTACAAGAAAAGAATGACAAATGTTTGAGTTAAACCCTGAAATGGATATTACGGCCGTTGTTGATATCGGCCCTGACAATAGAAGTGCTATGGTCATTGATAACTTCTACGAGAATCCCGAAGAGGTTAGACAACTTTCATTAAAAATACCAAGACAGAAAGATATACCTCTTACAAACCATAGAGATGGTGTAAGGGCAGCATGGCAGACTGATGAATTGAGGAGACATACTGAAAAAATGTGGGAGGAACTTCTTAGTGATGAAGATCATTGGGGAAGACCGACTGATAAGAAGATGATAAAAGATAATATGTCATTGATGTGGTTCCTTGTTGATTATATGGATGAAGATGTAATTGATAAGGATCCTCTAGCACTTGTGCCATTCCAAGTATGGTATCAACATAACCCATCTCCATTCCAATTCATTATAGAAATATTTTTGAATCCTCCTGACGAATGTTTTGGTGGAACAAATGTTTGGAACTTTGCTGGTAAGACAAGTATTATGGAAGATATAAAGAATATGTACGCTGATAAGGATAGAGAATGGAAGAAGTTTGATATAAGAAAAGATATATACGACACTAAATTTACATGGAGTAGAGAGTTGACTTTTGGAATGAGATTTAACAGAGCAGTCATACTTCCCGCTGATATTTTGCAGGCTCCAATCATGCAAACTGCTCATTTTACTGATAAGACAAGAATAACACAGAAAATATTTTTATAGATAGTCATTCTGGCCTGTCTAAATAGACTTAGAAGAAATCCTATAGGTTGAAGGTCAATGCCTCTATCAAGATTAGAAAACTTTCTGAAGAATGCTGAGGGTAACATACTCTATGTGAACCCTAGCGACTTCGATGCTACTGACAGTATCGAGAACAGAGGTAATTCACAAACCCGTCCCTTTAAAACTATACAGAGGGCACTGATAGAGGCTGCAAGGTTCTCATATCAGACAGGACAGAATAATGATAAGATAGACAGAACAACTATACTTGCATATCCAGGCGTACACTATATTGATAACAGGCCAGGATTTACTGTTACAAACAATGGTGGTAGTGCTCAGTTTAAACAGAGAAAGAACGCAGGATGGCAGAATACTTCATTAACACAGTTTACTACTGAAAGTAACTTTGATATATTAGATCCTAATAACGAACTCTACAAGTATAATAGTACCGAGGGTGGTGCCATTATGCCTCGTGGTACTTCTATTATTGGTTTTGACCTTCGTAAGACTAAACTAAGACCATTATATGTACCAGATCCTACTGATGATAACATGGAGTACGCTGGTGTACTTCGTGTAACTGGTACTTGTTACTTTACTGCCTTTACTATCTTTGATGCAGATATACAGAAGACTGCATACTATGACTATGATAGTAATACTAAGACACCTACATTCTCACACCATAAACTAGCGACATTCTCATTCGCTGATGGTATGAATAATGTGCTGATTGATGGTACAGACAGCACATTGACTGACCTTGACATGTATTACTTCAAGGTTGCAAAGGCCTATGGAGATTCATCTGGACGCCCAGTTGGTGATTATCCTACCTTTAGTGACTTTGAACCTAACGTAGACGAATTTAGAATTGTTGGAGACTTACAATCAGACCCAGTTGGTGTTACATCTATTAAGGCTGGTGATGGTAATACTCCTACTGCAACTATTACTGTTAATACAAGTAAGGCACACGGATTATTCAAGGATACTCCTGTTCTAATTGCTGGTATTACTACTGCAATTAGTTCTTACAATGGTTCTTTCCTTGTAGATGAAGTCTTAAATGATAATCAATTTACATTCCAGACTTCTAATGTACCTGGCAATGCACTACCTACTGCACAAGAAATTCAGAACTCATCTGTTATAGTTGAGTCTGATACTGTAGGATCTGCATCTCCATACGTCTTTAACTGCTCACTCCGTTCTGTTTACGGTATGAATGGTTTAGATTGTGATGGTGACAAGGCAACTGGTTTCAAATCTATGGTTTGTGCCCAGTTCACTGGTATCTCAATCCAGAAGGATGATAATGCTTTCGTATTATATAATCCTTCGACTGCAATCTTTAACGATACTACTACTGTATCTGAGTCGGACAAACCATTACACTCTAACTCAAGGGCAATCTATAAGCCATCATATGAGACATCTCACATGAGAGTTAGGAACAACGCTGTTGTTCAGTTGGTGTCTGTTTTCGCTATTGCATATGCTCGTCACTTCCATGCAGAGAGAGGTGGTGACGCATCTATTACTAACTCTAACAGTAACTTCGGACAGACTGGTCTTGAGGCATCAGGATTCAGACCAGAATCATTTGATAGAGACGACACTGGTTATATTACTCATATTATTCCACCAAGAGAGATTACAAGAGAAGACTCTACAGTTTCTTGGTTGACTATTGATACTAGAAAGACTATTGGTATTGGTGTTACTGATAGATTCTACCTATTTGGATATAATAGTGAAGAGATCATACCTCCAGCAGAGATCGATTCATTCAGAATTGGTGCTAGAAAGGATGAACAACTTCATTTAAGTTTGGTTAATACTCTTTCTGGTCAGGCAGTTCAGGAGACATATACATCTCCAATCTTGATGCAGGTTCCTAGTGGTATTGGAACTTCATCTCTTAAGGAGTATGAGGTTATTAGAAACTCTGGTGTTAATGCCATTATTTCTAACGTAATCCAGTTTAAGACTAATCACCAGTTAGTTAATGGTGAGAAAGTTCGAGTATTCAGTAATACTGGTGAAACTCCTGCTGGTATTGTTAATGATAAGATATACTTTGCTATTGCTGGTGGTACACTTGCTGCAGATAGAATTCAGTTGGCATCTACCTTTAATGATGCTGCTTCACGTAGACCTATCACTGGTATCTCAAATGGTGGTGGTAAGTTAAGTGTTAGATCTACTGTATCTGATAAGAATCCTGGCGATCCAGGCCATCCAATGCAGTTTGACGAAGGTACTTATACTATTAATAGTGTACCTAATACTATTGGTGGTTGGTATCTATCAGGTCACCCAAGTACAACGTTCAACACTATATTCCCTGCCCTTAATACTATAGGTGTAGGTGTTATTGGCGAAGAGACTGGTACTACATTCATCAAACGTCGTGTAGATAACAGATCTCTACTTGATAGAGTTTACAGAGCAAGATATGTTATACCTAAAGAACATACAAATGCTCGTGCTCCTAAGCCTGGTTATATCTTACAGGAATCTAAGACTGTTGGTGTAAGTAGTGCATCATTCTTGAGTGCTGACCTAAGTAACCCAACTCAACTTAAGAACGTCAAGATCATTAAGACGGCATCTTATAGTGCTCAGACTCTTACATTTACTACAGAAGAAGCACACAGATTACAGAAGGATGATATCGTAACTATCAGGAATATTGATAGTGCCAATAATAGTACAGGTATATTCAAGTTAGGATACAACGGTGTTCATCCAGTATCTAATGTTATATCAACTAAGAAGTTTGCTGTTGCTGGTATTTCTACTGATCCAGGCGTATTCCTCAATCAGGTCAACCAGAGAACTACACAACAACAGGTAGAGGCACTACCTACTGTTCAGAGATCTAAGGCAAGTGATAGTTTCGCAGTTTATAGGGTTCAAGAGAACAAACCTCATGTTCCTGGCACTGCTGGACAAGATGGTGTTTATAATATAATTCTAACTTGTGCATCAATTCCACTGGATAAAGACCTTGGATTTGGTGTCTCCATGAAGACATTCTCTCAGGATGTTAGGAATCTATATCCACAACAGGATAGAGATAACTATGAGTCTGATCCAGAACCAACTGTTACTCACTCTAGTGCTAAGGTTGTTGGTGAAGTTATTACAAGTGATAAGAAGAGATCTATTACTAAGGAATCTCTTGCTTACTTTATGCAGGGTCAGCAAGTAGGTTTCGCTGCTACGGGTGCTGTTATCACTGGTACGGGTAATACTACTGTTACTCTTTATACTGATGTAGAACATGGATTCAATCAGATTAAGAGTCTTAGTGTTACTAATCCTGGCGCTGGATACAATAATGGATCTGGTATTGCAACAGTAATATATGCTGCAGACTTAGAGAATGCTGCATTACTTGGTAAGAACGCTGCTGCTAAGGTCAATGTATCTGCTGCTGGTACTATTACTAGTGTATCACTACTTGATGGTGGTTGTGGATATGGCATAGGAAATACTATGACAGTATCTTCCTTCCCTGCTGGTGCTCCTAGTGTATCAGGTGTTGTTGAAGTTACTGGTATCTTTAATAATATCGGTGATGGACTGAACCTTTCTGGATTTGAAGATCCTAAGTTGAATGGAACATTTAAGATTGTAGATATTCCTACATCTAAGTCTGTTTCTGTTGAGATTGGAACTTCAAGAAATCTTCAACCATATTTCATAGACAGAGACGATAGAAGGAAACCAACTTACCATTTAACAAACGTTGGTGTTGGTGTTACTTATATTGATGTAAACCGTGAATTGGGTATTGCCACTATTAGAACAGATAACAACCATGCACTGACTGCTGGTAATGGTTTCGTTATCCAAGGAACTAAGAATACACTATTCGATGATAGAAAACTCATTGTAGATGGCGTAGAGGATGATATACCTTTAAGGAGTGTCGTCTGTAGCGTAGGTATCATAACTGCTGGTATTGCAACAGATTACCTTGTAGCAGATACTAGACTATTTGGTAGTGGTATATCTGCTAACGGCAAACCATTAACTGCTGGTGAGAACAATCTTGGTGGTAGAGGATCATACTTCTATGCAGGTATATCAACTACAATCAATGCTCCACTGACTTCAACTGATACTACTATCACGTTGTCATCTACTGAAGGATTCAAACGTGGTGATTACTGTATGATTAATGCTGAGATTGTTAGATTTACTAACGATAACATCAACAACATACTTCGTGGTCAGTTTGGAACGTTATCATCATCTGCCATTACTGGTACTACTATTAAGAAAGTAGATGTTCTTGCAATGGAATTGCGTAGACCTTCTATTCTTCGTGCATCTGGTCATACCTTTGAGTACCTTGGATATGGTTCAGGTAACTATTCAACCTCATTACCACAGAAACAAGATAGAGTTCTATCAGATACAGAATCACTCGTTGCTCAGAAGAAAGAACTAGACGGTGGTACTGTTGTTTACACTGGTATGAACGACTCTGGTGATTTCTTCACTGGATATAAGAAACTATCCTCTATTACTGGTGAGGAAGAGGTTCTTGAGGCACCTGTATTCACCTATGTTGGTGATGATGCAGAGGCAGAGACAATTAAGAGGGCATCTGGAGTATTCGATGAAGTATTAATCAGAGAATCACTAACAGTTGAGGGTGGAGACAACAACAATAGAACTACACAGTTCTATGGTCCTGTCAACATGACAGAGAAACTTACCAATACTTCGGAAGATGGTATTGAAACTGTAAACTTCTCACTTAGAGGTGATGCACCACAGGGTAAACTATTCACTGTTGGTATATCTACTCCTACTCAAGCGGCAAGATCAGGTGATATTTCATATATTGGTGTTCCTAACGCTGGTGGATTCTTAGGTCATATATTTGCAGAAGGTGAGTGGAGAAGGTTCGGTGTTATATCACAAGAGAGAGATAGAAACTTTATTAAAGTAGATCAGATTGGTATTGGTCAGTCTGGTGTTGGTATATTTAACTTCAAAGATTCATTTGAATGTAATGGTGTTGCCAAGATCAAAGACCTATTTGTATCTGGTATCGTTACCTTCGCTGCTAACCAGTCATTCGCTGGTGTGTCTTATGACACATTGGTTATCAAGAAGAATGCCAACTTCTGGGGATACAATACCACTGGTGGTATATCTCCTGATGGTCTTCCTTGGGCAGATCATGGACACTATACTCAGACACATGAGGCAGGTACATCTAGACTATATGATGTAGAGACTGTTGGTACTTACGTTTCATTCAAACCTGCATCGCAGATATTGATTGAAGGTCCCATGAAGTCTACCTTCTCTGGGGTAAGTACATTCACTGGAACACTTAAAGTAGGTAACTTAGAGAGTACTGGTGGTACATTCAACGGTACATTCGTTAATGCAACTAATGGTTCATTTGGAACCCTTGAGGCAGTTAACTGGTTATATGCAAAGGCAGGTATCATTACTGATATGCATTGCACTGTTGGTGTTGTAACCAATGGATTGTATGCTGATATCGGTATTACAACTCTATCTCATGTAACGACAGAGTATGTAACAACCTCCAATATCTACACTGGTATTGCTACTAACCTAACGGTATCTAATACTGCAACGGTTGCTAATGCCAATATCACTAATGGTACTATAACCAATTTGGTTGTTCCTGCCACTGGTGATGCTGATATTGAGATTGGTAACATCAAGACTCTGACATCTGAGGACATCACATTTACAGATGACCTTATAGGTCCCGATGCTTACTTCTCTAATGATGTTGAGTCTGATGGTACTCTTACTCGATATCTTGGTAGTAAGTACGGTGTAACTCCAGGCAACAATGCTCATCAGTTACAGATATGTGCTAACGCTGGTATCTACACTTGTATCGTTGGTTACGCTGCTACCTTAGATAGAATCAACATGGTATCAGGTGGTGATGGTCTATGTGCTCCTAAAGTATATGCCAACACTGGTATTATTACCGCACTGAACGCTGGTGCAACTGGTAGTATGACCATTGATGCTGGTTCTGCTGGTCAGATTAAGTCATTCCAGTTTGAATCAACTGCAACAACTGTTCCACCTATCAAGACATCATCTACTGCCAAGTGTGTTAACTTGAACGCTGACTTACTTGATGGTTTGACTATGAAGGACAATAACTGGACTTCTGGTGCATCCATCATGGCACGAGATAGTAATGGTGATGTTAATGCAAGGAACTTCAATGGTACTCTATTCCAAGGTGGAACGGGTGCGTTCCCTACAGGATTGACTGCTGGTACATCAACTCTTGGTGCAACATCCGTTACATCACTAACAGTTTCGGGTGCATTTAGTGCCACTGGTACATTACAGGGTAATGCTCTGACTGCAACCACATCAACTAATGTAGTTGGTACTGCACAGAGAGTTCTTTATAATAGTTCTACTGATGTAACTACAACCTCATCTAACTTACAGTTTAACGGTACTACGATGACCGTTCAAAACTTGACAGTTAATGGTACTTTAAGTGCCAACCTCAGTAGTGCTACTGCTGGTAGGGCAGACAATGTTACAGGTACAGGTGGTAGGGTTCTCTACAACAGTAGTACTAATAATACTACTACATCTAGTAACTTAACATTTAATGGATCAAACTTAACTTGTGGTGGTAACATTACTGCTTACTCATCTATGGTTCTGAAGGATAATGTCACGACAATCACTGATGCTCTTTCTAAGGTATTAAATCTTCGTGGTGTTGAGTTTGACTATAAGGAAAGTGGCGAACATAACATTGGTCTTGTTGCTGAAGAGGTTGAGAAGGTTCTTCCTGATCTTGTTCACGATAATGACAATGGTATTAAGTCTCTTGCCTACTCAAATATAGTTGCTGTTCTTGTTGAGGCAGTTAAAGATCTTAAGTCAGAGATTGATGAACTAAGAAAGGATAAGGTAGATAAGATTTACAAGTCATAATGACCAAATATATACCCAAGGAATTCAAAGAGGGTGACTGGACATGTCGTGCCGTTCTGGGTATAGATGAGTGTAGAATATTATATGATACTATTAATCAATATCTCAAAAATGAGATGATTGCTAAGAGTATCCCTGAAGAAAGTAGAGGGTATTTGGAACATATCCATACGATGTTATTCAGTATGATTGCTGATTACAACTACAATGAACCCTCTAAATAATTTTAATTAGACTCTTGTTATGCAACTGAATATCATAGATGATAAGACCCATAAGGTTAATGATGAGTTAAATTATGAGGTGACTCGTATAGAGAATCATCCTATAATAACTATAGACAATGTATTGGAGAACCCACATGATTTCTTAGAGAATGTGGTACAGAAAGTTCCAATGCAATTTAATAGCATGGACATTGAAGATGAAGTGTTCCCAGGCTATCAATCAAAACTCAGATTAAATCTGCCAGAGTTAACATATCTCACCGCACATTTCATTCAGAAGTGTACTGATTTCACTAACATTGATCCTAAAGAAGTTAGGATGGGTTATCAAGTCAATGCAATGATGAGTGATGTTCAGGTTCCTAGAATTTCAGTTCAACCACACGTTGATCCAGCAATATTTGCAACAGTATTATATTTGAATCCAGAGACTGCTCTTAATGGTAGTCTGCCTGGTGGTACTGCCTTCTTTAGACATAAGGCAACTGGGTTAACTAATATGGAGAATGTTTATACTGGATTTAGAAGGACAGAAGAGTATTGGAATTTAAAAGAATGGATATATGATTTCTCTGATAAGTCAAATGAGTTGATAGATAATGATATTAGTTTAATAGAAGATGTATGGGAAGAGGAACACTTCATCCCAATGCAGTTTAATAGAATGATTATATATCCATCTTATATGTGGCATACTGCCGTATGTCGAAATGGTTGGTATAAGGACAATCCAAGAGTTTCAATGTCTGGATTTGTTCATGCCGAAACATTAAATGTAGATATAGATCACTCATGACTTTAATTAAAGGTAAGGTAAAAACCGTATATGAATCTGATAATCCTAATGAGGTTACTATTCAGTATGAGGACAGAGTTACTGCTGGTAACGGTAGGAAGGAACTATGGGTAGAGGATAAAGGTGCAGTATGTTGTGAGATATCCAGAATACTCTTTAATGTATTGGAACAGAGAGGGATAAGGACACACTACATTACTATGCCAACACGTAATTCTATGTGTTGTACTAAACTTGATATTGTTCCCATTGAAGTAGTAGTCAGGAATATTGCTGCAGGATCTATAGTTAGACAGACAACTATTGAGGAAGGTACTAAGTTTGAACATCCATTAGTTGAGTTCTATCTGAAAGATGATGAGAAGGATGATCCTTTACTTACAGATGATCGTGTTGTCCTAATGGGATATGGAATGATAATAGAACAGTTGGATGAGTTAGCGAGAGACGTTAATAGTGTATTGTCAGGCATCTTTAATCAGATGGATCTGACACTTGTTGATTTCAAGTTGGAGTTTGGATATGATGCCAATGATAATTTGGTGTTGGGTGATGAACTATCACCTGATGGCATGAGGTTATGGAGAGATGGTGAGAGTTTTGATAAGGATTTGTTTAGAAAAGAGAAGGGTAATATAATGAGTGCTTACAAATATATACTGGAAGAGTTGGGTGGATGACTCAATGGAATTACTTCACTATATCTTTCATCATAGGGATGTGGTATCTCCACAGGATCACTCTAGACTCTTAGAACTATGTGAAGAGTTTGAGTTTCCAGAATATAATACGCCAGAACCAGATCATAACTACCATATCAAGGGTTATAGATCTCATGTAGTATTAGAACCTGAAGATGGAGAGATATTCAGATTGATTCATAAGGCACATCTTAGGATAATGCCTAAGATATATGAAGATTACCCTGAAACCTTACCAACAGACATATACGATAAATACTCAGGATACTGGTTGTGTAAGTATCCTGAAGGTGGTTACCTAAGTAAACACGCAGATATTGATGGTGATGCTGGATCAGTAACTATATCATATAATATAAATGATGATTATGATGGTGGAGAACTCTGTTTTTGGGATGAACATGATGTAGAAAAACATGCAAACTCTATGCACGTTTCTCCAAGCAATCATCTATTCATGCACGAAGTTAAACCAGTAACCAAAGGAACGAGATACTCTGTTATTACTTGGTTCAGTTATCAAAAAGGGAAACAATGGTTGATTTAGACAATCTAGTTACAGTTGCTAATACGGGCAAGTATCCTAACTTGTTCAATAGTTCTGATGTGGATAATATCAGAGGTATTATAGATACCTATCCTGATATGTTTTCTAGTAATTTTGATAATGGTTGTGCATTAAGTAATAGTACAGAGAAAGGCAATAGATATGGTTTCAGATATGAGATACCTACAGGTATAAATCAATACCAGTTCTTTGATGGTTCTATTGCTGAGAATAAGGTATTCACATACCTAAAGAATTTTAAGTGTATATTCTTTCAGAATAGTGTATTTGACTTTGAGTTAGTTGATTTTGAACCAATACCACTATTTGCCCCAACTATAGATTCATTATGTGAACTTGCTACAGAGGTTACAGGGAATAGTGATACTGCTTCATTGAGAGGACTATTGGATGTGTTGGAGAATATTACTTCAGCGGAACATGATTATGAAATATCTACTATGATATTCAGTAAGGTTAATCAGTCAATTAGAATAGGATTCGATAAGATGTCCTCAGTTTCAGTGTCAGATGAGGTATTTAAGTATCTTGGCACTAGATCAAACACAAAGGTATATCAGAATATTCAAGGATTGACCTATAGTTTAGACAACCTATTGGATGACTGGGAAAAGAATAGTGTTCAGATGTATATTGAATTCAATGCAACAGGTTTGGTTAAGAGTTTAGGATATGGCATATATCCAAGATGGAAGAAAGATGCCACTCATAATACAACTGAACATGATGATTTTGTAAAGTATAGTGAGAGACATGAATCACATAAGGATTCTGTTGCCACTATATCAGGTGAGTCTAAGAATAGAAATTGGTTATCTTCTGACTGGGCAGATGAAATAAGTCAATGGGAGAATGAACCCAAGGCAATTCTTGCTGAACTTGTAGTAACTGCTGATGGAACAGGAGTTAGTTCAGAACTTGCCTACGGTATTCAGACTCAAATAGGAAATTGTTTATATTAAGTTAGATTTATACTTCCAGAGTGACTCGTAGTGTATTTGGTGCCTGCACCTCCACCTGATCCACCGCCTGTTCCTGCCTTGCCTGCTTGTCCGCCTGGATAACCGCCGCATCCTGCAGCATCACCGCCTCCATTGTTACCAGTTGAACCAGTATTACCATTTGCTCCTCCACTGCCGTGTCCGCCACCTGACCCGCCAGTTCCTCCTGTGCCTCCAGTTCCTCCTGCCCTACTATTTCCATTAGAACCACCTGAACCTCCTAGTCCAGATCCTTGCCCTGCATGATGGGAGTCAACCCACCAGTTATTACTGCCGTCCCAATAATATCCATTTCCTCGTCCACCTTGTCCGCCATTGCCACCTGCACCTCCAGTACCTCCATTACCATGACACCAACGGTATTGTGAGTGACAGAACCAACCAGAACATTTATATCCACCATTATTACCACCTCCACCACCTGCTCCACCTTTGCCGCCGCCTCCGCCACCGCCGCCACCTGCTGCGATACGACTATTGAAGTGACCTGATGGTATATTAACTGGACTTGCAACATGTAATGCTAGACCACCACCTCCACCATTACCACTGTTAGCACTACCTCTTGATCCTGCATGACCTCTAACTGCGGGTCCACCTGATCCACCACCTCCACCAGCAGAGTTATTGATATTGAGAGTTATACTTCCTTGACCACCATTATTGAGTCTTATCGCTGGGTTTCCAGTATCATAGGAACCAGTGTTGTAATTCATATTGATTACTTTCTGAACACCTGAATCCCACTCAGTTTGAGAGAATATCTCCCATCTTGCTTGTGCATGTGCCCAGTTACCATTACAGTTAGATGTTACTTTACTTACAACACCTCTAAGATTATTGAATGATATGGTTCCATATAAAGGTACATGACTATTTTGTGGTAGGTCTGCTATTCCTTGTCCTCTATAGTAATTATTGAGGGAGTATCCTGCACCGAATTTACTATTGATGTCACTAAATGATATTTGACCTGAAGGGAAAGCATATTCATAACTCTTAGATAGACTGCCGCCACCTACGGGACCTGATGTAAAGTCAGACAGAACATTATTGGATACGTCAGTAAATACACTAGATGATGTGAGATCATAACTCATATCATACATGGCATCATTATCCCACTGGTCAATGGCAGTAATCTTAGTAGGATCTGCACCATAATGTGCAGCGACACCTGCGAAATACTTTACACAGTCTTTTAAGTCCTTATTACTTGAGAACTTAGTACCATTACGTCTAATGATAGGATTTACATATATTACTCCTTCAGGTGACCATTTATCGTGAGATACATGGAAATACTCATTGATTTTATCCTCATCTTCTATTCTATGTTCTTCAGATGGCACTATATGGATTCTCTTTGATCCTGGCGATGACCTTAGAGGATCATAATCATTATCATAGTACCATACGAAACACATAAAGTCTCCAAGTGTGGCAAGGGATTTATATACCTTGGGATGCCACATGACTATCCGAGCAACAGTAGGGTTACCTTCAGTTCTTTGTAGTTCTGGGTTTGCATCTATCTCTGCCTCCGTATGGTACTGCTGAGAACTGTTGTTAATCAAGTCCATAAATTTTATACTACGTGCCACTTTTATTTATTGGTGGTATAATATATAATATTTTACTACCTACCAATGGCAGACCATAAAGAGCAACTTCAGAAGAGGGCGCAAGAGTTAAATGAGGAGATCGTATCAATCCAAAAACAGTTTGAAGCGAAGAAAGAGGAATTCCTCAAGGTACAGGGTGCTCTTGAAATGTTACAGATCATTGAGACAGAGAAAACAGAGAAGGGGACACCTGAATAAGTGTCACAACCCCACTTGCAACCCAGTGTTGGTTTTGGTACTATAGGTTCATATTAAATTTCGTGATGACTCAACTTCCAAAAAGATTCCTGACTATACCTCAAGTTGTAGAGAAGTATGCACCTTCACTAATTGCTTGGAAAGAAACACCACACCCCAAGATAAAGACAGATGGCGCACTAGATGTACCATTTGAGGGTTGGAGTGGTGGGTTCATAGAAGTCCCAAAAATCTATGTATCTGAAGATTCTCAACGTGTAAAGGGTATCAATGCTCAATATCTCATTGATAAACTAAAACAGTATGGTGGATTCTTACATGAGAAGACCATTGCAGATCAAATTCATTGTCCAAAATATAATATTGACATCACAGTAGATGCTATGCACAGATCAATTCTTGCATGGTTATGTAATGTTCCTGAGATTCGCAGATCGATTGTTTCTTCACATGGGATGGATGATACTGATGAAGAAATGAATGAGCGAGAGTGTGCTTATATGATGAGTAGGAATGATGAGGGAAAAGCATTAACTCAGGCAGATAAAGAGAGAATGAGAAAGAAGACTGGTACACTTACTCCAGAGAAAATAAAACTTGATAAACTCTTTGCTGAAAGCAGTATTTCTATGAAAGACTTCGGAGCAGTTGAAGAGGATGCCGATTTCGCATATGATGAGTCTGTTGTTAATATGGAGAATGCTTTAACGAAGAATAATATTTCATATTATATTGGTAAGGGTAAGTGGGATCTATATTGTAGTAAACTAAAAGATATATTTCCAGATAAGAGATCTACTCAAAAAGATATAATGCTACTAAGTTGTATTAATATCTGTGATGAAAACCAGTTGGAACATCTTCTTCAGTATTTGGACTCTGAGGAATTCCAAGAAGTTCCTTTTGATTCATGGACTGGTTCTTGTATTCATAGTAGGGCAATACAGACTGCTTGTTGTCGTTTGTTGATTCGTTTTAATGAATGGTATAGAGATTTTAATGAGGAGAATATTCTTGGTATCGAACAGTTTGAAAGATATCTGAAGGAGTTGCCAAATGAGTTGCGCCACTGTGTAAAATCATGTATTACTGATGGTGTAGCATATGATCCTGCATTATGGGAGGTAACTCATGTTCAGTCATAAAGTAGAAGTTAATTGTAAGAAATGCTTTAACAATCTGAATGCCAACCTACATGAGTGGGGAAATGGCGACCATGTATGGGATAGATCAATTACAAGAGATTACTATCAACCTGTATTTGATTGTGGAAATCCATTTCCTACTAATTTAATTAGTAAGGATGCACTTGCTGCTTGGTATAATAGGGAGGAGACATGTACAGATCACTGTTTTTCTCCACAATTCATGGGCAGATATGTTATGGATAATGCTGAACCATATCTAAAGGACTATGAGGGTAAGTTTAAACCTTTATTCCGTATAGCATTAACGACAATTCAAGTTACTGCTAGAGAGAATACTCTACTCAGGACATTAACAAAACATAGAAATGGTATATTTAAAATAAAAGAACCATCACATATGAAATATAATCATTTGGGTATTCAGTTATATAAGAAGGAAGATAAGGAAAATTGGGATAAGGCAAGACCTACAACTAACATATTAACTGAGTTAGTCCATTTGCCTGAAGAGTTTATAGAATATGAGAAGAAGTTTCTAGTATGAACATAGAAGTTTATGATAACTTCTTACCAGAGGAGGTATATACGCCCATCAAGGACTATGTTCTTGGTGGGCAAATGCCATGGTATTATGCTCCTAACTCTGTAAAGGAGGGTGATGGTTGTCCACAGTTCTCTCATGCCTGTTATGCTGATTGTGCTCCTATAAGTGATGTTTTCAATAGGATTCGTCCAGTATTTGCTACAATCAATCCATTTGGTATTAGGCGTGTTAAGTTTAATGCAACAGCAAGAACTCCTGAGATAAAAGAGAAACCATTACATATAGACATTACTGGTCCTTCTGAGACGCCAGATCCACCATTTGAGAACATACCAAATTATACTATTTGTGTGATATATTTCAATGATTGCAATGGATATACATACTTTGAGGATGGACAGAAGGTAGAGTCAAAAGAAAACAGAGCAGTGATATTTCCAGGCGATCTATTACATGCTGGTACATCATGTACTGATGCTGACTTAAGAGTCGTTCTTAACATAGATTATAGTAAGTGGTAACATGGATTTATTCCCAGTATTATTTGAAGAGTATGATTTGTCTGGTGCGCCAGGTCTTGCAGAATTCAAACAACATATTAAATCTAGTGGCAAACATGATGTTCATTCATTGGCGGTAGGCGGAGTCTCGTCTCATGGTGGTTGGGATCCACTGAGAGATCCAAAGTCTGAACCAATATTGATTGCATTTCAGCAGTGTGTTAATCATTATGCTGATAAAGTGGGTAACTTTCCCTGTGTAATTAGTGGTAGTTGGTATAATATACTGCCTCATGGTGGATTTACAGAGAGACATAGGCATGAGTCTAGTGTAATTAGTGGTGCATTTTATATTGATTTACCAGATAAGAGTGGTAATTTCTATATGGTATCACCATTACAACCATATATGATGTGTGTTCATAATATAAAAGATGCCCCTTATAATGAGTATCAACACGAGGCACCAATTAAAGAAGATCATCTATACTTATTTCCATCGTGGTTAGAGCATGGTAGTAGAATTAATATGAGTGGTGCAGAGAGATGGACAGTTAGTTTTAATACATCTTCATGTGATCCTAAGACATTACCCTCGGATTTTGTAGAGAAAGTATGGGGCAAAGGGCATGAGGATTGAAGATATTTTACCAGTCAAACTTGGCGTGGTATTATATCCTGAACATGAGAAAGTTAAGTCGTTAATTATAGATGAAATCAACAGTCATGGTAAGGAATACGAACATAGGAAAAGAGATTCTACTGAGAAATCATTAGAACATTTCGATTATTACTCACCGTTATCTAATGATAAGTATAAAGATTTCAGAGAGTGGATACAATTACAGGCAGAGATATATGCCAGAGATATACTTCACTTCGATACATCTGAGTATGTATTAACAGATAGTTGGATGAATGTATGTGATGCTGGTGGTTATCAACGACCACACTATCATATTAATTCTGTTGTATGTGCCTTATATTATGTAAGTTTCAATGAATTGTATCACTCACCAACATATTTCTACAGACCTAATGATAGCGAACAGTATCCAGATTACCTACCATATATGTTGACAAATGATAAGAAGACAAAGTATAATGAAGTCAATGAAGTGGTAGGATTAGAAGGATCACTATTACTTTGGCGTGCTAATTGTGTTCATGGTTATAGAACTAACCATACAGATAATAGAATTACTATATCCAGCAATCTGATGCCTAGATATATTAATTCTTTTAAAGTTGAACCATTAACTAATAACGAGAGACACACTGCCATGACTACATTTAGAAGTAGATTGTGGGACAATCCTAATTTTGAATAACATGGAAGTTTTAAGTATCTTACCTACTCCAGTTGCAATCATACCTTGCCCGTTTGCTGATAAGGTGAAAGAAACTGTGATGGAACATATATCTAGTGAGAATGTTAATGATCTAGGATATAATGTTAATAGTGGTAATTTGAAACATATAGGACACTATTCTGTCCTAATGGATGATAAAAAATATGGAAGATTGCGGAGTTGGATGGAAGAACAGGCATTAATATTTGCCAGAGATGTTAAAGGAGATTATATACAAGAACACATTCAAGTAACAGATAGTTGGTTTAATATATCAGGTGAAGGAGCATACCAACATCCACATTGTCATGGTAATTCTTATCTAAGTGGTGTATATTATGTGAACTATGATGATACAAAAGGTCATGTAAATACACACTTTAGTAACTCTGAGAGTTTATATCAACAGTATAAACCTTCACTAATCAATCTACCAGTTAAATATACAGATTACAATCAGGATAATAAAGTTATATCAAATGAAGGAGAGTTATTATTATTTCCATCACAAGTAATACATGGATATAATATCAATAGAGGTGAGAATAGAGTTACTATAGCAATGAACTTCATGCCAACAGTATTAACTAACGGCGATTATGGTTGGCGAGTTGTCAATCTAACACAAGAAGAACGAGAGAGGGCATTCAATGCCCGCAAGGGATTAGCGGATCATTGGGGTATGGATCAGGAGTTAAATCCGCCTCATGGTATGAGTGAGTTGCCAAATACTGAGTAGTGTGCCATAATGGCATTGGGAAACTTACCTACACCTATGCTAACTAGGGCAAGGTTAATGCAAAAGCAGGTAAAGTTTTCCTCACCCTATACTATGAATTGTCATGCTCTGGACTGCCCAGATTAAAATGAATGGTAAACTCTTCATAAAAGAGTTTGAGAGTTTAAGTGCATTTAGACGAGATGCCTTACTGGAGGCAAGATCAAGATTTGGAACAGATGAAATTGTATTATATCCAGCATAATGACATTATCTAAAGAGACAGTAAACAAACTTGCTGATGCTATGACTCTTGAAGTTATAGAATATATCACCAAATCACCTAAAATAACTACATTCTTATATGAAATGGTAGGTGAAGCATTGTGTGAAACACTTGGTAATAAACAAGCAGATGGATCTTGTTCATTTGATGGTAGCAAACTGGTTCCCGCAGTTGTTGATAGATTGAGAATTAATATTATACCTAATAGTATGCCATCTGACCCAGCGGATTTATGATTTGGAGGATATGGAAGTATGCCTTGGGAAGTTTCTCGGATAATACAACTGCAAAGTACGATAATACAGTCTGTATTATTAGGAGTCTTATTCTGCTTACTTATCTTACCACCAATATTTTTATTGTTGCTGGTGTTATAAGACACTGGGATAAGGACAGTCAGGAAACTGGCACAAAGGTGGTTGAAATATATGACGTTTGAGACTATATTATAGAAGTGGAGGGGAGTCATGCTATGTAAGGACTCTAAACGGTAGACACCTCACCACATTCTTTTATATAATGTGAACTATGTCATCAATCAAAGTGCCAGAAAATTACACTCAACCAACTGAAACACAGTTGAAAGTATTAGTGTTAAGATGGACAACTGATTTATGCCGTTGTTTGGAAGCACAGTATAAGGACTATTCCTTACGCTCTGCAATTAGAAACAATCAAGGTGAAACACCTTCACCATATCTTCAAGAAAGAGTAAGGAAGATTGAGAATGATGAGGATCTAATGAAGTTCCGAATCCAAAAAGGTAGGAAATATTATAAGATCATCCAACAAGACTGCCGTGATGGTGAGTACAGGGATGGTTCAGTTCATGCCTTTGTTGATAAGAATACAGGTGAAGTTTACAAACCTGCTTCTTGGAAGTCTCCTGCTGCTATTGTTAGATATGATATGAGGATTATTAACCAACGTGAGGCAATGTATGCCAACTGCGATTGGGCAGGTGGTTATCTTTACTTAAGATGAGAACAGTAACTATTAGCAGGCAGATAGGATCAGTTTTGGTCGTATCTGCCTATTTTATTGTATTGCATGTTAGTGTACTTTATGGTACAATGTTACATGCCACATCATGCTTATTAAGCATACCGTTCTTTGTAAGAACTAAGGCGTATGATGTAGTTGCAATGTTATCATTTATGGTGATAGTATCCGCATCAAAATTCATACAAATGATCCTCTAAATACTACAGATTTGACAATACTATGGGTTACGATTCACTCAATGCTCCTGAAGCAAATGCAGAAGTTCAGTCAGGTAAACTTGGCAGACTAGAGAAGCAACTGCAACAAACTATGAAAACTATTGGTAATCTTGATGAAAGATTAACATCAATAGAGTCAATGGTTAATGCAGCATTGCTTAAACAGCAAGATGATATTTTAGGTCTAGTTGCTGACATTAATGTACTTAAAGGTAATAGAGAGTATGAGACAGCAGCAAATAAGTTTGATATGGATGCTCAAGTTGGTCAACATCCTGATGCTCCACCAGTACCAACGCCACCAGTTGGATAGGTGTCCACTGCTGGTTGCCTTGTGATACAGGGCATGCCATAATACTATCAGTTCAATGAATTTGATTTATGGATGAATTTGAAGTTGGTTACGAGATCCTCGAACAGTTGTCTAATACTAATGAGGATGACTGGTTAAGCAACATTGAAGGAGTGAAGGAAGTGTTTGACCCTGAGACAGAGAAACTGTTGAAACAGTTTTAGAACTGTCACATACCCCTGCACAGCAGGGGTTTTTTCATGTATAATATTATTATTGACACAAAACTATGAAACTGCGTGAACATCAATCACAGATAGTTGATACCATGCAGCAACACAGTAAGGGACAAATCATTGTACCTACTGGCGGTGGTAAAACTATTTGTATGATAAAAGATGCTGAAAGGCATCTATTTAATCTCGGTAATAGAGATAACAAGACCATAGTAGTTGTTGCTCCTAGAATACTATTGGCACAACAATTATGTAAAGAATTCATGGAAGTTCTTACTGGTGCTATGCTTACTGATAAGAATGTATTGCATGTACATAGTGGCGAGACTCCATACAAAACAACAACACAGAAAGATGAAATATATCTTTGGTATAAGAATACGCATGGTCACAAATTAATCTTCTCAACATATCAGTCACTTCATAAAGTAATGAGATCAACGATTGATGTTGATACGATATACTTTGATGAGGCACATAATAGTGTTCAGAAGAACTATATTGAGGCAGTTACTCACTTATCTAATATTGCAGATAGAAAGTATTTCTTTACTGCTACACCTAAAGAGTCTAAGAGTAGAGTTGCTATGAATGATGTGAGTATATTTGGTAAGAGAATTGTTGATGTACCTGCTCCAGACTTGGTTAAGCAAGGTTATATTTTAGAACCAAAAGTTAGGGCAAAGAAATATAACTGTGGATTCTATCAGAGTACAGAATTGATTGATAAAGAGGTCATCTTAGATGCTCTTAAGAATGAAGATCACATGACTAAAGTGTTAGTCACTGCCAAATCTACCACTAATATTCATAAACTACTTACCAAAACAGATTTTATGGCAATATGCCATGAAATGAGATATAATGTTATGCACATCACTTCTAAGTTTGGTGCTATCATTAATGGTAAGAAAGTATCAAGGAAAGTATTCTTTGATATTATGAATAAGTGGGGTAAGGATGAATCTAAGAAGTTTGTTATGTTTCATCATTCTATACTATCTGAAGGTATGAATGTATCAGGATTAACTGGTTGCATATTACTTAGAAACTTAGATCTTATCACAATGGCACAAACTATTGGTAGAGTTATTCGTCTACATGATAACGACAAACAACATATTGATGCTGGTACGTTAATACCAGGCAATTTCGAGGGATACCATAAACCATTTGGTAAGATGTTTGTACCAGTATATTCTAACATTGGTATAGGTACAGAGAGGCGTCTAAACTCAGTTGTGGACACTATCTTTACAAAAGGTGAAGCACAAGTGTCTATTGCCAGAAAGTAGACTAGATAGTATAATAGAAATCATGGAGGCAGTGGTATGCGACAAATTGATAAGATTCGTCAACGATGCCTGCAAGAAATTGATAATCATTATGCTTATAGAATGACTGAGTTAGTTGATAAAATGCGTCTTGAAGATGCTGAGTCAATTATGCACGAAATGACGTATAGTGGCAATGAAGAAGATGATGAAGATTTATTCTTAGATGATTTAACTGAGTGGAATGCTGATGAAATGAAAGGTATTTTCTTTGAAGATCTAAATGAAACTGTTGATGATGAGTAAACAAGAGAGAGAAGATAAGAAACATATAGAACAGTTAGTTTATCCTAATCATTTAAAGTTTCTGAAGAAACTTAAAGCAGAATTAAAGAAAGATAAGAAAGGCACTAAAATGCAATCAAACAAACGCAAATCTCGAAAGAATTATAAGAAGAAATGAACCAGTCTTTGATGTTATTTGCCATTGGCATTATGAAGTTTGATGTTATCAACTGGGAGGATAAGAAACCTAAGTTGCTCGAACTGATTGATTTTGATGATGAATGTGTAGATGGCAATGAGTGTTATACAGATTACTTTAAGTATGGTACAAGACCACCATACTTTGATAGTTTTGTGGACATAATGAAGGATGATTTTGATAACATTGCGAATGAATATACAGAGGGGTTGAGTGATAGATATAGAGGAGAATGTCCCTTTAAGTCGCTCGAATCGTGGCAATTATGGTCACAAAGATATACTAATGGTCAACATCATGGAGCACATAATCATGGAATGATGAATATTAGTTGTGTATTATATGTTGAATTTGATGAAAATGAACATATACCAACAACATTTTATTCACCATTTCCTAATCCTTTTTATGGTACAGTAGGTAAGGCAACGCCTCCAGTTAAGGAAGGCAATATTATTGCATTTCCTTCACTATTGTTACATGAAGCACCAGTTCAATCATCAACTAAACCTAGAACTATTATGTCCTTTAATATACCTTTACTATAATGTACGAAATCAAAGTAAATCTATCTGATGAACAATATAACTTACTAAGTGAAGCATTGTTCTTCTATTCTGAGGAGAAAGATGTAGGAAATAGTATAGAAGAATTGGAAGACTTAATTGATAGTAACTCACATAAAGTTAGTGTAACAAGAAAATATATAAGACCAGAGGCGGACTGTGACATTTAACAAAGTGGCACACTAATCCCCCATTTGGTTGTAATATCGGGTATTATATAAGAGTGGAAGGCAAGGGTAGCGGAGACCTTCAATTAAGTTATGTAGAATACGCTTTTAAGGCGAACCTCTTCCACACTATTCACACTCGCATTATTAATCTATGCCAACTGCATCTACCGCAAAGAGAACAACAACTCCACGCAAAAGACGCACTCGCAAAGTAACAGCAACCGCCCCTAAGTCTGCCCCTCTAAATACTACACCAGTCACAAAGATTATGGAAGAAGTTAAAGCAGAGGCACCAAAAGTTGAAACTAATGTATCAACTAAGACTTGGGTTGAAAGATATCAAGAATTAGATGGATTCTCAGTCATTGTTATTCCATTTCTATTCCTTGAGGCAGGTACTAAAGAACTTTTGAAGGTTTTGGGAACTCTTAAAGTCCCTGCCTAACCACTCTACAAAGTGTCACAAGACCCCTTTCGAGGGGTCTTTTTTTATGGTATCATAAGTATATGACAAACAAAAACACTCATTTAGAACATCCTGAAGATTCTATTCTCAATAAGGGAAAAGATGGTGCATTAAATGTACTTAACTTCCTTAAAGAAAAGAATAGCGAACTATCAGTAAAATATGATGGTGCGCCTGCTATAGTGTGGGGAATTAACCCAGAAAATGATAAGTTCTTTGTAGGTACTAAGAGTGTATTTAATAAGAAAAAGATCAAGGTTAATTATACACATTATGATATAGAATTGAATCATGGAGATAATGCTAACGTTGCATCAATCCTTCACCTATGTTATGAGAAACTACCTAGAATTAAGGGAGTTTATCAAGGTGACTTCATAGGATTTGGTGGTGGTAATGTATATACACCCAACACAATTACCTATAAGTTTGATAAGAATGTAGATGAAGATATAGTTTTTGCTGCACATACTAAGTATGTTGGTAATACTTTGAAATCAATGATTGCAGAGTTTAACTATAAAGATGCTTGTGCAGAAGAGGTTAAGTTCTTATCAACTAACGCAGAACTATTGTTTACACCATTTGCAGTAGATTTACAGATCTCACTTGCTCAAACTGCGGTGCGATTTGTTAAGTTTCCTGATAAGAAACAAGGTGAACAAATTAAGATTGTTGTTAATAAGTTCATCAAAGAACAGAGAGAGTTAAATGCAAATGAACTTGCAAAAGAAACAGGATTTCATGCAAATCTATTTCATTTGTATAACTTTATCAGAGATATTAAACTCACATTAATGACAGCAATAGGAACAGATCAAGAAATTGAATGTTATATTAAGGACGTTAAATGTGAACATGAAGGTTATGTTATGACTAATAAGTATGGTACTTATAAGTTAATTAACCGTAAACAATTCAGTTATGCAAACTTTACAGTCAAAAAGGACTGGAAACGTTAGACCATGTGACACTTCGATTAGTGTCCACTAAATCCGCCATTCACTGGTGGATCTGTTATATTAGTATCAATGGAGGAATTCAATGAAAACAATCACATTTACCAATGAAGAGTTTGATGCTCTTAGTGGTATTATTGCAGATCGTTTGAATACTTTCCAAAAGAGTATTGCAAAACAACCTGAAGGAACTGATCCTCAATTTAGTGATATAAGAAACTATATTACATACGATTTGCATCAGAAACTATCAACTGCAAATTAAATTTAATAGTCCTGCCAAATGACTTTAAACTGGGTAGTTGTTAATCACCCTAAACAAATGCCTGTTTCAACATCAATCAACGACGTACTATTTCAACTAGAAGAAGCACAAACTGGTGCAGAATTGCTAGAAATTATTGAAGCATACGTTGATGGATTTGCTGGTAACTAAGTAACAACCAACGGGGCAATCTGTATTTTGATTGTCCCATTCTTTTTTTCACTATTTCACATTTATCATGGCAACAAGATCCCGAATTGGTTTACAATTAGACAACGGAAGTATCGTCTCTGTTTATCATCATTGGGATGGTTATCCACAGTGGTTAGGTGTTACTTTAAAAGCAAAGTTCAACACTAGAGATAAGATAGAGAAGTTAATTGATGGCGGAGATATGTCATCTTGCGACTCAAATGACGACTGGGATAGAAAAGAATTAGGTGAAACTGCCCCTCTATATTATAATGATAGAGGTGACAATACTGAACCTAGATTAGATTTAAACTTTGATGATTATGTGAGTAATGCTAATGCTTGTGAGGAGTATGTGTATGTATTCACCACAGATTCAAAATGGGAGTGTTATTCAATCAATCATTCTTATGATGATAATTATAACATAGTAGACACAAATGTCATCCCTGCGTTAATACCAAATCCAGAAAAGGAGGCAGTTGTAGCATGAAACCTCAAACAATGTTAGACTCTAAACTAACATCGCCTGAGTGTGATTTCTTGATTGATATATTAGGCGGAGTCGGTTCTATTAATAAATGTGCCGACAAGTTTAACGTCAATGTAAGAACAATTATCAAGAAATTAGGTGTTCAGGCAGACATCGCCGATGGCGAAGTTGAATACGTTGTTCGCTAATTATGACCATGACTTACCTCGATTTGTTAACAGAACTTGAGAACTTTGATGATGATAAGTTGCTCAAAGTCGTAACATTATATGACACTTCTCGCAATGAATTTGCACCTGTTGGTGTTAACTTTCACGAGACAGATTCCCCTTATTTGGAGATATAAATAATGTTGACTGACTCTCAATTACAACAAAGAAGGGATCTAATTCAAGATCTTGGTTATGCCATTAAAGAAGATAATCATCTTCTTGGTGAACTATTAGATGACTTAGTTTCCCGACTAAATGATAAAGAAGTGAAAGAATATGAAGTTTTAGTCGGTTCAATCTTTGGAGACTAATATGCTCGTAAGACAGTTACTTAATGCCCTTAAAGAATACAATCCTGAGGCATTTATTACAGTTGATGTTGATGGCGAGTATGATTACAGAGTAGAAGATGTAAAGAATAAAGGTCATTATACTATATTGGAGATTAAATCAGTACCAAAGTAGACACTAAACAAACTGTCACACAAGACCCCACAAGGGGTCTTTTTTCATGTATTATATAAATGTGGTCAAGTTCTGCCTTTATGGAGCAACAGACAAGACCACATTTCACATTTATTGGAGCAACTTATTCCTATGAAGTTTATTGTTTTTAGTGATCCAATTCAGTTTGCAGATGATTACACTTATGCAAACGTAATTGCGGATGATTATTATAACAAAACTGGGAAGATTGTTGCTGTTGAAGAAGTATCTTCAGTTCATCAATTTCCTAGTCAAAATGCTAATCATTACAAAGTAATGGGGTTAGCATAATGAGAAAATTGGGTCTAATCATCTTTGCATTTATGTTACTTACTAACACATTAAATGTAAGAACTAATGCAAGAATTATCACTTCTAATGTATTAGATAGTGCCAGCAATGTTATTCACCCTCATAGGAGTTATTAATGAAAGATTTACAAGAGTTTATTGACTATGTGTGGGATTTCTATAACCCACAATCTGATCTTTATCCGATTAAAGGTTTAACTAAGGATGACATTTTCCCTGCTATTGAAGAGTATTCCAGACGCATAAATGTAGCAAAAGAGAACAACAATCTCTATTACAATGTTACATATCAATGGGGTGATGGTGATACTTTAGACAGAGAAAGAGTCAGAGATATTATACTCGATCAACCACAATTCACATGGGGTTCTTAACAATGAAAGAATACCGATTGTGTGCATCCAGAGTAACAAACTATGTTGCATTTGTGGAGGCAGAGAGTAGAGATGAAGTGCAATCTATCATAGAAAGTGATACTATTGATTGGCAATTCATTGATGATGATGATTACGAAGTTTACACTATTGAGGAGGAAAACTAATGCAAACTGCAACCAAATCACTCGAACAATGGTTATCTGAATGTCCAGATGATTATGCGTTCCATTGTAGATTTATTGATGTTAAATTGGATGTGGAAAGTGTAGCAGAATCAGAAGAAGTTTCTCTTAATGATGAACAATTAGAACATGTAATTGATCGGTTTATAAACTTAGATTGGAGTATTAATAATGAGATAATAAGTGATTTAATTGAAGATGAATTGAGGGAGGCAGAATGAAGCAAATTACTTACACTTGTAACATCATTCTTGATAATGAAGATGACGTAAATGGTGAACATTTATGTGAAGAAATACAGTCATATTTGAATTCTGCGTATCACTATGATGAAGAAGATAAGATCGTTAAAGCAAAAGTAATAGGATACAAGATAGATAACATTACACCATTTCTTGCACGTTCTGAGTATTAATTAACATGGAAAGATCACAACACATTCCTAACATTGAAGAAGACCTAGATCGTCCTCACAATGTAACACTAACCGAGGGTGAAATTGGTGTCATTTTATGTACACTAGAAACCCTAATTGATGGTTACAAAGATTATAAAACAGAGTGTTTAGTTGTTAGGGAAATTGATAGTATCTTCGAGAAATTGGAGGGTATTGTTGATAACTACTATAACAACAAAATACGCAATGAGCAAAGAAATGTGTGACAGTTGAACAACCTACACACTCTCGGTTGAAATCGTCCCTTGATGACCTATAATAAGAGAGTAACAAACAAGGGAACAACCTTATGCAAACAAACGTGAGAGACTATTCCTACGATCAGTTACAAACTATCAAAAGTTTTTTTACTGAAGGTGAGTGGGAAACCCTCTATGCGTCAATGGATGATTACATTCATTATCAAGATGATGACGCACAAACAGAAGACCTAATAGGTGGAATTTCTGTAGAGGATAGAGTATCATCTATTCAATCAAAGATTCAGGGTTTACCTGACTAGAACTGGGGGTTAATCCCTTAGTTCTTTTTACTTTTTACTCTACTAATTCTTACTTAAATGTCTACTAATTCACAAGAAATGACCACAATTACAATGAATGAGGATCAATGGAGGACTGTAATTGATGCAGTCAACGATAAGTATCCTGATA
>Ga0208410_1000066_pt1 | contig 57114 bp, 38 predicted proteins | sample ETN02SmetaG_3_FD_185787 | JGI IMG/M metagenome (GOLD analysis project Ga0208410, IMG submission 185787) | Marine microbial and viral communities from oxygen minimum zone, Eastern Pacific Ocean - ETNP2014F10-02SV257 (SPAdes) (version 2) | ecosystem: Environmental > Aquatic > Marine > Oceanic ... | reverse complement strand
GTGCGCTGTGTAGGGTTTGGGGTGTGGGGTGTAGGGTGTAGGACACGTCTGGGCACCGCCGCGCGGCGGGCGCGGGACGCGAACGCGCGGCGGCGAGACCGCGCGGTCACGCGTCGGAGGGAACGGGCGCGCGAGGATCGAGAAGACCGCGCGCGCGGGCGTCGGACCACAGGGCGGTCGGGATCTCGGCGGTGAGGTCGAGCCAGGCGATGGTCTGCGCGACCTCTTCGGGGGATTTGACGCCGACGGCGCACGCGTCGACGACGGCGGGCGTCGTCGCGAAGGCGATGGCGACGGCGGGGAGAGGGACGCCGTGCTCCTCGGCGAGAAGTTTCCATCGTTCGGTGCGTTGTTTCACCTCATCGGGAGGGGGGCCGTATTTGTAGTGCGATCCGCCGACGAGTAAACCGCTGGCGAAGACGCCGGCGTTGTGCACCCTGACGCCTCGCTCTTGACACTCCAAGAGCACGTCGTACCCGTCTTGGTCGAGCAAGTTCCACGCGCCCGCCATCATGACGGAATCAAACGTTCCCGGTGGGTTCTCGCGAAGCATTCGCAAGACGTACGCGGCGTCGTTCATACCGAGCGAAATCTCCGAGACGCGTCCCGCGTCTCGAAGCGCCGTCAACGCGCGCACGCCGCCGCCCTCCATCGCCGCTTCAAATCTCTCCGGCGTCTCCGCGTCGTGAATCCGCAATCCCTCTATCCTTTCAATGCCTAATCTCTTCAAACTATCCTCGTGCGACGTCTCGAACCCCTTCGCCGAATAATCCAACACCGGCAACACGTCCCGCGGCGCCTCGGGAAATATGCACCCGTCGCGTCCCGGCACGTTCCCCCACTCCACCACCGTCTCTCGCTCCTCCTCCGTCACCTCATCGATCGGTCGCATCACTCTTCCAACTTTCGTGTACACCTTGACCGATCCACTCGCACCGTGCGCGCGCAGCCCCTCGCCCAAACGTCGCTCGCTCAGTCCCAACCCGTAGTGCGGCGCCGTGTCGAACCTCGTGAACCCAGCCTCGAGCGCCGCGCGCACGGTGGCCATCGCGCGCGCCTCCCCGATCGGTTCGTAAATTCCCGCGAGCGGCGACGCGCCGAGGATCAATCGATCGATCGCGACCGGCGACGCGCCGTCGCGCGCGCGCAATCTTCTCTCCGACGACATCGCGGCGGCGGTGACCTTCATCGTCGCGCGCGTCACCGCGGGCGCGCGCGGGCGGGGAATCGCGAGCGCGAGCGCGAGGACGAGGACGATCCACGCCGCGCGCGTCCCCGCGGCGCGCGTCGTCGTCGTCGTCGTCGTCGGTGTCGTCGACGTCACGATGCGTCAGAATGTGACGAACGAATGTGACGAACGAACGAACGAACGAACGAACGAACGAACGCTCGAGATCGCGCGACGACGACACCGAGGACGAAAGAACCCGACGACGCGCGTTCGCCTCGTCGTCTCGTCCCGGACGTTCGTTCCGTCGTCCCCGTCGTCGCTGCGTCTTTCGAAGACGATGCGTTGGCGGTTCGTTCGCGACCCGCCCGCGAGCGACCGCGACGTCGTCGACGACGTCGTCGCGCGTCGAGAAACGACGACGACGCGCGCGACGATCGTCGCGACCGAGTCGCCGCGGGAGATGACGCGAGGACCGACGACGAGGACGCGAGATGAAGATGAAGAGAAATCCAATGACGAGACGAGGACGACGAAGACGACGAAGACGAAGAGACGACGAAAATCGACGAAGACACCGAGCGCGCGGGCGGAGGTGATGGCGCTGGCGTTCGAGCGCGGACGCGGGGAAGCGTTGGAGGGGATCGAGCTCGATGGGTGGGTGGACGCGTCGACGGCGCGAGGACGGGCGCGATGGCGCGCGGCGACGAGGGACGCGGGCGCGCGAGAGACGTGCGCTTTGGGCGCGCTTCGGAGAGACGTCGTGCGCGCGGACGCGTTGGAGGTTTGGTTCGGGTTTAGTAGTAACTTTCGGGGCGTGGATGCGGGGGAGAAGCGAGCCGCGCGCGGGGCGGCGAAAAAGTTTGGTTCGGAATTCGGTTCGGAGGCGTCGGCGAGCGCCGAAATCGTGGGCTTCGGCGCGGCGTTCGCGTCCACGGGGGAGGCGTTCTTCGCGCGATGCGACGAATGCGACGACGAGACGCGAGGATTCGTCGGGGAATTCTTGGATGATGTGTTCGCGACGTGCGTGGTGGCGACGTATCACGCGCAAGACGTCGTGAGCGCGGCGATGAAGGCGGGCGCCAAGAATATCGACGCGTCCGCGGCGAACGTCGTCGATTGTCGAATCGACGCGTGGTTGATGAATCCCGATCGCGCGTTCGACGGTGGGATCGATGACATCGTCGAGGACGCGGGACCGTCGAGGCGAGACGGGACGAGCGACGCGTGGAGCGACGCGCTCGGGTGCTTTCAGTTGGATTTAGCCAAATCGCTCGAGCTCTGCGCGAACGCGGACGCGAAACTGCGCGCCGTCGCTCCCGCGCGCGCCGTCGAGGCGAAAGTCGCCGTCGCACTCGGCGTGTTACAGCATCGCGGCGTCGGGTTCGATCGCGAGCGCGCGCGAGGACAGATTGAAGCCGCGAACGAGCGCGTGGAGGAGTTGGAGGCGGAGGCGAGACGCGTCGTGCGAGGCATCGACGACGTCAATCTCGCGAGCGCGGCGCAAGTCGCCGACGTCCTATACAACAAACTGAAACTACCGGTGCCGAGCACGCACGCGATGAAGGGTTCGAAGACGAGTCATCTGACGACGAGCGTGGAGGTTTTACAATCTCTCGCGACGCAGCATCCGTTCCCGCGCGTCGTGCTCGAGCACCGAGGCGCGCTCAAGGAGAGAGCCATGTGCGAGGGATACGATAGAGCGGCGATCGGCGACGATGTCTCTCGCGCTCGAGTGCACACGACGTGGAACAACACGAAAACGGCGACGGGTCGTCTGTCGTCGAGTCATCCGAACATTCAACAGGTGGGACGAGGCTCGATGCGTAACTTATTCACGCCGCCGCCCGGACGAACATTCATCGCCGCTGATTACAGCCAAATCGAGCTTCGAGTCCTCGCGCACTTGAGCGAAGATCAGAGATTGATTTCTCTGTTGCGCAAGGCGAGCGACGCGGGAGGTGACGTGTTCGTATACATTTGGAACGCGGGAAAAGGATTACCGCTCGACGCGCCCGTCTCGGCTGAAACCAGAAATCGCGCCAAAACGACGGCGTACGCCATCGTGTACGGACAACAAGCCACCGGTCTCGCCGAAAAATTGGGCATCTCCAAGGTTGAAGCGCAAGGTTACATCGCGGCGTTTCACCGCGCGTTTCCCGACGTGAAACAGTGGATATCTCGAGTCTTGGCCCACGCGGAGCGCGCGTCCGCCGTCACGCTTCCGATGTCTGGCCGACATCGAGCTTTGCCGAAGATTCACTCCCGCGCGTTCAGCGAACGCGCCGAGGCGCAGCGCCAGGCGGTGAACAGCGTCATTCAAGGAAGCGCGGCTGATTTGATGAAGACGGCCATGCTTCGCTGGTGCAGCGCCGCGGGAAAGGGAGCCTTCGCGGACGACGTCGCGCCGGGCTCGGTGGACGGCGCGCGGTGCACGCTCGTGGCGCAAATTCACGACGAGCTCTTATTCGAAGTGGACGACGACGACGCGACCGACGCCATTCGAGTGGTGAAACGATGCATGGAACGCGCCATCGAGCTCTCCGTGCCGACGCCGGTGAAAGTGTCGACGGGGAAATCGTGGGGCGAATTGATACACGTAGAATAGAAGAAACGACGACGACGACGACGACGACGACAAACGACAAAAATGTACAGTACACACGCTGCGTTCATTATATTAATACCATATTTCTTGAACAATCTCAAATCTCACCACGCGCTCGCCGGTCTCAATCGAAAATCGCGTACCGACTCGTCGAATTCACCGCGTCGCTATCCTTCCCGAGCGCCTCCAATTTATCCGCCGTCGTCAATCCCTGCACCCCAGCCAGCGCCGCTCGCAGCACATCATTCGTGCACGGATCTTCGACCGTACAATTCGGCGCCATCTCATCGCCGACCGCGTTGGTCGAGATTCTCGCCGCCAAACGCTCCGATTGCCCTCTCGCGTACTCGCGTCGATCCGAGTCGCAATCGAACATCCCACCCTTACACTTGAACGACGCCGCCTCATCGCGTCGTCTCATGTAATCACGCGTCTGCGAATCGACGATCTGCATGTCGATGGCGCGCGCCGCGCCCGTCGTCGCGAGCGTCGTCGCGACGATGCCGACGACGACGGGCGCGGTGATCTTCATCATCGTCCCGTTCACCGACGCGCGCGTCGGCGCCGATGGACGCGCGCGCGCGCGACGATTCGTCGTCGTCGTATTCGTATTCGTATTCGTCGTCGTCGTCGCCGTCGCGCTCGTCCGCGCGCGCATCGTCGTCACCATCGCGCGCGTCATCGCACCGAGCGTCGACGTCTCGCGTCAGACTCGGACGCGTCCGTCGGACCGTCGCGCGCACAGACTCGGACGCGTCGGACCGTCGCGCGCACCGACTCGCGCGCGTCGTCGTCGTCGTCGTCGATTCGATCGGCCGGTACACCGTCCGGTCGTCCGGTGCGCGCGCATCGCATCGCATCGCATCTCATTCATCGACAGACGGCGCCATCGATTTGAATCATCATGGCGATCGATGAGGCGGTGCGGTCGTGTAAACGCGCGCTCGAGGACGCGCTGCACCGACTCGGGAAACACCTCGAGTGCGCGGTGTGCATGTCGCTTCCGAACGAACGCGCGGTGACGCTGCCGTGTTCGCATTACTTTTGCGAGTCGTGTTGCGAGACGGCGATGAAGAGCGCGGCGAACGGAAAACCTCGATGTCCGACGTGTCGAGCGGGATTTCATCGTCGTCAGGTTCGGACGGACGAGAGGTTTATGGCCATCGTGCGTGGGTTTCAGGGGGTGTGCGCGGCGGCGGTGGGAGGGGTGGAGGCGGAGGTACCGTACGGGTCGCAGATACCGAGAGACGTGTTGGAGGCGAACGGGGCGACCGAGGCGCCGAGGAGGACGAGCGCGTCGAGAGTGCGAGAGATTCGAGAGGAAATGGCGCGCGGAAAGGCGGCGTTTTTGAACGCGCGGGGGAAAGAACCGGTGATGTGGGGGGATCAAGATGGGAAGAGACAGGCGGAGAACGACGCGTCGACGTCGGCGGCGAGAGGACGAAAGAGACAAAGGACGGGAGAGGACGAGGACGGGAACCGAGTCGCGAGGCGACGAACGGCCTGGACGGGACCGGTGATCGATCTCAAGGCGCCAGTCGTGGGTGAGAATACGTGCGCATTTTGTAAGCGAGGCGAAGAGACGGGCGAACCGTTGATTCGATTCGAAGAAAAGACGCGCAGGAAAGGAAAGAACGGGAAGAAGAGCTCCACGACGACCAAGCTTTGCCACGAAACGTGCGCCATGTGGGCGCCGTTGACCGTCTGTAATGACGACGGGACGCTGGCGAACGTGTGTAGCGAGGTACAACGCGCGAGCAGGTTGAGATGTTTTGTGTGTAAGAAACCTGGCGCCGCCGCGGGGTGCAGCGAAGACAAGTGCAAGAGATCGTTTCACATCTGGTGCGCGCGCTTCGCGCAAGGCACGACGTTCGACAACGAAGGGTTTTCTCTGACGTGCGCCGCACACTCGGAAACGATGCCTCCACCGAAACCGCGCTGTCAAACGCTCGGTTCGATCAGCGAAACGGACGCGTCGTACGAAATCATCGCCGCTGAATCTTCTCGCCGACCGTGTCTCGTCGGTTCTTTTTTGAGCGAAGACGAGAAAAAGGCGATTGGAAAGTTTTGCGAACAGTTTGATTGCGCGTTCGAAAGTCAGTTGAGCGAGCAGACGACGCATCTCGTCATGGGAGGCGCCAAGGTGGATGCGAATTTGACGCTTAAGAAAAAGTCGGCGAAATTTTACGACGCCATCGTCAAGGGATGCTGGATCGTCACCGCCAAGTGGATTCGCGCGTCGCTGAAGGAGAAATGTCTCGCGTCCGAGGACGAGTACGAAGTGTTGCGAGACGCGCGCGGTAATGAGGGCGGACCTCGTCGCGGTCGTCTCAATAAGGGTTCGAAGATTTTCTCTTCTTGGCACCTTCTCTTCTATGGTAAATTTGACAACGCCAACACGCTCGAGATGCACGCGCAGTTCGCTCGCATCGACGGTGCAGTCGTCACTCGCGTCGAGACGTCGGACGACGCGCCATCCGTCTCCTTCGGTTCGACGACCGTTGTCGTCGTCGATGAAACGCCGGAGAAGGCAGCGTCCAAAGCGCGGTACGTCGGCGACATACTTCCGTTCGCGCGCCGCGTTTGCGCCGACGCCGTCGTGACGAGCGAGTACGTCGCCGATTGCGTCAGTCGACGAGAGACGATCGATTTCGGTTCATCGTCGATCGACGAACTCAATTTGCGTTTCCATCTCGAAAACGACGATAGACGAAGCGATATAGACATCTCCGTCTCCGCCGCGTGAGACGACGCACGCGCAAACGAACGACAGATGTGGAGATGTGCATTGATGTGTTGTGTACCGTACTGTATGAACGAACGATCGAACGAACGAACGATAGAATAGACTAGCTAAAATGATTATTGTGAATTCATCTACACGCGCCGCACGACCGGTTCACCCTCCCTCTCGTCGTCACACCGGAAGTTGTTGCGCCTTGCCGATGATGGTGGCGGTGAAGTGTTTCACCCCCGGAAGAGACAACACCGTCCCCACCACCGGCACTCTCTTCAAAAATATCAAAACCGTGGGAAAGAAGGCGCTAAACAGCGCCACGAACCCGTATCCCTCGACTATTAATCCAAAAAACGGCCACCCGTACAACACCAACGCCAATCCAAAGAGAAAACAAAACGCCCCGCGCTGATTCCTCGGCCTCACGAAAAACTTCATCGTCTGCTTCGGTCCGATCGTGAGCGTCACCCCGGACAGAAACATCAGATTCCCCATCGCCAGCAGTCCTCTATCGAAGAAAAACACCACCCCGAGCGCCGTGAACCCGCACCCGAAGCTCGTCAACCCGATACCGATCTCTATCGAGACGGACGCGCGGCACCAACGGATGCATTTCGTCAGTCGATTCATTCCACCCATTCGCTCGCGCGCGCGCGCGTTCGTTCGTTCGTCGCTTCTCGACTCGTCTCGACGCGCGTCTCAACGAACGCGAATCATCGTCACGCACTCTTTCTATCGTCCATCGCGCGCGCGTGTGTCGTCTCCCGTCCCTCGGTCGGTCGGTCGCGTCGCACGACGTCGCACGACGCGCGCGCGCGTTCCCACGCGTTCCGTCTTTTCATTCACACCCGGACCATCGGGGACGAATGATGGGACGAATGATGGATGGGACGAATGATGGGACGACGCGGATGGATGGCGCGTCGCGTCACTCGAACGCTCGAGAGAGATGGCGGTGGGAAAGAAATCGGCGAGGAATTCGTGGAGAGACGCCACCGAGGACGTCAAGGAGGCGGCGGTGGAGAAGCTGGAAGACTTGACGGACAAGGTGGAGGATGGATTGAGCTCGTTGAGCAAGTACGTCAAGTTCGGGTCGGCGCCGGAGGTTTTATTGCGATTGCGGAAACAGTTTCGATTGCAAATTCCCATCGTCCCGGACGTCGTCGTCACGGCGGGGACGGACGTGCCGTTGCAGCGAGAAAACGACGGGGAGGCGTTCGGGAAGGAAATCTTCAACTATAAACCGAATCTGCAGTGGCGCGTGACGGATTCGTGGTTTCATGGGGATATTCACCTGGACACGCGCAATCACACGGTGTTTTACGAGAAGACGTTCGATATGGACGTCGTGCAACTCAAAGTGAGCGGGAACTTTGATTACAAGGAACACGAACCGTACTTTGGGTTTCAGTTTCTCACCACCAACGGCGTGACGTCTCCGGCGATGATGAACGGTTTCTGCATCAAGAAGAATGTCGAATTGCAAGATAACGACACGTTTTCTCTGAACACCAACTTCGAGGCGAGTTTGATCCTCGGCGCGACGACGGTCGGGAGAGCTGGCTCTCGGAACAAGGGCACGCTCACGACGGCGCCGGCGACGGTCGACTTTAGCCGCATCGAGCTCGACCTGATGATCAAGTAAACGTCAAGGAACCACGCGAGGGAAGAAGGGATTGTTACGCGTTATCAAGATGTGTAGTATATAAGTAATAATCAAATCTCTGCATTAATATCGACCCTCACGGTTTGACGTCACCGACGGGAAGAAACGTGGTCTTCGCGAAAGTCTTGGCTACGGCGTCTCGTTGCGCCTTGTTCAGCGAGTCCGGAAACTGCACTTGAAACGTGATGAACAGATCACCGAACTTTTTGAATTGGTTGTGTTTCGGCAAACCTTCCCCGCGAAGGGTCATCTTATCGAACGGCACGGTGACGCCGTCGCGTTCAATCTTCACCTCGTGTCCGTCGTAGTGTTTGAAAATTTTAGAAAATCCGTTGAGCGCCTCGATGAGCGTGATCTCGTACGTCATGTGCAGATCGCTCGCCCCGACGCGTTTGATTCGATTCTTCTCGTCGTCTCTCGTCTTGACGACGAACACCAAATCACCGGGATCGCCATCGATCATCGCGTCGCCCTCCTCGAAGAATAAAATTTCGTGTCCCACCGGCGTCCCCGGGTCCACCTCGACGTTCAAATCCGCCCTCTCGCGCACCAATTTCACGTTTGGACAATCTTCACACGTCTCTTCGGAGTATTGTTGATACATACCCGGTCCAACCTGTCTCGTCACGAGTTTTTGTCGACAATTACACTTTCTCGTCCCTCTCGCCGCCTTGGTCACCATCTTTTCCCTGCGCACCGGGACGCGCGCGCCGAGATACGTCTCCTCGACGCTCATCACCAAATCAACCTTTATCGTCGGCGCTTTCGGTGTCTCCGGCTCCTCAGGTTCCCCGTGTCCAAATCCACCGAATCCACCGAATCCACCGCCGAAAAACTGCGAAAAGATATCCTGCGCGCCCCCGCCGCCGCCGCGTCCGCCGCCCTGTTCGTGTCGCGCCACGCCCTCCTCCCCGTACCGATCGTATATCGATCGTTTCTCCTTATCGCTCAGCACCTCGTACGCGGCGGAGATATCGGTAAACTTTTTCTTCGCCGACGCGTCGTTGGGATTCTTATCCGGGTGGTACCTGAGCGCCAACTTTCGATACGCGCGTTTGATCTGCGACTCGCTCGCGCCTCTCGACACCCCGAGGGCGGCGTAGTAATCCGACGCGTGCGCGAGCGCGAGGGCGAGCGCACCGAGGAGACAACGAACGAGGGTCACGAACGGCGTCGTCCGCGCGCGCGATGCGGCTCTGCGCGTCATCGGCGGGTAGAGAGGCGCGCGATGCGGGCATCACGATCATCATTCATCATTCATGCATCATCGCGCGGGGGACGACTCGAATGCATCCACGGGTGGGTGTCATTGTGGGTGTCATTTCGGGACGCGTCGTTTTGGGAAGCATCGATGGGACGCGTCGTCTCTCGGAGCGCTCTCGATGGACATTGATGGAACGATGCGTGCGTGTCGAAAGTCGTGATGACATCGGTGACGCTCGAAAACGGAGGCGTCGACTCAGGAGGGGCGGCGGGGCGCGCCGCGCGCGAGTCGGCGCGAGGCGCGGCGACGCGCGACGGCGGAGGAGGAGGCGGCGGAGGAGGAGGAGGGCGCGCGGACGTCGACGCCGATCGAGGCGACGGTGTCCGTGGAGGGGGTGCCGAAGGGAAGAGGGTCGGTGTGGAGCACGCGCGCGAGCGGTTTGGCTAATTTTTTGTAGTTGTGCTCGAGGAGATTGCGGAGCGCGCGGAATTGACGCACCCACTCGTCGGCGTTGGCGGAGATGCGTTTGGCGATGGCGTCGTGTTCTTGAAGCCAACGCACGCGGTTTTGTAAATCGCGCAAATCTTCGCGCACGGGGATGTAATGTACCCACGGGACGAGTTGATCAAAGTACGAATCCTTCATGGACGTCTCGTGGTGCAACAACACGCCCGGCATGGAGAGTTTCGGGATGAGTCCGCTCCAGGTGGTGCCGCCGCCGCCGCCGATGTCGATTTGGTACTTGTACTTGGCGATCAATTCCTCCGTCGCGCGCTCCTTGGCGTCGACGCCGATCGACTCGCGAACGTGATTTTTGTGTTCATCCACCGAGTCGCCGCCGTGCCAATCGAAAAATCTGGCGTCGATGAGATTGGGCATCAACAGAGACGTCAACACCGCGCGAAGTCTCGGACCGATGCGAGAGCCGACGAGCATGCGACGAATGGTGTCACCTCTGTTCGAACTCTGCGCGATCGTCTCCAAAAACGCGTCCGACGTGTTGGCGTAGTTGCGATACACCGGAGACAAAAACGCGTAATCGCTCCCTCTCCAAAACACTTTTTCCTTCAAGGAATCCCACGCGTACTCGCTCGCGTTGTATACCTCGTGCGTCGAAAACAACCCGTGTCCATACGGTCGACACGCCGCTTGAGACTTCGACGACCCGTCCGGGTCACACTTTTGCATGTCGCTAAACTTGACCTTTTGATACCGCAAAAAATCACACATCGGCTCATCGTTCTTCGGCATTGACACGTTGTACGTCTCAATCGCGTCCAAGTAACACCCGATCAACGCCACGAGCGGCGCCTGTACCAGCGTCGGTAACGTTATGTCCGAATCTTTCGGCACGCTTCCGAATGCGAAAATCGGCGCCCATCTACTCTTCCAACACCTCGCGCCGCGTCTCATACACGGCGTATCCGGTTTATCGTTCACCTCGAATAAAATCTCAAACGGTTCCTGTCCCGGTTGAATTCTGTGTGGATAATACCGCTTAATCGTCGCCTCCATCGCCGCTTCGGCCAACGCCGCCCGCGCGTTCGTCCCTGCCCTCGAGTTTTTCGGCGGCGGCGTCTTCGCCGTGAATCCATCCTTGGAGCTCCAGCGCAACACCCCCAACGCCTCCCGGTCGCCGTACTCTCTCATGGTCATCGCCGTGCGCTCCGCGGGCGTGAGACGAGCTCTGAGCGCAGAGAACGATCCATCCACGGCGTAAGACGCGCAGAGCACGAGCGCGAACGCGCTCGTGAATCCCAACGCGCGCGACCGCCACACACGCGCCGAGGACGGTTGATGACCATTGTGTCGGCGGTGCGTCGTCGTCGCATCGTTCGACGGCGTCGACGCGGCGCGCTCGGGATCGATGAGCGACGCCCGCTCCTCGTCGTCGCCGCGGGTGAAGACGTTCGCCATGACGTCCGCGTCGACGCGCGCGCGACTGAAGATCGATGAGGAGGGGAGGGTGTTGCTTTAGGACTGCGCTACACCGTCTACGTCTATGCTAAGGATGCCGCCGGCGACGACGATGATTTTGTGGCGTTCATGATTTTTTGCGTCATCCTCTTCGCCCTCGATGCGATGCGCTCGGCTCTGGCCCGCATGCGAAGCTCGCGCGGGTCGGCGTGCGCGGTTTCAAAGTCGAGCAAAAACGACGCGTTCAACGCCAGCGCGAGCGGTTTGGCCAACGCGCGATAGTTGTACGTGAGAAGAGACGTCATGCGACGGAATTGCTGCACCCATTCGGTGGCGGCGTCGCTGATTCGTTTGGCGTCCTCGGGATGGCGCTCGCACCACGCGATTTTTTCCTCTACGTCGCGCAAATCTTCGCGCACCGGGACGTAGTGTACCCACGCCTCGAGATCGTCAAAGTACGAATCCTTCATGGACGTCTCGTGATGTAACAACACGCCCGGCATGGAGAGTTTCGGGATGACGCCGCTCCAGGTGGTGCCCCCACCGCCGCCGATGTCCAGGTGGTACCTGTATCGACCGATGTCGGGCTCTTCCAAGTGCTCGTCGTCGTCGAATCCGAGCTCAATGCCCAGACTGGCGCGTTCGGGCGACGTCTCGCCCCAATTGTAAAACTTGGCGTCGATGATGTTCGGACGCAACCGGGATATGAGCACCGCGCGGAGACGAGGTCCGATGTCGTCCGAATGCAGGAGCTGCTCCATCTTGGCCGTCTTGTTCTCGCACGATCCAATCTCTTCCATGAAATTGAACGCCGACGGTTTGTGCCGGGGATGCGCCTCGGTCAAAAACTGGTAATCGCTCCCGCGCCACACCGCTTTCGGTATCAACGAATCCCACTCGTACTGACTCTTATCGTCCACAGCATCCATGGAGAATAATCCGTGATATCTACAGCCGACGCTGTTCGCTGCATCGCCCTCGCAATCTCTCTTGACAGAGTATTTTTCCATCGGGTAGTGTAAAAACTCGCACGCGGGCTCTTGCGAGATTTCCTTCACCCCACGTCTCGTCGCCAGCGCAGAGCCGAAACACTTTCTAAACACCCCCAACGTCGCCGGTACGACGGTCGGAAGCACGCTTCGATCCGTCGGCGCGCTCCCAAAGGTATATATCGGCGCCCATCGATCGAAATTGCACAATTTCTTCGCGTACTCGGCGTCGACGCACGGCGTCGTGGGATTATCCGAAACCGAAAACACAACCTCAAACGGCGCCTCCGTCTCCACCAGGCGCCGTGGATAATACTTTTCTATCGTCTTCCTCAGTAACCAACTCGCCCCGATCACGCGTCCCGACGTTTTCACGCCCTCCTCCTCGCCCTCCTCCGAGTCGCCGAAGACGCGCTCGCGCCGTCCCTTGGCGTTTCTCGCGTCGAACCCACTCTCTGGCGTCCACGACAGCACGTGCAGATCCCCTCTGTACTCACGAAGCGTCACATCGACGTCCCCGCCGTCCACGCGCGCGCGTCCCAACGCGTCCCCGTCCGCCGACGTCCACGGCGACACGGGCGCGACGCCCGTCGCCCTGACGAGCGCGAACGTGGCGACGCCCGCGCACGCGGCGGTGACGAGACGACGCGCGAGACGCGCGCGGTGACGCGAGACTTCATCGTCGAGACGCGCGTCGACGCCGTCTCGCGGGACGAGCGGCGCGCGCTCGACGTCGACGTCGGGCGGCATGATGTGCGGGAAGATGATTCATTTTGGGTGTTCAACCGCGGCGCGGCGAGCGCGCTCCCGCACCGCGCGACTATAAAAAATGTAAACGAGCGACTATAAAAAAAAATGTAAACGACGCTGACGACGAGATTACGCGTCGGCTTTGCGCTTTTTCCCCGTCGCGGTGTTGGCCTCCTTGTGCGCGGCGTACGCGGTGGCGATCGTGTCGACGCACGCCTTGCTCGCGACGGCGTGGTCGACGACGGGGGCGGGGTAGTCGACGCCGACGACGCAACCGGCTTTTTGTTGTACGTCGAGCGGGGCGAGCCATGGCTCGTAGACGTACTTGGCGGGCATGTTCCTGAGCGCGGGGATGTAGTGTTTGACGTATACGCCCTCCTTGTCGTACTTTTTGGCGAATGAGTGCGGAGCGTACACTCGAAAGTATTGGTAAAAGAAGGCGGAACACGAGAGCCACATCCAGTTGCCGTTGTTGAGCGCCCAGTCGGCGTCAACGAGGTCGCGATCAAAGGTGTCTCTGCCCCACTCCCAGTGCACGAAGAGATCGCCTCGTGTTAAGAAACACGCCACGGCGTGACGAGCGAGGTGATGGAGCCAGCCCTCGAGACGGAGCTGCGTCATCGCGGCGTCGATCCAAGGGAAACCCGTCTGCGCGTTTTCCCACGCGGCGAAGAGTTCACGATCCTTGTTCCAAGGAATCTGTCGACAGATCGGGTTACCCTCCATCTTGTCGAAATTCGGCGTGCCCGCACCGACGAGGTAATAAAATTCTCTCCACATGAGTTGACCCATCAGCGAAACCGGCGGTTTCGTGTGTTTCCCATCGAGCGCCTCGAGCACGGCGACGAGCTCGTGATAAAACACTCGAGGAGACACGCACCCGAATTTCATGTAAGGGCTGAGGGCCGTCGTTGACGGAGTCATGAAGATGTCCGCGTTCGCTCGACCGGAGGTCGAGCTCTCCCCTTTTCCTCGCGCCGCGGCGATCTCGAACGGACTCTTTGGCTTCGGTTTACCTTCCGACAAGCCGTGAAAGAGCGTGGTGGGATTCGTGTTCGGCTTTTCAAACTGTCCCACCCACTCCTTGCGCGATAATTGCGTGCGAAGACGGCGCAATCCCTCAGTCTCTCCACCTCGAGCCTGGAAACCTTCGTCGTCGCCCATCGGCTCGTATCCGAAATCCTCCAACGCCGGAATGCCAAAGTCGTCGGCGACCCCCTCCACCAAGTTCTGGGTCTCCTCCAAAGTCTTACAGAACGGTTCTGGCATCTTCGCCACCGCCTCCGTCGCTTGGTTCGGCGCGCCCATTTTATCCACAATCTTCATGAATCCCTGGTACGTCGTCGGCGGATTACCCTTGCACTTTTCCAGCATTTCGTCGACGTCGTACAGCGTGTGCCCGCTGTGCGACTCGCACTCGACGCCCGCTCGTTCCAACGCTCCTCGCACCGCCCGGTCGCGTATCTTCGCGTACGGTTCGATATCGTGTTCCCACGTCACTAAATCGACCTTCCAAGACTTACAGGCCCTGGGTAACACGACCCGAGGCGCTCCGTGTAAAACCAACAGCGAGCTCCCGACGTCTCGCAGCGACGCGTCCAAGTCTCGCAACGATTCCAACAAAAACCGCATGCGATTGGCGCCCACACGCGAGGGTTGACAAAGCCATGGGTCGAACACGAACACCGGCTGTACGCTCTTCGCGCGCGCGATGCCGGCGACGAGGGCGGGGTTGTCGTGTAATCTGAGCGCTTTTCGAAACCATACGATGGAGCGCGCCGTGTTACCGCCGGAGACGGTCGTCATCGCGCGCGGTCGGACGTCTTCAGCCCCCGCGGGTTCGTTCGACCGCGGGTTGTATCGCGACGCGCGGCGCGGACTGACGCTCGCTCGGCTCGCGGGGGGGCTGGCGGGACGAACAAGCGAACGCTCGGCGCGGGACGCAGTCGGTTCATCGGACGCACGGGGTCGTCGTATGTTTACATGAGAGTGTACACGGAATGCTAGTTTATATGTTTCATTTTGTACGAATGTCGCGCGACGATGAACGCACCGACGCGAATTCATCGTCACAAATCTGACAACGGCGGCGCGTTTTCCTTGGAATGGTGTTCGTCGGAACTCACGCTTCGCGGTTCGTCCGAACAGCTCTCGTAGATGACCTCGGCGCGCTCATCGTCCGAACTTATCTCTGTGATGGCGCGGTGCGTGCCGTGAGACGCGAGACTCGCGACGTCGAATTCGCTCCCGTCGACGTCGGCGACGCGGTCCGTCGCGTCCGAGCCGAGCGTTGCCGCGAGAGACGCCAAGGAGATGGCGTCGAACCGATCGGTAAAATCAGACCCAGCGACGCTCGCGACGTCGTCCCCCTTATCGCTGAACGCCACACCGCGTCCCGACGGTGTCGACGACAGATTCGCCATGGCATCCGATAAATCAGACGCTCTCGCCGCGCGTTCCGCCACCACGCGCTTGGCTTCTTCTATTTGCGCGCGCGCCTCCGCGCTCGGATCGAAATCAACGTTCGCGAACGGGTTCGCCCCCTCGGGCGCCGGTGGACGTTCGCGTCCGAAAAAGTTATCCGCGTCCTCGTCCTCGTCCTCGTCCTCGCCTCCATCATCGCTCTCCCACGCGCCGCCGCCTCCGAGCGCGTTCTCGTCCGACTCGGACTCCGTCGACGCGTTCGTCTCTCTCGGCGCGTACTTACTCTCCACCCCGACCGAACTATCGCTCTCGTCTCCACCACTCTCACCCACGATCTTCGTCTCTCGACTCCCACGCCTCGACGACGACGATCCCGCGTCCCCGCGCGCTCCCCGCGCGTTCCGCGTCTCCGTCTTCGTCTCCGTCTTCGCCGCCGCCGCCGTCCCGCGTCTCGGTCTCGCGTTGACGTACGGATCGTACGCCACCCCTTTGAGCGCGCACTCGCGCTCGGTGAGCACCTCGTCCGATAACGCCTTCAACAGCGCCCCGCGCACGTCCGCGTCCGACGCATCCTCTTCGGGCGCGTCGTATCCGCGCAAACGAATGTGCGCCTCGGCGATTGCGCGCGGGATCGTGGCGAAGACGCGGAGCGATGTCGCGAGTTTTGAGGCGTGCGCGCGGGCGGTTCGCGCGTCCACGACGTCATCGGCGGTGGGTCGGGACGCGGCGCGTCGTCGACGCGTCGACATGACGATGCACGCGCGCGCGGACGTGTGATGATGGATGCGATTGATGCGATTGACTCGAGCGCGAGAGCGACGCGAGAGTGACACGAAATGCGAAACGTGAGATGACAAAGAGAGAGAGAGAGAGAGAGAGAGAGAGAGAGAGAGACCGGTGGCGTCACGCGTACGCGGCGGTGATCTGCGATTTGAACGCGGCGACGATGTTTTGACGCTTGAGCTTGAAGGCGGCGGTGACCATGTCGTTGTCGGGAGTCCACGGCTCGGCGGTGAGCATGTACTTGGCGGGCGTCTCGAAACTGACGAGTTTGCCGGCTCTGCACGCGGCTTTACACGCGTCGGAGATTTCTTTGACGATGGTGGCGTTCGCGCAGAGTTGGTCGAGGTCGCCGGAGATGTTTTTACTCGCGGCGAGCTTTTTGAGCGGCGCCTCGTTGACGACGACGACGGCGACGGCGTACGAATGTTTGGAATCGGCGTACGCCATCGCCATGCCGACGTACGGGCACTGCTTGAGGACGTTTTCAACCTTGCTCAGGGCGACGTATTCACCCTGTTGAAGCTTGACCAAATCCTTCTTACGATCGATAATCATGAGTTGACCGTCGGCGGTGAATTGCCCGACGTCTCCGGTGTGAAAGTATCGAACGCCGTCGATGACGCTAAACTCGGACGTGTTCTTCGCCGCGAGCTCGGGATCGGGCATGTGCGACGCGGTGTAATACCCTTGACACACCACGGGTCCACCGATGAGAATCTCACCTCGAGGGAAACCGATGGATGGATTCTTTTCGTCTTCGACGCGGTAACCGCCCTCCTCCCAATCGCGAAGCGCCACGCACGCCGACGTCAAGACTTGACCGACGGTGGGAGAGTAATCGTCGGGCGAGGCGATCGTCCCGCACGACCCGGTCTCGGTCAATCCGTACCCTTGACGCACGGGGCATCGGAAGCACGTTTGCATGAAGATTTGCGTCTCTCGAGACAGCGGTGCCGAACCGGAGATCATGATGCGCACGCGACCGCCGATGAGCTTTTGCACCTTTTTAAAGATGAGCGCATTGTACAGGAACGGCGCGCCGATACGACCGGCCTCGAAGTCTCGGCGACCGGCGGCCAAGCCGGCGTTGATGAGTTTCTTGAGGATGGGTTTAGCGCCCGCGAATTTCGCTTGCACGGCTTGACGCACGCGATCGAGCACCGCCGGCGCGAACACCATAAATGTCGGTCGAAGCGTCGGCGCGTCCCCGCGCGTTCCGGGGGCGAGCTTTAAACCAGTGTCCGTCAGCGTTTGCGGGGAGCCGTAGCCGATGGCGGCGCCGAGGGCGAGCATCACCGTCTCGGCCGCCATCTCCATGATGTGTGCGAGAGGAAGGTAGGCCAAGTAGACGTCTTTATTGGTAAAGTCGCCCGCGTCCTTGAGACCGCTCATCGTCGCGCACACGTTGGCGTGACTCAACATCACACCCTTCGGCGCGCCCGTGGTCCCGCTCGTGTACATGAGCACGGCGATGTCGGACGATTTCGGCGGACGCGCGTCCATGGGTTTGCGCGCGCCGAGCTTGGCGACGTCACCCAGACTGACTTGAAACAAGGATTTCGGCAACTTGTCCAGAGACGCCTGTTCGGGTTCGCCCATGGTCACCACGTGCTTGAGCGACGGACAATCTCCGGCAACCTTGACGAGCGTCTTCAACAGTTTCCCATCGCACACCACGACCGCCGCTTTCGTCTGATTGATCCCGTGTCGAACGCCATCCTCTCCCAACGTCGCGTAGATTGTCACGACGACGAGATTCATGCGAAAGCACGCCTGCGCGACGAGTTGCCAATCCCTCTTCGTGTCCGCGTAGATGATCACCTTATCCCGAGGTTTCAACCCGGCGAGATCGACGAGTCCGGACGCGATCGCGCTCGCTCGATCGCTCGCCTCTCGAAAACTCATCCATCGATACTCCCCGAGTCTCACCTTGTCCACCTCGCGCCCGTCGCGCGTCGTCTCCTTGGTCGTCTCCAGCACCTCTCGCTCGCCCAGCGCCTTACGATTACGATGCGCGCGCACCGCGTACTCAAACACCTCGTACACGGTCTCGCATCCATCGAACGGTCGCACTCGGAAATCACCCACCGCGCGGTCGGCGTTATACCACACCGCCGCGCCGGTCGACGCGTTCGACCGAATCGAGTACGCCCCTCGTCGTTTTTTGTATCGAGGTCGCGCCGTCACCGCGCGCCACCCCGCGAGACACGCGACGAGACATCCGATCGACGTCCCGTCCATGTCCTCGTCCTCGTCCTCGTCCTCGTCGTCGGTCCGATCGACGTCCCGATCGCGTCGATCTGTGTCGGCGATGCATTGCATTGACTCGCATGATTGAGACGTGACATGTGTCATGAGACGTGACATATGTCATGGATGCATCCTCGGGCAATCGCATCGCCTAATGCATGCATGAGACGAATGAGACGAACGAATGAGACGAACGAATGAGACGAACGAATGAGACGAATGCATGAGATGACGCGGGAGACGACGACGGGAGGTGCGAGAGAGACGACCACCGCGCGTGTGCGCCGCGCGCGAGACGATGGACGCGATGACGACGACGGAGGTAACGCTGCGGGTGTACGACCTCAGGTGCGACGAAGAGACGAAGAGACGCGCGTCGTCGAAGACACACGACATCCATGCATCTCCACGCGGCGGCGCGATGACGACGACGACGACGATCATCATCGTCTCGTGAGAGGTGGACGGTGACTGACGGTGACTGACGATGACTGACGACGGTGCGAACGCGATGATAGCGGGGGGATGGCGCGGGCGCTGAGCGGTGATTTGTTGGGGACGTCCCTGGAGGCGGTGTACCACACGGGCGTCGTGGCGTTCGGGAAGGAGTATTGGTTCGGGTGCGGGGTGCAGTGCGCGGCGGAATCGACGACGCAGACGCAGTTCGGGATGCCTCTGCGATCGGTGGACATGGGAACGACGGAGATTGATGAAACCATGTTTGAAGAATTTCTCACCGAAGTCTCGTCGAGGTTCACCCCGGAGACGTACAATTTATTACGGTGGAACTGTAATCATTTTAGCGACGAGGCGACGCAATTTCTCGTCGGGAAATCGATTCCTCAAGAGATATTGGATTTACCGGAGGTTTTCATGCGCACGGAGATTGGGAAATCGCTCGCGCCCATGCTCGGCGCGTTCGAGAATCGCATGCGTCACACGCAAGGCGACGCGGCGGTGCCGACGACCGCGCGCGCGGCGGAGGAGGCGCCGCCGAAAGCCGCCGGTCTTCCCGCGCTCAAGCCTCGCGCGGCTAAAAAATCCACGTCGACCGACACCGAGACAAATATCGCGACCCCGTCCAGCGCCTCGGCGTCGAGCGAAGACATCGCCCACATGGTTCGATCCATCTCGCAAGTCTTCGCCGAACAAAAGCAAAACGGAGAGAGCGCGCAGCGCGCGACGAGCGCGGCGCTTCACGCCGCCAAAGACGCCCTCCTCGAGTCTCAACGACGCGAGCCGTGACGCGATGGACGCATCGGTTCGGCGTCGCTCTCCGTTCATTATTTAATTCATATCATACCACATTCGTTAGCCCATCCCAGTCCATTCATTCCTCTCATGCACGCGTGCGCGCTTTCACGCGCGCGCGCGTCGTCTCCCGGGTCACACGAAGAATCCCCGATCTCTGTGTGGAATCCGTCACACGTCGACTCCGCGAACGAACGAACGCGAATCGAGCGCGCGCGCGTTCGAGGGCGAGAACATGTCGAGACGATCGCACGTCATCGTCGACGACGAGGAGGACGTCGCGGTCGCGGCGAGCGATCGCGAGGGCACCTTTGTGAATGAAGATGAGGATGACGATGATAAGGCGCGCTTGCTCGCGGCGTTGGGACCGGACGCGCCGCCGGAACACGCCGTGGGGGCGTACGAGGCGCAAAAGGACGTCGAGGTCGGACCGGGGGTGGACGCGGACGAGAGCGATCTGGTGGATGACATCTTCGACACGACGGAGGAGGCGAAGCGAAACGCGAATTCCGCAAACGTCTTCTGTCGATGTAATCTGGCGAGCTCCATCCTGTTGATCGCCTCCATGTCGCTGTTGGTGTACACGATGGTGAATCCGGCGACGAGGGACGCGGTGACCAAGTTTGCGCTGTCGTCGCAGACGGAGAGACATCATTTCAACAACGTGAAGAGAGATCCGAAGACGGGTCGACCGACGGTGGAATTGATGGAGGGCGAAGACGAGGCGGAGGAGGAAAAGGTGAGACCTGGCGAGTGGTGGCGCTTAGAATCGCTCAAGGGGAGCGAGTCACCGAGCAAAACGACGAATCAGTGGGACTTGAGCGGTTTGATGATGTACTCGGACGACGACTGCACGACGGAACTCGAGGCGCAGTCCTTCGAGATTGCGAGTGAATCCGCGGTGCACCAGTGGGAAAAGCGCGGGACGACAGGTTGGGGGTACATGGCCGACAAGGAAGTCTCGTTCATTCACGAACCTTTGATTGGAGGTTCGCGCGTCTCCGTGCACTTGCGAGAGACGCCGCGGTGCCTCAAGATTGGCACGTGTTTCACCCAGGCCAAGGCGCACAGACGCGCGCTTTTGCAATCGAGCGATGAGGCCGAGGCCTTGGCGGCCGCTCAGGAAGAATCCAGAGCGTGCAGCGACACCCACTTCCCGAGCACGATCGCCTTGTTCCACTACGGCAAGCAGACGGAGAAGTGGGACCGTCTCTTACAATACGAAGGCACGGGCGCGAGCGACGGCGAGGTGAGGAACGGCGGGAAAACGTTCAAGACTCGCACGTTCAAGTTTAAAAATGCCGCCTTCACGCCCGAGGGCAAGGCAATGTACGATGACGGTGGTAATTAGCTCGCAGACGCCGCCCGCCGCGCTTTCCAAACCAAAAGTGCAATTGACATGACATCTAGAGAAAACGCGTCACGTCACCACTCACCGACGCCTCGCGCGCCATGCGCCTCGCGTCGACGTCCGCGCGCTTCGCACCCGCGACCGTCTCATCGAGACCGTCGTCCTCTCGTCGCGTCGCGCGTCATCCACGCGCGTACACCGGCGGCATGCCCGGTCCCGTCAAGCGCGAGGATGACGGCGACGACGACGAAGTGCGCACGCTTCGAGCCCGCGTCGCGACGCTCGAGAGCGAGCTCGCGACCGAACGCACGGCGAAGGGCATGCTCGAGAATCAGCTCCGCGCGTGCGTGAACGAGGTGGCAAAGATACTCGCCGCCAAGAGAGAGTTGGAGTTTCGCCTTCGCGACGTCGAGGGCGACCCCGAGTGATGAATGAGCTCGAGGCTTCGAGCGCGCGTACATCGTAGCGTTGTGTATGAATAAATGTAACGAACGCGAACCAACGAGCGCATTTTTTATCGTCGTCGTTCTCTCTCTCGTCGGTGGCGTCTTCGTCGTCCTCGCCCGCGCGCGGGGTCCCGCGGCGCGACGGCTTTTTCATTTCGTGGGAGAGGGGCGCGCACGAACACCGCGACGACACAATGACACGCACGAGCGCACCGAACGCCTCGTGTTTCGCGCGCGCGCGAATCAACACACACTTTCACACGCACTCTCGCGCTCGCACCGTTCGACGCGCGTCCGTCGTCGCACACGCGGAGACGATGAAGATTGGCTTTTTGGGCTGTGGCATCATGGGCGTGCCCATGGCGAAGAATTTAATCAACGCCGGGCACGAGGTGACGGTGTGGAACCGCACGAGCGATGCGGCGAAACCCGTCGTCGACGCCGGAGCCGCGCTCGCGGCGACCGCGGCCGAGGCGTGCGCGGCGTCGGACGTCACCTTTGTCATGGTGAGCACGCCCGAGGCGGCGACGGCGGTGGCTAACGCGGCCAAGGATGGATTGAGCGCCGGAAAGGGATACGTTGACGTGTCCACGGTGGACGCCGAGACGTCTTCGGCGATCGCGGAGATTGTGCGATCGACGGGCGCGGAATTCTTGGAAGCGCCGGTGAGTGGATCGAAGAAACCCGCCGAGGACGGGGCGCTCATTTTTTTGTGCGCGGGCGACGAGACGCTGTATCGACGGTGCAGCGAGCCGCTCGAGACGATGGGTAAGGCGCATTTCTTCCTCGGAGACGTCGGCCAGGGAGCGAAGATGAAGCTCGTGGTGAACATGATCATGGGAAGCATGATGACGGCGTTCGCCGAGGGGTTAACGCTCTCGGAGAAGTGCGACCTCGATCCGGAGACGTTGCTTCAAGTCATCTCTTTGGGCGCCATCGCGTCGCCCATGTTCGCGCTCAAGGGGCCGACGATGAACGCCGGCGCGTTCCCTCCGGCTTTCCCGTTGAAGCACCAACAAAAGGACATGCGATTGGCCATCGCCTTGGCGGATCAACTCCGACAAGAGATGCCCGTCGCCGCCGCCGCCAACGAGTTGTACAAGCGCGCCGCGCGAGACGGGTGCGACGACGAAGACTTCTCCGCCGTCATTAAGGCTGTGAAGAAGTGAATGAATTGAATTGATGCTTTGAAACTATTTTATTGTCAACACAACCCCGTAGTCGAATCGAATCACGAAGACGCCTCTGTTTGCGGCGCGTAGCGGACGGATCGCAAAAACGCTTCTCCGCACATCGCGGGGTTCACGAAGAACCCGCTCTCCTTCTCCATCGTGTGCAAAGAGTTCACCCACACAAACTTCTCCCTCGTCTTGGAGCTCGTAAACGTCATGGTCCACGAGATGAGCGCGCCCGTGAACCACGACGCGTTGACGAAGACGATTCTCGTCACGTTTTTCCGCGTCTCCCGCTCCAACCCCTCGTGCATGTCTCGAAGCCACCCGAGGGTGTGACTCGGCACCACCCCCTTCGTTCGATCGTCGTCCCCAAAGTACACCACCAACACGTACTCACCCTCCGCGCCCGCTCGCGTTAACGCCTTGGTGATCAACCGCAGCGCCGCGTCTCTATCCGCGCTTCCCGCCCATCCCGGCACGCGCGTCGCGTTCACCACCAACACCCGTCGCCCATCCCCGTCTCGTCCGTCATCGTGCACGAGCCCGAATCCACTTTGCAAGTACGCCTCTAAATTCGCCACCTCCTCGTCCGTCACCGTCACCATCGGTCGTTTCGTTCCGTTTTCGTTCGGGAGCTCGCTCGGGGACGAGACGACGATCGCGCCCTCGGGGACCGGTCTCATCGTCGTCGCGGGAGGTACCGTCGATTCGTCGCGCGCGATCGTCGACGCGGGCGACGCCTCATCCGTCGTCGGCGTCGACTCGGGCGGTGCGTTCGCCGTCGTCGAGGACGCGAGCGGTGCCTTCGACGGTGCGTCATCTTCTCGAACCTTTGCGGGCGTCGGCGTCGACGCGTCGACGCGCGTGGGGTTCGCGACGGCGTCCATCGCAGCACGCAACGCCTGCGCGTCCGCATCGCGTCGTCGGCGCGCCTCTTCGGGCGTCGTCGTCGTCATCTCTTCGCGCGTCGAGGTGTGTGTCATTCATTCATTCATTCATTCATTCATCCGCACACGCTCGCGCGCGCGCGTCCGTCGCGAATGACGCCGCGCGACGCGACGACGACGGCGATGACGACGACGATGACCGCGCGCGCGTCGTCGTCCGCGACGGACGACGCGACGGAGGCGACGGAGGCGACGACGACGACGACTTCAGCCGCGCCATCATTCATCGAAACGCTCGCGCGACGACGACGCGAACACGACGCCCTCGCGTGCGAATTCGCGCTCGGTGAACGAGCGCCCGTCACCGTGGGCGCGCCCGAGCGTCGCAGACGAGGGAAACGCGCGGTTCCGAACGCGCGCGCGTCGAGAGATTCCTGGCGGTTGGGGGCGGCGCGCGAAGACGCCGAAGACGACGACGGATGGCGATCATCGCGCGCGTTTTCCCGCGCCGATCCTCCCGGGTGCACGAAACACGTCCCGAGCGATTATTTGACGGCGCTCGTCGCGCGAACGAGGGCTGAATCTCGAGGGCGAGAGAGAGATCCGACGCGCGGCGTCGCGCGACTCGACGTTCCGCGCGCGAGCTCGAAACACGACGCGTTTCGATAGACGCTGTTCGCGTCGATGGACGGACGACCGTCGATCGGTCGTGCATGTATCATACGTAGTCGATTCTTTCTTTTGAATCTCTCTCCTCCGGTCGCGCGACGCGACTCGAGCGCATCGACGACGACCTCGACGCGACGCGACTCGACTCGCGGCTCGAAAGGCTCGAAGCCAGCCGAGTGAAGAATTCTCGACGTCGACACACCCCGCCTCGACGTTCTCGGACGCGCGAGCGCGACGGGACGCGCGCGGTGAAGAGACGCGCGACGTTTGGACGCGCGATGGGTGAACGAACGATCGTCATCGCGCGAGGAGGACGCGTCGAAGAGGATGGCGTTTAAACGTTCCGCGCGCGAGCCGCGGGGACATCGAGCGATGAGGCGCGCGATGACGACGACGAGAGGAGTCGAGAGACGCGAGTGGGGCGCGTGCGATGCGCGTGGGATCGTTGGACTCGCGTGGGCGGTCGTGCTCGCGATGGTCGCGATGGGAGGACGAGGGGCGCGCGCGTACACGCACGCGCGCGACGTCGGGCTGTTGGCGACGGCGACGCCGCCGACGACGTCCGCGCTCGGTACGGTCGGGGGCGTGGACGTGTACGGATTGAATTTCGCGCCGGGGACGTCGAGCGCGGCGTCCGTGCCCGGACAGTTGAAGTGCATATTCGGTGGTTCGCCGGGGGAAGGGTACGACGCGACGACGGTTTCGGGAACGACGGCGGTGCGGTGCGATACGCCGAGCGGACGGGAAGGGTTCGTGGCGTTGGGTCTGAGCTCGAACGGCGGCGTGGACGCGATACTGTTTCACGAACTCGGTATGTCGAGCGTGGTGAATTTCGTGCGCGAGTACAAGGGCACGCTGACGAGGTCGTCGCCGCACGCGGCGTCGCAGGGAGACGTGGCGAGGCTGACGGGACGAAACGCGCTCCCGCCGGATGGACGCGCGGACATCGTCGGGAGCGAACGCGTGTGCGAGTGGCGAAGCGCGGCGAAAGGAGGGTTCGAAATGTCGTACTCAGGCGTGGGCGTGTACGTGTCGAGCGCGCTCGTGATGTGCGAAGTGCCGAGATTCGCCGCCTCGTCGGCGAGCGTCGAGGAGAGCTCCATGTACACCATCGGGGACACGCGCGTGGCGCTGGTGGAACGCGTAAACTTGGACGTTTTGAACGTCACCACGATGACACCGACGGCCGCGAGCGATGTTGGTGGTAACGCCGTCACCATCACCGTCGTCGGCGCTCTGGGAAGCGCGTTCACGGACGACGGCGTGCCGTACGTGCGATTCGGTTCCATCGTCGTCGCCGCCTCGGCGACCAACGCGTACACCGTCTCCGTCATCACGCCGGCGATGAAGCCCGAGAGTTCGAAAGACGTGTGGGTCGCCGCCGTGCCGTCGATGAATTCGGGAAGACGAGAGGACGGCGAGTCGCTGACATCGGTGACGCAGTCGTACCAAGGCGTCCTGTCCAGAGTAGAGAGCGGGACGCAACCCGTGACGTACTCTTGGAGCGCCGACGCGCAGCCGACGTTTCCTTTTACGGTGATATGCGTCACGCAGGGCGTAGGAGAGACGTTGACGAGCACTGATAACGCGTGCGTGCACGCGAATCAGCTTCCGACGGGTTTCGTGACGGTGATGCTGTCGTACGGCGGGCGCGATTTGCCGACGTCGGGGCAGTACGACAGCGCCGCCGCGTTAAAGGTGACGGCGACACCGAAGACGTCCGCCGTCGTCCCCGCTCGCGGGCCGGCGGAGGGCGGCGCAGTGACGTGGATTTCTGGAAGTAATCTGCACGAAACCGTTCGTTCCGCCGATTCGTGGGTCCCGCGATGCTCCTTCGGCGTGGACACGAGCGGTTCGGCGCTCGGCGAGTTCGTGTCGTCGGCGCTCATCTCGTGCGAGACCCCGTACGTGGGCACGACCTCGAGCGACGTTCAAGTGATAGTGGCCGGAAGCAGTCTCGCGGCCAAGGCGAGTGGGCCAAAGTACGCGTTCATGGCCAACACGTTGGTGTATCAACACTCCATCTCTCCGCACCTCGGTCCGACGTACGGCGGTACGCGCGTGGTTTTCAAACTCGGAGGGAACGTCGCGGCGACGTCGATGACGTCTTGTAGATTCGGAACGATCGTCGTCAACGGTTGGATGCCGCTCGTGACGACGGATACGAACGCGGACGCGGGAATCGTGTGCGTCTCTCCGGCCATGCCGGCGGGGACGCACGGTTTGGGATTGGGAACGGTTCGAGGCGCGGTGGGCGACTCGACCACGTCAAAGGTGACGCTCGGCACCATGCCGTACATCGTTTATTCGGAATATTAGCAAAACGAAAGTAGCACTAGTTCGTATGTAGTATTATTATATCCGCGTTTCATTTCTGTCTACTCTACGCCAAAGAAAGAAAGCCTCATCGCCGAACCAATGCTGTGTGCGAACGAGGAAAAGAAAGAAGTGCTCGTCGGTGCACATCACCGACGGTCAAGGTTCGTGGAATCCAAAAAGGAGTGTAAACGGAAAATTGTAAATTGTAAATCTCAGAGATTGACCCAGACATCCGGATGGTCGAGCTCGAAGAAGACTTCGTGATTCTTAGATTGGAGACCGGGGCAGGAATCGCTGTTCGGGCAAACTGGAGAACCACCGAAAACGTGCGTGCCCCAGATCGAGGTCGCTGCGCCGAAACGGAAACGAGCTTCGCCGAGCGGTGCGCGAACTTCCCAGCGGTCTTTTTCCGGGTAATATTCCTCAACGTAGTGGGAGGCCACGACGTTCTCGTGAGTGCCATCAGATTTGGTGTACTTGACCTCGCCACCGATCGCGAGAAGGCTGTCACCTTTGACGACGAGTTGAAGGTCACCACGAGCATAGTTCATGGGAGCTTTCTCTGTCCACGTGTTGGTGGCCGGATCGTACACGTAAAGGTTATTCTTGAAGCCGACCCCGTGATCGAAAGTAGCGCTGTCGTAACCGCCGGCGACGTAAACCTTGCCATTCAAGCCAGCGGCAGCACAGTCACCGCGAGCGGCCGGGAGATCCGCCATCGTTTGCCAGGCGTTGCCACCGCGCGCGAGCTTTTCAACCGACTTCGAACCAACCCAATTCGAACCCCAACCACCGATCATGTACACGGCGTCACCGGTGCTCGCCATGCAACCATCCTTGTGTTCGGTGCTCAAGTCCGGTGCGGGAGACCATTGTCTAGAGGCCAAGTTGTACTTTTCGCTCGTCATGAGCGCGGGAGCATCATTGGTCGTGTTGTAGCCAGCGGCGACGACAATGTCCGTGACGTTGCCGGAAGTCGCGTCTGTAAACGCGCCGGCGCCAAAGCGGTATCTCTCCGTAGACATGTCATTATTGGTATTGTTGTACGTTTGTCGCACGGAATCGTAGGAAAGCGTGCGTTTCAAGATGTTGTTGCTGGTGTCCACGCCACCGATGATGTAAATCTTCCCCGTTTCGCCCGCCACCGCTTGCAAGTCGCTCACGCCCAGATTGTTGGGCAATTCCTTTTGCGGGTGCCAAGACCCGGCGCCCCGGTACAGGCTCGCACCCTCGGCGCGCGCGAGCGCGTTCTTGGTGAGATACGGCGGAGAGTTTATCGAATCTCGCAGCTTGCGCGTTTCCGACACGGCATACGCCGCGAGCACGAATCCGATGAAGGTGACGATGCCCCCGGCGATCACGCCGATGTTCCCGAGATTACTACGCTTCGGGGCGTCGTACGGACGGAATTCGGTCTGGAAGGACATGTCGACGATGTCGTCTGTCGACCGTTTTCGCGTTTCGGTGTCGACGCTCGCGGTCTCGCGCGCGCGTGTGCGGCGAGGGGGGGTGTCGCCGCCATTGACCTGAATTGGATTGACACTTTTTCAGGGTCATCAGGTCAGCAATCCCCGGATTCTGCATTCTGCGTCGCGGGGGTTGTTTCAATCATCAATTCGTTCACATCGTCTACGACTACGACCACGAGCGAGGATCGGCGCGAGGATCAATCGTCGAAATCCTCGATATCATCCTCCAAATCGTCGAGTTCGTCCAGCGCGTCGAGCGTGAGTGGCTCGTCGGAGGGTTCGGCGGCGGCGGCGGCTCGGTCGACGACGTGAGCCACGCCCGCGGCGAGCACGTTCGGACGAGGCGCGGAAGCCTCCGTCGGAATCGATGACACGCGAGCGGTGAATTGTGAGTCATCTTCACCGGGTTTGCGCCATTTCATCGGTAAGAAGGGCACGAGAGACGCTCCCATGGGCGTCTCGGCGATGCGCCGGAGCGCCGGGAGCGTTTCGAGCGTGGCCGCTTTCGTCGTACCGCCGACGGAGAAATCACCCGCGTGCGCCGCCGCCACGACTGCACGAACTTCCTCTTGATTGGATAACGCCGCGCGCTCAACTTTTGAAGCCGACGGTCCGCGCATGGGCAAGAATCCCGCCGCCGAGCGCTTTGAGGCGAACAACACGCCACGCGCGGCGACGGAACCAGCCACGTACTCGCCGAGCATATTCGGATCGACGACCCCATCGCGATCGTCGACGTCATTCTCGCGGAAACCTCGATGGACACCGCCACGAGACCCGCCGAAGCCCGCGCGCGCTAATACGGCAGCCTCGGAAAGGTATCTGATTCCGGCAGCCGCCCAGTCTATGCATCTAGAATCTATAAAATCTGGGAAATTCTCAAAGAGAAAACCAGTCGCCGTCTCGGCACCGATGCCCGAACGTCCGAGAACGTCCTCCGGATCGTATCGCATCGGAGGACGTCGAAAAGAGTCGTCCATCGTTTCGAATCCGGCGACTTCTACCAACTCGGTGGTCTCTCGCTTGTTGTACAGAAACTTGCCGAGCGCGTGAAACAAACCTAAACCTTGATCTCTGGAGCTCATGCGAGCGCGCGCGAGCGCCTCTTCTGACGGTGCCACCTTTGGTTCTCCACGTTTACGCTTCGGCGCTTTCGCCTTTTTCGTCCCGATGGATGCTCGCACCTTTGGCTGCCCCAGACACCAAAAATCCAACGCGCAGAGAGCGCTTCGCATGTCGCCGTACGACTCCTGCACTATGGCGTCGATTTGCGACGCGGGAACGTCGTAGCCCTCCGACTCGCAGACGCGCGTCAGCACTTTTGTCAACGCCGCCGTCGTGACGGGATTGAAATTTATGCAAGTCGCTCCCGCGCGTTCCATCACCTGGCGCACGTCTCGCGCGAAAATCTCGCCTCTACCGCTCGAGCGCGCGTTACCACCGCCACCACCGTCTTCATCTTCAGTGAGCACGACCGCACACGGCGGCGCGTTCGGTGTCGTCGACAAGCGCCTCATCGCCTCGAGAATGCGCGCGCGCCCGTTCTCATCGCTCGTTGGAAAGTCTCGAATCATCAAGACGACGCGCTCGCCGCCGAACCCGTTTCCGCCTGCGCGCGACGTTTTCGAGCTCAAAAACGACAGAGGCGCGTATTTTGTGGCCCTCTCGACGTACGCCACGAAATCATCCACTTTACTCGAGTACTCCACCCCCAAATCACCGTCCACTTTCGCGTGCGAATACTCTCGCCACAGCGTCGGCGTCGGCGCCTGCCACTCCCTCACCTCGTATCCCGCCTCCTCCGCCACGCACTTGATCGCCGTCGCTTTCCCACACCCCGGCGGCCCGCTCGCGCACAGCGCTCGAGACGCCCCGCGACCGTCCAGCCACGCGCGCAACGCCGCCATCTTCTTCGCCGGCGTCGCGCACTCGCTCGCGTCTCTCGGCGCTCGTCGCCGCGCCGAATTCGAGCTCGTCGTCGTCGCCGTCGCCGTCGTCGTCGCGCGTCGATCGATCGCCGCCAGAACGTCGTCGTCGTCATCCTCGATGACGTCCTCGACGACGTCCTCCTCCTCCGTCGCCCTCGTAGTCGAAGTCATCTTTTCTTCTCACGAATGTACATGCGTGAACGACGACGACGACGACGACGACGACGACGACGACGACGACGACGACGACTCGAGACGAGACGACAACGAGACGAAGTCGCGCGTCTGAGAAGAGGCGTCGCGATCGTTTCTCGCGCTCGCGCGCGAAGACTCGCGCGCGCGCCGCCGTGTGTCGTCATCGTCACTCCTCGTTCAAATTCGCGCGCGCGGTCGTCACTCGAACGCGCGACGACGCGCGACGACGCGAGGCGATCGGTCGCGTAGCGATGATTCGCGAAGTCGGCGTCGGCGCGGAGTCCACGTCCGCGGCTCGAGCGAACGATGGAGGCGAGGGGGAGACGGCGCGAAAGCTGTGCGCGTGCGAGGGGTGTCGGTCGTGCGCGACGTTTCGCGGGTTCGCGCGCGCGCGCGCGAGCGGGAGCGATGCGAACGGCGACGGAGGAGTGAACGGAGGCGTCGGAGGAGGGGAGGGCGGCGGTGGGTGCGAGAACGAACCGCAGAGGTACACGAACGTGGATTCGCGCACGGGACACGAACGCAGAGGCTTTCGCAAACTGTGTAAACCGTGTCTGCGAAGACGCGAGAAGGATCGAGAGGAGGCGAGGAGAGGCCACGGCGGTGACGGTGACGCGGGCGCGCGACGGCGACGATCGGTCGCGAACGGTGGGTCGGGCGCGGCGGCGGAGGCTCGGCACGAAGTCGAGGACGACGGAACCGTCGGGAAGAAACAAAAGACGACCACCGTTCGCGTCGTGGATAAGGGACGCGCGCACAGGGAATCCATCGTGTTGTTCGGTGATTCTCTCACCGAGCGAGCGTTCGAGGACGGAGGATTCGGCGCGCGTTTGGCGCACGAGTTTCGGCGGTTTGCCGACGTGCGCGGACGAGGATACAGCGGTTACAACACGGAACACGCGCTCTGCGTGCTCGATGAGGTGTTTCCCATCGATGACTCGTCCTCTCATTCTTTGACGTCGACGTCTTCGGCGACGCCGGTGTTGGTGACGGTGTTGTTCGGCTCGAACGACGCGTGCGCGAAGAGCTCGTCGGCGGGTCCGGTGCAACACGTGCCCGTGGAGCGATACGAGCATAATCTCCGCACGATCGCGTCACATCTGCGAAGGATGAAACCGACGCCGAGAATTCTTTTTATCACGCCGCCGCCCGTGGACGACGAGGCGTGGATGCGCGATTGCTCGACGCGTGCCGCGGACCCGGCGTCCGGTTTCGGCGACTTGCTCAGAGGCGACGAACCCAACCGAACCAACGCGGGAATCAAACCGTACGTCGAGGCGATGAAGCGCGTCGCGCGCGCCCTCGACGTCCCGATCGTTGATTTACACCAATATCTGGAATTCTCCAACGGTCATGTCGATGAAACGCAATTCGTCGACGGGTTACACTTTTCGGAAGCCGGGCAGCGTCAGGTCGCCTCGTGCGTCGTCGACGCCGTCCGCGCCTCCTTCCCGCAGCTCGCCAGACGCGCCAGCGACGCCATCAAGTGCGATTTCCCCGACTGGAAGCACCTCGACGCTGTCAAGTTTCCCGCACAGATCACCAATCACCACGCCTCGGTCGCTCGCGTTCCGGACGGCGCCGTCGCCCCGTGACGCGAACAGTTGTAACGAAAAGTGCACTCGAGCGCGCGACGCATTCTTCGCCCCCGCACTCCTCGGTCGTCATGCCCAAGCGAAAGCGACGGCCGTGGTTGGACGACGCCGTCGTCGATCGAACCAAGGCGCGCGACGGGGAGAAAACCGCGGCGAGAAAGGCGCGCGAACGGGCGTTTCGAGAGAAACATCCCGAACGGTTCGAGGAGGACCGAGAGGCGGCGGGGACGACGGATGCGTCGACGAGCGAGCGTCGAGACGGGGACGAAGGGCGAGGGAGGGCGGACGAGGGCGAACGACGACGACGACGACGAGGCGGGGACGGAACGACGACGTCGGGACGAGGCGAACGCGATGGATCGTTGGAGACGGTGGAGACGGACCCGAGGATGTTTCCAGCGCACGCGCCGTGTCAGACGCGAGACGACGTGAGCGAGGCGGAATTCGAACGAAGGCGGGCGCGCGTGGAAAGTCTGACGAGAGAGATCGGTACGTGTGCGAGACATAAACAGTTGCGGCGAGCGTGTCGATTGTTCGTGCGAATGATCGCGAGCGAGGGGTTGGTGCCGAGTCCGTACGCGTACGCGTCGCTGTTGAACGCGTACGTGAACACGGGGACGATGGACGGCGCGGAGGCGTTGATGGAGCGCATGAGAGAGGTTGGTTGCGCGCCAAACGTCGTCGCTTACACCACCATGTTGAAGGGATACATGCTCGTCGCCGACGTCGACGCGGCGTGGCGTTTGATTGACGGTATGACGCATCCGGTGGCGCCGGATAGTCGAGCGGTGAACACGTACATTCGCGTGTGCGTGAGGTGCGGTAATTTGCGCATGGCGAGGCGCGCTTTCGAGCGAATGAGACAGTGGGATGTGGTTCCCGACGACACCACGCACAAGCTCGTGGGTCGACTGCTCGCGCAGGGTTTACGGTGTGATGAATTGAAGAAGTTAATCAAGAGCGTGCGCAAGGGCGAGCACGTGCGCTGGACGAATGACCCGAACTCGGGACCGTGTCAGTTTTGGCGCGCCGGAAAGTGTGAGAGAGGGGTGAATTGTCGCTTTTATCACGACCCTTCGATCGCGCAGAGTGATGCGCTGGAGAAGGAGATTGAATCGAACGATACGTTGGCGAGTCTTTACGTCAACCACGCCCACGCCTCCGCCGTGTGCGGACAATTTGAGCAGTGCGCCAAATCGCTCGACAAGGCTGGAGAATGTCTCACCGAAGACGGCGGTGCCGGTGGACTGAGAGATAAGGACGAGCGCGCTGAGTTGTTTCGTCGTACGAACAGAGACGAATTGAAGCTCGAGATGCAGCGAGTCAAGGCGTTCGCGGAACGCGTGCAAAAGCGCAAACAAGAGCCGCCGAATTTGGAGAGTCATCTATCGAAGACGCTCATTTTCAGCTCGCAAATTCTCGAAGCTCCCGCGAGAGAGTCTAAAATGTCGAGCGAAGAGGTGGATGCGTTGCGCGCCAATCTGTACGCCGCGCTGAAGGACACGATGGGGCTGGTGGATTCGGAACGCTCGGTGAAACGCGCCGTTCGAAAATGTATCGCGGACGACGGCACGATGCGTTTCGATCGCATGTTCGGTCGATCAAAAAAGGATAAGCGAGAGGTGAATCTCGAAGTGGCGGCCGGTAACGGTGATTGGGCCGTGGCTCAGGCGAAAGCGGATGACTCGGCGGATTGGATTTCCCTCGAACTGCGTCACGATCGCGTGTACAGTATTTTCTCCCGTGCTGTGTGCTCTGGAGTGTCCAATTTCGCCGCGATGGGAGGCGATGCGGCATATGTGATGCGCCGCAACGTCGCTCCGGAGTCCGTGTCGAACGTGTTCGTAAACTTTCCAGAACCGCCGCATCACAGCGGAGACTCGGCCGCCGACAACTCCCTGGCGCTGCTCAACGCAGAATTCTTTCGAGATATTCACGCGAGTCTCAGAGCCAAGGGTGGACTCACCATTTTCAGCGATAATCATCGCTACATGAGGTCGCTCGCGACCACGCTCGCAGAGCTCGAACTGTTCGAAGCTCGCGAAGACGTCGATTTGTCGTCCAGAGAGCCCGCGGAGAGATACGAAACGGTTTCCGGCGTTCGTCTGTACGAGGGCTTGCCCGGTCCTCTCACCGGCCATCGCGTGTACGAACAGTCGTATTTCGATAGATTTTGGGAGAACGGCCAACACATAGATCGATACTTTATCACTTTAGTCAAATTGTAACGACGACGCCTCGAAGCGTCACACCTCGTCCCCGCGCAACGACATCGACCCGCGCGACCCGCGCGCGCGGCGACATGTCCGGAACGGTGGATTCGAACGAGTCACCGCGACGTCGTCACTTGCTCGTGTTTGACCTGAACGGTCTCTTCGTGGAGCGAGTGCGCGGCGCGCACTACGCGCCTCTCGCCGCCTCGGGGATGGTCTCGGAGCGCGCGCGAGAGGTCGTGGGGACGTCGGCGACGTCGACGAACGCGCGAGAGGACGACGCGCCGTCGACGTCGTCGAGCTCACCGGTGTCCTCGCGCACTCGAGGCGCGAGCGAGCGAGTACGGGCGGTGAAACCAGACTTTAGAATCAACAAGCACGCCTGTTACCTCAGACGACACGCGAGAGAATTTCTCGAGTGGGCGCACGAGCGATTCGACGTCGGCGTGTGGTCGAGCGCGATGGAACACAACACGTCAGCCATGGTGAAGAACATTTGGGGAGATTTACGCGAGAAATTAGCGTTTGTGCTGTGTCAGGAACACTGCACGCGAGCGGGAATGATGAAGACGTCGGACGGTTTCGGCACCAAGCCGAGATTTCTGAAAAATCTATCCGTGGTTTGGCAAAAGTTTGAGACGCGTTTCGACGAGACGAACACGCTGCTCATCGATGACGATTCCTACAAGGTTGTGAAGAATCCTCCGAACACGGCGATTCATCCCTCGCCGTTCACTGTGGCGGATCGCGAGTCCGACGACGGTTTGGGCCCGAATGGCGCGTTGCGCCTCTATTTAGAAAAACTTCACGAGTGCGACTCCGTGCCCGCGTTCGTGAAGACGAATCCGTTCGTCGACGCCGCGCCGCGCGCGGTCGCGGACGACATAGAGACGGTCGGCGCGAGACTCGAGGCGCTCAGCGTGCGGGACGGTGCGAAGAAAAAGCCGAAACCGAAAACGCGAGGCGGCGCCGGCGCCGGCTACAACAAAAAGCCTCCGCCGAAACAACCGTCGAAACCGCCGCCGCCGCTCACGACGCCGAAATCACTTCTTTCGGCACCCAAACAGTCGTCGAAACCGCTTCCGAAGTCCGTCGACACCGATTCATCGCTCACGAAGAGCGCGAGTCGCGCGTCGAAACGGTAACTCGTCCCCGCCGTTTGTCAATGTCAATCTAGCCTAGAGAATAGCCAGACCGCGACGATCGCGAGTCACGCCCGCATGGAGTCGAGAGAAGGCGCGCCGCGGACGTCGAAACGATTGAAAGCGCGCGCCAATGCGGCGGTGCGCGTCGACGCGAGCGAGGAACGCACGCCGCCGCCGGTGTCGGTGAGCGAAACACCGACGTCGGCGAACGCGCGCGTCGCCGCGGCGGGCGTGCTTCGACCGGCGGTGCGGCACGAGAAATTGCTCGTGCTCGATCTCAACGGTTTATTCATCGATCGACGCGCGAGGCGGTACGTCCCCACGGCGACGGAAAAGGCGAGCGAGGAAGAGGAGGATGCTCGAGAGGCGGCGGCGGCGAGCGGCGACGAGTTGGACGCCGCTCCCGACGGCGCGGAGGAAGAAAAGCGAGAGGCCGATCCGAACGAGGTGGTCGAAAATGCCAGGGTTGGGAATTATTACGTGTACGACAGACCGCACATGCGCGAATTCATCGAGTGGGTGCACGAGAGATTCGAGGTGGGCGTGTGGTCGAGCGCCAACTCGAGGAACACGAAGAACTTGGTCACCTACGTGTGGGGCGCGCACGCGTCCAAGGTGGCGTTCGTCTGGGGACAGGAGAGGTGCTCGGATATCGGTAAAGATCCGTCTGGAGAGGGCAACCGACCTCTTTTCCTGAAAGAGTTGAAGCACGTGTGGTCGATGAAGAAGAACACCGGTCTATCGAGATTCAACGAAACAAATACGCTCTTGATCGACGACTCTCCCTACAAGGCCATCCGGAATCCGGAGAACACCGCGATCCATCCTCGAGGGTACACGGTGAAGGAACGCGATACCGACGACATGTTGAGCGAACGGGGAGCGCTTCGTCAGTATCTCGACCGACTCGCGGCGTCGGCGTCCATTCCGGAATTCGTGGCTTCCAATCCATGGAACGACGGAGAAATCGACGAGGAACACTTGGCGCAGGTTGACATCGCTCAGAAAGCGTCGGAATCCGCGGCGAAGAAAGCGAAAGAGATGCTCATGGCGCTTCGCGACCCTTCTGAGATCGATTTGGACGACATCGGTCTACTTTAATTTCTTTCTAGCCTACCTAGCCTAATTCTATGTAGTCACCAGTTGCGATAGACTTAACCTCAGTTCCGCTTTCGGGTTGATCGGGGTGACTTTGGCACACCAAAATCGTAGCATGGTCAAGGCGTTGATTGTGAATTCGTACTCTCCACTTCTTATCTCTGTCTGACGCGAGACGTTCGGAAACGAGAACGCCGAGGCGTGCGCTACTCTCGACAACTCGCTCTGTTCGTGAATTTTGTACTGCTTGCGACATTCAAAAATCATTTGATTGAGCGTGCCCGCGTGTGAGATCGCGGACCTCACCGCTTCCGAGTCCTTGACACCGAGGATATTGGACGCGTGGCCTCTCACGACGTGACCGCCGGTCACCGCGCCAAGGTCTCTCTCGGCGTCGCTACTCTTCGTCAAGCGAGCGGTCACGCGACCGTGTTTTTGCACGATGGGGAGAATCGCATTCTTCACGTTCGGTGGAGTCAACGCGAGCGCGGCGTCGCCCGTGAGCCAACAGTCCGCCTGTGCGGTGCCATCGTCCAACGTGACGGACGCCTCGACTTCGAAAACGCCTGGTCTCTTTGCTCCGCGTGCGGCCGGTCGACACACGGCGCAGCCCGACAGCGCGGCGGGGAGTTTACGTTTCTCTGCATCGAACGATCCATTCACTTTGACGTGCATGATAGAGCCCGCGTCGCACCCACACACCGGGCAACACCAACGAACAGTCAACATGGCCACCGAGACGACGCGCGCTCGAACGTCGAATGTGCGTCTATTGATGACCAAATTATCGGCGTCGTTGCGCGATTCCTCTTCAAATAAAGAGAGAATGGTCCTCCGCGGCGTAGGTATACTCGCCAAGGACGGAAGGTACTCGGACGTCGCCCCGCACCGCTCGTGAACTTCAACCGTGGTCACGTCTGGATTGATTTTGATGTAAATGTTCATCGTCGTCGTCGACGACGAGAGGTGTCGCGTGGCGCGATGAAACGTCACCGTGGCTCCTATCCCGAAGCCAGCGGGCAGAGCTAAGGCGGACGTTTTGCAATACACATCCAAAATGTCGTGCGTTTCGGCGTCTTGAACTTTGAGTCTCGGCTCCCAAATCGCGCGAGAGTGCGTTTCCTCTTCAAACCATTCCTCCGCGACGATGACGCACTTGAACGACACCATCTCGGGCGACGGTTGCCACGAGCCTCCTTTTGTCACGTGACGCGAATAAATTTTCCCCCACACGAGGATATCGCGCACGTTTTGTACGCTGAGCGCCGACGCGTTCATCGATTGGCGACTCTCATACTCATCTTCGTCCTCCGGTAACGCGTACACGTGAGCGCCAGGGTGTTCAGCGATGGTGTACGTCGACGCGTTCAAAGACGACGCCGTGGGGATAACGGGCAGAAGATATGTCGTTTTATCGCGCATGAGACAGAACCATCCATTTTGACGAGTAAAATTCACAGAAATATGACTGTTCATCCCGTGCTTCGTGTTGCTCATGACGCCGCTCAGCGTCTTCACGCCGCCATCTGTGTCGTACGCCTGAATGCGAACGCTTTGTCCATTATCCGGCGCGCCCGTGTCTAAGAGCCACGTCGGCGCTTTGAATTGACGAGTACTTTTCGTCAGCGCGAGCCGGGGCGCCATGAGCTGTCGGCCACGCGTCGCCAGCGTCGCCGCCAAGTAGAGCGTTTTCGCCGTCTCCGCCTGCTGCTGCGGAGAGTGGAGCACCACGATGTCGTCGACGTTCACCGTCGCGTACACTCGTATGGACGCGTCGTTGTGATCCATCAGACGAGATTTCATCCCGACGTACGGTCCCTCACACATTATCTCGCACTTTTTCAAGAGAACGAGCGTATTCAGCAGACTCGGCGACGGGACGCGACCGGAGGCGCCGTCCTCGACGCACACCTCCATCGAACCGGAACCATCGACGATGCGAGCTCGTCCGAAAACGCACTGCAAGACGCCAATTACGACGTTCGATGTCGTCGAATCGTCGTCATCGCGGAGATCATCCTTCACGCGGACGACGACTTTGCCTTCGTTTCGCGTGCTGCCTCGACGACATGCTTCGGTCGCCGAGTTTTCATCCCTCCACTTGTCGAACACTCCTGCGATGAGCGCATCGATCGTGGGCGCTCGGTGCGAACACAGCGCATCCCCGCCCAGAGGTGTCGGCGAGAAAAACTCTTTGTACACGTCAGATCTCGATTGGAGATTCGATTCGACGTTGCAGAGCGCGCGCAACAGCGGCGCGGGCGAGTGGTCGGGCTCCTCGCTCCCGTCTCGCTTCTTACCGAGAAGGTGTTCCAACGTGGCGATGTCTAACAACTTTGAGTCGCGAAAAATGTCAAACTTTTCCTCGAGCGCGTGGCGCCACTTGGAGACGGCGTCCGCGTACACAAAGCTTGACTGTTCGACGACGTACTTGAGAGATCTCGCGAGTCTACACTCCTTGGTGTTGGTATTTGTCACGTCGGCAAAGAGCATCGGTTCGTCCTCCGCGTTACTCTTCAGCGCGGGACGTTGAACGATGACTTGCGAGCGTAAATCCGCACCGAGCGTTTCCAAGACGCGATCGTCGTGTTCGTCCACGCGCCAGACCGGATGCGCGTGCGTGACGACGACCTTCGCGCCCTTGCGCAAACCGGGCACCACCAGTCTCGATTGCGTCAGAGGCACGTGCGTAAATGTCAGCTTGACGACGCGTCCGTCCGCACCGCGAACCGTCGCGTATCCGTGTTTGTCTTGCACGTCGACGACGTATCCCTCGTATCTATCAATCGTGCTGCGCTCGACGCACGTCGCGCACGCGCACGCACACGTCGACAACCGCCGCGGTCCGACATCGAGACACACGATGTAAAACTCAGCCGACGCGGAATACGCGCGGAATTCGTGCGTGGGATCACCCTTGAACAACACCACTTTACGAAGGTTACGCATCTCAACCCTCGCACCGATGCATTGTCTCAACACGCACTCCCATCGCGCGAGAAACGCGCCGTTAAAGATGAGCGGCGCCTGCGTCCCGTCCTCCGCGCGCACCGCGCACTGAAAAAACGTCGACGCGCCCGTGGATATGATTGGACTCACCGCCTCGACGATTCCCCTTTGACACAATCCCACCTTCCCATTGAGTCCTCTCGCGTCGTTCGCCACCCCCGCCTCCTCTTCGAGAGGTCCGCACGTCAACGCGCGCTCGTCGCCGCCCTCCTCTGCCTCGTCGTCGTCGCGTTCCACCGCGCCCGCCTCCACCACCACCCTCCCATCGTTCCCTCGAGCGACGACGAACTCCTTCACTCGCACCCTCTTCCCCACATCCTGCGGTTTCGCGTCCGCGCTCACCAGTACCACTGTTTCCCCCGTCGTCTCGTCTCTCACCGCCAGCGTCCGCGTCCCGTCGTCTCGTCTCGTCGTCGCCAACCTTCCCGCGAGCTCGACGTCGCGCGTGCTCGACCGAGACGTCCCCCACGTCCCTCCTCGCATCAACGTCGACGCACCGATGACGCTCGTCTCTCTCATCACCTCCCCCCCGCGCTTCACTCGTTTCACCCGTCGCTCCTCGCGACCGCTCCCGTCCTCCTCGACGCGCGTCGTCGTCCCACGCGCGATTCCGTCTCGATGCCGATGTCGATGATTCGTCGCCCCGCGCGGACGACCGCGCGCGTCGACGTCTCCCATCGAGGAGGTATCGAGGAGGTATCGAGGAGGTATCGAGGAGGTATCGATTCGAACGACGATGACGACGACGCCTCCTCCTCCTCGTCGCGCTCTGTCGCGCATCGCATCGCATCGCATCGCATCGCATCGCATCGCATCGCATCTCGTGCGGTGCATGTACTATGTAGTGCACAGTGCACATCGCATTGAAAATTGCATTTCATTCGGACATTTGGAAAAACAGCCGACCCGACCATTTGAAAATGATGAATGACGACGCGATGGATGCGTGATGCGTGAGGGGACGACGAGTGACGACAGAGCGCGACGACGAGGAGAGAGACAGGGGGGCGCGAACGTGTCGTCGTCGTCTTTTCGTCGTCCTTTCGTCGCCGGACCAGCGAACCATGCTGTGGGTCGACGCCCATCGCCCGCGCGCGCTCGATGAGTGCGGCGGAGTGCACGCCGGGCTCGCGACGCACCTGAAGCGGTTGATCGCGTCCGGTGATTGCCCGCATCTCTTCTTTTACGGACCGAGCGGGAGCGGGAAGAAGACGTTGGCGCTGGGGGTGCTCAGAGAGCTCTACGGCGCGCAGGCGGAGAAGGTCAAGTTGGAAAACAAGACGTGGAAGATTAGCCAACACGACCGCTCGATCGAGGTGGAACTGGCGATGATGTCGAGCAACCATCACTGCGAGATGAATCCGAGCGATTGTGGGAGTAAAGATCGATACGTGGTGCAGGAGGTGATCAAGGAGATGGCGCGATCGAGACCGATCGACGCAAACGGGTGCGAGGGATACAAGGTGTTGGTGCTCACCGAGGTGGACCGGTTGTCGAGAGAGGCGCAGTACGGGTTGAGACGAACGATGGAAAAGTATAGCGCGTCGTGTCGATTGTTTCTCATCGCCGAAAAACCGAGTCGAGTGATGGATGCGTTGCAATCGAGGTGTCTCCCAGTGCGAGTGCCGGCGCCGACGTTGGGGGAGATTGAACATTTGTTGCACGACGTCGCGAAGAAGGAAAAGCTCGAATTGCCGCCGGAACTCGCCGCGCGCGTCGCCGCGGCGAGCGGACGCAGCATGAGACGGGCGCTGCTCACTTTAGAGACGTGTCGAGTGAGTTCGTATCCTTTCAAACCGACGCAGGCGGTGCAGCTCACGGATTGGGAGGTGTACATTAACCAGATTGGAGCGGAAATTTTAGCCGAACAGTCGCCCGCGCGTCTCTTACAAGTGCGCGGACGTCTTTACGAACTCATCGTCAACTGTATTCCGCCGGAAATCATCATGCAGACGCTCGCCAAGGCGCTCATGCGTCGCGTAGACGTGGAGGTGAAGCATCAAATCGTCTTCTGGGCGGCGCACTTCGACGCGCGCATGGCGCGCGGCTCCAAAGCCATCATGCACCTCGAGGCGTTCGTCGCGCAATTCATGGCGTTGTACAAGTCACATCTCATCAAGGCGTTTGGATAGCGAGTATCGTGTGAAATTACAATCTTTTTCGTTCCTTCGTTCGTTCTTGTTGTACGTAAAACGATCACTTGTTGCCCTTCTTGCCACCCTTGGCTTTGCCCTTTTCGGCGTCGCCGAGGAGCGGTTCCGTCTCGGATGGCGCATCGCCCTTCGACGAGCCGCCCTCGCGCAAGCCGAAGTAGACCACGACCAAGGCGATGGCGATGGCGATGTATGTGTTATAATCCGAGAGATCGCACGCGACCTCGTTCGCGGACTTGGAATCGATGTACACGTGGAACGGCCAGAGACTCGGCGAGTCGCCGACGGTGCCGACCCAGAGGAAGAGGGACGAGCTCGCCGCGACGAGCGCGCCTCCGACGACGGCGTACAAAATGCCAATCTGATTCACGACGTACCGCGAGAGGAACAACCATCCAAAGAGACCACCGGCGACGGCGACGGCGACGTTCACGCTCTCCGGAAGATTGTCGATGAGCATGGACGCCACCGTGCTCAAACCGTATCCGCACGCGACGCCCAGACAGAGACCGAAGAGCTTGAACACCCCGATGGCTAACAGATTGAGTAAGAGCGCGACGACGATCGCGGCGCCCCCGTTCACGTACGCGTTATCCGGAATTTGAGACGTATCGGACAACAGGTCTCGCACCGCGTCCACGCCCAACATCCCCAACCACGCGCCGAACGCGCCGACGACGACGAGCGAGCACGTCTTGTGATGTCTGCGTCCGAACGAGGCGAGGAAGAGTCCGAGCGGAAGCGCCCCCACGGCGAGCGTCATGTTAAACGGTTGTTGTTCCCACATCGCTTCCCATCGCATCGACGCCGTCACCGCCATCGCGTCCGCCGTCGTCGGCGTCCCCGTCATCGTCGGGGTGTTAGCGTTCGTCGCCTGTCCGATGGCTGGGACGTCGTCGGCCTCCTCCCCCGCGCGCATCGCCGCCTCCGCCGCGCGCGTCGCCAGCGTCTCCATCACCGCGCGTTTACGTCGGTTCATCCTCCGTCGCGCGGCACACTCCCGCGCGCGACCGCTCGACCGCTCGCTCGCTCGATCGATCGACGACGCGACGCCGACGATGATTGATTGATTGATTGATGTGATGTGATGTGATGACGGATGGTTGCATCGAAGGCGTCGTCGGGGAAGGGGGTACACGACCGATCATGACTCAATCATTGAGTCATAATCGGTACATGCGTCCCTATGTGTCCGCACGATCGACGCGCGTCGGTCGTCGTCGTTCCATTCGTGTGTCATTTCATTCCATTCCTCGCGTTCGTCGCGTTCGACGTCGATCGCGGGTCGTCGGTCGACGGTCGACGACGATGGCGGACATGGAGGGCGTGGAGAGCGCGGCGGTGGGGGCGGCGGTGGAGGCGGCGACGGCGGCGGTGGAGGCGGCGAGAGCGGTCACGGCGAGGATCGAGGGCGGCGAGCGCGCGGGAGGGCGCGCGGAGGGAGGCGAACGGGGGAAGGACGGGGAGGCGCGCGCGATGGAGGAGGATGGGAACGATGACGATGGACGACGACGACGAGGACGCGGTGGACGTCGAGTGTCGGTGTTGGATCGATTGGGGAAGACGAATCAACCGACGTCTTCGTCTCGCCGAGGCGGCGGGTCGTTCAAGCGACGAGGGGAAGATTCCAAGACGCGACGCGACGGTCGCGATCGTCGATTTCGACGGGATGACTTCGACGGTGAGCGCGATCGACGGTTTCGAGGCGCGCCGCGAGGGCCTCGCGGCGCGCGAGGGCCTCGCGCGCCGAGACGCGAGGCGTGCGACGCGGAGAAGCGCGCGGACGGCGTCGTCGTGGCGCGCGCGTTCGGCGCCGAGATCATCCAAGTCTCCGCCACGGGCGAGGTCTGCTTGCGCCGCCCCGTGGACGAGGCGTCGGGGGCGCCGCGGTGCGACACCGAGGTGTTGAACGCGTTCAACTCGTGTTTAAACAAATTCGGGTTCACCGCGAGCGCGTCGCCGGCTGACCAGACGCAGTGGAGTCTGTCCGACGGCAAACGTTTATCGAGATTCTCCGACGGAATGATCGTTCCCGCGCCGAACCCGCCGGGTCCTGGTCGAGGCTTGGCGCTCATGCTCACCGCGCCGGTCGGCGGCGGTCGAGGCTTCGGACGCGGCGGACGCGGCGGCGGACGAGGACGAGGTTTCGGCGGGTTTTACTATTAACTCGTCCAGAACGACGTCGCGTGCGTGAAAATAATTGAATAATTATTGAATACTTAGCGTCACATCTTTACTCGTTACGAATCACGCTGGATTGTTGTTTCACGCTGGATTGTTGTTTCACGCTGGATTGTTGTTTCCAATCAAATTCCGGCCTCATGTGTCCTCATCCTCTTCGTACTCGAACACTCCCAACGCGTCCATCGCGTCACGCATCGCTATTTTCGCTAACACAATCTGTATCCTCGACCCCGGATCGAGTCCGACCGCGGTCGCCATCGCTCTCGCGCCTCGCCTCGCCGCCGCGTCCTCCGCGCCGCCGCGTCCGCCGCCTCCCGTCGACCCTCCACGCCGTCTCCCCCCTCCACCACCGCTCGTTCGCCCGCGCGCGTTCACGAAATCCTCCAACGTCGTCCATCCCGTCGCCCGTCGCCCACCGCTCGCCCCTCCACCGTTCACCACCGTCGCCACCGTCGCCGCCCTCGGTTCCGCCCTTCTCGCCGTCCCAGCCGTTCGCGTCGTCCCTCGCGCCACCGCGCGTGACGCCATCGCCACCACCGCCCTCGCCCTCGCCCCCGTCATCACCCACGTTCGCACGCGACGGTCCCGGTCCGTCCCACCGACCACCTCGCGCGGCGCGCTCTCGCCAAGTCTCGCGGTCGTTCGTCTTCACGTCGCCCGGGCCGGGCCGGCCCGAACGAGTTCGGTGCGGTCGAGCGCGGGGGGGGTGTCCGGGAGGGTTTAGAGAGGTGGTAGGGGGTATATGATGAGTCATGAACCTCTGATGTGTGCTGTGATCGCCCCCGATTTGGGTTTTGTTTTCACGCCCTCGAAAACGATGCGCTCATGGCGTGTTTCGTCTTCGTGTACGGTACTCGCACGCACGCGGGATTGATTCCGAGTGACGTTGATGACGATGGGATGACGCGATGGATATGATGGATGATGACGTTTGCGACGGACGGCGGTGCGTGAGACGGTGACGCGTGTCGGACGGACGACGACGATGCCGATGCCGATGACGACGACGATGCGCGCGACGGCGACGGTGGCGTCCGGGATCTCGACGCGAACGATCGGGACGCGAACCTCCTCGCGCGTGAGATGCGGCCGCCGTCGAGACGCCCAGGCGGTGGACGGTGATCTCGGACGCGGACGCGCGATGGCGCGCGGACGGTGGAACGGACGCGAACGAGGAAACGCGCGGACGATCGGGGCGGTGGCGAATCCGTTGGCGCTCCCGGATTACGACGAACCGAGAGAAGAGACCACGGAGGGCGGAGACTCCAAGGACCCCATCAGAGTTAAAATCGGCGAAGAGTGGTACGATTGTCGAGGATGGGCGAAAGCGCACCCGGGCGGCGAGCGATGGTTGCACTTCTTCAATGGTCGCGACGCCACGGACGTTTTCTACGCCTTGCACTCGTACGGCCCGAACGGAAGCGATTTGGCGGTGAAACGACTTCAAAAGCTTCCCCGGTGCGACCCGCCGAAGGATAAGAGTAGATTGCCGAGTGAAAGCTCTTACGCGGTGAGCATGGCGTTCGGCGAATTGCGTGATAAACTCGCGGAAGACGGTTTCTTCAAGCGTCAACCCCTCAAGGAGGCCTGGGCTCTCTTCCAAGTCGTCGCCCTGTACGTGAGCGGCACGGCGCTCGCGTACTCTCACCCAATCGTCGCCACCATTCTCCTCGGCCTCGGAATGGAGCAAGCGGGCTGGTTGGGGCACGATTACGTGCACGGACGCGGCCCGTGGTGCACTTTGATGCGTTACATGCCCACGCTTCTGAACGGACACAGCGTTGAGTGGTGGATGCAAAAGCACTCCATGCACCACTCGTTCACCAACGAGGAGCACCTCGACAACGACATCATGATGGAGCCGTTCTTCTTCTTGCGCAGCCCGACGGAATCCGGCCGACCGGACCACCCGCTGCGAAAGTTCCAGCACATTTACGGCTACCCGCTCTTGTCCATCATGTTCTGGTTGTGGCGCTGGCACTCCGTGCAGACGGCTTGGAAAAAGAAAGACGTCAAGGAGCTCGCCTTCATTGGCGCAAACTATTTGTTCTTAGCGACGATGATGCCGTGGCAGGTTGCCGTCGGCGCCATCACGCTCAGCGGTTTTCTCGTCGGTTCGCTCGTCAGTGCGACTCACCAAAGCGAAGAAATCATGGAGTTTGGTGAGGATCCGGAGTACGTGGAGGGTCAGTTCCGATCCACCCGCGACGCCGAGTGCGTCTTCGGCGGGTTGGAGACGTGGATCTGGGGTGGTATGGACACGCAGTTGGAGCATCACTTGTTCCCGACCATGCCTCGTTACAACTACCACAAGCTTCGTCCGTTGTTGAAGGCTTGGGCCAAGGCGAATGGCATTCAGTACCGCTCTTCGCCGAGCACCACCATCATTGCCGACAACTTCAAGTTGCTCAAGCGAGTGGCGCGCGCCGCGTAAACGGCCTGGGATCAGCGCGCATTTCATATTCTTTCGTTTGTAGCCTTTTGGCCGAAGTTATCACCGGTTGTTTATTGTCACTTAGGAACTTGTTTAGTGGTGTAAAGAGTATCTTTAGTAACGCGACGCGACGCATCTCTACGGCGACGTGTGTGACGCTCGCTTCGGGCGGTGGGGCGATTATTTTATCTCGTGATTATGTGGCATACCATAAAAATGTATCGATCTATTTGCGCGCACGGCACACGAGGAGAGACCAGTCTCTCGGCTAATGAACGTCACCCCCAAACATCCGTCCGTTGTCTAAGTTTTGTCACCCCTATTTCTTCTTCGCGCAGCGCTTAGAAGGCGAGGCGAGTGAAGAACCAGCGGGACTTGCCAGTCTTGAATCGTTCCTCGAGGAGCTTCTTTGCCTCCTTTTGCGCCGCAAGCTTCTTGGTGGCGTTCTCCAACGCATCTGGGGTGACAGCGTCCTTGAAGTCGACGTCAAGAGTGTAACGAGTCGGCATGAGGTGGGAGTAGTTGATGTTCTTGATGAACGTCTTGCAGCGAGAGCGCTTCTCTTGTTTCTTCTTATCCATCTTCTTCGTCACCTGTGCGTTTTGTAAAGAGAAACAGTGGTCAGTGATCAAAACTCTCGGTCGAGCGCGCGTTCGCGTCGCGCGCGCTTTAGGGCTTCAGGACCTAAAACGATGGATCATCGATCGCGCGTGCGCGCGCCCGCGACGACCCGTGGACAGCCCTAGCGCGTGATATGCACTTGAGATCACGCGTCGCATCGATTCGTACCTTGCGCGGGATCGTGGAGAGACCGCACACGAGCGCGTGCCCATACGGGTGCGCAGAGCTGCCGTCATCGACGTTCTTGACGATGACCGCCTTCTTGCCCGCGTAGCGGCCTTGAAGCACGACGACAACCTTACCGGGCTGTGATGGAGAAACGATCGGGTCAGTACAATTTCTCTCGAGTTCGTTCGCGCCTCTCGCGCGCCTCTCGCGCCGCCGTTCGCGCCACGGTCCCGCGCGAGGGTCGAGGGTCTACGATCCGCCACCGCGCCGATCGGTCGCGGTCGTCGTCCGCGTTCGCGACCGACGCCGACGCCGACGCCGACGCCGACGCGCGGCGCGTCGACGCGATCGCGCGCGTTCGATTCGTTGCGCACCTTGAGGAACTTCACCATCGCGACGGGCGTCACAGAAAGAGGCCGACTCGATGCGCCGCGCGTCGTGTTCACCCTCGACTCGAGCTCGAGGGTCACCCTCGACCATTCTTTCTCGTATTCGAACGCGTGTATACGCCATGACGCATCCACGCGAGACGACCGCCCGGATAACCTCCATCGACCGGTCACGACCGGTCTTGGACCCCCTCTTCGTGTGCCCTCATCCCTCGACCGTCCCTCGACGGTCGACGACGGTCCGACAGTGCGCGGCGGTCGGGCGCGCGCGGCGACGCGATGCGAGGGGCTGACCTCGAGGTGGAGGACGAGGACGAGGCGGGCGCGGCCGTCGTCGCGCGAGTCGTCGTCGAGGACGACGGAGGCGACCTCAAGGGTGCGACGCCGTCGACGACGATGAATGCGATGGGGGAGAGCGCGAGCGCCGCCTCGACGAGCGATGGCGATGACGAGACGACGGTGGTCGGGGCGCGGTTGGAGCGGTGCGTGCGAGAGATATTGCGCGCGATGGGAGAAGACGTGACGAGAGAGGGACTACTCGACACCCCCGCGCGCGTGGCCAAGGCGTTGACGTTCGCGATGCGAGGGTACGGGACGAGCGCCACGGCGGCGCTGGGCACGGCGCTCTTTCACGAAGACGGACTCGTCAGGGCTCTGCGAACCGAAGAGGTGGAGAGTGGAACGCACGATATGGTGCTCGTGCGAGACATACCGGTGTTTAGCACGTGCGCCGAGACTTTCATGCCGTTTTACGGCGTTATTCACGTGGGGTACGTTCCTCACGGAGGGGTGATTGTGGGCTTGAGTAAACTCGCGAGAGTGGCAGAAGTCTACGCGAGACGATTGCAGACCCCGGATGGGTTGGCGCACGCGGTCGCGCACGCGCTGCACGACGTCGCATCACCGCTCGGCGTGGGGGTGATGTTTACGGGCGTTCATCTCGGCCCTTTCGGGACGCGCGAAACCGCGGGGAGAGCGTCGACGGGATGCTTCGCCTCGCCAAACTCGGTGTGGTGGGAAGAATTTAGCGCTTTAGTAGAGCACGGTGGTGGCCCATCGGAGCTTTCTCGGGGATTATGGGGTGATGATGTGCGCTGCTTACCGTGCGACGACGACGAGAACGCCAGTTCGCGAGGGCCGGCGGAGACCTTCGTCGACGCGGCGGCGACGGATGCGGCGCAGAGCGAGAGCGTCGACGAATCCGTGCGCGAGTCTGTGATGAATTTATTTCGCGAGATGGACGTCGAAAAGTCGGTGCGAGACGCGACGAACGGCAAAGCGTCGGCCGAAGACACCGCGCGACAGTTTTCGCGTCTTCTCTCAGCCATGAGATCGGGATCAGACGTGCCTTTTGGCCCGATTGAAGAGTCGGCGGCACGAGACTTGTCCCGTCGCGTCGACGCCGACGACGACGCGAGGGGCGACGACGGCGTGGTAGTCGTGCGAAACTTGCGCATGTCCACGGTGTGCGAACATCATCTCTTACCGTTCCACGGAACGGTGAGCGTCGCCTACATCGCGAATCCGACGGCGGGAGCGTTGAGCCGCGATACGCTGCAGGCTCTGGTGAGCCGCCACTCTCGTCGTCTGCAGGTGCAAGAGCGTCTGACGCGCGATGTGGCGGAAGAGATCAGTGCGCTCACCGGGGGCATCGGTGTGATGGTCGCCGCTCGCGCCGCACATCTGTGCATGGTGAGTCGAGGCGTAGAAAAGCCGGGAAGTTCGACGTGCACGGTGACAAAGCTCGGGAGACTCGCCGCCGAGCCCGCGCTGCGATCAAGCGTGTGGCGGAGGATGAGATAGACTGCGAGATGTTTTAGGCTGTGCGTACTGTAGTGTAGAAAAACAATCACATCTGCTCAAATTAACAATATCATGTCTAAACAAGCGCGCGCGCGTTCGCCGTGGTTCATTTCGCTTCTAGACGATGAAAACCTTTTGAGACGGTCCGCCGAGCATGACGAGTTGCATGAGGAGCGGCACTTCGCTCTGAAAGTTGGATTCCGCGGCTCTTTGTAGCGCTTCAAGTTGCTCTCTGAATAACGCTTGAACGCCAGCGATGCCAAAACATCCAGCGCCGGCGTTGTTCGACGCGTCGAGGGGATCCTGCACCCGAAGTCCCGAGCCAAGCGCATTTGGAGACTCGGCGAGAATGCCCCATTCCGCTTCGTCCTTCGCGGACACGATAATATCCTTGGTGAGATCCGCCTCGTAGGCATACAGCTTAAGGAATTGGATCATGGCTCGACCCAGAATCATGGCGTCGCGGGCGTCCGCTTCATCGAGTTCCACGCTCTTCTTGCCTTCATCCTTCGCCACCGTGACGCTCGCCGACACGGAACTGTCGCCATCCGATCCGTCGACGGATTGCTTATCCAACCAACCGGACCTTTGGATGGAGGTAAGGGCCATCAGTGTCAGCGCGTACGATCCAAGACCACCTTTGTAGACACCACGCAAACCCTTGCTCGCCAACACAGCCTTTTGCACGCAAACGATGGGCGCCAACGCGCCGTTCTGTTCCTCAGCCTTTTGGACGAAACGCATCGCCGACATTCCTTTGTGTTTCGCATCCTTCAAAGAAATGTGAACCTCAAGCGGAAGGCCGATACCGTTTTGTCCGAGACCCGGAATACCGTACGGCGACGCACCGGGCCTCGGTCCCGGCGGCAGCGGTGGCGTTCCGCTCGACTCGGTCGCGTTCGCGCTCGGAGGCACCACCGCAGCGATGGCCATCGCGAGTGTAGCGACGGCTTTGCCAGTCATTTGCTGCGGCATCGGCTGGAAAAAAGCGGTGTGTGTCGACATCCGTATGAGTGGCCTATGCGCGCTCGGGACGACGTTCACGTCCATCACCCATGGGTTCGTGCGCAGAGCCATCGCAAGCGTATTCAGCGCTTCCAATCGTCGCTCGGGATTTGAGCTCACCGCCTCGGGCAAATTGAGTGATAAATCGAGGTTACTCGATCCCGGCACCCACGCGCGCGTCGGATATGATCCAAAAACGTCCACTCCGGTGGAAGGGAACAATGTTTGAACGATTGCGTTCATTGCGCGAATCACCACGTCCACGGCGCGTCTTTCCTTCTTCAGCAAGTGCGCCGTGGGGGTGAAAAATTGCACGTGTGCGCACTCTAAAAGTTCGCGACCGAGTTTTGCCGCTAACACACTTTCGAGTTCTTCACTCAAAGGAGCTTTCGGGCGATCACTCGATACATCGATCGGCTGAGAAAACGAAGCCTTCGAGACGTTCACCGCGCTTCTCGACGGTTTCTCTCGGTCTTTGCGGTAAGGTTCCTGACGTTGCTTTGGCTTGTTGTCCTTTTTCCCATCCTTCTTGCGAGAGTGCTGCCTACCTTGCTTTTCATCCGACCGATTCGCTTCCTTCTTCGCGGACGCCGTCGTGACTGGCGCGGGAGCCGCCGCGGCTGCCGCGGCGTCCGCTTCCATCGTAGCCTTGAGGTCGACCTTCGGCAGAGGCGATTTCACAGCCCACCCGCTCCAAGCCGGGGCCGATGGCGCCGGAGGCGTCTCTTGCTCTTGAGAAGATTCATCCACGTGATTTTCCTCGGCCGAGAAGGCTGTTTTCTCAGTCGCGTCGTCGCTGGCAGTGGGGCTCGTGGTGGAACCTCCTAGAATGGACGCCCAACCTCTCAACGCCTTGGCACCGGCGCCGACGACCTGGCTGTTCTCGCGGGCTCGATCGATCAATCGCGTCTCCCGTGATTCTCCGGGGGAGGATGGCTCTTCAGATTCGACCGAGCCGGCGCGATCATCGTTTGCTTTTCCTTCACTAGATGTCACGTCGCAGTCTTCACCCTGACGCGCGCGAGCGCCGTCGTTCGAGTCGTTCGAAACGTTCGAATCGACGTCCGCGACCGCCGCCGTTTCCCGAGCCACCGCGGAAACTTCGCTCGGAGAGAGTGTACCGGTGACGATAGCCGCCCAGCCTGATGGTTCCGAGCGCACGCTCGGTTGCTGCCGTTGCTGTTGCTGTTGTTGCTGCTGCTCTCGCGGTTCGCCCTCGCCGCTCGACGTCGCTATCGCTTTGTCACCGCTCTTACCGCCGGTGCCGCCACCCTTGGACTTTTGGCCGTTTCCCGCACCGTTCGTACTGTTTCGCCGTTTCTTACCGTCATCGCTCGATCCGTTTTGGTCGGCGCCCGTCTTGCTCGTCGCCCCCGTCTTCTTCTTAGCCACCGTCTCCCATTCTCCCTCACCCTCATCATCGAGCATCGTATCGATTGGGTTTTCGCCGACCCCATGGTCGTTCGCGGCTCTTCCCGTACCGGTGGTAGACGACACTATTCCGTCTGCATCATCGCCGCTCGTCGCCGCGCACGCCGCGACGTCGCGCGTCTCCTGCGCTCGCATGTTTCAGAAACTTCGTCGCGCACCGCGCGCGCGCGAGGGCGTAGGAAAATCTATCGACGATCCGAGCTCTGGCGTCCTCGCCGAGGCGCGCGCGTCCTCGCTCCACCGACGATCCGGTCACAGAAATTTTCTCGCGCGCTTTCTCGAGCGTGCGCGCGCGAACGACGCCCGTCGTGTCTCTGGCGCGCGTCCGCGTCGGGTTTTTGCCCAGCCATCCAGCCGGCCGGACGGCGGCCGCAGTGGGTCGAGCCGTCGGTGGTGATCGCACGTCGACCTCGAGGCATCGATTGACGGTTCGTGACCCTCGAGGAGTGTCCCATCGTGGGTGCGCGCGAGACGACACACGCGCGTCGCCGCGTCGCGCCGCCGCAGTCGTCCGCGCGGCGCGACGTCGAGGGCGCGGACGGCGCGCGCGATCGTCAGACCCGCGCCGAGTCACCGCGTTCGCGCGTCGAACGCGAGGTGGCGACTCGGCGGTGAAGAGCGGCGCGCGGCGAGGGAGCTGATCGCGACGTCGTCATGGCGACCGGGCTCGGGCTCGGGCAGTTTGCGTTCGTCGGGACGTTCATAGCGGCGGTGAAAAAGACGATCGCGGGACCGAGAGAGGAACCTCCCGAACACCTGAAGTGCGTCATCACGCAGGAGCTGTTCACCGATCCCGTGGTGTTGGTGCAGACGGGGTACACGTACGAACGCGCGGCGATTCTCAGGTGGTTGAATGCGAAATTTCCGCCGACCGATCCCACGTCGAATGTGGAGTTGTGGTGCACAGATATCGTCCCCAACTGGTCGTTGCGACAGAGCGTGGATGAATGGGGATTGGCGAACGGGTACGGCGTGCTCGATCCACCGGAAGAGGCGACGCGGGTGACGAAGGATGGAACGCACGTGGCGAGGCGAAGCGCGAACGCGACGTCCGCCGGCGCGCTCACCCACCAGTATCTGCAGGCGTTGCATCGCGCGCATCCGCGACAAGCGGCATTCTTAGTATTTCTCATGACTTTCACGCTGGGAACCATCACGGTGACGACGCTCACCGTGGTGCACAGCATCTATTCCGTCGTAGGCGAGTTGTTTCGCGATGCGCGAATCGCGTGGTTCGTCGCGGGTCCCGCGCAGAGCGCCGTTTGGTGGGGAGGCGTGGGCGCTTTTCTTTGGCTCGCGAATCGGCCAGGGCCATACGCCGATCCGCCCGCTCGGGTGCGTCCGCAAGAAACAGTCGGGCGCGGCTTATTTCTTCGCTTGGGAGCGCGACGATGACTCAAATTCGCGCCGTTGTGTTCGGTTTTTCTTCTGTTGTACGTACGTAATCTCCATGTAATGTAATGTTATGCGTAAACGCACCGCTCCTGTCCCACCACGAGTCGTCACGCCGCGTCGCACCGCTCGACCTCTGTCTCGCGTGCGTCGGCGCGCGACTGGCTGGTTCGCCTCGGCGAGAGAGAGAGATCGACCGTAACACGATCGAGCGCCACAGAGTCCTGCGCGGCGGTCGAGCGCGCCGTTGTCTCGCACGCAGCGACGAGAACGGTACCGACGATGGCGACGGACGAGTCCACGACGGCCGTCGCCGAGGAGACCCTTCGCGCGTCGACGACGTCGGATAATCAAAGCAGCGCCTTCTTGACGCCGGGCCCACGTCCGAGCGCACCTTCGGTCGACGTCTTGCGCGTGCCGGGCGGGTACGAGGATCTCGCGGGAAGCAAAGATCAGAGTTGCGACGAAATCATCATCGAAGTCGGCGACCCGCACCGCGTCGGCGACGGATTGAATAAACACATCGAGTACAAGCTGACATTTTGGTCGGACTCAGAATTGTACGGAGGGACGGGCGCCAGCGGCTGCGTCACGCGGAGATACACCGACTTTGAATGGTTAAGTAAACAACTCGGAGCAAATTGCGATGGTGTTATCATCCCACTTTTACCATCAAAGACCATTCTACACATGGACGACCCGTCGTCTCGCGGAATAGAAAAGAGACGAAGCGGATTGGCCGTATTCATGGCGCGCGTCGCGGCGCACCCGCTGATGAGAAAGTCGCAAGACTTGCACGCCTTCCTCACTCAAGATTCCAAGTCCTGGACGCAACGCGTCGCGTGGTATGAGCGCGGGGTGCTGAGCGAAGGCGTGTCTTCGGTGACGTCTTGGTTTAGCACGCTCAGCGCCGCAGACGTCTCTTCGTTGACGTCGTCCATGTCGGTAGATACACTTCGCGAAGCGCAACAGTACATCGATACGGTCGATTACATCAACAAACTCAAATTAAGGCTGGAAAAGCTCATCGCCGCGGCGGGTGCTTTGCAAAAGCACGGCGGTCACACTGTGAAGGTGTACGAAGACTTTGTCGCGTGTTTAGAATTGCTCGCCACGCAAGAGGACAAGGCGCTCAAGGTGTTCACGAGCGCGAAAGGCGTCTGGTGGAAGCGCCTGAGCGACCTCTACGCGGCTCTGATACCGACGCAGCGAGAGGCGAGCGACGTCATGCGCTCGGAATTTCTCGATTCTCTCGAAGAAGTGAACGCGCTGTGCGGAGCGTTGGTCGCGGCGTTCGCGGCTCGAAAACGAGTCGTGGATCATTACAACCGCGTGACCGCGAGCATTGAGCGAATCGAAAGTAAGCTATCGACGATGGGTGTCCCCGAGCCGGGTCCCAAACGCGAAGAGAAGCAGAAGATTGAGCTCGCGGCGAGCGATTTACGAATCGAACGCACTCAAACGCACGAACGTTACGAACGATGCTGCGCAAACATGGAACACGAACTGATTTGGTTTCACACCGAGATGGCGGCCGTCCTCGGACAAGCGCTCAAGGCGCACGTCGCCGCACAAGGAGCGGCGGTGGGGAAGTTGTCGCGACTTCAGGATGAACACTTCTCGGACATCAAGGCGATGTTGGCGAAAAAGCCAGACGCTTTCACCGGCTAGTCGATACGTCGATTCGATTCGATTCGATTAATTTTAATTTGTAATCCTTACAGTACATGCAATCAAAATGCGCTCCATTAAATATTAGGAAGGGGTATTTTCGCGACGTCTTCGCTCAAGATGAATCGAATGTTTGCCCAATCGCCCGCGGCGTCGATGGACTTGGCTCGCTCGAGCGCGGCAACGCCAGCGTCGCCGCCTTCGAGGACCGACGGAGCCAAACTATCTACGTCCAAGTCGGCTCTCGCGATCATGATGATGTCTCCGATTTGCCAATCACCCGCCGCCAGAGCGAGTGCCTTTGCATCGTCGACCCAGTATCCAAAGCCCAAGACATCGACCGCCGCGGATGCTTGTGAAGGAACTTGCTGCGGTGGTTCCTCGGGCGGCGATGCTTCATCGATGTACACGTCTTTGTAAACGACCATTGTCGTCGCCGACGGGTCGTCGACGTACGCGCTCGGCGCCACCGGCGGCTCTGGGGCCGGGAAACAGCACGAAAACAAGCCCTTCGCGCGCTGCGGTTGACCCGGCGCTCTGTTTGCATCGGGCGTGTCGACGACGACGACGGACGGTGGCGCCGCGGCCACAATCGGGACGGGTTCGAGTTCGGCCGCCGGCGTCGATTCCTTCACCATCGTCGTCGAGTACGCCTCCAACACCTTCGCATCAGCCTTGTCCAGGAGCATCACTTCACCCTTTTTACCGCTGCGTAAATTGAGCACTTCGTAACGACCCTGCCAATCCGTGACACCGCACGTCGCCGCGCGAATGGCATCTTTGTCGAATCGAAATATGGACCCATCCGCTGGATGTCCGCTATGCCGCACGTCCAGAACGTTGAACGCCGTCGACGTGCCTAGAAGGCTGGCGTGTATGCCGCCGCCCGAGCGGTACGTCGAGTTCGCGAGCTTGTGTAAATCAGTCGACTCCCAGCGCACTCTCACCGCGGATACGTCGTCCATGATGGACGCAAACGCGCGTCCCCACGGCGCGCTTTTCGAACTGAGTTTGATGTCGTGCCACTCGCCGTCTGAACGCAACGCTTTCGCCGTAAACGGTAGAGATTCGAACGACGCATCCGTGTGCACGCCGTAAATTCTCGTCCCCACGGATGCCTCTTCAATTTTAAACTCGATTTCCATCTCTTTCCACCAACCACCGACGAGACCGCATTGCCCGAAACGGATCAAGTGCCCCGGAAGATTCCATCCCGTCTCCGTTTGACAAACGTATTCTTCAATCGACATTGCGAACGTGTACGGCGGCGGCTGATTTTCATTCGAGTACGCCAACAACTTGAGGCGGTCGCCCACGTTCCATTCACCCGCGCGCGCGTAGTCGCACGGATTGGAGCATCCGACGCCCAAACCACTCTCGTGTTGGAAAACGACAACGCCTCGATCGCGGTCGGCAACACTGAACGAAGCACCTTCGCCGCTTTTGATGACGCCAGTCTTCCAACCATCCAAGTTTCCGTCGCCCCAATCCGAGACTCCACAAATCTCAGACAGCTGCTCGCTCTTAAAGCGGAACCATTTCCCTTCTGGTTCTGGTTCCTCCTTTCCGGGCATGACGGCTCCAGGGTAGTCTACGCTCACGACTTCGAGGTGCGGATCGATGAGCTTCCTTCGCTGCCTCGGGAACACGAAGGCATCGGATTGTACGTTCTGTGTCGAGACGTCCGGAATCGGACCTTTCTCTAAAGTCTTCAGAGCGACATTCGCGTTGGTTGGAAGCGAAGGTTGCTTTTTGAAGACGTGCACGTTGCGCTCGACGACGACGACCGTCGTCTTTGCCGCCGCGCGTTTCATCCGTTGCGTCACAGTGCCGTCGAGAAGTGCACCTGGTTCCATCGTTCGAACCGAGCGCACGAAGTGATCGATCAGCGCATACAACGCCGTGTTGCTCGAACACTCGTCGTGGAAATTGGTTAGTTGCACGCGTCCGTCGTATGGTTCAGAGTGGTTGAGCGTGATCCACGCCTCGATCGCCACCTTCTCGTACGTCCGCCCCGTCTTGGTCACCACGACCGGGTTTCGCATCACCCTCAGGGTAAGCGGGCACAGATACGCATCCTACGCGCACGCCATCGTCAGTCAATCCTACGCGTTGGGTCACGTCTCTTCGATCGTGAATCGATTCGTCGCGCACGTACCGGCGCCGCGGCGTGAAAGGCGGGATCGTCGTAGAACTCCCGCTCGATGTCGATGTCGACGGGGAACTCATTTCTTCGTCGACCCATCTCGCCGCGTCGGATGCGAGACGCGTCGTCGAGTGACGGCGACGGCCGCGCGCGAGATGGGTCGACGTCCCGGAGATTCATAGTTGCGAAATGTTTGAAAGATTCCCATTCCCATTCTATAGCATCCTTGACATTCCTACCGAAGTGTTCGAAGCATTTCACGACGTTTCGTCGCCACGCTTTCGCGACGCATCCATCCACGGCTACTGTGCTCTACGCTCGGGCGATGTCATTTCTAGAAATGTTCGCTGAGAAACTTCCGACTCGAACGCGGTCGACGTGCGCGTCGTTCGCCTCCACGCCGAACATCGCGACGCCCACCCCTATGAACGCAACGAGACATGCCGCACCAATCCGAGCGAGCCAACCACC
>Ga0208410_1000064_pt1 | contig 57961 bp, 38 predicted proteins | sample ETN02SmetaG_3_FD_185787 | JGI IMG/M metagenome (GOLD analysis project Ga0208410, IMG submission 185787) | Marine microbial and viral communities from oxygen minimum zone, Eastern Pacific Ocean - ETNP2014F10-02SV257 (SPAdes) (version 2) | ecosystem: Environmental > Aquatic > Marine > Oceanic ... | reverse complement strand
ATTACATCCAGTATTAATTACTGGAACCTTGAATCAAATCATCCATTACTGGAATTAATGGGGCACGAAGAAAGTTATTCATATTATGACTCTGATAGTACGTTGCGTACTCATACTTATACAAGATATGAAAGCCTCGTAATGTATTCTGTTGTTGATATAAGTGATAAAAATAATCCAGTTATAGAGGAAGAATTACTTATTGAGGGTAATTATCACACAGCTAGATTGGTAGATGGTACAGTTCGTTCTGTGACTCATCTTTACACATATTTTCAAGGAATTAATACATGGGTTAATCTTCCTGAATATTATTATGAAATAGAAGATACTCAAGATAGAATGAATTTATGGAACAGATCATTAAGGGATACAATTAGTTCCAATCAAGAAGAGATTAACTCGTTAACATTGGAAGATTTTGTTCCTCAAATGTATGTGTTGGGTTCTGATGGCACTTATTCTACAATTCCAACATACTCTGATGACTGTAGCGAGTTTTCAGCTAGCCAGAATTCATCAGTGCGTGGATTAACAACAATAATGACTATGAAATTATTAGGTGAAGAAACAGAGTTTGAGATAGATCATATTACATCTCGTTGGGCTCATGTCTATTCTTCGGGAAATACTCTATTATTAGCTGAGCCAGTTGCAGACTGGTGGTGGTTTTGGAGAAATAATGATTTTGAAGATGCTACAAACATCCATGCATTTGATATTTCAGACAGTAATTCAACATCTTATCTAGGCTCGGGAAGGGTTTCTGGGACTGTTCAAGACCAATTCTCGATGAGTGAGTTTCAAGGCTCGATAAGAATCGCTTCAACTTCTGATGCCTGGGGAAGATGGTGGTTAGATGGTGAATTAGATGAGAATGGAGAGCCTATTTTCACAGGTCCTTCCAACCAAGTGACAATTCTTCATCATGAAGGAGAAGACTGTTTAATGTCACCTTGTAATTCTTTAGTTCAGGTTGGAATAGTCGAGAATATTGCACCTAATGAAACAATTTGGAGTGCTAGATTTATTGGAGACAGAGGATATCTTGTAACATTCGAGAATATCGATCCACTATGGGTTATTGATTTATCAAATCCATTTGAACCTACTATTCTTGGAGAGTTAGAAGTTCCTGGAGTATCTACTTATATTCACCCAGTAAACGAAAACACATTGTTGACTATTGGGATTGGACCCGGTGAAGATGGTTTAGGTCTAGATTGGTCTACTACACAGATTTCTCTTTTCGATGTAAGTGATCCAACTAATCCTACTCTGGCCGATTCAATGCCAATATCTCCTGCTTATACTGACGAGAATTGCGCAGATATTCGTAATTGTGGCTGGTCATGGTCATGGTCTGAAGCCACATATGAACACAAAGCTTTCACATATTGGGCTCCTGAAGATTTGCTTGCAATTCCCCTATCAACATACCGATACATTCCTAATGATGATTCACCATACTATAATTATGAATATATATCATTACTCAAATTAATCAATGTTGACATTGAAAATTTAAGTCTTTCCAGTCATGGAGAAGTTGATCATTCAGAATTCTATAATGCTGAGGACGATTGGTGGTATTATGGTTCAACTAGCATTCGTCGTTCAATATTTATGGGAGACCATATCTATGCATTCTCTTCTCTTGGAGTTACAGTTCATAATACCTCTGAAATGTCTCTGACTGATGAATTACTAATACCTGGTCAAGATTAGAATTATTTGAATCTCAAAACTCTACCAGTACTTCCTGGAAGTGCCACAGGGCTGCCTCTGAGACCTCCTCCTAACTCACGTTTGTGGACAATATTACCATCGACAATTGTGTACATAGGCCATCCTGTTAGTTCCATACCAGCATATGGCGTCCAACCAACTCTTGTCCATGTATCAGAATCTTGAATTACTCTATGATTTTCTAAGTCAACTAAGGTCAAGTCACCATCAAATCCTTCGATTAATGACCCTTTATTTTGTATTCCATAGACTTTTGCAGGTCCTGCACACATCCATTTTACAACATCAGAAACAGAACACCTCCCCTCTTTAGCATGTGTAAGCATTAGAGGAAGTGATGTTTCTACACCTGGCATTCCAGCGGGTGCATTTGGGAATCCAACAGATTTTGCATCTAGAGTGTGTGGGGCATGATCAGTAACTATACAGTCAATTGTTCCGTCTTTGAGTCTACTCCACAGCTTTTCTTTATCTTCTGTATATCGGATTGGAGGATTCATCAAGGCTCTAACTCCTAACCTTTCGACATCATCTTGATCAAAAGTAAGATGTTGCGTGCAAACTTCTGTTGTGATTAGGTCTCCTTTATTTGATGCTAACCAGTCTGCTTCTTTTCCACTTGTTAAATGAACAATATGTAAACGATGGGAATGGTCCTTTGCTAAAGCAGCAGCTCTTTTCGTAGCAATTAGAGCACATTCAATATCTCTACATTCTGCATGTGCAGAAATATCTGTGCGATGTTTGAATTTAGAGATTCTTGATTGTAATCTTTCCTCATCCTCTGCATGTGTAGCAATAATTCCTCCTGTATTCGCAAAAATTTCTTCCAAATGCTTTTGTTCATGAACTAGTAAATCTCCGGTACTACTTCCCATGAATATTTTAATTCCACAAACTCCATCCATTCCCTGTACACTTTGTAAGTCAGAAACGTTGTTTGTTGTGGCTCCAATGAAGAATCCATGATGCGTCACTGCCTTTTTTGCAGCCGAAGCAATTTTTGCTTCCAGAGCTAAACGATTGGTAGCATTAGGGGACGTATTTGGCATATCTAAAAATGAGGTAATTCCTCCTGCAGCCGCAGCCCTACTTCCACTTTCTAGATCTTCTTTCTCAGGATTCCCTGGATCTCTGAAGTGTACATGTGGATCTATTGCGCCAGGCAACAAGTGCAATCCGGTAGCATCTATCACTAATTCTCCTGTCTCTGGATTTAGGCCTCCTAAAGGTGCTATAGTTTTGATTGAACCATTACTAACACGAAGGTCCCCTTCAACAATCCTGTTGGGAAGTACCATCATCGCATTTCGTACTAGTAATCTGCCGTTCATAGTGCTCTCCATATTCTCGGGTTAACTGACACCACATGACTGTTATCATATGTAAATGTGCAAAAATCTTTCTAGACGTCTTCAAATAAGTAAGGCCTCAGGGCAGGCTATCGAGTTGGAGTAGTCAGGTTATCTCACGAGGCTCATAACCTCGGGACCGGTGGTTCAAATCCACCACTCGATACCAAAATTGAAAATAAAGTGAAAGTGAAAAAAAGGCTAACTGATAGGCTGATATAGTTTTTTTCACTTTTATTTTATACAAGGGGTCTTTCATTTATTCATATACCTTCTAACATTCCCAAGTTATGTAAACAGGTGATAAGATGACGAAGAAAACGGCTAGTGAAAATGTTGATGAAAATGAAATTACAATAGATATAGATGAACCAGAGATGACTATAGAAGATCTTCCAGGTGTTGGTCCAGCTACAGCCGAAAAACTCAGAGAAGCAGGTTTTGAAGAGTTATTGGCGATCGCAGTCATGAGTCCTATGGAATTAGCTGAACAGGCAGAGTTAGGTGAAGCAGTATCTTCAAAAATAATTCAAGCGGCTAAGAAATTAGCAAATATAGGCGGATTTATTAGTGGTAATGCATTATTAGAACGACGTAAAACAGTCCAAAAATTAACTTCAGGTACTTCAGCAATGGATGAATTATTGGGGGGTGGTTTTGAAACACAATCAATTTGCGAGGTATTCGGTGAATTTGGAAGTGGTAAAACACAAATTGGACACCAGTTAGCAGTAAATACAATACTTCCTACATCCCAAGGAGGATTAAACGGTGAAGTGTTTTATATTGATACTGAAGATACATTTAGGCCTGAAAGAATAGCACAAATGGCAGAAGCAGTTGGCATGGATCCGCAAGATGCTTTAGATAGAATTCATGTGGCTCGTGCATACAACTCAGCCCATCAGATGTTACTTGTAGATGAGATTAAAAGAATGGCAAAATCAATTGATGTTAAGTTAGTAATTGTAGATTCTCTAACTAGTCATTTCCGTGCAGAATTCGTAGGTAGAGGGATGTTAGCTTCAAGACAACAGAAATTAAACAAACACCTGAAAGAACTAAAACAATTATCAGATGTTCAAAACGCTCTAGTACTTGTAACAAATCAAGTAATGTCAAATCCTGCAGCATTATGGGGTGATCCCACTAAAGCAATCGGAGGCCATATTGTAGGCCATGCAAGCACATTCCGTCTCTATCTGAGAAAATCAAAGGGTGGTCGACGTATTGCGCGTCTCATTGACAGCCCTAACCTTCCAGAAGGAGAAGCGGTCTTTACCGTGACAGCCGAAGGTCTGAAAGATTGATTTCAGACCTCGGCTTGTCCGACTATTTATTTCATTTCAGACATTGCAACTTTGACTTCTTCAATCAATGAATTGAGATGCTTTTCATCGAAACCAAGTTTCAATTCAGCTGCTGCAAACAAATCCGGCAAAGTCTTTGTATTCCCTAATTCCATTGCATTAGAATAGTCTTTTAATGCCTTTTCAGGATTATTTCTATGAGTTTGCCAAAGTTGTAATGCGCCTAATTGTGCTATGCCATATTCCACATAATAGAATGGTACTCCATACAAATGCCCTTGTTGTTGCCAAGATAATTCACGGAATTTCTCATTACCTGACCAATTCATATTTGAACCAAATTTATCTCTGAGTGCCAACCAATATTCTTTCCTTTCCTCCCTCGTATGATTTGGATTAGAATATATCCAATGCTGGAATGCATCTATTGTAGCAATCCATGGTAGTAAGTATACTACTCCTTCTAAATGAGACATTTTGGCTCTATTCACCTCGTTACTATTTTCATAGAAAATTCCCCATTCGTCCTGAGTCAATAATTCCATTGACATTGATGCAACTTCTGCGAACTCTATTGGATAGTTTCTTTCATCAATTAAATCTAAATGACCACAGTAAAGTGAATGGAAAGCATGTCCTGATTCATGGATCATAGTTTCCAAATCTCCTTGTAAACCTGCTGCATTCATGAATATAAATGGAACTCGGCTTTTCTCTAAGTAATACTGATACCCACCTGGTGCTTTGCCCTTTCTAGTCTCTAAATCTAATGTATCCATCTCTACTAATTTATCAAATTTATTTCCTAAATCTTTTGACATATTATGGAATAACTGAGATAATTTTGTCACCATCTCTTGTACCGAATCAAATGGTTTAAGAGGGCTTTTTCCATTAATATCAGGGCCACTTCCTGACTTTTCATTAACATCCCAAGGCGACAATTTCTCTAAACCAAAAGCGATGCGCCTCTTCTCATTTATATCGTTAATAATAGGCATACACACCTTCTCAATTGAATCATGGAATATCAAACAATCTTCTACAGAGTAGTCAAATCGATGCATGGCTTTGAACATATAATCTGTATAGGTGCTAAATCCCGCATTAAGAGCAATTTGATGCCGTATTTTTACTAATTCATCAAATATCTCCGACAGTTCTTCTGAATCCTCCATCCATCTATTGACCATCGACTTCCAAGCTTTTTCTCTTTTTTTCCTATCATTTGATTCTAAGAAAGCCTTCATTTCGGGAAAGGTTCTTTCTTTACCTTCAAATTCAACAGTCATTGCTCCAGTAATTCCTTGAGCCTTCGTAACAAGTTTAGTTTGTTCAACGCCAAGTGGTATATTTTCTGTTCTAAATATTTCAATATCTGAAATTATTCCCCTAATCATCAAGTTATATCTTTCTGGTAAATTCTCAAGTTCAGGATGTTCAGCAATTCTTCTATTTAGAGAATCAGAGAACTCAGAAAGCTTCGGCCTAATATTTTCCACGAAATGTAGAAAGTCATTCTTTTTCTTTTCATTTTCAGTGTCACAAGTCATTCCAATATAGAGTAACGCGCCAGTCTCAGAAATATGTTCTGCAAGATTTGAAGAATCTGCTATCACCTTCTCTAGACAATTTGAACAGGTTAATTTTCTTTCGAGTAAGTCATTGACATAAGGTTCAATATTTTCCCATTTAGAAGCATCAAAATCAACTGGAACAAATGACAATTACTCACCTCTTATTGATAGATTTAGGGCCAACAGGTAAGTGGTATTCATCACGAGAATATTTAGCAAGTTTCCAGACATTAACAGCATTTTGTACCTTTTCTCTTATTGCTTCCAAATCTGGGTGATCAGGGTTTTCCTGTTGAATCCAACAAGAAGTGCAGTATCTTTTCCTTCTATAATCAAGATAGTTTCCAGGAGTGCAAACTATTCCACAATATGAGCAATTTCTGTAGCCATAGTACTTCGCCATAATATCTCTATTCTGTGCTCAGGTATTTTACATATCAGTTTGTCCCTCTAAATACTTCCTTTAGATTATACATTAGATGAAATTAGATGTAAAAGAAAACATTCTTCTAATGATTTTTCTTCGTTAATATCATTTTCATATTCTATTCTTTTTAGCCCTTTTAACGTAGGTTTTGGTCTTTGTGTAATCAAAGATCCATTCATGCGTTCAATTAGATTATTGGCTTCTAAATCATGTAAATTATATATTTCACGATTGACATTATTTTCATCAATATTTTTACTTACTTGTATTTCAGGAAGCCTTACAATCCATGCAGAAGGATCTTGATTCCTAATTCCTGCATTTTCGAATGCTATTCTAACTTGATGAGTTCCTGAAATAATTCTTAGAAATTCGGCATCCGGACTATTTGCAACCATTTTTCCTTTCATTTGATTTCTTTTCATAGAATACCAAGCAGTCCAAAGATGTTTTTCACTTGCTGCAACTTCAAAAGCTAATAGCAACCAATTATCATCCGGTCTTAGGTTATTAAAAGATGATAAAATTTCTTTGAAATCTTTTATTTCTGTATCAAATTTGATTCCCCATGCTGGGAACCATGGCATCTGGTCTCGACTCACTGTATTCGGGATGGGCTTTAATTCAATAATGATTCTAATAATTATGTGCGTCTTTTAGTTTCTGTAGCATTTTTGACTACCTTGTCTACTAATTTTCTACTCCAACCCCTAATCTCTGCAAGTTTAATCTTATCATTTTCTGTCAATAATGCAACATCTTTAACATTTGAAACTCCTAATTTCTCAACCATCTCTCTCGCTCTAACTCTACCTATTCCTCTCAAAGATACTAATGAAATTAGATCTGATTTACAACCGTATCTCATTCTTCTATGTGTTTCATCTATCGCCTCAAATAGTACTCGATGTGATTCTTTATCCATTCTCGATAATTCTTCATCCTCCATTAGTATTATTCTGGTTGAGTAAAGTAGCCATTCTGCTAAATCAACCCTACTTCTCAAATCTCCTGGTTGAACATTCCATTCAGTTTCTAAATCATTTATACTTGCTTCTTCTATCCAAGATTGTAATACCAAAGCCCCCTTCATTCTACTTTCATCATCTAAATCTACACTTTGTGTTAGTAATTCTCTTTCATGTCCAAAAAGAGCATCTTGTATTTTTCCTAGATCTTTCTTTTGAGGCCATAATGGTATGAAATCTGGAGTACATGTGATTAAATGTAATAGACTAAAGGGAGAAATTTGTCTTTTCACATCAATCCCTGTTAAAATTTCCATTGCATTAGTCAGCCCTTTTTTTAGTATTTTACCCGAAACTGGATTTAGATATAATCTTGAGACTCTTAACCCCAAAGGAGTAGCTGAATATACCATTGTGGGCGAGTCTGGTACATGAGTTTCCTCAACTTCATAATTACTGGCTTTCTTGAATCCAAAGATTGCTGGGCCCTTTCTTGGAGCAATATCTGGGATTTTTCTTTGATGGTTCTCACTAAGACTTACTCCCGATATTTTCGTTGCAGATTCTGCCCAAGATGGAACATTATCATCCCAATCTTCTTTTGATTCTTTACCCTCTTTTTCTTTTAGGATTCTCTCTTTTACTTTACCGGATTCTCCTTCTTTCCTTATCATATCATTTTCAGAAAGCCATTCAATTACTTTATCAATCTGATTTTCCAGATATTCGGATTCTAAATGTGTCGATAAGAATGTTTTACTGAAAAATTTTCCTAAAGCATCCCTATCATTCATATCAGTTGTTGCAATTAATGAAAGAATATGGGTTAATAATGCAGGATCCTCTTCCGCAGTTAGAGCGTTGGGATTAGCTAATTTCGAAGTAACTTCTTCAGGATCGCTTAGAAGAAAGTGTTCAACATTTCTTATTTCTTCATTCTGATTCTTTGAGATAATCCACGCATCGCCTTTTTTGTCATATTTTGGTCTACCCGCTCTCCCTAACATTTGTTTTATTTCCATAATTGGCATAGGCATATTCCTACTTGCAGCTGAGCTCCATCTCTTGACATCTCTAATTATCACTCTTCTAGCTGGTAAATTAACTCCCTGAGCTAGAGTTGGTGTTGCAACTATACAAAAAATATCACCATTTTTGAATAATTCTTCTACCTTCTTTCTCTGTTCTGTTCCCAACCCTGCGTGATGGAAAGCTATCCCTCCCTTAATTGAGTTGGATAATTTCTTCCCCAAAGGAGAAGAGTTCTCATTTGGGTTAATCAATTCTGCAAACTTATTTAACTTAACGAACCTATCTCCATTATCAAAATCAGGCTCTTTCTTAACACGATTTAATATATGTTTAGACAATTCTCTAGCTTCTTTCTGAGAACTTTTTCTTGAATTAACGAAAACTAATAATTGGCCGTTTTCAGCAATTGTATCGTCTAGTGCTGCTTGTAAGATTTTTTCTTTTGCCCCATTTATAACCCTTGGTTCGGGCCATTTTTCATTGCCCTTACCATCTATTCTGTGTACTTTTACTTTTAATTCTGTTAAAGTCCCTGAATGAAGACTAACCGGCCTCCATTCTGATTGAATTAATTCTGCCCCTAACCATTTTGCTAATTCTTCACAGTTACCTACTGTTGCAGAAAGAGCAATAATTTGTGCATCCGGTTTTTTATGCCTTATTCTAGAGATTAATACTTCCAATGTCGGTCCTCTTGAATGGTCATGTAATAAATGAAATTCATCAGTTACAATAATTCCAATATTTGAAATTAAATTTGATCTATTTCTAAATAAAGAATCTAATCTCTCACTTGTACAGACTAAAATATCTGAATCTTCTATTGAATTAATTTCTCCAGACCTATCTCCTATGGCTAGTGCTACTTTTAGTCCTACAACATCTGCAATTTCTTTCAATTCATCATATTTCTCGCTAGCTAATGCCTTTAGAGGAACTACGTAAATGGCTTTTTGATTAATTAAATCACGTTTCAGTCTGTGAGCTATAGTCAAATGTGCAACAAGTGATTTTCCACTAGCAGTTGGGATAGTTAACATTAAATTTTTTCCATCTAATGCATGAGGCAAAGCTTCCTGCTGAGGAGGATATAACTCTTCAATGCCCCATTTTTCTCTTAAAAATTTGACTATATCTGATGACAATCCTAGATGTTGGATAGTCTTTTTCGAGCCTCCGCTAGAGTGTGCCACAAACATTCTCATAATCGGCCGTTCTAAAGGATGCCGTGTCGTTAATTCCATCTATGATAAGCAGGATGGCCTTCCTTTACTGCAACAAATAGGCCTTCTCCTGTAGCACAGATTTTTCCATTTGCTTGTAAAGTCATTTTGACATTTGCTCTATCATCATTTAATTCACTCACAATTGCCGTAATTTCTAATTTTGAATCTAGTGGAGTAGGTCTCTTAAGTTTCAAACTAAATGTTGCTGTTACGGTACAGGGGGGGATATCATCTTGGTTCTTATCCATCAAAGCCATAGTTGCTGCCCAATTGCCGTGACAGTCTAGTAGTGTGCTGATTATCCCTCCGTTTATAATTCCCGGAAATGCTTGATGTTCGTTTCTAGTTTCAAACTCCATCTTGAGCCCATCTTCTGTTCTAAATGACTTAATTTGTAAGCCTTTTTCATTAGCAGGGCCACAACCAAAACAGATACTATTCGGTGCGTATTTATCCTGTACAGACATGTCATGTTGATGTTCCATGTTCTCTCACATAGGGTATAGGGAATTGAATTATTCCATAAGCCCAGCATCGGACTATCTTAATTTAAGAACCTCTTCCGAGAGTCGTTGTCTGCCACCGATGATCAAGATAAATCGCCGTCTAAGGCTAGGAAAAAGTCTCCTGCGCCACGTAAAAATAGGCGTCGGCATAAACCACTCAAAGTAGCCAATCAGTTATCTCAAAAACGTCGTAAAGAGATTGAAGAAGCATTCGAGCGTAAGTCACCTTCACCAAAGAAATGGTCTAGAGAGAGTGGGCCGAAAACCCATTTATTTGATAGAAAAAGAATAAAACCGGGGAGTATTAGGAAAATTGATTTCAATCTTTTAGATGTAGAAATTGGAGATTCTTGGCCAATTCCAATAACAATTATCCACGGTTCAAGACCGGGTCCCGTCGTTACAATATTGGGTGCAGTTCATGGAAATGAACTTGTTGGGCCTCTCGCTTTGACATATCTTTGTGGACCTAACTTTATTGGCTCCGGAGAAGACATAGATCCTTCCATGTTATCGGGAACAATTAGAATAATTCCAATAATTAATCTTCCAGGATATCGTCGTCAAAGTAGGAAATTCCCTGACGGGCGAGATCTGAATAGGAATTTCCCAGGTAACAGTGAAAGCAATACAACTTCTCGAATTGCAAATCGTGTATGGAAATCTATTATTCAGACTTCTGACCATATAATTGATCTACATACAGCAGCATCCGGAAGGACAAATATGCCTCAAATTAGAGCTAATTTAGCACATCCTGAGAGTAATAGAATAGCTAGAGCTTTTGGTATAGAAACAATTCTAGATAATGAAGGACCAAAAGGATCTTTGAGGAGAGCTGCAAATAACTCAGGTATTGGATGTATTACTTATGAGGGGGGCGGTTCCAATGAAGCAGACCCCGAATCGGTTCAAGTAGCAATCTATGGTGTTCTAAATGTCCTTAGAAGTTTGAGAATGATTCCAGGATATCCCAATCGTCCACATTTTAGAATTCTAGCATCTGGTTCTGTTTGGATTAGGTCTAATCAAGGAGGTCTACTGGACATATTAGCTCCTGCTGGTAGTTTCGTAGATGAGGGGGAGGTTGTTGCTACAATTACAGACCCTGAAAGGCCAGGCATTAGTCACGATGTTTATTCGCCAAGTAGAGGTTTAATGATTTGTACTGCCACTCATCCATTCGTCACCGCAGGAACCCCCATAGGTCATTTGTTGCCTATGAAATCTGGCATAAAAACTCTCCAAAAGAGACTTGACGAGGAAGGTTGTTTGATTATCAGTGGTTCTGATGGAGAACCTCCATGGAGAGAAGATGATGATGTGGAAGACATTTCAGTTGAGGGAGAATGGTCTGGTGGAAGTCCGGATGCTGAATGGGGGCAAGATGAACTTCCTTCTCCCGAAGAAGAATCCTGATGATTATTCTTCTATGATTCTTGAAGGAATGTCTAATAATTCTACTTCTTCTTCTATCTTCTTACTTGGAATAGTGACCATTGGTATGGTTGAAGGCAGATTGGGTAAAGATTCCTCATAAGCATTATTCGGTGTTTCTAATAATGACAAATCAGGAGCCGAGGGTAATTCTGTTTTTGTAAATGAATAATCATATTCAATTTTATTCGAAGGAATACTATACGCCGTATATGCTTCTTCGAGACTTCTCTTCTGCTTAATTCTGTAATTAACAAATACACCTGCTATGAGAATTGATATCATCATAATTGATATGAATAAGATTCCTAAACCGCTAGTAAAAAATGAAACTAAATTATCAAAAAATGACGGAGGAGGAATCCAAACAACCATATCGATTTCCCAGATGAATTCGGTTGTCACTCCAGAATCAATAATTGTAGCTTTAATTTGTTGTGTACTTGTTCCATTTGTACATAGTAATATAGTTAAATTATCTTTATTCTTACCACATTCTAATTCATTTATTACTAATCTTGTACCCTCATTTGAGATATTCTGAGCTAAATTATAATCGCCTATGTGCCAAGTTATTTCCGTATTTACTTGTGATGGGATATTATTTAAGCCAAATATTAGAGTCTCATTAACTGCATCCCAATTGTATAATACTTGATTACGGGGAACTACAAGAATAAGATTTTCTCTTCTTAGGTTATCATCAACTAATTCATTACAATCATCATCTAAACCATTCCATACTTCAATTGAGCTAGGACTAATTTCTGCATTTAGGTCATTACAATCTTCAAAATCATAATAATCATCATTATCGTTATCAAAATTAAATGTCAGAGGATCTGACATTTTAGTTAGAACTTCTAATCCATCATTAATTCCATCTCCATCTGTATCCTCGTCATTATGATCAGAAGTAATATTATGATATTCCTCAAAGTCTGAAAGGCCATCATTATCGGAATCGATTGTATAGAAGTCTTCATCAATTTCTCCATCACAATCATTGTCTTTCTTATCTAGCATTTCAATTAATGAGGGTGAAACCTCAATATCATCATCATCGCAATCCTGGAACCAGTACCAACCATCTCCATCGCTATCTTCGTCATATACTAGAGGGTTAGCCCCTAATTCAGCATATGTATTAACTTCAATTCCATCAGGCAAGCCATCATTGTCGGTATCGCCATCATTAGGATTTGTAGAAATGAAATAATATTCATCATAATCAGATAGTCCATCAGAATCTGTATCTAAATCTATAAAATCTTCATCAATTTCTTCATCACAATCATTGTCAATTGAGTCTAAAGCTTCAGACAATCCCGGCGATCTAAGAATATTATTATCGTCACAGTCTTCAAACCAATACCATGTATCTCCATCCATATCTTCATCAAAAATTAATGGATTTGCTCCTAAATCCGAATATAGATTTACTTCTGCACCGTCATTCAGTCCATCGCCATCAGTGTCTGCATTTCTGTAATCTGTATTGTGTATATGATATTCCGGCCAATCTTTTAGTCCGTCGTTGTCTCTATCCGTAAAATTAAATCCTTCATCAATAAAATAATCGCAATTATCGTCAAATCCATTCAATTTCTCTGGTTTACCTGGGTTTATTTCTGCATTCTGGTCGTTACAATCATTGAAGTGATAATATAAATCTGAGTCTTCATCTGCATCGAAAATTAATGGATTACTCTGCCAAAGATTGATTTCAGCGCCATCATTCAATCCGTCAGAATCAGTGTCTTCATTATTTGGATTTGTTTGATAAACTGAAATTTCTATTAAATCCGATAATCCATCTAAATCTGTATCAGACATTGTTGCATTTGTAAAATATACAAATATTTCATCATAATCATTTATTCCATCGGAATCTGTATCTTCATTGTAAGGGTCCGTGCCCCAAATTAGTGTTTCATTTTCATTTGATATTCCATCGTCATCATAGTCCAAATCTATGTCCATACCATGAATTATCATTTGCCATGAATTTAATGTTCCTGACGTGCCAGAAGTAGTATCTCTTATCTTCAACTTCCAAGTTCCTAAACTGCTTTCATCCCAATGATGGACAGTATTAAACATCCAATTAGAATAATCATTACCTGCGTCATTATGTTCTTCAGCTAGCCAGGATTCAGTACCATTTGGAGATTCTAATACTATATCTAAATCACCTCTACTAGAGTGATCAATATCTACTATTACATCTATACTCTCAAGACTAATCTCATCTGTAATTTGAACATCAAATTCACTCCATGAGTTTGTTGAGGTGGGGATTGTGAATGATGGCGAATAGGGGCCAAATGTTAGATTCAATTCTTCATCCACATTAGTCCAATTTTCTGCCAATGATACGGCACTTCCGGCATCTATCGCTCCAAATCCATATTTATGTGACACATCATGTCCCGCATCATTAATTCCCCAACTCGAATCATTTGGATCATTCATTCTTGCGCTATTGACTAATATATGCTGAACATCTCTCCAAGTTAGGTTTTCATTGGCATCCAGTATCAAAGCAATTACTCCCGCAGCCAAAGGTGTCGCGCTAGAAGTTCCTCCAAAACTATTTGTTACGTTTCCATTATCATAGCCAGCATCATCTGATGTCGTATCAGGATCATCATGAATATCAGTAGTGGTAATTCCTTCTCCATCACCATTGGAATGAGCAGCTACTAAGATACTAGCTCCCGGTTCGGAATAATATGATTGTTCACCATAATGAGTAATTGCTGAGACAGCGATAGTGAATCTGCTATTTGCCCATCCATCGTAATTTGCATTATCATTACTTGTTAGTCCATTACCTGCTGCCCATGTGATTATATTCCCTAATCCATTCCTGCCGTCATAAGCATCATTTTCAAATGCTGCTAGCATTAATGGCCCTGGAGCATCCAAAGTCTGACCATTATCACTGGGCCCCCATGAGTTTGTGTAAATATGAGTTTCATTGTTCATGAAAGATAATGCATTTGCTTCCGTAGAATCTCCTGCCCAACATGCAATTAGAGTTGAACCAGCTAGAGTTGCATCATAGGCTGCACCTGCTACATGGATTGAATTATTTCCCGCAGCAGCAGCAACTCCTCCAGCCGCTGTTCCATGCCCGTTATTACTAGTAGGAGTAGGATCGGCATCATTATTACACCAGTCATAGGAATGATTGGGTGAGTAATTAGGTGAAATATCTGGATGATCTTTATCTAGACCATCGTCAACTACACTGATAATAATTCCATTACCGGTGTAAGAATTCCAAACTGAAGTTACATTTGCATCTTCTCCAAAAGTTCCCGATGTTTGGCCTGTGTTTTGTAGATGCCATTGGTCATCAAACACCTCATCATTTGGTATTGAACGGGTTACTTGTTGTTTCTTAATCAAAGGTGAGAAAGACTCAATCTCTCCGTTTTCAATTAATTTATCGAATTTTTCTACTATTTCTAATGTAGAATCAAAATTCCAGATATATGCTCCTTGTAATTGAGGGGCATCCTCGATTGAAACTGTTTCGGGAATCATTTTGATCTGCTCGTTAATATTATTCGTTGAGACTACTAACCATTGTTTGGTATCCTCTAATTCTTCTGCAGAATATTGTTCTAGATCTGCCACTCTTTCAAATGCTAATTGTACAGCAATAGAATAGGTTGGAATAATCAAGTTCTGTTCACTTTCTGACGATTCTTTTAGAGTCTGATTTTCAGCTGTGACTAGTCCTGAGACTGGGGCAGAAAGTAAAATAAAAACTGCAATTAACACTGAACGCATACCCCTGTCATGTCAGTAGAGGTTTTAGGTATTCGTTAATCTTGCATTAACAACAAGTCATCATTTTTCCCAATTTTTTATTGCTAGATGAACCTCATTATCGTCCATTAATCTACGTTGATTTTTGGCGATAGAAAAAAGATAAGCAACTAGTTCATCAGTTATTTCATAATTATTTTTGCTTAGCCACCATGTTATATTCGAACGCCCACTCATATGTCCAATTCTGATTACCTGTTCTAAACCATAATCTTGGGCCGGCACTCCTGAATAGATTCTATCTGCAAGCCAATGTTCTCCCTTTTTCATAGCCTTGACTACAGCACTTGCATGAACTCCTGTACCTGTTTCAAATGCATCTTTGCCAAATACTGGATAGTTTCTAGGTAAAGCAACTTCGATGTATTCATGTGCTTTACGCATATAATCATTCAATGATGTTAAATCATTTTTGATTATTCCCATTAAACTGAGATTAACCAAGGTTTGATCCAAAGGGGCATTACCTGCTCTTTCTCCAACTCCTAGGGCAGTTCCATGTATTACGTCAGCACCTGCTTCAACAGCTGCTAAGTTATTTGCAACTCCAAGTCCTCTATCTTGATGTCCATGCCAGTTTACTTCTATATCTCTACGTTTTACTCCTGAGTCTGGGATAACTTCATTTTGAATGAATCCTAGTAATTTCCTAACTCCGTTAGGAGTCACATGCCCGCATGTATCACATACGCATATTCTATCAGCACCTAGCTCAATTGCTCTAGTATATACTTGTTTTATTTCTTCAGGTTTGCTTCTAGTTGTATCTTCAGTGACAAACATTACTGGTATGTCGTTATCGATTGCGAATGTAACAGCCTTTTCAGCAGTTGACAATATTTTGTCCATATCCCAACCTTCAGTATATTGTCTAATTGGGCTGGTTCCTAGGAATGCACTTGCTTGGATTTGTCTTTCATGTTTAGATTGTAAATCAACTAAGGGTTTTATGTCATCAACAACAGTTCTAACGGCACAACCAGGTCTCAATTCATATGATTTTTCATTCATATGAGTTAACATAGAATCTATGTGTTCGATATGAAATGGACCAGCTCCCGGTAGTCCTAAATCAACTTTTTGAATGCCCAATTTTTCCATAAAATCAATTAATTCAATTTTTTCATCAATGGTAGGATTTCTTGCACTTGGACTTTGTAAACCATCTCTTAGAGTTTCATCATCAAACCATACATCATGTGGATGATTTGAAGAATCTCTTTTGATATCATAGTCAATAGTGTTCCAATCAAAAATCAGGTCCTTCTCATCCATCTGGTCACCACCTTTTCTACTCTGCAACTACCTGCCAAGTGCTTGAATCCATCGGGCCAGAGTACCCAATTATTCCTCTCCACCTCTTTTTCTAAAAATAATATATAGAATTAATACAGTACTGAACACAGCTCCGTTTATAGAGATATCAAGTGGTTGGTAAAATGTACTACTTGTTAATACTAGTATGATGAACATTATGGCTAGATATGTTAATGAAACGAAAAATGAATATGATGCAGTAGGCATTATATCATTATTTTCACTGATATCTATTTTCCATACTGTTACTACATACCAAATACTCAAAATTAAACTATTAATTATTGCTAGATACATATTGAAATCTAAATCTAAATAATTTTCTTCCTGGAATGCTAGAGGCGTTGTTAATGATAATAATATCAAAAATATAGAATATATTTTCATTTCAAATAATGTTCTTTCTTTACCTTTAACATTAGGCATCATTGGTACACCAACTTTTTCATATTCTTCAGATCTATATAATGCTAGGGCCCAAAAATGTGGTGGTGTCCAGAGAAATATTAGTAGGAACATGAACCAAGGCATATACCCTCCAATATTTACAATCGAATTCATAAAATCAAGAATTGAACTAAATGCTAATTCAAGTTCTCCTTCTGCTGCTGCCCAACCAATAACTGGAGGTGTTGAACCAGCAATCCCTCCAATGACAATATTCTGAACACTTGTTCTTTTTAGCCAGATTGTATAAATAAATACATAGAAAAGAATGCTGAATAATGCCCAGAATGCAGCAACTTCATTTGCCATTTCTAGTAGCCATACGGTCCCAATAATTGAAATTAAAATCCCAAATATGAGAGCTTCATTTGGAGTAATATCTCCAACAGGCAAAGGTCTTTTCGATGTTCTAGTCATAATTGGATCAATATCTCTGTCATACCACATGTTGATGCAATTTGCACCTCCTGCCGTTAGATATCCTCCGATAAATACAACGATCATTATTTCTAAGGTATCTCGATTAATCTTATTGTTTTCAATTAAATTATGACTTAGGATTGCACACATTGCTGTAATTTGTAATAGTACAACTACTCTTGGTTTAGTCAAAGAAAAGAGTGACTTACCGAGCGCCCTTGCCTCCGTCATATTAACTCCTATTGCTAATAGTCTTTGAAAGTCATTGAGTCATAGTATCATTCACGACATGTCTTTTCTCATAGAGAGTTACGACTTTTATAGTCATCATTATACTTGTAATCATTACAAAAACTAGTGATCCTAGCATCAGATGAACCAATGACAATAGTTCAAAATAAACAATTTCAAAATTGTCTAATTTTGCAGAAAGTACATACATCCCTCCCAATCCCATATTTATTAGATATAATATAGATGATATCCAAATCCATTTGCATAATAATGTTCCATATTCGCCTTCTTTATTTTCCTTCCAAATTATGTAACATGTGATTGCTAATATTATTCCAACAATACTAACTAATAATCTATGTAATATTTGCGACTGAGCCTCAAAATCAACTATTTTTTCATATATTGAGTCATTGCATAGTGGCCAAGATTCTGGAAAACCTGAAACTCCACATCCTTGATTCGCTCCTGGAGTTGTTGACACAAAGACTCCTAGGAAAAGAGTCAAAAAAGTACCAAATGACAAGAATGCAATACGATTAGCCCATCTTTTAGCCAGAATTGGATCGAACTCTATCCACCTAGGAATTTCTTCTTTGTCTCTTACAGTAGCTAACCATATCCAAACTAATGACATCAAGAATAGAAGTGCAGATGCTAGATGTAGAGCAACACTCCAATGTAAATTATCCAACTTCACCGTCACGTATCCTAGGAAACCCTGCCATCCAATTAGTACAACAGAAATTACTGAAGCCAATTTAACTTCATTAGTCAATTCATCATCTTTTCTTATTACTAACCAATTTAAAATTACTAATGGTCCTAAAACTACTCCCGCCAGTAATCTATGAATCCACTCTGTAAATATCTGGAAAGATGTATATGTGTGGCTCGAACCTCTAGAATCTATTTCACTTGGATTCTCATCAAACCATTCTTTTTGTTCTTCTTCAGATATATCAAAACCCCAAGTTCCAAAACATGTAGGCCAATCGGGGCAGGATTCTCCTGCATCATAGATTCTAATCACGCCTCCTGCAGCGATAACTAGGATTGTAATGCCAATAATGACAGCAGTCAGTTTTTCTACACTGACTCTTTCGAATCCCATTATCTCACGACCTTTTAGTCATAGATATAATTGTGTATTATTCTTCAAGATGTGGTTCAACATCAATTGGTATTCTATGTTTTAGATATTCTAGAGTTGCAATTTTCATCGGATCTAAAACAACCCTTTCTTTCGCTTCATCTACTCCGTAAAGCTGAATTAGTTCTCCAGAGAATTCTTCTCTTAATTCATCTTCTGAGACGAATAAAGGCGCCCCCATACTAATTTGAAGTGCGCGTGCGCCAATAATTCTTGCTTTTTCGAAGCGGGTATGTGCTCTTGCAGGCTTGACCATGATGCAGAACGGCCAGCGACCCCCACATAAGGGCATTGACTGTCTTAATTACTCATAGAAATCAATTTTTAGACAATTTTTCCTTTATTTAACTTCGATTAACATGGCTACAGCATTGCCGCCACCTAGACAAATTGTAACAATCCCCTTTTTCCCACCAGTCCTATTTAGTGCGTTGATTGTAGTCATTAAACAGCGTGTTCCAGTTGCTCCCAGTGGATGTCCAATTGCTACAGCCCCTCCATGAACATTGAATCGGTCTTCTGGAACTTTCAGAGCCATTTGTACTGCCACAGATGCCGCAGCAAAGGCTTCATTATGCTCAACAATATCAATTTGCATAATATCTAGGTTATTTCTTTCCAAAAGTGTCTCAACAGCTGTAATAGGAGCAATCATCACTCTTTTTGGTTCAACTCCTGAAGTAGTATAGTCAACAATTTCAGCAAGAATTGACAGCCCTTTTTTTCTCGCAAACTCTTCTGAACATACTAAGACTGCGGATGCACCATCCGAGACTTGACTTGCATTTCCTGCTGTTACTTGACCATTTTTTTTGAAAACAGTTTTCAAATTTGCTAGCGATTCCATATTTGTTCCTGGTCTGATGCCTTGATCTATCTCTAAATCTTCAATATCTATAATTTCACTATCAAACCAACCATTATTCCATGCAGCATTAGCTAATGCATGGGATCTAACAGCATATGCGTCTGCCAGTTCTCTTGACAAATTGAATTCTTCTGCTACTATTTCCCCAGTCATCCCCATAGATGTTCCATCAAAAGCATCTGTTAAACCATCATGCATCATGATTGACTCTAAAGCGCTAGAATCTATCTTTTCGCCTTTTATTTTTTCTTTAGTAAAGTATGGTGCATTACTCATCGATTCTATCCCTCCAGCGATAATTACATTTGCGTGTCCTGAGATGATATCGCTTGCAGCTATCATTACAGCTTTCAAACTAGAACCACAAACTTTGTTGATTGTAGTACAAGGAGTAGAATATGGTAATCCCGCATTAATAGCAACTTGTCTTGCTGGAGCTTGTCCTGAGCCAGCTTGTAATACTTGACCGATATAAACTTGGTCTATAATCCCACTTTCAGGATCTATTCTAACTCTTTTCAAAAGTTCTTCAATAACTTTAGATCCTAGTTCTGTTGCTGAATAATTAGACAATGCTCCTCTAAATTTACCAATAGGTGTCCGTGCATAAGCACATATCACCGCCTTAGGCATAACTCATCGAGTGAGGTTGTGGTCTTGAATAGTGCGATGAACAAACTAGTTTTCACACATCTTTTTCCGAGTAAAATCCATAGAAATCTGGATTAATTAATTCTGGCCGTTTGTCCGACTTAACTAGAATTGTTCTAACTGCCCACAAGTCTTTGAAGACTCTATATTGGGATGTTTTGTCTAAATAGTCTACTCCACTAGTCCCCCCAGTTCCGATTCTTCTTCCCATTATTCTCTCAACCATTCTCGCATGTGAATGTCTCCATTTAACCATTGATTCTTCTAGTTCAACTATGGCATCGATTAATTTCCGCGGCCATGCTAAAAGTGGTAATTCTCTGTATGATTCTATGAATAATAGGCTAGCCCTAGCTCTGTTTATTTTTCCTTCTGGCACAAGGAATGAAATCGCACTTTGATGGGCCGAATTGAATCTTTCAACTGCCTTATCCAAATCCGATGTACCATAACTTGACATCCTCTTAGCAGCATCCTCTCCCATTGATTTATGCGCTAATAAATGCTTATTGACATAATCTTCTACAGACTCCGAATCTTTCTCAGAGCCATAAATTGAACCCATAATTGGTGTTCTTGAAATCCACTTCATTAACGATTCTTCCAAAGATGGCTTTGCCAAAGCATCTTCTAAATCTTGTAAAATCGCTGCGTCTTTTTCACTATTCTCTGCTAGTTTTCTAAATGTGTCTATAGGATCCATCCCAAAAAGCCTATCTTCATTTTTCAATCCAAGCAATATCTCGAATTTTCTCATTTGAAAAGATTCGAAACCTGATGCTGACCCTAATCCATCTCTAAATGAAAGGAAACCTTGTGGGGTCAATGTTTCCATAACTGACCATTGTGCAGCCATTAATTTGAAAATTTCAGTAGTTCTACCTAGTCTTTCAACTGCTTGTGGAATATCTTTCTCAGGAACCTGTTCTTGAGATAGAATATTTCTGACTTCTGAGAGCTCTCTTATTATTTGTTTAAACCATAATTCAAAGGTTTGATGTACTATGATGAAATGCATTTCATCAGAGGAAATGCCTCTATCTTCCCCTTGCAACTTTAGTAATTCATCCAATTGCAAATAATTTCCATAGGTCCAATTCTCTCCACCCATGTTCGTCCGATAGCGTTTCACTCTTGAATCATTACTGTTGGGGCCGTTCGGATTTTGAAGCATATTTCCTCCATTTTCCCTATTATTTCAAATATTAATGGTTGTTAGGATTTTTATGGAAGATAGCCATAATTATTCTAATAATAAAAAAAAATTAGGATTTGTATTATCGTCTGAGATTACTGTTGATGAGTATCTTTCTTTAAAAATTCCATCAATCGAGGATGCTAGAATATTATTCCAATTAGTTGAAAAAAATAGAGAATATCTCAGAGAATGGCTTCCATGGGTGGATTCCATAGCCTCTTTACAGGATGAAATTAATTTTATTTCAACATCTCGTAAGAATCATATTCAGGGAGAATCCGGCCTATGGTTAATAGTCCAAAATAATCATCCAATAGGAACTTTAAGTCTTAATTGGATAGATTGGAATAACAATTCCTGTGGGATTGGTTACTGGATATCTCAAGAAAAATCAGGAAATGGAATTATTGCCAATAGTTGTAGGTGTTTAATTAATCATCTAATTGAAAATAATAAACTCCATAGGTTTGTTATAGAAGCTGGAATAGATAATCTTCCTAGTAGGAAAGTTGCTGAGAAGTTAGGTATGAGGTTAGAGGGAATAAATAAAGATAGAGAGATAATAAATGAGAAATACATTGATCATGCAATGTATGCTATAACTGCCCCTGAATGGAATGAAAATTAAAAATATATTAAGATTTATTCATCAATCCATGATCTTCAATACTACATCCTCCAGGTGGAAGTGAGGCTAATACATCATCCTGGATCAGGCCAGTAGCCTTAGATATTTTATTCGCTATGGACTCCTTTTTTTCCCTTCCTGGGATTATTTTAATCCATTTCTCAAATATTTCTGATATTGTTTCGACAGTTCCACAAACTGGTAGAGGTACGCCATTGATTACCCCAATCCCCATCCCTATTTGTAAATGTAAATCTCTATGCCACGTTCTTTGCCCTCTAACAACGAAACTTCCTCTTCCGAGTGATTCACCGCTTTCAGTTTGTTTTGATACCTGACTTGGCCGAACATGAAAAGCGGTTGCTGCAGCCCCTCCACTGCCCCATGCTCTAGACCAGCAAACAGCCATCTGAGCGGCTTGAGAAATTATATTCTCATCTAAATCTCTAGCATCTTCTAAACCCTCACCTAGATTTTGAGAAATTTGCATTGATTTAATACCATTTTGTAATTCAGAGACATCACCTATTATTGTAAAACCATCTTTTAATTTCAATGAACAGGATGGAGCACCGTGTAAATCCGCATGGATATACAAATCATTGGAATTTAGATGCTTTCTGACTATTGTGTCATTTCCTCTCGCGTCCCTTCCTCCAACAATAATATGCCCCCCTTCAAGAATTGCCCACCTGTATTTTTCAAACCAGAATTTCTTACTTCTCTGAATGCCTCTTACTCTGCCAGCAGCAACATCTTTTTTCCTTCTCTTTTCTTGTTTTGATTTTTCTTTCTCTGTATTCTCTAGTGCTTTTCTGGCCCCTTTCGATTTATCTTTCAGAGTTCTTGCATCTTGGAAGTATCTTTGTGCGTTTTGATGTACAGTTTTATCAGCATATAGAGTAACACTTGCGCCAGGTTCGCCTTCCTCATCTGGGAGAAATGCAACAAAAGTTCCTTTTTTCGGGTCTAACCTATCAATCCACTGTATTTCTCTGACTTTTTCTGATATTTCTTGCCAAGTGTGTTTAGAAATAGCATCATTGAATTGACTCATTATAGTTTCCAGATGAGACCAATTATCTTGCATTGCCTTGCCTAATTCTTGATTTATTGCGGCTTGAGATAGAAAGCGTTCAATGGCATTCCTTTGTTGATCCGCCCTCCTCTCCAATTTTGCTTTCTTTTCGCCTTCATCTTGCCCAATTTTTACTAGCTTTTCTTCCTCTCTTCTGATAAATGCCGCAGCATCATGAGAACCAAAAGCTGCATCATATCCTGAGCATAAAGTAGGAATATCTACCGATAATTCTCTATCTAAATATCTCAAATCTATGGGAGCAATCTCCTTTATTTCTCCCGATAACTCATCTTTTTCCTTCAAATCAGCAGTTTTATTCCATTTTTCTAACATTTCTTTATTTTCAAACCACATTCTACTGGATTTATTATTAGCTAACTCTTCCAGTAGATTGATGATTGCAGCATCTAAAATTTCTCTCTGTTCATAATTCAAACCCTTCGCTTTGAGATTTTCTTCCAAATCCGCTGAAGCGCATATTGCACTACCATAGATTCTACCCAAGTTCCCTCTTGCTGCCAGTGTTCTAATCAAATCATCATCACTTTCATCGAGTAATTTATCTAACTTTTCTCGATTAATTTCTCTTGGATCAACTGCAGCAGGTGGAGGGATGTATTTCACCCCTCTTTTTAGAGATCTACTAGCATATTTTGCATGAGTTAATGGTTGAATTATTATTCCCTTTTCATCTAGCAGTAACACATTTCCATCTCGAAACAATTCTATAATAAGTTTCAATTTACCACTTCCATGTTCAAAAGTCATAGAAACAATTCGATCGAATCCTAGTTGTTCAACTTCGATCAGTCTAGAGTTGTTCAGATGTTTTCTCAGTACCATTGCAAATTGAGAAGGTTGTGATGGCATAGGTCTATCTCGCTGTGAAAGATATAATCTTCTTCCACTTACAATAACTAAATCAGATGATGGTGAACCTTTAGGATTAAGTCGTATTACGACCTGTTCATAGTGTGGTTGGTATGCTTTACGTGCTCTTGCGCCAATCATTGATGAAAGCTCACGAACAATTCGTGCCACGTCAAATGAAGAAGCCTGTTCACGCATGTCTCTCACTGTTCCGTAAGCATCATCCTTCATCAGGCAATCGCTTTAGTTTATCCATTCAATTCTATGTCTGAGTAGAAAGATTCGATTTCTTTGAGCGCTTCTGCTTGGTGTGCATATTGATTTGATGGTATTGTAATTATACACGCATTTGGTATGCTTCTAGATATAACTTCAACATCCTTTATTCCATGCAATTTATCAGACTCAGCAGTTAGAATGGCACATGGTATTTCAATATTCGACAAACTTTCTGGCAATGAATATCCCATTAGATATCTAGCCGAGTATCTCATTCTTTCATAGTTCTGCGAAAGTAGTGTTCTTCGATATCGAATCTTCTGCCCTTCTTCTTCAACTTTCCTTTCAACTGCCCATATTGCAATTTTTATAAGCCATTTTAATGTAAATTTAGGTAATGGTAATTTGATTAAAATTTTTGCCCATAAAGGAAATTTAAATTTTTGATTCGGTGCTAGAAAAATGGAGCTTTTACCTGATATTTCCCCCTCTTGTAATCCATGAATAATAATAGTGGAAGCTAAAGATGATGAAAACAAATGGAAATCACCATCCAATTCGTTCTCCAATTGCAACTTTTCGATTATGACTCCTATATCTTCTATGTATTTACTGATAATGAAATCTTTTTGTTTCATTTTATTATCAAATATAGCACTAGCCTTTTCACGAGTTTCAATATAGATAATTTTCCTTTTTTGGGCCCATTCCGTTACTAAGGGTCTCCATCCTTCAAAGACTGACCCCCAACCTGGAACCATTAATATTGGAGTATTTGATGTTTTTTTGACAGGTTTCCAAATAAAAACTCTCAAAGAAAGATCCTCAGAAACTCTGATGATCTTTTCCTCTCCGGTTGAATTTGGTAGATTTGGTATTCCTTTCCAATGGTTATCCATTCAAACACCTTTTGAAATTTAGCGGGATCTTCTTCCGCCACCTGAACGACGACTACCGCCACCACTTGAGCGACGACTACCGCCACCACTTGAGCGACGACTACCGCCACCACTTGAGCGACGACTACCGCCACCACTTGAGCGACGACTACCGCCAGAAGTTCTTCTTGACGTTGTTCTTCGCGTTATTCTCCTGCTCCTTCTACGATGGAACCAAGGTCTTCTGTGCCAAGGTACTCCATAGTATGTACCTCCAAATATTGCTCCCCCTCCATGATGATGGTGATGGATCTGTACACCTCCGTCTGACTCCTGGTACTGTTGGTTATTACCGTCAAAATACATGAAGCCCAGTAAAACTAAGAGAATAGGAAGTAAGCAACATAGTCCTAGGAATGAGAAAAAGGCTCCTGTATCGCTGGGTGGTTCAAGTTGACTAATTCCATTATCATCAAGTTTGTACCAAACATCTACACTAGAATTCACTGGCAGTGTCTCATATTCAACTATCTCTAAACAATAGTCGCCCCAATTTCCTAAGAAATAATTGTAATATTCATCAAAATAAGTAACTCCATTTACTGAGTAATTATAGTAAACATCTGCTCCGCAATCATAAGAATATGTGTAAATACAATCATAGTATACGTCATCATATTCATCATACAAGCAATCTTCGTCTTCAATCTCATATTCCCACCACTCAGTACCTTCTAGGACAGTTGCATCGGTTATCCCCCAGACATCATCTATAGATGGAGTTAGGGCTGAGGCTGCAAGCGATCCTATGAGGCCTAGGAAAACAATAATTGCTAGAAAAAGATATCCTGGATCGTCGGTCATCCAGTCAAAAGCTCCCTTATTTGCTTGTACTATTGGAGATGAAGGCATAGGTTCATCTGCTTTTGTTCCAAGCATTTCTTGATTCATTTTGTTGATATTAAATTCATGTTGCGCTTGTGCCATTTCTTCTTCTCTTTTGATTCGCATCATTTCTGTATGATTCATCATTTCTTCAATAGTTTCCTTTGAAGATTCTTTTTTTTCAGGTTTACCCCACCATTTGTCATCACTCATGATTCCACCTACGTATATTGCTGACAGTGGTGACTATTCATATTATCTATAATTTTAATTAATAATCATTCATTAAATGAATATTTGCCATTACTGAAGCCTATTTTTCCTGATTTAATATGTCCTTTAAGATGGGATAATGTTTGATCAATCATCAGTCTAGGATGAGCTTGTGGAGTGTCTTCATATGATTTTTTAGCAATTGACTCTAAGTCTGTAAAATTATTTTTTACTGCCTCAAGTACCAATTTATGTCTATTAATCCTATGCCTAATATAGCGATCTAATAATTTTTCAGGATTAGCTGAGAAAGGACCGTGTCCAGGGAATAAGAGAGGCGGATTAATATGCTTAATTCTTCTTAATCCTTCAATATATTCGTTCATATCTCCATCGCTTGATGGGACAAGAATTGTACCTATAACGGCAACATTATCTCCACTGATAATCCCCGCATCCCCAACTAAACAAATGTGCCCTGGGCAGTGCCCTGGAGTCTCAATCACATTCCAACATACAGACGAACCATTTCCATTGAGTATGAATGAATCATTTTCATTCAATAATTTATTATTTCCCAATTTTGCAATAGTATCTAATGTCTCTTTACTAGCCCATATAGGTGCTTTATACAATTTATTAATTTCTTCTAAGTTGCCAATATGATCTTGATGCTTATGAGTAAATATTGTTGCTTTTATTTCACTTCCAGTTGAAATTATTTCATTTATCTTTCTAGATAGTATTTCTAATGCCTCATTAGTTTTAGCAGCAGGATCTATGATTACTCTTTCTCCACCAGCAACTCCTAGAACATAGCAATTTGTATGAGTGGCCGGAGGTAGTGTCTGAGTAGGTAATGGTATGCATTCAACTCCAGGCGCAAACTCCAAGATATGATATCCTTCAGAAGGTCTTTTGGATAGTTCATCAAAAGCAGATATCAAATCTCCATTTTCTTTTATTGCTTGACAAATATCTCTAACTAAAGTTACTTGTGGTGGCGGCAATCTTACTTCATGACTTAGCCATGACTGAAGCAGAAGCTCTGGTTCCCACCATTTATATTCATCAAACTCAGAAATTCCCTTCGGGAATCTTGGCTCAATTTTTGAGTCACCTATGGAGAGATGATGAAATGTATTTGTAAATCTAACAGGTGCAAATGGAGGCATTGTCCTAACAGCGATAATTTGCGGATTAAAGTTATCAATATTCAATTTCTCCTGTTTGACATAATTCCCCCATTCCTCTTTATTTCTACAAATCTTTTCTTGTATTTCCTCATCAACTAATTCTAGAGATCCTCTCCCATCAGGAGAAAAACCTATTTCTTCGACAAGTTCTCTTAGCAAGGTAATACTTGTTACAGGATTATGAGTGTTTGCCAACCAATCAGGATTTTCCTCAGCGAGTTTTCTATCTGTGCGACTCACTCCTCCACCGGGGAATGCCCAAAAATCAGGAAATGCAGGAACTTCTGATACTCTATGGCATAGTAATATTTCACCAATATTTCCATTCATTCTACTTACTATAAGTGAGGCAGAAGGTCTCGGAGTTGCAACATTAGCTGCGGGTAATTCTACACCCTCCGGTAGTTCATCCATACTACCTCGAGGTGGTTAATGATTTCAAACCAGCCTGTCGAATGACTCAAGTCTATCAGGTTAATCGACAGTCATGACTGAATATGTGCCGATTAGTCACAGAGATAATGAAAACGGCACAAAACTCTTTGAAATATTAATGCCAAGATTTGGTCTTGGAGTTTGGCAGATGGATAAGAATGAATGTAAATCCTCTATAATTCATGCATTAAAAAATGGTTACAGACTAATTGATACAGCTACCGCATACGGTAATGAAAGTGCAGTTGGTGAAGCAATAATCGAATCACAAATACCTAGAGATGAGATTTTCGTAGTAACCAAACTAAGACGAGTTCATGCAACAGGTTTTGATGATACAATATCTCAATGCCGAGAAAGTCTTCTGAGACTTAATCTAGATTATGTCGATTTATATTTAGTACACGCCCCACCAGAAGATATTTCAGTTCGTGGAGATGTTTGGCGAGGTATGGAAGAATGTTTAAGATCGGGCTTAACGAGATCGATAGGTGTATCAAATTATGGCATTAATCATCTTGATGCAATGCGTAAATATGCGACTATTTTACCATCTGTAAATCAGATTGAAGTACATCCTTGGCTACAGAGGACAGAATTAAGAAAAGCCAATGAGGAGATTGGAGCCATTACTATGGGTTATTCCCCTCTTGCCAGAGGGCATAAAGTCAATGATCCATTATTAGCCTCAATTGCTCAATCAATTGGCTGTTCCCCTGCTCAAGCTGCAATAAAGTGGGTTTATGACACTGGCTGCATTACAATACCTAAGTCAAGTAATCCCGATCGTATAATTGAAAATAAGGAGTCATTAGATATCGATATCTCTGATTTTATTGATGCTTTTTCTTCGCTTGAAGAATCATACATTTCAGGATGGAATCCTACAATTGAACCGTGAGTGATAATATGAAGGAACCAGAGACTATAGAAGAAGAGTTAGAAATTATCGCTGCAGCATTAGAGGCAGGAATAGATCCTTTCCCTCCTAGAAAAGAATCAAAGCCTTGGGGTAGAATTGCTTTGGGATGGTTTATGATAATCATAATGGTTAGTTGGGTTTCAGAGATTCTTTATCGTTCTATCTGATATACTAATTATCAAATGTAGTAACCCCCACAGCAAAGCATGGTACGTCTGTGGGCAGTTGTAGTTTTGACCGCATTACTGGCGACTTCAGCATCTCCGATTGTTACTGCACAGGTTGGTCAACCTGACATTATACAGGAACATTGGTACCACACATACGCTACTCTTACTCTTGACTTGAATGAGTGGGCGGATGATTATCCTGAGATCGTAATTTTATTTTCTATAGGGCAAACAGAACTCGGTAGAGAGATTTGGATGTTACAAATTTCAGATTGGAGCCAAGAAACAAAACCAGATGGTGCGGATAAAGAAGTGGCTTATATTGACGGCGGTCATCATGGTAATGAACATCTAGGTACTGAATTAGCTTTCCTTACAGCTGAATATTATATTGAAGGTTGGGGGGATGGAGATCAGGAAGTCATTGAAATCTTACAAAATACTGAGTTGCATATCCTCATTATGTTAAATGCTGATGGAAATGACTTTGATACAAGATGGAATGTAAATCAGGTTGATTTGAATAGAAACTATGATCATTACTGGAATACTTGTGACTCTACACAACCAGGAAGTAGTGCATTCAGTGAATCCGAGACTCTTGCGAATTCTATTTACATGAATGAAGTAGTACCAAATGCAGATCTCTACATAACGATGCACACAGGAGTTTGGATTATGCTTTATCCGTGGGGTAAATGGCCAGAGCAACCTTCAGACTGGGAGTTATTTCACCATATTCGGGATGATGTAAATGATAATATCTCAGAGATACCAATTCGAAATGCCAATCAAGGACTATACCCCAATTGTGGGACTAGCCGAGATTATGGGTATGGGGTAATGGGCTTTCCAACATTTACCTTTGAAACAGATGATGAACAATTTTTGTTGGGAACTGTGGAAGCACTTTCTGATAGATTAGGTGAGGAGTTAGATGTAATGAGATACTTAATTCAGAATATTTGGTACTGGCGTGCTAGATTAGTGGTTGAAGATTTAGAAATTCAAGGTAATCAAATTAAAGCCGATATCTCTAATCTTGGGCACGCAAGTACTGCCAATGCCACTTTCCACTATTCTAACTCAAATGGCGATTTATTATGGCATTCAGATAATTTCGGCATTAATGCTACAAATAAATCAGAAATTATAGTTTCGACTCAAAACCTAAGTTTAGTAGATGGTGGAATATGGACAATCCACTATCAAAAGAGAGTAATTGACTCTTCAACATGGGTCGAGGAATTAATCGATGAATCAGTAATTAAAATTAATTCAGAAGATACAGGACTCCTTCCTACGCCATCATTATTTATTTATTTGCTATCTATTATTGTTGCAGCAATAACTAGGAAGAACTCCTCAATAGATTGTTAACATAATATCAAGAAATTGGTAGTCCCTCCCGGATTCGAACCAGGGTCGTGGGATCCAGAACCCCACATGATGGACCACTACACTAAGGGACTAACAGTAGCCGGACAAGTACTACGTATTTCAAGAAAACCTAAGTTTCCTAAGGCAATTAACTAGCCCTGAATCCTGCATTCACTAATTCCAAACTTTCTTTGCTCGGCCTTAATTGAGAATCTGGAAGAGCCATTAATGGAGTATCAGTTAATCCAAGAGTTTCAGTTGCGGTCTTCATATCTGGATTATAGTAAAGTAGACCGGTAACATGTCTTCCTTCTCTATCCGCTTCATGAATTGCTCTCAGTGCTTCTACCGGATCAGTAGGATTATGTTCGCTTCCCACTGTCTCTAACCTTAGAGTAGAACCATCAAATAATTTAATTTCTTTAAATTCTCCTGCTGGTACTTCCACAGCTTCAATTGGTGAGAAATGAGGGATATAATCTACAATATGCAAAACCTCATCATTCGCTTTGACATAGTTGTAGGATCTGTATGACTCATCATTATTAGCAAATGTAACGCATGGAGAAATCACGTCAATAATCGCCATTCCCTTATGACTCATCGCTGCTCTAAGTAATGCAGTCAATTGCTTCTTACTCCCAGAGAACGATTTTGCAACGAAACTACAACCTAAATTTACAGCCATTGCACACAAATCAATTGGTGCTTGTTGATTTGCGGCTCCTTTTTTCTTTTTCGAACCTTTTTCGACTGTAGCACTGTATTGGCCCTTAGTTAATCCGTAGACTCCATTATTTTCAATGATATATACCATATCTAGATTTCTTCGTATAGCATGAATAAATTGACCTATTCCTATACTAGCAGTATCTCCATCTCCAGAAACTGCTAAGAAAGAAAGATCTTTATTTACCATATTTGCACCAGTTGTGACTGATGGCATTCTTCCATGTACTGTATTAAATCCATGACTCTTTCCTAAGAAATATGCGGGTGTCTTAGATGAACAACCGATTCCGCTCATCTTTGCGATTCCCTCAGGTTTTATTCCATTCTCCCATGCAGCTTGAATAATTACGTTTGAGATTTGATCATGTCCACAACCAGGGCATAATGATGACTTCCCCCCTTTGTATTCTGACTTTTCTAAATCTATTACATTTAATTTCAAAATACTCATGATTCCGCCCCCTCTAAAGTATCAATAATCATATCTGTATACACCTTAGCTCTTGGTGGCAAACCATCGCTATATGCTACACTGTGTACCTTACTTAGTAAATGTACAGGAAGTTCTTTTCTTAGAATACCAAAAAGTTGTCCATCTCTATTTATCTCAAGAACTATCACTTTTTCATGTTCTTCAATAAATTTCTGAACTTCTGAATGATAAGGTAGTGCACGAACACGACAGGTACTAACTGATAAACCAGTTTCTTCCAGCATATCATCAATCTCTACAATTGTATTTTCCATAGAACCATAGAATATTATTCCTAAACTCTTTTCTTTTTCCTCTCTTATTACAGGTGCAGGTAATAGATCTCTAGCGCCATCAATTTTTTCTCTCAATCTCTTCATAGTTGCATGATAAACTTGAGGATCTTCAGAATATATTCCTTCTTCATCATGACCAGTTCCTCGATAAAGAATCGGGTCTAGACCACTTCCAGGCAATGTTCGATATGCGATACCGTCTCCATCAACATCTCTGTAACGGCCATAATTTTCTATTGCATCCATCTGTTCTTGACTTCTGATTACTTTCCCTCTATCCATGGGAATATCAGGATATTCAAAACCAGCAGTACTCCATCTATTCATTCCTAAATCCAAGTCTCCAAATCCAAAAACCATGGTCTGAAATCTATCTGCATAATCAAATGCCCTCCATCCGAACTCAAAACATTCATCGACAGTACCTGGGATAAGGACAATATGTTGAGTATCTCCATGACTTGCTTCATAAAGCATTGATAAATCTCCTTGTTGAGTCCTTGTAGGTAATCCTGTAGATGGGCCTGTTCTATTTACATCCCAAATAACTCCAGGTACCTCTGCAAAGTAAAACAAACCAATGAACTCAGACATCAATGATATTCCTGGCCCACTAGTGCATGTCATTCCTCTACCGCCTGCCCATCCTGCTCCTAGAACCATACCAGCAGCTGCTAATTCATCTTCTGCTTGAACTACTGCACACGTTGCGCCACCGTCTTCCCCCTCTCTGAGTTTTGGAATCCATCCAATTATCGATTCCGCAACTGAGGAAGAAGGTGTTATTGGATACCAAGATAGCATATTTATTCCACCATAAATAGCCCCAAGAGCAGTGGCTTCATTCCCTTCGATAAGGAATGTATTTGGGTCTTTTTCTCTGGCTTCTACTAGGTATTCTGATTCATATTCCCAATTTTCTTGAGCATATTCCTTGCCCTCGGAGATTGCTTGCATATTCCATTCAATCGCCTTCTCTTTCCCTCCAAATTGTTGAGAAATAGCTTTTCTTATTGCCTCTTCATCAATTTTTAAAATATGTGCAAGTGCTCCTACATAATACATATTTGCCATAAGTTTAGCCATTTTCGGGCTAATTTTTCTAGCCATTTTAGTCATTGGCATTCCAAGAGCAATACAGTCATCTCTATCAACTGGTAATTTTGTGTCTTCATTATAAATTATCACAGTACCGGGATCAAGATTATCCAAATCTTTTTGCCATGTATCTTTATTCATCATTATCTGTATATGCGTATAATCTCCTGGTGCTTGATAACCAGCATCACTAGCTCTAATAATAAACCATGTAGGTAATCCTGAAATGTTACTTGGAAATAAATTCTTACCGCTAACTGGGACTCCCATTTCATACATTGAGTGTAATATCACCAGATTTGCTGATTGCGAACCAGTCCCATTTGCAGTTGCTATGTTGATTGTAAAGTCATTAACTCGAGGGCTCATTATTTCACATTCTCCATTGGTACCGTAGCCCCTAGGGTGCTTGCGTGAGTTAACTGCCGTAGAGAACTAGTATTATGTATTGCCGTTCACCAATCCGAAATTTTTAGCAAAACCAGTTCCGTTGTAGTTTTTTATTAGGTGGTCTTCCGAGACACATGCCTGTATCCGAAAAACTGCAGAGAGCTTGGGATGAAGCCAAGAATTCGATAGCAAGTCAAGACCATCCTGACAAAGCATTGGGGACACTTCGTTCTGTTGCTTGGGATAACTGTGAAAACGATGTACAGAGAGCAAAAACTCTTTCTTTAGCAGCTGATCTTTATGTCATAAAAGCCAATGCTGAACCTTCTTCTAGAAAGACAAATTTAAAACAAGCATACAAGAATTATTCTAATGCGCTAAAACTTGACCCTAAGTCGAAAGAAACTCTTCGTGAAAGAGGCAAGTTAATTTCTATTATGGATCAAGAGGGAATATCGACTGGTTCGACATTCCAAGTGTTAGATAATGGAAGTCCAACACCAATGGGATTGGTTGTAATGTTGGTTGTATGCCTTCTTCTGTTATCTTCGGTCAAGGTACTATCCGATTTCATGAATGAAGATGAGGTGGTTTCTGGTTCACAAGCAACTATGCAGATTTCATATGTTCCTAATGGGATGGACGAATCAAGTAGAACTACGGCAACTATTGTAATTGATTTGTATGAGGACAAAGCTCCAGATCATGTTGAGAATTTTATTGCACATTCAGTAAATGACAATTACAAGTCAACTATTTTTCATAGAATTATAGATGGTTTTATGATTCAAGGTGGTGATTTCGAGACAGGAACCGGAAGCGGTGGTTATGCTTACAATTGGTATGGTTACTGTAATGGCAATGCTCAGGCGAGTTCTAGTGATTGTGACAGCAGAAATTCTTGGACAGTGGGCGACGAAGCAGATAATGGCCTAGTACATGAGCCCGGTGTAATTTCAATGGCTAAGACAAGTAATCCAAATACTGGAGGCAGTCAATTCTTCATTGTTCCTGAAGATAGTACTCCTTCTCATCTTGATGGGCAACATACTGTTTTCGGCAAAGTCTCGAGTGGCCTAAGTTCAGTTACTGCGATTAGTGATGTCGAGACAGGCGATAATGATAGACCCATTTATGAAGTACGTTTACTTTCTGTAACTATCTCTTGATTTTAAGGTAAATACGAAGTTTATTCTTAGGCATATTCTTGTGCTTAATCACGGCCGGTATAAACATGGTTGCTGGTGATTTGTTCTCTGCGAAGTCTGGATTCGCGACACATTCTGGCGATACTGGTTTTTTTATGTCATTAAAGAGGCTTGAAGAACAGGGATTATGTAAATTAGATGAATTGCCATTTTCAATCCGTATATTACTTGAATCTGCGCTTAGGAAATGTGATGGTTTCCTAGTTACCAAAGAAGATGTTATTAGAATTGCATCTTGGACTCCTACAATGAAACCAGAAGAAATTCCATTCAATCCAAGTAGAGTAATTCTACAGGATTTTACCGGTGTTCCTGCAGTAGTGGATATTGCTGCGTTAAGAGATGCAATGGTAGAATTAGAAGGGAATCCAGAGAAAGTAAATCCTCAAGTTCCAGTTGATTTAGTAATAGATCATTCTGTTCAAGTCGATATTTCGGGTATATTCCCTGATGCTAGAGAGCGCAATTTGGAAATAGAATATCAGCGTAACATGGAGAGATATAAATTTCTGAAATGGGGGCAAATGAACTTAGATAACTTCAGAGCAGTTCCTCCCGGAAGAGGAATTGTCCACCAAGTAAATCTAGAATGGATAGCAAGCGTTGCTCGTTTAGAAAATAATTTATGGATACCAGATTCTCTTGTTGGTACGGATTCTCATACTACTATGATAAATGGTCTCGGAGTTCTTGGCTGGGGAGTCGGCGGAATTGAAGCCGAAGCAGTAATGCTTGGTCAACCGATTTACATGCTATTGCCCGAAGTTGTTGGATTTGAGTTAATTGGCAATCTACGTGCAGGAGTTACTGCAACAGATATGACACTAAGAATTGTTGAACTTTTGAGAGAACATGGAGTTGTCTCTAAGTTTGTAGAGTTCTATGGGTCAGGTATGGCAAATCTTAGCCTTCCCGATAGAGCTACAATAGCTAACATGGCTCCAGAATATGGTGCAACTTGTGGATTTTTCCCAGTAGACCAGACAACTCTTGATTACATGCATTTGTCTGGTAGAGAGTCTTCACATATAGAAAATGTCAAGAGATATCTGACTGCTCAGGGGCTATTCCATACAAGTGAAACTCCAGTACCTAAATTCACCTCATCGATTAAACTAGATTTAAGCACTGTCGAACCAGCTCTGGCCGGTCCAAAGAGACCTCAAGATCGAGTAAATCTTTCTGAAATGAGAGATCATTGGTTAGAAAGTCTAAACTCTCCATCTGGTCATCAAGGACATGGTATAAATCCTAAGAATAATCAAGATTCATCATACATAGAAGGAAGAAATGTTAATCTTCAACATGGAGATATTGTTATTGCTGCAATCACAAGTTGTACTAACACAAGTAATCCAAGTGTTATGTTAGCAGCTGGTTTATTGGCTAGAAATGCTGTCCAGAAAGGATTGGAATTGAAACCTTGGGTTAGACCTAGTTTAGCTCCTGGAAGCAGAGTAGTTACTGAATATTTTGATGCAGCTGGACTTACTGAAGATTTAGCTTCTCTGGGCTTCAATGTTGTTGGTTATGGATGTACTACTTGTATTGGTAATTCAGGCCCACTAGATGAAGATATTGAGAATGCAATTGATGAGGCTAATCTCATTGTTGGCAGTGTACTTTCTGGTAATCGTAATTTCGAGGGACGGATTCATCAAAAGGTGAAGGCGAATTATCTCGCAAGTCCTCCATTGGTTGTTGCCTACGCTCTAGCGGGTACTTTAGATATTGATTTATTCAATGATCCTATTGGATATAATTCAGATGATGAGCCAGTAATGCTTTCCGATATTTGGCCCTCCGAAGATGAAATTAATGAAACTTTACAAAATTCTTTAACTCCGGAAATGTTTAGAGTTAGATATTCGGATGTTTTAGAAGAACCAAGGTGGGATTCTATACCTTCTGACAAATCCGCATTATATCCTTGGGAGGAAGAATCAACATATATTCGACTTCCTTCATTTTTTGAAGGTATCAAGGCTGAACCTTCTCCTATTCGGCCAATAAAAAATGCTAGAGTTTTATTGAAACTCGGAGACTCAGTTACTACTGATCATATTTCTCCCGCCGGAGCTTTTCCTCACCATGGCCCCGCAGGTCAATATCTTGTTAGAAATGGTGTTGAATTGAAAGATTTCAACTCTTTCGGCAGTAGAAGAGGAAACCATGAAGTAATGATGAGAGGCACATTTGCGAATATTCGTATCAAGAATCAAATTGCAGAAGGTACAGAGGGTGGTTGGACAACACATTTCCCTACTGGAGAAGTAGTTTCTGTATTCGAAGCAAGTCAACGATATCAGTTGGATGGAACCGACCTAGTAGTCTTAGCCGGATCTCAATATGGTACGGGCAGCAGTAGGGACTGGGCAGCAAAAGGAACATTATTACTGGGGGTAAGGGCAGTCATTGCAACTTCTTTCGAAAGGATTCATCGTTCAAACCTTGTTGGAATGGGAGTACTCCCTTTGACATTTATTGATGGCGATGATGCTGATTCACTAGGAATCGATGGTACTGAAAGTTTTAATATTCCTGCAGATTTAGAATTGATTCCTTTGTCAGAAATAGATATTCAGGCAATCAAAAATGACGGTAAGGAGATAAATTTCAAAGCTATTGTCCGTTTAGATACTCCAGTCGAGGTTGATTATTACAAAAATGGTGGTATTTTACAAACAGTTTTACGTAATCTTGCCAAAGAGTGAATTGAAACGTGATGTCTTATCTGCAAGTAATGTTAGGGGTGATGGTATGCAGATGAGAGGTACAGTAAGATTCCGATTTCGTTCCCCTGAAAATGACATAGATGTCATCATTGAAGGTGAATCTAGTGTAGTCGAATCACTAAGAAAAGAATTGGGTTTACACGGAAGAGTCGGCTTCATTCAACCTCTTTCTGCAAGATTAGTTGATGATGGTGAGTCGGAATCTAAACCAGCTATGGGGGATGATCAAGATTTCTTAGAGGTACATAGTGGAGAAGTAAAATTGCCGGGACCGCCTCCCGATCCTAGTAGCATCCCTGCAGTAGTTAGAAGAATTGGAGATTTAGATATTAAATCTAAAATATCTGAGTTAGATGGCCCTTCTAGGACCGAGCCTCAAATAGAATATATTAGAGAGTTTTTAGAATCAATTGATGAGCCAGAGCCTCTATCAAATAATTTATCTGGCGACCCAATGGCTGAAGCGTGGTTACAAATTTTGTTGACTCTTGTGGTACGTGAACATGGTCAAACATCACTCCCTATCAGTGCTATTGAAGAATTGATAGGCGAGAGAATAAATAGGGAGGGTGTAGATCTAGAACTCTTCCTTAATCGACTATGGATAATGGGTCGTTTGGAATTAATTTATGGAGGGGCAGAGATACACTATGCGCCGAATCCAAGTTGGTTAATTTCTCAATAATTTCTAACTAAATTTATTGTTTTATTTTGTTTTATTTCTTTATATTCACCGAAGGTGAGGGGAATCATTGGGTAATAAGTGCTAAGAATGGAGTTAAACTCGGAAGTAGTATGCTGTATAGTCTGAAGAATGCCAATAATCAAGCCGCGAAGAGTAGGAAAGCCGTACTACTTGTGACTTTGATGCTAAGTTCCTTGTTTTTATCGTTGATTCCTGCGGTCTCTGCGTCTCATATTACTCAATATGCCGTGCAACGTGACCCCTCTTATATTTCGATAGGAGATCTTGATTGTGATGGGCACAATGATATTGCTTCTGCCAGTACTATGGGGCTGTTTATTACGGTACTATACAATGACGGCTCAGGTGGTTTTGCAGATAGACAAGACGTATTTATTTCCAATAATGAATCTCGCAGGGCAGGTTTCGTTGATACAGCCGACGGAACTCGTGTTGAAATTGCAGATATTGACGGTGATGGAGTAAATGATCTTGTATATTATCAGCAAAATATTAGGTTTGTAGGGGAATCTTTCGTTAGACCAGGAAACCTCACGATTCTTTGGGGGGACTGTCAAGATAGAGTGAATCTTTGGAGTGATTCAGAAATTACAGTTTCTAATCCTTATCTTGCAGATATGGACGTAGGAGATATTGATGGTGATGGGAATGCAGATATCGTGATGGTAGTTAGGGATGCAACAGCGACTAACCAATATATTCAGGTATACAAAGGGCCTGATCCAACTCTACTAACTTCACAACAAACACTTGCAGTTCCTCTGACTACAGGTCTTTACACAAATATGATCCTTGGTCACTACGGTGAGACTGTCACAGGTGGTGGATTCCCTGGTGGCGGCGGAATTGGTGATTGTGAAGACCTTGATATCTGGCTTCTAAGGACTCCTCCATTCAATACTGGAGTAGGCGTATCTGTAGGTCACTATGACAATGTAACTGTATTAGAATATGATTGCCTGCAAGGAACATTCCCTAATCCACTAACTCCGGGAGCTCAAGGAGTTCATGAATTCAAGCTTGATGCAGAGCATAATGAGCCTTTGTATGGTTTCGATATCAAAGATACTGATGATAATGGAGAAATTGATTTAATAGCTGCAGTTGATGGATTAACTGGAAATGTCTCTTACGCGTATGGTTCTGGAACATCTTGGACTACTCAGAATTATGCCTATCTAGGGGATTTCAAAGGTGCATCAATAACTATTGAAGACGTCAATCAAGATGGCGAATATGACTTCTTCGTACCTACTGAATTAACTCTGACAAGAATTCAAGACTCTACATCTCAAAATCAGACTTTCCTTTTGTTAGATAATCTAAGAGAGATAAATTCTGTAGAAATAATTCTTGCTAATCCAAATGGTCCAGGTTATCTACCAGCTTTATCTTTTGATGTCGGAAGAAGGCCTACAATGGCTCAGCCTGGGCAATTACAAGGTGGAGATGATAGTGCATTTGAAATTGTAATTGGTCAACGAGATTATGCTTATCGTTTTGCTAACAATGCAATGTGGCTTGATACACAAGGTTGGCCAGGCGCAGGAGATTTCCTTTCAGTATTGTCTCTCGATAATGAAGATGTAGGTATTACAGAAGTTACAGTAGCTCCAGTTTCTTATAACCCTGCAACCGGAGATGCGCAACTTGGTGAGGGTAATAGATTCGTAAATGTAACAATTAAGAATACTGGTTTGAATCCTATATCTGGTAGTGTTGATGTCAATCTGGAAGTAAAAGAGGTATTAGGAGGGACAGACACTATAGTATATGCCAATGATTTCGATGGCAATGAGGACAAGTCTGGATGTAATTCATGCGCTTGGCAAAAATTCTCATACACTGGAGAATATGATGAGGGAGACTCATCTTGGCATGTAGAAACCGGTTCCTCGGCTGAACAAAATGCATCATGGTATGAAGCAGATTCGAATCCAACAAATTATTACTGGGCTGGACTTGATTATAATGGCCAGAATGAAACAGATTCGGGATACTATAATCACCAAGATGAAGCAGTAATTCTTCAAAATGTAGATTTGACAGGGGCTGATGCGGCTTATCTCGATATGTGGGCAATGTGTAGCTCATCCTTCTTCCAACTTTATCTTGCAGAACAATTTGATGTAGTCGAACGTTGGTTGTATGAAGACTCATGCAGTATTGAAGTTTGGAGTGATGGAGCAGGTTGGGAACAAGTTTACTTTAGAGGTGGATGGGATAATGACCGTTATTTCCGCCTACTCTATCAAGGTGTAGACCCTGAGTATAATACATACAATGGTGATATTGCATCTGAAACAGTAACAGGTTGGGTGAATTTCACCGAAGATGGTACTGAATCTCCAGATCCAGAAAAACTCAACTCCATTGATTTGACCCCGTATGCAGGCCAAGTTATTGATATTAGATTTAGATTTAGAAGCGGCTTGATGGGGTCCGTAGGTCCTGACGGGGCCTCTTACGATACTGGACTAGATGGATTTGCTTTCGATAATATTTCTATTAGAAAGGTAGATGTTAATTTTGGAACTGAGGCATTAGTCAGTCAAGAGCTTTCATTCACAAATCTAGGCGCTGGTGCAACTCGAGAAGTATCACTAACCTCTAACTTTATTGACAATAAGACATATTATATCTCAACTTCCTTAGAGGATCCAACAGGATTCGATAATGCGGATGCAACAAATGATGAAGTAAAATTCCAACTGACAGTCGACAATCTATATGATCCAGGAGTTGCTGAAGAAGCATGGGTTGATTTAGAAAATGGTGTAAGATATGCTTCTGGACCTAGAGATATCAATGTTAAGGTTCAGAATTACGGTAATACTGTGACAGACTTCCAAGTCGAGGCTAAGGTTAGAAATGCTCTGCCTGACTTAGTTGCAATTGAAGACTTTTCATTCGCTAATCCTGCTGATCAAATATGGGAAGATGATGGGAATATGAATGGTAGCCGTATTGATGATTCAAGTGGATCTAATGGTATGCTTCCTCAAAATCAAGGAGTCTTCAATAATCACGCTTACTGGCTTGGACATCCAGACACAGGCTATGGCGATAATTGGAATGAAACATTAACAATTCCAGACATACCTGTTGGCGCAGAAGGTGCAGATTTCACCTATCTAACTTTTGATTACTTTGCTGAAGGAGATTATTTGAAAGATAGTAATGGCAATATTCTTGCCATTAGAGATGCCGCTCAACTAGAAGTCTCATGGACTAAGAATGGCGAGAATTTCAATGGTATTATTTTCGGTAGTTGGACTGATCTGAATGAAAATGGTCCGAGACCATTCGATAGTTGCGAAGATTTCGACGGAAATGGATATGATGAAGTAGAATACTTTGGTGATTTCTCAGATAGGTATAATTCAGTAGTTTGGTTTGATTCCGAACAAATTGTTAAATCAGTAACTGTAGATATGTCTAATATTTTCTTACAAAACCAAACCAGTGAAAATACTTTTGAGTGGCGTGATCAATGTACCTCATTATCAGGTTCTGACGTCACTTTGACATGGAGATTCCTATCTAATGACGATGGAGTAAATGGTAACGCTGGTTCCGCTGGTTTCGCAATCGATAATATTAGAATTGAAGAATTTACTTTCGAAGACGATGGAACATATACTGTTGACGTCAATGGAATGGATGCTTCAGAGAAGCAGATTGTTACAATTGCAAATCACAATTTCGAGAGTGGAATCTACAGAATTGATGTGAAGACTTTATTCGATAATACAGATCCTTTACAGAAATGGTATAATGAATCTGAAGTGAATTTAGCTAATAATTATACTACGATTATGTTTAGTATAGCAAGTGCAGATATTACTCTGATGCAACCAGATATTCTTGATTGTACAACTGATATTACTTACGCTTGTGTTTATACAACAAATAAGGATAAATTAGGTGCTTATGGTTCTTCTTCTCATGACTTTGTGTTGCCACTATTAAATGGGGTAATAGAGGCTGAGTATCAATTAACAATGAAGATTGTAGATGAAGATACGGGCCAAACAGTTTACGAAGAAACCTCCGATAATGGGCCTTTCGATTTAGTCCCTCATGAGCGTTCGTGGGCAAATTGGACTGCTCCTTATTCATCTTGGTATGATGGCCATACTTACAATATTAGCTTCTTTGCTAATTTCACAGAAGATGGAAATAGTTCTGGCAATGAGCGTTTCTTCGTCATTCAGTTTTATGACCAAGTTGATGTAGCTATACTTTCCAATCCTACCGACCAGAATCGTCTTCAACAGGTAAAGAATGATCTTGATGCTATGAATATGACTTATACTCAATTGAGAGTTAGTGATTGGGATACTTATGCGACTGCTGATTGGATAGAACATTACAACAAAGTCCTTCTTCCTTGGCAAACTGATTATAATGTGGTTTACGGCGATTATTACGAAATAATGGATACAACAAGAGAAGATGATGGTCTAAGTGTAGTAGATGTTCTAGAAAATTTCATGTCAGCTGGAGGAACAGTTCAGATGCACTTAGGTCCTTACCAAAATGAATATGATCCTGGTAGATTAATTTTTGATATGGCGATTAAAGATAGGAATCAGTATAACTTTACCACTGATAATAGAATTAGTTATGACCATTTATCAATAGATGACCCTTATCATCCTATTCTAAAAGGAATTGATAAGGTAACCTTCTCAGGAATTCATGCAGGAGAATATGTTGCAATTTCGGGTATTGATGTTGCTTCACAAGTTCAACCAAACCAGATCCCTGCAACTTGTGGTGGTAGAATTAGTGTGACTGGAGGGACATTCCACACATTAATGAGAGATACTGTCCAAGGGCACTCTTTACTTTCAGTATGCAATAAAGGAGCTGGAGGATTAATTGTAACTACTGTTGATGTAGAGAATCCAAGTGTATCGGAATCTTATGGTGGAGAGAACATCCCACTATTATCCAATATGTTGTCCTATCATCTGACCCCTTATCCTTTAGATTTCGGAATTGCAGGAACTGATTTCGAACTAGTAATCAATGGTGAATCAGTTGATATTAACCCCACAACAGGAGCTTATCGTGATAAATACATCAAGAGTAATGCGGATCTAGAATTTACCTACACTTCAGTAGTCGAAGGTCTGATTGCAGACTGGGATCTTGAATCTGGAAATAATGATTCAGTTACTGGATGGGATGGAGCAGTTTTGGATGCAGGTTTAGTAAGCCATACTAATCAATTGAATCCTTCGATACCTACAATGGGTTCATTCTGTGCTGTAGGTGATGATGATGAACCATGTAGGATAGGTGCAGAGTGGGTACTAACCCTCTACTTGCATGATGATGCTGGACACACTAGAATTACATATATTCGTTTGATTACAAATGACACACTTGCAGACGATTTCTATCCAATTTCTGCAGCAACAATTGTTCATGATGAAGATACATCTGAATATATTACTCGTGATGGAACTAAACCTATTGCAGGAGTAGATTGGCCTGTCTACAGAGTACGTTTGTCAGATACAGGAGAAACTACAGTTAAGTTCACTGGTGAGAATAGTAGTGATCCAGATGCTCCTGAAGGTGAAACAGGAATTGCTCTATATGAGTGGAGAGTGATAAATGATATGCCTGTTGGAGAATTTAGCGATGAGCAACATGTTTGGCAAAATCCTGCAGCAGTAACTGATGAATGGAGTTATACTTTCCGAAATATTACTGCAAGCCCTACTATAGAGAAGGATGTACGTGTAGAATTAATTGTTTATGATAAGGCTGGTAAACAAACTCAGAACAAGTACCGTATGTACTTCATAGTTGTAGGTGAAAACGATGGGGATGAAGAACCAGTGTGGGTTTTCTCATCTCCTCGGCCAAGTGATTCTCAATCAGGCGATGACGTAACAATTGTTGGTAGTATTTTAGGTGGTGCAGAGAATAGTGATGTTAAGATTGAGGTTTCGCTAGATCCTCTTATCTTAGATTACACGCCTACACAGAAGATTACTCAGAAAACAATTGGCAAGTATAATGTTTCAGATGGTCTAGGTGATGGTAGTGGATTCTCTATGACATTAGATATTTCTGATTTATACTCAATTAGTGGTCAACAAGCAACACTTTATTTCAGAATTACTGAGGGTGATGGGACTAGGTATACTTTTACTGAAGAAATGGTAATCAATTTACTTCCTAAAGATATTTGCGACATAGATCCTGATGATTCTAGCTGTAGTTCTAGTGAAAGTGGTGGAATCAATCCAATAATACTTGGAGTTGGCGGATTCATAGCCATATTAGCAATTGTCGGAGTTACATTGTTACTAAGATCTGGAAGAAAAGATTCTGATGATGATGTAGTTGAGCAATTCGGTGGAGTTGAGCAAATGGATCCTGTTGAGGCATATGTTCAACAAATGGTTGCATCGGGTTATGATGAGCAAACTGCTAGGCAGTATGCTGAACAATACTATGCTTCCTATTATGCCCAGCAAAATGGCAAAAATTGACGTAAATACTGTTCAATAGTGGGGTGCGTTAAAACGTACCTTGAAGAACAACTTGCGAATGCATTGTATTATGGATACATCCGGTTCATATACCGTTGCTGATATTTCATTAGCAGATGCAGGAGAAAAGAGAGTTGCTTGGGCGAGAAGTAGAATGCCTGCTTTGGCTGCATTAAGAAAAAAAGCAGAAACTGAAAAACCTCTCGCCGGTCAACGAGTATCTGGATGTTTACACGTAACTAAAGAAACTGCAATTCTCATTGAAACTATAGTGGCAGCAGGCGCTGAGATTTCTTGGTCTGGTTGTAATCCATTATCTACTCAAGATGATGTAGCAGCTTGGTTAGCAAGAGAAGGTTATGGAGTCCATGCATGGTATGGTCAGGACAATCAGGGGTTCTATGATTGCATAGATCGTACATTAGATTTCAAACCTACTTTAACTCTTGATGATGGCGCAGATTTGATTTATAGAGTACATAGTAATTTTCCTGAACTATCTAGTGGAATAATAGGTGGCACTGAGGAAACAACAACTGGAGTTCATAGACTTCGAGCAATGGCGGATGCAGGAGAATTATTGTATCCTGTAATTGCGGTTAATGATGCAGAAACTAAATGGGATTTTGACAATGTGCATGGTACAGGTCAATCCACAATTGATGGAATAATTAGGGCAACTAGTGTACTTTTGGCCGGCAAGGTATTCGTTGTAGCCGGATATGGTCATTGTGGTAGAGGCTTAGCAATTAGGGCGCGTGGATTGGGAGCGAATGTTGTAGTTACTGAAATTGACCCTATTTGTGCTCTGAAAGCAACAATGGATGGATTTAGAGTCATGAAAATGGATGATGCGGCACGAATAGGAGATATATTTTGTACAGCAACAGGAATGAAAGATGTGATTGTTGGTAGACATTTTGATTCAATGAAAGAAGGTGCAATAATTAGTAACACGGGACATTATGATTGTGAAATTAATATTCCAGATTTGGAATCCCGTGCAACGGATGTCTATACTATTCGAGATAATAATGAAGCATTTCAATTAAAAGATGGGAGAATTATTCACTTGCTTGCTAGAGGACGTTTAGTTAATCTTGCTGCTGCTGAAGGCCATCCGAGTGAAGTTATGGATATGTCATTTGCAAATCAATTTCTCGCATTGTGTAGATTGGCTAAGGAAGGTGAATCTTATTCTAATTCGGTTTATGATATAACCAAAGAACAAGATAGCGAATTAGCATCATTGAAACTATCCACTACTGGAATAACAATTGACGAATTGACCGATGAACAAATAAAATACTCAACCGATTATAGCATAGGGACATAATTGTGAGTATATTTTATATTTTACCAATCTGGTAAATTAGGTTGATATTTCGAATTAATTTTTTCTCCCGAATCGATAATTATCTCAAGTCTCTCTATAACTGCCGGACTTCTATTCTTCAGCATTGAGTTATACACCACGCTTCCTCTTATTGAATCGGGAATACATAACTTTCCTGATGATGTTTCATAATCAATTGCTCTATCCACATCTAATGCATGTCGATTTCTTGATTGCAGTAAACCCATAGACAATCTAGTTAGTATACCAAAGGCTGCTAAAATCAAAAGAAAAACCAGTATGAAACCAAACATAGTCCCTCCTAAGAAGGTCATAGCAATACTACCAAAAATAAATACCACAGGTGCTATGAAAGCTACTAGCCAGAAAGTTGAAGATAATGGTTTTACTTTCCTCATTTTCTCAATTATTTCCCATCTTGGATGGTTCGGATCCTGGGGTCTAAAAATTTCCTCCTTCTCCATCTTTGCGGCTCTATCTACCATTTCCTTCACCCCTTGCATCCTCATTGCTTGTTGTTTAGTTGTTTCATCCATCCCTTCATCATGTAATTCTGCTAGTCTTTCAGCGCATTCGTCATACAACCCCAATCTAACCAAGATGGCAATTTGTTCTATTATAGGTGTCACATTCTTTGGAAATTGAACTCTACAATCTTCCCACCATTGTAGGGCATCTTCAAGCATTCCCAAATGATCTAATAGGATTCTTCCCCCTATTTTCCAAGCTTCTAAGTTCTCAGGTTCGTATTGAACCACTTTTTTCAGAGCGGTCATAGACTTAGCCGATTGTTGTAATGATGGTTGAACTGGCTTCCCCTTGGTAGGCGGAGGTAGTGACCACATAGCAACAGCCATCCAAGCTTCTGTATTCTCCTCATCGATTTCGACTACTTCTTTTGCCAGCCTCATGGCATCGTCGAAGTCACCATTTTCTCTAGAATCCACTGCGTCAAGCCAAATCTCTTCCGCACTCTTCGCCATAAACTTCGGTGTTCGTTCTAAGAAATTAATCCTCGGGTATGAGAGGTTCTCTTTAATCTAAATTTATCTTCTAGAATTGAACTTTCTACCGTTCCTAGAATTATTGCCCTGCCTACTATTTCCACCTCTGGATTTAGATTGTCGATTTGTTTGTCTGCGAGATGAGTTTCTACCTCCGCTACCTCCATCTCCTCTTCGGTCAGGTCTTCTAGTTCTGGCCGGTGTATTTCTTCTACCTTTATTTTCTCCGGAACTACCAGGTTTTCTTACATCGCAGTTAGATCGATTACAGAAATTTTTACTTGCATAATTATGATTTTTACACTTGGGACATATCCAATCCCCAGGTTTCATATTCGTTTCATTACTTCTTTGGTGTCTTCTTTGATTATTACCTGGTTTTTTCTCATTACAATTTGAACGATTACAAAATTGTTTATTTGCATAGTTGTGATTTTTACACTTTGGACATATCCAGTCGCCCGATTTCAAGTTAGGATTTCTATCTGATTTATTTCTTCCTCTGTCATTTCGAGGTCTACGATCTCTTGGGGCAATTTCTACGGGGGAACCAATTGTATTTTCTATTATCAAATCTTCAGCTAAAGGTTTGATATGAATATATGCATCATTTACTGGTCCAATTACTGAATCGACTCTTCCTAGGAACTTTCCACCCACTACTCTAATCCCTGTATATAGGCCTGGAGCTCTACCTTCAAAGGTCACTAGTAACCCACCTTCGTGGGATTTTCGAATGACACTCCCGGAGAAACTCATGTACTAATCGCGACGGGTTGAGTATATGAGACCGATAGTTAATGCGAAGATAGTCAAGAACATACTGAAACCCGGTAATAATCCAGTTCCTGAATCATCATCTGGAATTAAAGGAAGAGATGTTGCGTCTTCAAATAAATGACTATTATTTACCATAATAATTACTTCATTACATTTGGCCGATATATCGCAACCAATAATTTTTACTTCATGTTCACCTTCGTCCCATAATCCAAAATTTATCATTGGTGTACTCCATGAATTTCCAGATACTGAAATACTACCTGCAGATAATCCATCTATAGATAGAGAAAAGTCAACATCTTCTCCATCTGGGTCACTAAATTGTCCTTGAGCTTGCCAGATATCTATTTCCCAGCCATATTCTGTAACGCTAATCATAGGTGGCGAACTTTCTTTAGTTATACCTAGTTGAAAAATTCTTTCTGTAGGATATATGTAATTGTTACCATTTATTCCTATCCATAAATCCACTAACCCTGGAATCATCCCATTGGAATTAATTAATATTGTTTGATTAGAAGAAATAGTCATAGATTCAATATTTGCAGAATTAATATTTTGAGATTGAGTGAATGCATATTCTAATGTTAGTTCAGGCCAATTTTCACTAAATTGTATATCTACTGGATGTGGACTGACTAAAGCTTCTGATGATGTCGTTAGAAAAATAGGAACTCCTAAGTTCCAAGTCCTAATTCCTGAACTTTGCCCCAAGTCATCAACGGCCTCACATTCTACTTGTATGTCCTGACCATAATTAATTATTCCAGAAAAAGACTTATCAGATAACTGATAGATATTTGCCGAAGGTTCTGAATTGCAATTTATTTCTAATTGTGAGATGGGCTTCTCATCATCAAACCATGATGAAATACTATTCCAATCAGCCCAAATATTTTCTCCACTCTCCAATGAAGGCAACCAACTTTCATTCAATGGAGCAGTTTCTGTCCACGAAGGAGGGTTGTTGATTGGGATAGGTGCCGTGGTGAAATCTACAAAAATATCTTCACCACTAGGCCAAAAATCTATACTTCTATGTGGAATTAGAGTGAATTTGACACTTTCATCTTCAATGTTTTCGAAAATATAGGTTGATGATCCATCTCCGATACAAGCTCCTCTCAGCGGGGCATCTTCGTGAGTTGATGGTTCAAATTCAACATCTCTTCCTTCACATTCTTCCCACATGTCTAATCTTAGATCAGGGTTACTCGGTAATGTAAAATCCAAAACCGCATTAGTCATATTCGAAGCATTAAATGCTAAAGTAAATTCTTCTCCCTCATCAATACTAGGAATTACCATTGTGGCATTCATCCATAGTTCTAGCCTACACTCGTCGACATTCTCTGAAGTTTCAATAAGGGTATTGCAATCTCTCTCAGAGTTAGGGAATACGGGCACTTCTACACAATCATTGCTAGAACCAATTGCGGTACAGTCTCTTATATCGGCATGGTTGGATGGAACTAGATTCCATTCTTCAATTATAACGCCATCATTCTGCCAGGTGGCGTTTTTCCAATCAAGTCCAACTCCTCCTCTATGAGGGGTTGATTCTCTCAGACCAATCCTAGTCATAGCATATTCAACACATTCAGAAGCTACCGCTTCAACTGCTGATTTTTCATCTGTTGAGATCCAACCATCTCCTCCACTAGGGTATAATTCTTCTAAATAAGAATCAAGTTTTTCCCTTAATAAATCGACACTTGTCCCATTTATCCATGCTCTAGCCTCAACTTCAGCCGAATTCCAATCTTCATTAACTACAATATCGAAATGCGCATGAGTATAGGGTAGAATGGCTTCGAAAGTGATTGAACTACATCTTTGTTCAAGACTACCACCACCTCCTAATTGATATCTTTCTACCATTTTTTCATTAAGCATTGTTTCTTTATTTTCCAAAGGAACAATCATTGAAAACATAAGGATTACACAGATTGATGCCAGAATCTTGCTTCGACTAAAATAACTCACGATATTCCGAACGAGTCCAATCTCATCAGTATATCGCTAATATATCTCTTAATCGCACTTTTTTTTTAGTATTTTGAATAACCTAATATTGATATACTGAACATTAGTCGGAAAGTTTAGGGAGACCTAAAAATACGGAGATGGATATATGAAAAATAAGAAAATAATTGCTATAATGATGACGCTGAGTATGTTAGCTGCGGCTTTTGCAGGTTGTTTATCGGACGACGATGAGAGTAACTTTGACGAAGCAGATGGCGGATATGAATATGCTTCAAATGTGGATAATCACAGAATGCTAGTAGAAGACGTTTGCGATATCAAAGATCTTGCAGAGGCTCATGATTGGGATGGTGTAAAAGAAATTTACATGGATGGTAAGCATGCAGAAAAGAGTGATGGATCATTCAGAACATTACAAGGATTTGCTGATGCAACAGGTAAGAAACACGGATTAGATACATTCTATGGTACCGAATCCCCTCTAGATGACTACTTGATGTCCGCATTAGATGGCACTGGAATGTTTGAGGGTGCTTCAGATAGTGTTCGTGAGCAAGCAGTTGAGAAAGGAGTTCAAAATCAAATAATGGTTGCATATGCAATCCATGAATTAAACGCTGCAATTGTCAAGGCTGAAGCCGGAAACTTTGGTACTGATGATGCACAGCACGCATGGGATGAAGGATGGGCATTTTACCACGGTCTCGATGAGTATGCATCATGCTCTCCATACGCTACTGGAGATAAGAGAGCAGGCAACTATGCTACTGCAAATGCAGATGGTACTGCTATAGCGAATGCAGCGATCCTCCAAGCAATGAATGATGGTCTAGCTGCACTACAAGCAGAAGATCTCGTTGGAGCAACAGCTGCAAGAGATGAGGTAGTAAAGCAATTAGTAATAATTTACTCACAAGCAACAATTCGTTATGCTCACAAGATGAATACTGACGATACTGTAGAAAAAGCTCAAACACATCAAGCAGAGGGATATTCTTTCTGGAGAGTAATCGAGAAATATATTGCTGAAGCAAACCCATCACCTGGTGATGATTGTTACAACAGCGTTACAATGACTGTTAGTGCAGCAGCAGCTGATGAATGTGCAGGGTACATGTACATGACAGATTATGATATGGGCGACGGTTCAGATATTTGCTACAATATGAATATACATGCAACTTCCTCAGATTCTGATCAAGCATCGTGTGAAGCATACATGTTCTTGGAGAATTACGGAGAGCAAACTTACACAGGTTGCTACAATTCTGTATCTCATGGTATGAATGCTTCATGGAATCAATCAATCTGTGAGTCCTGGGATTACTATGATAATGCATCATGGGGTTCAACTACTTTCACAGGATGCTACAACATGCAATCTCATGAAACATCTAGCGATGATAATGCAACATGTACATCTTACATGTGGATAGAAGATTATGTTACAACACCTGGCGCAGATGGTTGCTACAACAGTGTATCTCACTCATGGGATACAGCAGTAGATCAGACTACATGCGAATCTTATGGTTGGTATGAGAATTATGGTGCTACAATGTTTACAGGATGCTACAATATGGTATCTCATGCAACTGATGCAGATATGGCTGAAGCAGAGTGTGGTGCATTTACCCACTTCGATGGTTTCGGAACAACTGGAATTAATGGAATCTATGATTTCAATAACGTACCAGTAGCAGGAACTGACTACCAGGCTGCTGTTCGTGCACATCTCCAACCTGCTTGGGATATGCTAGGAATTACAGCTGAAGATATTGGAACACTCCAATAAATAATTGACGATTTCTATGTGGGCAGAAATGCCCACATAGAATGACCACTCGAACGGTAACGAGAAGCGCTGGATTAATCTGGCTCACAACAGAAAAATCAAAGGCTTCATCATAGTTATAAATAGAACTCACATTCAATTTAAGCGCTTCTCGTTAACCCACCCATAAACGAAATATAATTAGGGAGAGAGGGTTCGAAAGTTTATGAAGAGACTCAATGCTTTGATACTAACACTAGTGTTTGTATCTTCTATATTTTCTTCAATAGCAGTTTCTGCAGATGATTCATCAGATCAGGAACTTTTCACACTATCGGGGAATGTATTTGCTGAAGATGGAAATTTCGCTAACTCTACTTCTATTAAGGTAGATTCAATGACATCTACTTGGTCTGAAAATGGTTCTTATGTTTTTTCAGGAATAACTCCTGGTGAACATACAGTCAGAGCTTATTTCATGAATAACGGTCATACTGTGGCTTACAGAAAAATGATATTTAATTCAGATATGCAATTAGATTGGCATGTGGGTGAGAATTGGATTACTGTAGAGATGTTCGATGAACAGGGAGTTCATATTCCTGATATTTCATCATCTCATGTTGAACTAGTTGAATTAAACGAAATCCGAGATATTCAAGACGGTAGGGCAGAATTCGGAACTCTAGATATAGGGCAGTATTTTACAATCCGAGGAATTCATGAAGATGATATTTCTTCAACACAATATGTGCATTTCAAACTTTCAGCATCTTCTCCGAATGATTTCGACTTGAATAAAGGTATGAATAGTAAGTATGGATTTATTGTAGATGAAGAAGGACTACCAATGAAAGGAGTTGTAGTTAGTAACGGAGAAAAAAATGCCGTAACTAACTCAGATGGTTTCTATTTGCTTCAAAATCTACCTATTGGTTCTACGCAGAATTTTATTGCAACGTTAGAAGGTATTAGTATCCTAGATCCGATTACATCTGTAATTTCTGGTGGAGAAGGATGGATGAACCTTTCATCAACTGTAAATCTAGAATTTCCCGAGAATGTTTCTTTTGTAACACAACTACAAGTTATTCCCATATCCTCTCTAAGTATTGATTGGGAGGGTGGAAATCATACTGATTTTTATTCACTATATTCTAACGGTGAGTTAGTTTACAGAGGTAGTTCAACCACTTTTGACTTCACTCCTTCTGAAGTTGGAACCTTTGAATTTACCATTGAAGCTACTAATAATAATGGTACCAATCTTAATCCTGCATCTTTGATGATAATAGTCATTCCTGATAATAATGTAGATTCTCTTTGGTCAGCAGGTATGTCATGGGATTATGGCGTCTTTTACACTCCAGAGTCATCATATGGGATGCACAATGTTACTTTTACTGCCATAGGTTCAGAAATTAGTATTGACTCATTTGGTCGTGAAAGAACCACATTTCTGACTAGATATAATAATGAATATCATGAAGAGGGCGAACAATCATATCGATGGATTGATAGTGAAAATCTCTTAACCGTTCATACTTATTGGGTTGATTCCCCATCATCCTCATCTTATTTTCAAGAAGGAATTTTGGGATGGAATTTTACAGATAATTCTGGTCAATCGGTAAGTTTGTTAGAATCAGATGATGATATTAATTTACATTTTAATAGAACAAATATCATTGGAGTTCCAGGCCATCCAAATGGATATGATGATACTACAAATACAGTTGAAATTAATCAAGATGTACTAATTACTACAGCGGCTGGAACTTTCTTAACAAAACATATAGTAATTACAGATATGATAGATGGTATTGTTTCTTGGGAATTATGGTACAATGAATCAGTGCGTAATTGGGTAAAAATCATCGATCAGTTACCCGGTTCTCATTCTGAAAAAGTTATTTATGAATTACAGTCTTTTGAGGTTCCAATGACTCCCCAATTCTTGACTGAAGAAGTAGATATATCTTCAAATGAATATTTTATTGATTGGGCAAATTTCCAGGGGGCAGATTCATACCAATTATTTGAAAACGATGTACTTATTTATCAAGGGGATGAGAATTCTTATTTAATTCAAAATCAGATTGATAATACCTATCAATATCAAATCAATGCAATTATGCCTTCAGGGCATACGGTCGTCGGCGAAATTATTAGTTTAGATGTATTCCATATTGTTGAACCGCCATTAGTCTTTAATTTGTTCACCTCTCAACAGAATGAAGGGACAGATGTTTTCGTATCATGGAGTTCTACTATGGATGCAGCATGGTACTCACTAATAGTTGAAGATTCTGATGGAGTAGTTATTGAGATGTATAATGGTTCTGAAAATTTCACTTCTTTAGATGAATTAAACATTGGTCAAAATCGAATTAGAATACAGGTCGGACTATCTAATGGAAAGGTTTCAGATTTCTCAGATTCCATTTTCGTTAATATAATTGAAGAATCAGAATCAGATTATTTTACAATGAGTAATATTTTGATATTCATGGTTTCGTTATTATCACTTGTTACAATTTATTCTTATAGGAATCGAGAGGATTGATTTTATGTTTAATAATCGTAATATTGCTATTTTTCAAGTATTATTAGTATGTTTTTGTTCAATAGGAGTTTGGCAGTATTCTCTACAAGATGATTCTGTTACACCTTCTGATTCAAACATACAAGTGGTTGATTCAAATGGAGTAATTCATAATTTTGATTCTTCACCTGAACGTGTCGCTATGACCAATACTTATGCCGCTACTGTAATGCGAATGTTGGATGTAAACTCTTCAGTCGTAGCTGGAGTATCTGGGGACTTCTATGACGAAATTATTTGGCCTGAATATGCCGATACGCCAATCATCCAGCAATCAGCCCACTCGGAAATTGATTTTGAGGCTCTACTTGATTGCCGTCCTGAGGTTTACATTGTTTTTGCCACAAATGGAATGGTTGACACCAATGCTATAAGAGAAAAATTAGAACCAGTTGGAATCAAAGTACTTGCCTTAGATTTCTACAAATATGACTATCTAAGATATGAGATATCAGTTATTGCCGAACTTTTTGGAAAACAAAATGAGGCAGATATTCTTTTCGAAGAATTTGATTATATTGAATCTGAGGTTTCAGATCGTATTTCCGGACTTAATGAATCTCATCGGCCACAAATTGTTATGGAACATCATGCTTCCTTGACTAGGGATCCGGTTGTTCTAACGGGGACATCTCAATGGACGGATATTATAGAAAGAGCAGGAGGAAATAACATTTTCAAAGACTTACCTGGGCATACAACACATGTTGATATGGAAGCAATTTTAGATGCTAATCCTGATGTAATTATGTTTGATGGTATTACATTCGATATCGGTTTCAATTCCTACGATATTGATGATCAGTGTGGGACTCATATGAGTTTTATTGAAACTAGGCCGGGTTTCGATAGTCTTAACGCTGTAATAGATAACCGTATGATTATCATGTCAGGTGAATTTGCTGGACCAATGATGATTCATGGGCTTCCAACATTAGCTAAGATATTACATCCAGACTTATTTGAGGATTTAGATGCAGAATCAATTATTTCTGATTATTTTGTAAAATATCATGATGTTGAGATGCAAGGAAAGTTTGTATGTAAGTCACTAGGCAGTTGATTTAATGGATTCTATTTCTGAGAAGCACATTGAAAACTCAAAGTTTCAGATTATATTAATTCTACTTCTAGTTAGTCTTACATTTTTATTAGCAATCTTTGCAATGGGATCAGGTTCATCATCAAATTTAGATATGTTAACTACATTGAAGATAATTCTCGGATTAGAAAACTCTAACGATTTACAGTCCGCTATTATTTGGGAACTTCGTTTTCCTAGAATCTTGATGGCAATAGTTGGCGGCGCAGCATTGGCTACTGCGGGCGCTTTAATGCAAGGTTGCCTAGGAAATCCATTAGTTTCCCCCTTAACTCTTGGAGTTGCTTCAGGTGCTGCTCTTGGAGCAGCATTTGCAATTGTACTCGGTTTCTCTATTGTTTCGAATTCCGAGATTGCAATTGTTGCAAATGCATTTCTATTTTCCTTAATTGTAGTAGGAATAATCATTCAATTAGGCAATATGCGTTCTATTTCTGCTGAATCTTACATTCTAGTTGGAATTGCTATTACTTTCATAGCTGGTGCAATAGTTTCTACAATGCAATATTTTGCTACTGATGCACAATTATCTCAATTAGCACATTGGTCTTTTGGTAGTTTATCTAGACCTACTTTAATTCAAACCCTCTGGATATCTGTTGCTTTGATAGGTTTAATGCCATCTGCTATGAAATGGTCATGGGATCTTAATGCCTTGTCTTTAGGAGGTGATGACTTTGCAATTTCTACTGGGGTTGATCCTAGCACTACTAGGAAGAGAATATTAATTCTGTCAGCATTTCTGACATCTGTTGTTATAGCATTTACAGGTTTAATCGGATTTGTTGGTTTGGCCGCACCTCACATGAGCCGTTTAATTGTAGGTAATGATTATCGTAAATTAATTCCTTGTTCAGCAGTCTTTGGCTCATTATTGACACTTTTTGCAGACACACTTGGTCGAACGTTGTTTGCTCCAATAATTATTCCTGTAGGAATAATGCTTTCAATTATCGGAGGTCCATTTTTCATGTATCTGTTATTGAAAAATAGGGGGGTGAATAGTTGAGTAAAATCCTTGAGATTAAAGATTTAAATTTCAGTTGGGGAAATAACCATGTTCTAAGAGATATCAATGTAAATATTTCTCCTAATGAATTAGTAGCCGTTTTAGGAGTTAATGGGGCTGGTAAATCTACATTGTTAAAATGCATTAATCGCATACTTAAATCAGACTCAGGTAGTATTAATCTATTAGAAGAAGATGTTAATGGGCTATCTTTAATTGATTTGTCTAAAAAAGTTTCATATGTTCCTCAGTCAGTAAGAACAAGTTTCTCTATGGATGTTTTTGACGTTGTACTTCTAGGAAGACGCCCTCATATTAGCTGGAGAATTAGTGAAGAAGATCGTGACAAAGTTAGTTCAACATTAAGATCACTTGGTCTAGAAGATTTTTCATTCAGAAAATTTGATCAACTATCTGGTGGTGAAAGACAAAGAGTAATTATTGCCAAAGCGATTGCTCAAGACTCATCACTTTTACTAATGGACGAACCAACAAGTGACTTGGATCTTAAAAATCAATTAGAAATAATGAAAAGTTTAAGAAAAATTATATCCAATAAAGATGCTGAAAAATCTGCTTTAATTGCCATACATGATATTAACATAGCAGCTCGTTTCGCAGATAGGATTTTACTTCTTCATAATGGTAAAATATTTGCATCAGGAACTCCTAGAGAGGTATTAACTAAAGATAATATTGCTGAGGTATTTTCAGTGGATGCGGAAATAATAGATAATGCTGTTTTCTGGCCCGGAGGATCTGATTCTTTACGAGTTATTGTCAAAGATGAAATTACTAGTAAGTAAAAATTATTTAGGAACGGTATTATGAGATTTTTATCAATTTTGATGACTTTATTGCTCTGTACAGCATTTACTGGCTGTATTTTTAATGACTCTGAGGGAGGTTTCGAATGGCCGGAACCTACTGACTTTAATTGTGACCTTTCGCCAGAATATAATCTTGAATGTGGCATATTTTTGGAAGGTTCTGAAACGCCTCATCACTCAGTTATTAATCCTGAAAATGGTAATTTATGGATTATCTATCTAAACGGGAATGTTAAATCATGGGACGGGTCTTCAATGAATGATGTGGCCAATTTAACTTCATTTGTATCTACATGCCATATTGAACAGGGATTATTAGGATTAGCTTTTGATGAGAATTATAACAATTCTAGAACGGTTTTGTTATCATTTACTGAGTCTGAAGATTGTGATGGCACAACTACATCAGATCTAATTCTTGCATCTGTACTTATTGGAGATGATGGAATCATGGATAGTTCAACAATTACAGTTCTGAGAGAAATTCAACAGCCATACAGAAATCATAATGGCGGGCATCTTCTAAATATTGGAGATAATCAATATCTTTGGGGTATCGGAGATGGTGGAGGTGCAAATGATCCACAAAATAATAGTCAGAATATAACTAATTCACTTGGTTCAATTAATCTTTTTACATATCAAAATAATACGATATCTCCTGTTTTTGAAGATTCTAATGGTGATCCATTCATTCTTCATTATGGTTTGAGAAATCCTTGGAGATTTTCTTTGGGTGAAAATGATTTACTCTGGATAGC
>Ga0208410_1000063_pt1 | contig 57961 bp, 45 predicted proteins | sample ETN02SmetaG_3_FD_185787 | JGI IMG/M metagenome (GOLD analysis project Ga0208410, IMG submission 185787) | Marine microbial and viral communities from oxygen minimum zone, Eastern Pacific Ocean - ETNP2014F10-02SV257 (SPAdes) (version 2) | ecosystem: Environmental > Aquatic > Marine > Oceanic ... | reverse complement strand
GAGGACACCGCCCCCCTCCATTCCGTCTTTGGGGTTGAGTTGGGCATGTCGATTATCGCATCGTAGTGGATTGTCTTACTCGTTTCTTCGCCTGGTATCGAGATCAGCATTGTCTTGCTTTCTTCGTTTGTCTCTAATATCCTAGACCCTGTGTGGAATGTCGCACCCCTCTCGGACAGCGATATCGCCATCGACTTGGTAAGCCAACTGGCCCTTATCGCTGTGGAGTCTCCTTCAGGTGCGTCCAAGCCATGATCGGATAGCCAATGTGGCCTGACAAGCGGCCATTGGTCTACAGAGATGATGCCGGGAGCCTCGTTCATGAGGCCCACCTCGAAGGAGTTGGATATCAGATGGATGCTCAGGGATGGCTTGCCATCCAAGAGGAATTGGGCGCAGGCTATGCTGCTAAGCGAGGAGTTGGGGAAGACTATCACTGACATTTCCTGGAACCTCCTCGACTATCGCCAATGCGTGTACTGGGCAGGCGGGGATGCAGAGATCGCAGTGGGTGCAGCTACTTTCCTTCACCACAGCAAGGAGCCCCTGCAGTTTGAGTGCGTCCAGGGGGCATAGTGCCACGCACGCGGCGCAGCCGAAGCAGCGATCCGCATCGACCCTGAAGACGTGCCCTGGCCTCTTTGCCATGTGTTCCGCTAGAGGGGGGCTTTCTCAAAATTGCCCCCAACCCCATGATTTCCACTGGAACGTGATATTGGTTCGGAAAAACGCTCCGTTTGATAGAAATATGCTCGTGTTCGCTATACCCGGCTAGATATTTGGCTGGAGGGACATAACCATTGGTGTGAGTCTGGGGTGTGGGAGGAGGAAAGCGTCCTTGTTCCAGTGGAAGAGGGGGGGTTGGCCTCCGATTGGGTCATTTGTGAGGACCCCCTGCCGCTGACATGGTCCTGTACACACCGGGCAGAACTAGCAGATACGACCCATCCCCGGTAGAGAGTGGGGTCCGCCTGCACTTCCTCGGCGGCGGCCAAGAGGTCGGGAACGTCGGATGCGTCCTCGAAGATAAGACCGGGACCAGGATATTGATCGACTACGGCCTCGCCCCAACACGCCCCCCCAAGTACCCCGCCGAGGCTCCCATAGTTGACAATGCAATAATCACGCACAGTCACATAGACCACATCGGTATGGCCCCATGGCTCGTCGGCTCACACGGAACCACCCTCCATGGAAGCGACCTCACTGCAAAACTCTCTTCGATAATGTGGGCTGATACCTACAAGGTCTCGAGCATAGAGGGATACCCCCTCGCTTGGGACAGAAGGGATATGGACGCTGCATTGGACGCATGGCAACCCCACCAAATGGGTGAGAAATTCGTCCTTGGTAGCTGGGAGGCTTCACTGCATGTGGCTGGCCACATCCCTGGGGCGGCGATGGTCGAGATTGACACGCCCGAGATGAAGATACTGTGGTCGGGCGATCTGGACACAAGGATCAGCCCCAATGTTATGGGCGCTAAACCCGTGAAGTGCGATGTCCTATGCCTGGAGGGTACATACGGGGGGAGAAATCACCCCAACAGGCCCGAGGAGGAGAAGAGGTTTGTCGAGAGCATCAAGCAAACGGTGGCACGGGGCGGTGTGGCGCTCGTCCCGGCCTTCGCTTCGGGAAGGGGTCAGGACATACTCAGGATACTACACGACTCTGCCCCGGAACTCGAGGTTCACTACGATGGAATGGGGACGAGGATCACCCTTGACTGGCTGGAACACCCGCATCTCATCAGGAACCCCGACAAGCTCAGGAAGACGTGGCGCTGGTGCAGGAGGGTCAGGAGCAAGTCCGACCGGAAGAAGGCCCTGGACGCGGACGTCATCGTGACTACCAGCGGGATGCTTGACGGCGGCCCCGCAATATGGTACATCAACAGACTTAGGCACGACCCGGCCAACGCGATTTTCTTGACTGGGTACCAGGCCGAGGGCTCGGGGGGCAGGAGGCTCCTGGACGAGGGCAGGCTCCCGATATGGGGGAACATCACACCAGTCGAGTTGGACGTAGAGCAGTTCTCCCTCTCGAACCACGCTGGCCATGACGAGTTGGTCGAATTCGCTAGGGGATGCTCGCCTCGGCATCTTGTTATTTTCCATGCTGACAAGGAGTCCGCAGACGCCCTGGCTGCCGAACTCGGAGGGGAAATGACGATCCATATTCCTGAAAACGGGACCCAGATAACTCTGGAATGACCAAAAAAGCATCCGATTTGTTGATAGGCCCGGTGTAATGTGGATTTTCTTATCGTAGACGTAAGTTTGCGTGATAATGAAAGAAAAAAGGTGAGAAAAAAATGAGTGCATTAGATGAACAATTTGGAGTGACAGCTGCAGGGTCAACTGTCGAGGGAGAAATCAGAGCGGGAGTGACAACATTCCTGACTATGGCTTACATCCTCGTGGTCAACCCTTCCATGCTGAGTAACTTTGGTGCAACGGGCATACCCTTTGGTGATGCGTTGTTCGCGACTGCCGTAGCGGCATTCGTGGGCTGCATTGTCATGGGACTTTGGGCAAACCTGCCCTTCGCCCTTGCGCCTGGAATGGGACTGAACGCGTACTTTACGTTCGCTGTGGTCCTTGGTATGGGCATACCATGGGACGTCGCGCTAGCGGCCGTCTTCGTCGAGGGGCTTCTGTTCCTCGCTATGTCTATGCCCCAGATCCCGGTTATCGGAGGATGGAGGTCGCAGATGATCAATTCCATACCCACGGACCTGAAGATCGCTACGGGAGCCGGTATAGGCATGTTCCTGGCAATCATCGGTCTCAGGGAGATGGGCTGGATCATGGACGACGGTGCTACGCTGGTCAACATCGCAGCAACGGAGACCTTCGGTCTTGATCACGGTGGCCTGATTTCGATGGTCTGCCTCATCTTGACAGCGGTCCTGATGGCCCGTGGCCAGAAGGGTGCTATCATCATCGGCATCGCCGTTGCTTCGATATGGGGCTGGGCCACTGAGGCGTATGACCCATACAACGACTTCGCCGCAGGCGGAGCTGGCTGGGCTAGCGTTAACGCTACATGGCCAGACATAACAGCTGTCGGATTCGTCGGCATGCCAGAGGAGACCATGATGGCGGCTCTAAGCGCTCTTGGTGACGTAGGTTCTGCTGACGGTACGACCGTCGGCATGTTCCTGATGGTGATGATCACCTTCCTCTTCGTCGACATCTTCGACACCGCTGGAACCCTATACTCTGTAGGGCGACAGGCCGGCTACGTCGACGAGAACGACGTCCTGATGAACTCTGACGAGGCATTCGCCTCTGACGCTGCAGCAACCATCGTTGGTGCAATGCTCGGTACCAGCACCACAACGACCTACATCGAGTCGGTCGCAGGTGTTGAGGAAGGAGGCAAGACCGGTCTAGTCGCAGTCACTGTCGGTGTGCTGATGCTAACAGGGCTCTTCTTCGAGAACCTGTTCCAGAACATCCCTACCTTCGCAGCAGCAATGGCACTGGTGATCATCGGTGCCATGATGATGCGCCAGGCAGCGGACATCGACTGGGGAGACGCCGAGATGGCCCTTCCAGCGTTCCTGACCATGGTCTTGATGCCCTTCACGTACTCCATCGCAGATGGTATCGCATGGGGTGTCATATCCTACTGCGCCATCAAGATCGGTATGCAGAAGTGGGACGAGCTAAACAACGTCATGTGGGCGTTGTTCGTCTTCATGATCATGTTCTACCTAGGACCTGGTGACACGAACACCTTCGACTGGCTGTTCGAAACCATGGGCCTCAACTGAGCAGGTAACACGTAATGGGAATCCCGGGCCTAACGGCCCGGGCCCCCACCCACTACGGAGCGGTTAGCATGGACGACGACTTCTTGGTCACGCTGAGAAACACCGTTCGAACCGTTCCGGACTTCCCGATCGAGGGCATCATGTTCCGAGACATCACACCAGTGCTCGCCGATGGCGAGCTGCTCACCGACCTGGTGGATAGGATGATCTCCGACATCGATGCCCTCGGTTGGGAACCAACACACATAGCCGGACCAGAGTCAAGGGGCTTCATCTTCGGCTCCCTCATAGCCGAGAGACTAGGCGTCGGTTTCATTCCAATAAGGAAGCCCGGCAAGCTCCCCCATCAAACGAAGACTGTCGAGTATTCACTCGAATACGGCACGAACGCCCTCGAGATACACACGGATGCCGTGGGCCCGGGCGACAGAGTCTTGGTAGCGGACGACTTGCTAGCTACGGGTGGCACCGTGGCGGCAACCGTCGAGTTGTGCTCGTCCCTCGGCGCTGTCGTGGTAGGGGGAATATTCCTAATCGAACTCGAGGGTTTGGATGGCAGGGCCAACTGCGACACAGACGTTCATGCCATTCTGCAGTTCCCAGCGTGAAAAAACGGATGCCCCCCGATTTCTTCAAAGGCGTGACACACTTCCAAGAGGCGATACACATGGCGGACAAACCACCTCCTCCCCCTCCGAAGAAGGCACCGCCACCACCCAAGAAGGCCCCTCCTCCCCCTCCGAAGAAGGCACCGCCACCACCCAAGAAGGCCCCTCCTCCCCCTCCGAAGAAGGCACCGCCACCACCCAAGAAGGCCCCTCCGAAGAAGAGGCCCGCACCACCGAAGAAGGGTCGCAAGGGCAAGAGGAAGAGACCCGCACCACCGAAGAAGGGACAGCCTCAGAAGAAGAAGGGCCGCAGGATTAAGATCAAGCTACGACTGAAGCAGTCATCCATCACAGAAGAGGACGACTCCTACCAGGACCAAGTCGGTTGGACTGTCACCCACGATGAGATGGAGGACTTCACCGAGGAACCGGTTAGTAAGGAACCCGAGATTGTGGACCACCAATGCACCATGTGCGGCTCAATGATGAGGATACCGAGGCCGAAGAGGGATAGGTACACTGTGATATGCGCTTACCCCGAATGCGGCCATGAGGATACAATAGGCATATGATCAGGCCCAGAGCCCAAGTACCCCGAGGATCCTTCTCGCCGAAGCGACTACCAGGACCACCACGAGAAACGTCCTGACGTGCCTTTCCGACGCTATCGAGGCACCATACCTGCTTCCGATAAACCCACCAATCAGAACAGCCAGAGCGAAGGGGGCGAGGGAATCCAACTCAACGCCCAAACCGTTCGATATACTCGAGCCCAACAGACCCGCAGCCGAGTTAACCCAAACGAAGACGGCTGCAGTAGCAGCAGTGGCCTTGGGCGTCCCCCACTTCTTCAGAATGATGGCGGGCGAGAGGAAGACCCCCCCTCCCAAACCAACCACCCCACTGGCGAAGCCAATACCTCCACCGATCAAATGCACGTCCTGCCTGAATCCAGGGACTTCAAAGGAATCGACCCCATTGGGAACAGACGACTCAACCAACCTCCAAGCAGCAAAAAGAAGCACGAAAGAGAGTAGAATGTCGTATACCGCACCATCGACACGCATGTAACTCCCGATCAGCACCATTGGGACGCTGCTGACAATGAATGGAAGGGTGAGGCGCCAATCATGAAAACCGGAGTTTCTGTAGTGATAGAATGCAATCGACGATACAACCAGATTCAAGCACCAAACGTTCTGCTTGAGCCAAACGCTCTCCATCATGCCGAAGGAGGTAAGAGAGAGCACTACCAGGTAACCTGAAGCCCCACCATGACCTATGCTTGAGTACAGGATGGCCATGAGCATGAGGCCAAACAGAACCATCGGCGATGTGGTGGAAGACGAAGCGAAACCAACATCGAGCACATCCGTACCAGAGTGGAAGAACACTTGAACCCCACCACGCATGAGCCCCCATGGAGACACGCGTCACGCCGGAGAGGGCTGTCGCAATCGCACACACGATGCCCCTGCCTCGTAAGACAGAGACCATCTCTCTCGACCGCGCAACGGGCCGAGTACTGTCTAAACCGATTCCGTCTCTGGTTGATGATCCTAGGTTCGATAACTCGGCTATGGACGGCTTCGCGGTCAGGAACCAAGACTGCGACGGACGCACCACTCTGCGAATAGTGGGCGAAAGCAGAGCCGGTGGCAGTGAACCGCCAGTGGTGGGTGTGGGCGAGGCCTGCAGGATAATGACGGGCGCGAGGATACCAGATGGCGCCGATGCCATAGTGATAGTCGAGGAAACGGAGGAAGACGGCGACAACGTGGTAATCATGGGCGAACCGAGACCGTCCTTCATACGCCGTAGGGCGGAGAATCTGTCTATCGGTCAGGAGGCACTTCCAGTTGGTGCCGCCCTTGGCCCCTCCGAGATCGGCCTCGCTGCCACCATGGGCCACGATCGTATCCCCGTCGTCACCAAACCGAGGATAGCCATAGTCTCCACTGGGGACGAACTGGCGAAACCGGGAGAAGAACTAGCCCCATCCGAGATTTACGAGTCGAACTCCTATGCCCTGGCAGCGATGGTTGAGGAGATGGGCTGCACCGCGGTTCGCCACGATGCGGCACCCGACACCCTCGATGAACTGAGGAGAGTACTGGACAGCCTAACTGAATGCGATGCGATACTCACCTCTGGCGGGGTCAGCATGGGAGAGTTCGACCTCGTCCGGAGGATAATGGAGGACGAGGGCGACCCCCTCTTTTGGAAGGTTGCGATGAGGCCAGGAGGCCCACCCATGTTCGGGGCATGGAAGGGAACTCCACTGTTCGCACTCCCAGGTAACCCCGTAAGCAGCCAGGTGGTGTTCCACGTGCTGGTGGTCCCCTGGATAGCCAACAGCCTGCAGTACCACGAATCACTGGGTCCCAGAATGGCTGACCGGGTCAGGGTCCGCCTATTGGACGACGTGAGGGGCGCGCCAGGGAAGCTATGCCTGAGGAGGATCAGGATAGAGACCGGCGACAACGAGCTCACCGGGAGCGTGCACACCCACCAGGGAAGCGGTAACGCCCACAGCATGGTGGCCCATAACGGCCTGACCTTGCTTCCACCCGACACAGAAGGAAAGGCTGGAGAAATTATCGACGCACTATGGTGCCGCTAACGAACCGGCGCATACATGAATTCAAGGACGACCTCTCTCACGGTGAGACGTTGCGCGGGGGCTAATCATGAGTGTCAGAGGTAAGAACGGCTTCTCAGCGGACGAATGGATAGAGGTCAAGGGGGCCCGGACGCATAATCTCAAGAACGTCGATGTGAGTATCCCCCGGGGGAAGTTCGTCGTGATTTCCGGGGTTTCCGGCTCCGGCAAGTCCAGTCTCGCATTCGACACACTCTATGCTGAGGGGCAGAGGAGGTACGTCGAGAGCCTCAGCTCGTACGCCCGGCAGTTCCTGGGCCAGATGAAGAAGCCGGATTGCGACAGCATCGAGGGGCTATCCCCGGCCATCAGCATAGACCAGAAGCAAGGCAGCCACAACCCGCGGTCGACAGTGGCGACGGTTACCGAGATAATGGATTACCTGAGGCTGCTCTGGGCACGTGTCGGGCTCCCCCACTGCCCGGATTGCGGCCGGCAGGTTGCTAGGAGAACGGTCCAGGAGATAGTCGATGATGTCCTATGGAGGTTCGAGGGGCACGCGATCGCCATATGGACCCCCGCTGTGAGGAACAGGAAAGGGACCCATGCGGACCTGTTCAAGGCGCTGGTGGAGCAGGGTTACCTAGTCGGCAAGGTGAACGGCCGTGAAGAGGAGTTCGAGCAACCACCGTCCCTTGAGAAGAACCTCAGGCACGACATAGACGTGAGGGTGGACAGGCTCCTGCTCCACCTGAGCAACAGGCAGAGGCTCACCGAGGCGGTCGAGGCCGGCCTACGCATAGGCGCTGGCACAGTTGCCGTGGAAAGCCTCAGTGCCCCGAAACCCGGGAAGGACAACATCGACGAGCAGAGATTCAGAACCAAGGAGGGCGAGACTATCCCCTACTCGGAGGAGTTCGCATGCCCTGAGCATGGAGCGTTCCTGCCTGAGATGAGCCCCCGGGTTTTCTCATTCAACAACCCACTCGGCGCCTGCCCCTCCTGCCAGGGGCTGGGCGTCCAGAGGTCATTCTCCTACGATCTCCTTGTTGATAGGACCGCGACAGTGGAGGAGGGTTGCATACGGCCATTCCGCAGATCGATGATGTCAGGATGGTACAGGAGCCAGATGACACAGACCTGTGATCACTACGGCATACCCACGGACGTCCCCTTTGGTGAGATGTCTGAAGACGACGTCGACATACTCATGCACGGTTCAGGAAGCACCCAGATAAACTTCGTATTCACCTCCCAGAAAGGGTCCAGCTATCGCATGATGAAGCCGTGGGAAGGAGTGTTCTCCCGACTACAGAGAACGTACACGGACACCTCCTCCGACAGGACACGCTCACGCCTCTCCTCGTTCATGACGGACGAGCCTTGCTCGGAATGCGAGGGCAGGAAGCTCAACAGAGCGGTTAGCGGGGTCACCGTTGGCGATGTATCCCTGCCTGGGATATCCAGCTGCAGCGTCCTAGAGGCACTCGCCACGGTTCAGAGGTGGAGGCTGGGCCATCTGGATGACACATGGGAGAGAATAGAGAGGGAGGAGCCGGACGAGGAGGCCGCCCCAGCATCGAAGCTAGACGAGCGGTCGATGTTCATAGGAAGGGAGATCATCAAGGAGATCGAGTCACGACTCAGGTTCCTCGCATTGGTGGGCCTTGATTACCTGACATTGGACAGGAGGGCGAACACGCTATCCGGTGGCGAGTCGCAACGCATCAGGCTCGCAACCCAAATCGGAACCAGGCTAACCGGGGTTATGTACGTCCTCGACGAGCCCAGCATAGGGCTGCATCCCAGGGACAACGGAAGACTGTTGGAGACCCTCAGGGAGCTGACGGACCTCGGTAACACCCTCATAGTGGTCGAACACGACGAAGCAACTCTCCGACAAGCCGACTGGCTAGTCGACATAGGCCCCGGGGCAGGCAAGGAGGGAGGCGAGATAGTTGTGAGCGGCTCGCTCGAAGAATTGCTTGAAAACAATGCGAGCATCACGGGAGCATACCTCTCTGGAGAGTCATCGATAACCCTCCCAGAAGACAGGGCGAAGCCCATCGAGGACAAGTGGCTCACCATCAGGGGGGCGAGGCAGAACAACCTCCAGGACATCGACGTGAGCATACCTCTAGGCTGCATGGTGGCTGTGACAGGGGTGTCCGGCTCAGGGAAGTCGTCGCTAGTCACTGGGACTATCGCCCCCATACTAATCAGGGAGCTGCAGGGGACGGACGAGACGCCAGGGAGTCACGATTCGGTGGAGGGGATAGAGAACGTGGACAAGGTGATCGTGATCGACCAGTCCCCAATAGGGAGAACCCCTCGCTCAAACCCCGCCACATACACCAAGGCATTCGGCCCCATCCGGAACCTCTTCGCCTCAACCCCACTGGCCAAGGAGAGAGGCTACGAGCCAGGGCAGTTCTCCTTCAACGTAAGGGGCGGTCGCTGCGAAGCGTGCCAGGGCGCAGGATCTACAAAGCTAGAGATGAACTTCCTCCCCGATGTGTGGGTGACCTGCGATGTTTGCAAGGGCAAGAGGTACACAAGAGAGACACTAGAGGTAGAGTGGAGGGGAAAAACCATTCACGACGTCCTTCAGATGAGCGTCGAAGAGGCATGCTCCTTCTTTGAGAACCAGAGAGGCATACACCGAATCGTCTCTACCATGAACGACGTCGGCCTGGGCTACATCAGGCTGGGCCAGCCGGCCACCACACTCTCCGGTGGCGAGGCCCAGAGGGTGAAGCTCGCCACTGAGCTGCACCGCCCACCAAGGAAGCACACGCTATACGTGCTCGACGAGCCAACCACGGGCCTCGCCATGTCAGACGTAGATCAACTCATACAGGTCCTCCTGCGCCTGAGGAGAAACGGGCACACAGTGATCATCATCGAGCATCACCTAGATGTCATCAAGTGCGCGGACTGGGTCATCGACCTCGGTCCGGAGGGCGGAGAGTTAGGCGGGCACATCGTGGCCCAAGGCCCCCCTGACCAGATTCCAAACGAGCCCAACAGCTACACAGGAGCGCATTTGTCGCCTTTAGTGTGAAAATAAGTGCCAACCCTTGAGAAGGAGCGCCTCCTGAGCAATACCATGTACCGCTCCAGAAACCCAGCCCTCTCCGACTCGACCTTCGACAAGAGCGCCTACTCCGACGCCCCCTGGTGGGATGACCAGGATTCCAATCTGATGACCATGGAAGGGACCGCAGAGAAGACGGGAATACTCCTGATACTCATAGCGACAACCGCAATCGCGACGGCGATGTACATGCCCGAAACGATTCTTCTAGCCGTTCTCGGTGGAATTGCAGGCTTTATTTTGGCCCTTGTGATAATATTCTCTGGCTCCACGAATCCCGCTTTGATATGCGCATATGCGGTATTCCAAGGAATGCTCCTAGGAGGCATAACTTGGATATTCGAGAGCCAATTTCCCGGAATTGGAATACTTGCGGTCGTGCTCACCCTAGGCATCCTTGGAGCAATGCTCACTATTTATCGCGCAGGATTGATTGAGTGGAACCAGAACCTCCAGATCGCGATCACCTCCTCTATGCTAGCTATACTAGCCATCTACATTGCATCGTTTATAGGGGGGATTTCTGGATGGTTCAGTGTTCCTTACATCCATGATGCCAGCCCCATTGGAATAGCATTCTCCTTGTTCGTCGTAGCCATAGCATCACTCTGTCTCGTTGCCGACTTTGATTTCATAGAGCGAGGCGTCGAACGTGGTGCACCGAAGCAACTCGAGTGGAGGGCAGCGTTCGGTCTCATGGTCACCCTCATCTGGCTATATTTGGAGATACTTGAGCTTCTGGCCAAGATAGCCGCCGTTTCGAAAAGGTAGCTTCCAGGGGGGTACGTATGACCGACCCACTGCAGCTGGATCTGATACTGACCCTCACTTTCGCAGGAGCAATGCTGGGTATTGTGGAGGGCATCAAGCCAGGGCCATTGCTGACTATGGTGATTCGGGAAACTCTCTCCGGCGGCCTTCGTGCCGGCCTTTGGACGGCAGCCGCACCAATCTTCACAGACGGCCCACTAGTTATTTTCAGCCTCTTCGCAGCTGCATGGATCGCAGAAAATCAAACACTACTGTTCCTTGTTACCGTGGCCGGGGCAGCTTTCCTTGCTTGGATGGGAGTACAGTGCTTCTACTTGGATCCCCCAAACGTCAACGCGGACGCCCCGCCACCTACCGGCCCCTTCCTTAGGGGCGTGATTACCAACCTACTCAATCCGAACGTCTACGTTTTCTGGTTTCTGATAGGTGGACCCCTGATGGCTTCCGCTATCCAGGAAACCATCATTGCGCCCATCGCATATGCAGTGACGTTCCTCGTTACCATAATGCTGACGAAGGCGGCAATCGCATATGCAGTCCATCGAGCGGGGGGTAGAATCTCTCCTATTGCGTATCGAAGACTATTGGCTGGTTGTGGCATCGCTATGCTTCTGTTCTCAGCCTCGTATGCTTGGGACGCATACAACATGGAAGGGGTCTGGGGCAACCTCTAGAGTGTCTCAGGCCCGCCCGATGGAATCTCAGATAGGGTCCCGTTCCCACGTAGTGATGGCCCGATAGCCATAGTTCCGAAAATCCCGATCTCCCCCCCTACGTTGTGCGCCAAACCGAACCATGCACGACCATGCTGATCGATGATTATGTCATTGAAGTCACCGAAACCGCCACATCGGTTGAAACCACAGTCCTCACTCGTGTCCAGGGGGTCGCCCCAGCCATTCACTTGCACTGTGGTCATCAGTGGCATGGGGCTGAAGGCATCGGAAATCACAGTCAGGTACCCGTTCCATGTGTCACCCCCGGAATCTCCCAGGTAACCCAAAGCCACCTGCCCCGGGCCCCCTGCGGTGATCACAGGAAATCCAGTACCATTCAGTCCGATGGGCGGAGCGACCATCATCGGAGGACTCCAGGTATCTCCCTCATTCATTGAGTAGGAGTAGTATGGCATGTTGTCGGACCCCATCCACATCGCGTGGACGTTGTCCTCTGAGTCGGGGTAGACCTGCGCCTCCTCAAAGTTCCAAGTCTCCGCAGTTCCCGTGGTCTCAGTCGGTAGTGGGTGTTCGGTCCATGTTAGGCCGCCGTTGGTGCTTCGGTAGACCGAGTATCCATCTCCGCCATCACACCCTCTGTTCCCCCTGTAGAAATTACCATTCTCGGAACCCATGATGTGACCCGTCAGCCCCCCACTGCCACAGTTGAGAGGCGCCCCTGGGACCTGCTGCGTCCAAGTTACACCCCCATCAAAACTCGAGGAACAAAGAGGCGACTCCCAATTGCCATTGATGCAGAATACCCATGTTGTTGGGTGAAACGGCGTCGGATAAGGCGAGGAGGCTATTGTCTGATGGTCCTGAAGAGAAGTGCCTGTAGCAGGGGTTGGCAGGAGTGACCACGTCTCTCCTTCATTATCCGATGTTTCAACCGTCATCGCTGCCAAAGCATGCATGTCGAATTTCATGATACGATCAGTCCACGGGTCTACGTAGACATACGGGTCATTGGAATTTACAACTGGAATTAGGGGCGGCGCGTAGACATCAACACAATCATAGTCGCTAATGTTGGTCATCCCAATCAAACCAGAACAACGGATTATCGCTGTCGAGCCACCAACCCCATTTCCGTAACTAGACATATACAGGTTATCAGAAGAAGTCACTCCTATCGTTGGCTCAAAGGTAGTCATGCCAACCCCATAGTAAGTGCCTATGGCGCAGGAGGGGGCGTTGTTGCCAACCAGAACCGAAGTCCCGTTAAGCTCGCTGGAGACCTTCGTGGCGTCCGTGGCATTGGAGTAGTGATACCAGGTGTTGTTGGCAATCCCCCCTGGGCACAAATAAGCGAAATCGAAGCCACCGACCTCCTCCGGCACCTCATCTTCGTCCCCGAAACAGCCGCTTAGTGGAGCCGAAACCATCAGCAGCACTACTGCAACCGCGACTGAACGCATGACATCCGGTGACATCACCCCATTTTGAGCGTTGAGTTCCCCCCACTAGGGAGCGATTCAAGCGCAACGATATCCCCGTAGAGCGCCGGTCCCTCAGTCAGAGTCCCAATGATAGCCTCCTCGAAACCGGCCGCGTTGTGCGCCAGTGCAATCCACGGACGCCCCGCGTCATCCAACTCAACATCGATGAAATCGCCGAAACCACCACACCTGACATTCCCGCAATCTGAGGTTATATCCAATGGGTCATCCGGTGAGTTGACCACAACACTGGTGATCAGGGGGCGCTCTTCGAAGGCATTGGTCATTATCGCCATATAGCCCCCCCAACCAACCCCACCAGTCGCGTTTTCATCGGCGACATCATTCACCTCACCGATGTACCCGATTACCACACGCCCCTCGTCCCCAGCGAAGATAGTCGGGAAACCGGTTTCATTGACCCCCGGGGCTGCGACCATCACGGGCTCGCTCCAAGACACTCCCTGATCCCTGGAGTATGCGTACCACGGCATCATGTCTGTCGAAATCCAAGTCGCGTGCACGTTCCCACCTTCGTCAACCGCCACAGCGACCTCGTGCGAATGCCATCCCTGCTGCATACCCACTTCCGTGGTTATTGTGTGTTCGCTCCAAGTGTACCCCCCATCGTGAGACGCGTACACCGCAGGCCCCTCGCATGAGGGGTTTCCCCTGTATATCGAACCATCAGACCCTCCGGCTACGTGCCCGTGAAGTCCGGAGCACTGGTTTCCGAAACTCTCAGACGGGTAACCGATCTGCTGAGCGTCCCACGTATGCCCCCCATCCAAAGATCTGGAACACTGCGCGCCAAGTGCTGGTGACCCTGTGTTGATGCAGTAGACATAGACCACATCACCCACTATCGCATTCCCATGAGGGACGGACGCTATGCTCTGGTGGTCTTGAGGAGCGTAGTACCCCTCGACTGGGAAAGGAGCGCTCCAAGTCTCACCATCGTTATCAGAGTACTCGACGAACATAGCCGTTAGGGCATGCATGTCGAACTTGACTAACTTGTCATTGAACTTGTCAACATAGAGGTAGGGGTCGTTCGAGTTCGGGGTTTGCCCTTGGTCGTCGGACATCCCGAATGGACCGACGTCCTCCCACGTTTGCCCCTGATCCCTGGATCTGATTATGTGCGTACCGTCCCCTAGACCATTGTAGTTGGTGAAGAAAATAGCGCCAGAAGAAGTGACCCCTATTGTCGGCTCGAACGTGTCCCATCCCGTTCCGTAGTAGGTCGCGTTCGCGAAGAAGGGGACGTTCAAACCAGTGAGGTTCACGGTGATGTTTGCTGTTGCGACGACTACCGGGTCGGTTGCGTCTACTGCCCAAGGCTCTGAGACCGTACCGGGATAGTGGTACCAGGTGGTGCCAGGAACCGACTCACTGAAGGTGAATGGACCGACTTCCACCCCTTCCATCCCCCCGTCGTCTTTCCAGAAGAAGCAGCCAGAAAGGCTGGAGCCCAGGAGGAGCAACACGAGCAATTGCGCCCCGACTCTCAACCCCCTCCCTCCTGTGCGTCCCCCTTCTCAAGCAGGCCGGGGACGGATTCGAGAACCGACTCCTTCGGGCTCTTCCACGACATCTGCAGTTCCCGCTGGGCGGGCGTTGCATCCCAGTAGAGCTTCCTCTTCAGATGCTGCCTTGCCCATGATCGCGTGATCCGTCTGTCGAAGAGGGACCCGAAAACCAAGGCAATCAGGTATGGAACAGTGAATCTCGGACTCTTCAACTCGGGGAACTCCTCTCTCAGGGCTCGAGAAATATCGGAAAACTGCATGTCTCCACTAACCGTGAGATACCTCCCAGCGTCCCGTCCCATTGTCAGGGCCCTCACATGGGCCTCAGCCACGTCTCTCACATCGACAATGTTGATTTGAATAGGGATCAACATCGGAATCTTCCTCTGAACCAGTGCGTTGAGGAATGAGAGAGAACCACGAAGGTGGACACTGCTCATTGGTGGCCCGAAAACAACGCTCGGGTGAATCGTCACCATACGCGGCTTCTTCTCACTCGGCCCCTCTGAATGCCACTCCCTGACTACCCTCTCTGCCAACACCTTGGCGAGCCCATACGGATTGTCCTCTAGAGTGGCATCGTCCGCCCAAGTGTCCGTTGTCAGAGTCTCCCCGTCTTTCCATGTCATCGGCCTGATCGCCGCGGTAGAGGAAGTGTGAACAAACCTCTCTATGGTTCCCGCGGCATCAATCGCTGCAACCACATTACGGGTCCCTATCACACTGGGGTCGACAATCTGCCGCTGTGGGTCCTTGGCACTTATCCTAACGGCGGCGGCGGTGTGAATCAAATCCGTACACCCAGCTATAGCATCACACACAGAATCAGGGTCTAGTAAGTCCATTTCGACTATCTCCAGGCCACCCTCTCCTGAAATTGGCAGGGCTTTCAGATGGTCCACACGAACAGGATCGTTCGCATCCCTGACCGTCGCTCTTACCAATCGACCGCGGGAGAGTAGGTTAGCGACCACATGGCTACCGATGTACCCACTAGCCCCAGTGACTACGACTGTGCCATCTGCCATATTCAACCGAACCGGCAGCCCCGCTTTGACTTAGCGCCTATTCTCTGTCACCTTCAGCCTCTGATGAAAGCCAACTGGGGGCCCACCAATTCAGTGAGCCCATCAATCGCATAGTAGATGGTACGACAAGGGCCCTGACGATGGTTGCATCAACCGCAACACCGAGGGCGAGCATCAGTCCGAACTGCTTCATCAGAGAGACCGAAGATAGGCCGAAAGCAGAGAAAACAGTCACCATTACGAGCGCTGCCGATGTGATGATGCGACCGCTCTTCTGCAGCCCAATTGCGACTGCCTGCCGATTATCTCCGCTTCTTTCCCATTCCTCATGTATTCTGGACAGCATTAGGACCTCGTAGTCCATGCTCAAACCGAATAGAATTGCGAAGACCATCACAGGAGTGGTGGGGTCAATGGGCTGTGGTGTGAAATTCAACAATTCAGCCCCATTCCCCTCTTGGAAAATCCACACCAGAACCCCGAACGAGGCAGCGACCGAAAGCACGTTCATCACCAGTGCCTTGAGTGGAAGAACCACAGATCTCACCTGCAGGAATATCAGGATGTAGCTTGAAATCAGAATGAACGCCAACGCTATTGGCATACTCTCTATCACAGCATCCAGCACATCCTGGTTGTAAGCCGCCATGCCCGCGACGTAGACGGACCCACCGCCATCGAACTGATCCTCCTTGCTTCCAAGGGCCCTGATCGTGTTGACCACTTCCCTTGACGCCTCACTGGTCTGCTCCCCTTCTATGCCCACTACGACCATGACAACACCGTCACCGACCGTGTTCCCCAAGTGGTACTCCCGCATTATGGCAGCCATCTGCGCCTGCTGAGCAGTCATTTCCCCATCATCGGAATCATCCCAGAAATCGACAACGTCCTGTTCGCTCATCCCCTCGTCGAAATGCGCATAAGTGTAGACGTAACCAGTATTTTCTATGGTCAGAACTTCCTTGCAGAAGGAGTGTAAGGACCTCAGATACTCTTCGGACAGTAAATCCACCCCCTCATTAATTTCGAATACCACCAAAGCGGTGTTCGCGACGTCCTCGGGCCAGTATTCATCCGTGAGCTCCATGCCCCTTCGGGACTCATCATCAGGACTCAGTGACTTCCATGACGTAATTCCCCATTCTGCCTGTAGGAACGGAGAACCAGCGAGAAGCAGAACGATCATAGAGGGCACTAGAACGGATATTGGGCGCTCCATGACCCCATTGGCTATCCGAGACCAGAAGCCAGAATCACTGGTACTAGTTCCAGCGGAGAATGGCACCTTCAGCGAATTCACCCGCTCCCCCAACAAGGAAAGCAGGGCCGGAAGAAGTACCATTGACGAAGTCAGAGCTACGAAGGTGGCGCATATGCCTCCCCAGCCAAGAGAGGGCAAACCGGTGTTGTCGAAGAAGAGCATTCCAAGAAGTCCGGCAATAACGGTCATCCCAGAGAAGAAAATCGCCCGGCCCGCTGTAGCGCTGGTCATCGCCACTGCCGTCCTACGGTCACGACCGTTGTCCAACTCCTCCCTAAATCGGTTGACTATGAATAAGGAGTAGTCAACGCTCAACCCGATTCCGAGCAGGGAGACGATGTTATTGGCGTAAACCGTAATATCATCGAAGACGAAAGTCAGCCCAGTTACTATACCAACTGCTGCGACAACAGTGTAGACACCAGTCAGCACAGGCAGACCAGCCGCTACGACGCTCCCGAATACGAAGAGCAGGATTAGCAGTGTGAGGGGCGCGGAAATCAACTCTGCCTCCACGAGCTCCTCTTTGAGCGTCAAGTCGAAGGTGACGTCAATAGCGAGGTTGTCAGTCACCCACTTCTCCATTCCATCTGGGGCGGTGTCCGGCAGTCGGAGGTCGTCAATAACTTCCTTCAGAAGCACCTTTGAGTTGTCCCGGTCAAGGCTGATCTCTATCCTGATTCGTGACCAAGACGGGTCAACAGAGCTGATCAGCTTCGTTTGATTGGCCTCGTTGGTCAACCAGGGATACTCGAGATGAACCTCTTCCCTTTCAGTCAGTACCTCCACCGTGGACAGCATTGCTGCCTTCACATCTTCATCGCTGGAGTCGGCTCCGGGGTGGTGAAAGAGCACGTAGAAAGCCATTTTCTCGCTCTCGTTCTCTGAGCTGAATCCAATCCTCACAGCCTCCCAACCATGTACAGATTCCAGATCCCCCTCGCCATATCCCTCTGCATACTTTGGCTCCAGAGTCATGAGGCCCCCCAGGCCCGCACAGAGAAGCAGAGTCAGGACAAGGACTACCTTCGCGTTGTCATAGACCAACAGACCCATCTTGTAGTATGCTCTTTCTTGCAACGCAAGAGGCACCCCAGAACCTTCCACGCGCCGCCGGAAGAAGAATGGTATTTCTATGGCTCGGTAGGAGCGACCTCACTCGGTCTTACAATAAACTCCTTACAATAAGGAGGACACCGAATCGACCACTAGGCTAGGATTCTGAGGAGATTCCGCCAAATCGGCCATCGTAGCCTCTCCACTGAGAACCAGAATCCCATGGACCCCCGCTCTCTCGGCCATCTCCATGTCTGTGTACAGGCGGTCACCTACCATAGCGCACTGCTCGGGCCTCAGCCCCAACTCCTCGACCTTGTGGAGGATCATACCTGCGTTCGGCTTCCCACAGACATGAACAGGCCTGACCCCAGTTGTAGCCTCGAATAGATCCATGTAGGCGCCCGTGTCAGGTAGCCCCCCATCAGGGGAGGGGCATACGATGTCTGGGTGACTGGCCACCATCGGGACTCCGTTATGCAGGTGAATTGACGCACTGCTCAGTTTTTCGTAGGTAATCTCAGTGTCGTATCCCAGAACCACGTATTGAGGGCTCTCTGACTTGGTGTTGACACCAACTGCTTCCAACATCTCCCTCATTCCCTCGGTTCCAACGAGGTAGGTCTCCGTCACGCCCTCGCCATCGAGCCATGAAAGTAAATCGTGGGTGGAGAGGAGAATATCTTCTTCCGTCGAGGGAATGCCCAGTGATTGGAGCTTCTCTAGATATTGCCCCACGGACTTGCTGGAGTTGTTGGAGAGGAAGAACCTGCGAATACCACTGGCTTCCAACCTTCCAAGGAAATCCACGGCTCCGTCTATCAAATCCCCGCCGAGGTATATCGTTCCGTCCAGATCGAGGAATATGGCCTCAATCCCGCCCAATGAATCGTCAAGAGGCCCTTTCATCGATTCACCTCATGATAGAATCAGCGTCTTGAACAGGAACCACTTGCTCCAGAGCTGCGTAGAGGCCTCCTTGTCAGCAATCATCCCTGTCATCATGTCAGCGAGCTCCTCGCTACGGCCCGCCTTGCCGATAACCCAGTTCATCAGCCACTTCTTCTTGGCCCATCTCTGCAGCTTGAACGAGTTGGTGAGTTCGGGACCTAGTGTGCTCCACAGCTCTCTCATGTAGCCATCCGCGGCCTCTTCGGGGAACCCATCCGCATGAGCGTCCTTGTCGAAGTGCTTGGAGGACATCTTCGCTGACAGCAGGGCGTTACCTATCCCTTCTCCCGTGAAGGGGTCCACCAAGCTCGCTGAATCCCCCACGCACATTGCTCCAGCCGTTGCAGACCTCCTGGGTTGGTACGGTTGGCCCCCCTTCCTTGGCGAGCCGAACGGAAGCTGCCATCCTTTGCTAGATCCCTTCACAAGTTTGGCCTTCTCGAATCGCTTCTTGAACATCGGGTGTTTGTTAATCACCCACTCTTGCATTTTCTTGAGTGATTTCTTGTCCCCCTTCTGCTTCCTCTGCTCTGCGAAAACCATGCCAACGCCTACATTCACAACCCCTTCCTTCACTGGGAAGAGCCAGAAGTAGCCAGGATTGAATTCGTCAATGAAGTGAATTTCAATGGGGCCCTGAGAGCCGTTGAAACCGGACACTCCCTCCCAATACTCCCTGAAACCACCACAGTAGTGTTCGTCATCCCTCATTGGCTCGTTATGCATTACTTCGGTCACGGTCTTTGCCACGGGGCAGTTGTACCCACCCGCTCCTATTGTCAGCGGGGCAGAGAAGTTGAGCTCTTCCGAAGCCCCCTTCCCTCCGACTTTTCCACTCACGCCGACCACTCGCCCTTCTTCGACCCGCACGTCTTTGACGGTGAACCCCTGAATGGCCGAACCCCCGTTCTCAATCACAATCTCGGAGCATCTTTTGAACATCATGTAGTCAAATTGTAAACGAGGCAGGGAGTACCCGGCCTCCTTTTTCTCGAACTCTTCCTGAGGGAGCATCACCCTGACAGTATTTCCCCGTCCGCTCCCGAAAATTATCGAGTCAACGGTGAAGTGAGGGGTCCCCTCGATCATTCCCTTGACCCCTAGCTCCTTGACATGGGAAAGCGACTTCCCCCCCACGGCATCGCCGCATATCTTGTCCCTCGGCCAAACTCCTTTTTCGATTAGCAGCACTTTGCAACCATTCATGGCGTTGTAAGCAGCAGCAGCTGAACCGGCCGGCCCACCACCCACCACAATCACGTCAAACACGGAGTCGTTTTCCGGAACGGTCCCAGTATCGATGGCCTGTTCCCATGCTTCCATGCTGCTCGCCGTTTCCCATGGAAGCCACGTCACTCATTCAAGGTATGCCATCGAATTGATGGCAGGATGTCCCTTCCCCGTATTATGGACAACACGGTATGGATAGTTCAAACGACCATTTCCGGGGAACTGAATGAAGCAGAGGTGGGCATGTGGTGCCAATCAATAATCGATTCAAAATTAGCTGCCTGCGTCGACATCAAGAGGTCGACCTCAGTTTTTCGTTGGGAGGGCGAAATCAACAGTGTCCCTGAATGGGATATACAGATTAGGACCTCAGAACCCAATAAAAATGAATTAATATCCAAGATCAAGTCTGAACATTCCTATGATGTTCCAGAAATTACATGGTGGCCCGTTGAATCCACCAAAGAATACTCTGACTGGGTAAAGGGTGAGTGAGATTTGTTCAAACTAGCCAAAAAGGTTCCAACGACAACTTGGAGCTCTCAAGACCCCATGTCGCTGAAGCCGCGATTGCCCACTCTGGTGATATTGGTCCTTGGCGAGTTCATTTTTGGATTGGGGGACTCATTGCTCATCGCTGCAGGAATAGGCAACACCCCATGGACGGTTCTGGCGGAGGGGATATCATACTCCATTGAGACCACAATCGGAGAGGCAACGTTCCTCGTCAGCGCCGCCGTACTAATTCTCTGGATACCTCTCAGGGAGATGCCAGGCATAGGGACGATACTGAACGCCATCATCATTGCATGGACCATTCATGTAATGGTTCCAATACTGCCCTCTCCGGAAAGCCAAATGATGGCCATATTCATGGCGGCACTCGGTATAGTTCTCGTAGGCATAGGAAGCGGCCTTTACCTGACCAGCAACCTAGGCCCCGGCCCTAGGGACGGGTGGATGACGGGACTCCAGAGAAAGACAGGAATACCAATTGGCAGAGTGAGAGCGGCAATAGAGATAGCCGTCGTCCTGGTTGGCTGGTTTTTAGGAGGTACCGTGGGCCTTGGAACCGTTGCCTTTGCATTGACGATAGGACCAGTTGTTGCGATATGCTTGGGCATCGCGGGCCGAATCGGACAAGTTACAGAAGCAAAGGGTGATTGACATGCAGAGATGTGGGGTGGAAGAGATATTGAAATCCCTTGAAAACAAGGAAAAACTCTCACTGATTCTAGTGAAAAGAGGCGCGAAATCGACCAAGTTACAACAAATAATCACGACCGCCGAGGAAAGGGGAATCAAGGTCATTCAAGGATCCGAGAATGACCTCTGGAGGATGTCGAGAGATAACGGGACGGGAACTCCCGACGCCCTGGGCCTGGTGGGAAGGGAACCAAACGACACACTGGAGCAGACTCTTTCGAAGGGGGGATTGATATGGCTCCTAGCCGGAGCAGCTTACCCTGTCAACATAGGATTCTGTATACGTACCGCAGAGGTTTCAGGCGCAGATGCGGTAATCATAGATGCAGATCTAACCAATCAAGAAAGAAAGTCGGCCAAGCGCGCATCAATGAAGGCACACAGGTTCATCCCAGTGCATTGGACAAACGGGCTAGAAGCCGTTAGGGAGGCCAAGAAAGCCGGATTTAGAATAATATCACTGGAGGACACAGGTGACACCACCCCCTGGGAGTCAGATTTGACCGGCGACATCGTAATCATAGTTGGGGGGGAAAGGCACGGAATCCCAGAGGGCATCTTGAGGGAGTCGGATCAAGTAATCAGAATTCCAATGACGGGATTCGTTCCATCGTTCAACTTGCAAGCTCCCTTGAGTTCCGTAGCCATAGAGGCACAGAGGCAGAGAAACTGAAGCTCCGGAAAGATAAGGCAGACTATTTGCGCATTATTGATGACCTAATGGCATGTCCCAGAGGCATGCAAGGGGACGACACCGACAAGGGGTTTGCAACAAAGGCCGTGCATTCGGGGATGCAAGATGTCGAGGGGTCTGCCACAACCCCCATCTTCATGACATCCACGTACAAGTTGACCGACGAACGATACAAGGGTTGGGCGGACGGCGCTCAGCACACTCTAATCTACAGCAGGATTTCAAGTCTAAATTCAGAGGTTGTATCAGCCAAGATAGCCGCTTTGGAAGGAGCGGAGGACGCGGAGGTTTTCTCCAGTGGGATGGCGGCGATTTCAACCACGCTCTTCACGTTCCTTTCATCGGGTGACCACATCGTCGCGAGCGCGGACTGCTATGGTGGGACGTACGGGGTGCTTACCGAGATACTCCCGCGTATGGGCGTAGAGGTGACTATGGCCGACCTGCGTGACCCGACCTCATACGAGGAGGCAATCCAGGAGAACACAAAGGTACTCTATGTCGAGACCATGACAAACCCAGTCTTGAAAGTCTGCGATTTGGAAGCAATGGCAGACATAGCCAAGAGAAACGGAATCATCTCCGTAGTTGACAACACATTTGCATCTCCGTGGGCTTGCAACCCGGTAAGCATGGGGTTCGACATAGTCCTCCATTCTGGTACGAAATACCTAGGTGGTCATGCAGACCTAATCGCAGGTCTGGTAGCAGGAAAGAAGGAACTCATCGCTGACATATTCTTCAATAAGATCCACTTTGGTGGTGCCGCGGATCCACACATGTGCTATTTGCTGGAGAGGGGGATGAGAACGCTCCATGCCAGAATGCCCATCCATTCCGCTAATTCAGCAGAACTCGCCAAGAGACTCGAGAATCACGACATGGTGGAAAGCGTCAGGCACACCTCCTTGGCCTCCCATCCAGATTACGAGGTTGCAAAGAGAATAATGCCGAAGGGAAGCGGAATGTTGGCCTTCGTGGTCAAGGGAGGGGACGAAGCGGCCCTCAAGTTCATGAGATCGTTGGATATGGTTTTCGAGGCAACAAGCCTAGGGGGCGTGGAGAGCCTCGTCGAATGTCCGTTCAACTCTAGCCACATGTTCGTCCCCGAGGACGTTAGAAACGAAGCGGGAGTGGTCTCCGGATTCGTCAGGATGAGCGTTGGGATCGAAGATGTAGAAGATCTCTGGAAGGACATAGACAGCGCGCTGAAGGCCGCGAACGATTTCCTAGAAACAAGAGCCTGAGGCGCCCAAATGGACACCGAGCTGCTAATCGCTACGTTGGTTTTCATCGTTCCAATGTGCTTTACACCAGGGCCAAACAACGTTCTTTGCGCGGCACATGGCTCCCAACACGGGTTCAGGGAGTCACTCCCTCTGATAGCGGGCATGGCAATCGGTTGGTCCACATTGGGGATTTTCGTTGGTGGTGCCACGGTTTTCATTGAGGACAACAAGTCTGCATTCGACATTCTGACTTACGTTGGAGCCGCCTATATCGCATATCTCGGATACAAGGTCGCAATCTCTCCCCCATTGTCCTCCGATGAGTCGGGCAACGAACGACTGGGGCTGTTCACTGGAGTGACGCTGCAGGTGGTCAATGGCAAGGCATGGATACATTTCCTAGTATTGATGACAGCTTTTGGCGGACTATTCGGCCCGGGATTTTCAGCGAAGGTGGCACTGGTCTTGCTGAACCTCTTCTTCGGCCTGCCGGCAGTGATGTCGTGGGCCGCGTTCGGCTCTGTACTTCGAAGGGTATTCACAACTCCCGGTTCTGCAACAGCTCTGAACCGATTTATGGGCGCCTCATTGTTAGCAGTGGCAATTTGGATAGCAATGCCACATTGACTATCATTCTGGGCATTTTGAGCCACTGGACTCGGCTAGCCACTTCATCGCGTTCCTGTAGTCCTCTACCGCGTCTGCATTGTCATTGAGAAGAAGGTCCTCGGAAGCGTCCCAAAGGGCCCTAAGTGCGGGCACCCAGTCTCCCCCCTTGTCCCTGCTGGACTCATCGAATCTCCAAGCATCGGATTCAGTACGGTCATGAACGACCAACCAAGCCCAACCCATTGCAGACTCGAGCCCCTTGCCCTTCCTCGCGATAGAAACGGTTGATGCAACCCCGTCGTCAATCGCCTTCCGAACCAACCTGTCAGCCATACTGAGGGGCACAGGGAGCGAGGCTTGCTCCCATGGTAAACGATCTAGCCTTTGTGCAGTATCGAGATTCTCCCCTAGTTCCCTGAGGAACGCACCGAATCCCTGCTTCCGCCTCTCTTGCTTCGCTAGGATGTCCTCGGCCTCCTCCCCACTAAGCCCATACATGTCATTGAGAACCTTGATTCCGTGCTCTGGCCAAAGAGCGACCAGCACGGGGTGGCAAGAAGACTCTTCCAACCTGATCACATCATCCTCTATCCCCAGGGCCAATCCATCTGTCCTCACGTGAATTCCCCCATCTAGGGAATCGAGAATACAGGCAAGGGCCCCCTTCTCCTCGGCGGTGCCTCCCATGTGCTCAAGGAAGCCATCCCTATCGTCCTCTGAAAACCAGCTGTTCCCCACAACATAACCATCAGAGATTGAATTGAGAATGCTGGTTCTGCACGCCCTTGAAAGCGAAGAGTCCTCCAAGGACATCTTCAACCAAGCATCCAGAGCCTCTTCCAGGCGTTCTTCACCCTCGTCAGGAAGGGGGCGATCATCGGGCCAGCCATCCGGCCTCCACATCCAACTCGCCTCACAAACAGCACCGAGCTTGTTCGGGGGCATCATCGAAATGGCGATGCTCTGTGCCAGTGGGACTTCGGTTTTGGCCAGGGAAGAGGTCGAGACACCAACGATGGTCCCATCTTGGAACGACAGACGAAGCCAACCACTCTCTGTGTTTTGGCCCTCTGCTACAACATCTTCACTTAGTCCGACTGTCCATCTCACATCCTCGCCTGTAAAATCCACAGACGACTTGTCTAGAACCCAGTTGATCCATTCCGGAGGCGCCTCGGCCTCTGAGCAGGTGCAGACAAAACCCCCGTCCCACGAGAAGAAGTACTGTCCCGATTTCGCATGACTATCCCACACAAGCAACCTCAATTTGGGATGAGTGAAGTTCTGAATACCCGCCTGGTGGCTCTGTTTGCCGTTACCTCTCCTGAGGTAGCTCGCAGTTCCATATAACGGGTGTTTGAATACCGAAACAGTAGACAAATCCTCCTCGCTAGCAGCTAGGAGGCTGCCTGCTAGGGATTTGCACACTTCGTCCCCTCCCTTTTTCACCATTCTCTTTCTTAGCCATCTTGGGTCATTCCGCTTCGCCGCTACAACCTCGATCTCTTTGAGAGTCATTGCGAGCCGGTCCTTTGAACCAAAGAAGGAAATCTTGCCCAACTCCCCTGTAATTTCTGGAACGAAAGCCTCCGGGTCGTCCATCAACCCCTCCAGATTGCTCTCCAGCCTCTTCTGAATTTCCTTGGATGCCTGCTTTATTCCTCTGACTCTGACCTTCTTCCTGCGGTTCCTGTCTCCAGGGAACCTTACTTCTGCTGGTGGCTTTGCCATTTTCAAGTCCCCCTCTTACCTTCCGAACATAACCTGACCCATCACCTATGCGGTCTCCGGCGCTCATACGCTTCTCTTTCCATCCCAGTGAATTCGGCAGGAAGGATGAGGCAATGAATACGTCCGCCAGATACAGTAGAGAGATCTTCCAATTTACCGGAAACAACTCGCTGCTCACGGGTACCGAGATCACTCAGTAATATTCCGTCCCAACTCCCAAGGGGCACAGTCATACTTTCACGAACGGCCCCCTCGCCTTCCACCATCTTTTCGAACATTTTTTGCAACATATCAACGGCTTGCGACGGATTCATCGGTTGAGGGCTTTCTACTCCCATCCCAGTCGGGTCCAAATCAAACAACACCAAGGTGTGTAGGTTGTTAACGAAGTTCGCATCAATCAACTCGAGAGGAGATGTTGGAAGATATTCTCCATAGGCAAAGGGAAGGGTTACCTGCCTGCCGAATTTATACGATTGCATACCTGAAACAGAAATTGCCAGAGAAGTAGCAGATATGCCAGGTATGATTGAAAAATCGATGCCCTGCTCAGCACAACGACTCTCCAAATCGATATGAGTTGTGGCTTGCATGGGGTCACCCACAACTAACAATGCCACAGAAGTTTCCTTGGCCTTTGCAAGCATTTTTTCAGGGTTTTCAACCATTGGGCGCATGACTCTCTCCCATTTCCCGACCACACTTTCCAAACGAGCCTCTTCCTCTTCCGGGAGCGTTGCCGTATAACCCTCAAGAAATCGGTATTCACAGCCTCTGGCGCGTTCTATCGCATCAGCAGCCATCATGCCTAGATCGCCGGGCCCAAGACCAATCAGCCAGAGCCCGGCATCTGTCCCCTCATCCGTCATGGTGAAGCGTCCTGCCCCGCTGCCCGTCATGAACGTGATGCGACACCTCAGAGTACCGAACGTGATGGTCGAAGCCGTCCTTGGGCACATGAAGGCAGAGCAGTGGCTCGCTATTGGGTACAGAGTCGTGTCTGATGTTGAGGGGCACCACCGATTGATTCCAATAAGTCCCGAAGCGCCCCCATTGCTCGACGGGCTAACCCCCGGTTATGAGGTGGTAGACGCCGAGGGAACTCCAGACGATAGGCCCAGTACTGACTGGTGGAAGTACCTCACGGACATCCTCGGCGAAGCAGAAGTCGCCCTGCATGGGGAAGCATGGCCATCAAACCACGAATTCATCGGGGACATGATGATATTGAGAATCGATGATGATGTGAGTCAGCACACCAAGGCCATCGCGAAAGCAAAGATGCAATCCCACCCACACGTCCGATTGGTAGTGAAAGACAGGGGGGTCCAAGGAGAACTCAGAATTCGGGATATCGAGCCAATAGGCTGTAGAGACGGCGCAGACATCCTGACCTCCGACTTCCCCCCTCACCTCCTCGAAACCAGAGTAATGGTCAGAGAATCGGGGAAGAACATTCTTTGTGACCCGACCAAGGCCTACTTCTCATCAAAACTACAGGCAGAGAGGCTGGAAACAAGAAAACTCGCGATAGAACTCAGAGAGAAACTGGGTCGTCCCCTGAGAGTATGCGATCCGTTCTGTGGGGTTGGGCCCGCCCTATCCACACTGCTCGCCGAGCCGGAATTGGTCGGAAGCTTGTTGGCGGCCGACCTAAATCCCGATGCCATTGAGATGCTATTGGACAACCTCCGCAGATGGGACAAGAGGGACTACCCGAAAGACCCAGCACCAATCACATCCGTCTACGACGACAGGATAGTCGGTTTTGCAGACGCGTTGAAACTCCCTGAAGACCAATCAATAGCGGGGCAGTGGGACGTTCTATTGGTAAATATACCACATCGGACCATAGAATTCCTACCCTCTCTCGTTCCGTTATTGGATAGGTCCACACCATCTTTGGTCAGAGGCAGGGTCATAGTGGAGGAAAATGGCATAGAGGAGGCCAATAGGGCAATTCGACAAGCCTTGCCGACCACCTTAGAAGGACATACTGAACCCTCACTCAGGATCAAAAGGGATTACAGTAGCACCCTAAGGCTGTGCTCGTTCGAGGCATGGATTTCCCCAGAGCCGTAAATCAGTGGCGCCCCGACCGGGATTTGAACCCGGGTCGCAGCCTCGACAGGGCTGCATGATAGGCCACTACACCATCGGGGCTTGGAGACCTACGACACGGGTTCTCTTTTTCAATCTTTGAGGGGGCATCATTCATCTCCCTCCTGCGTAACGGGGGCTCATGGGGGGCCCCAACATCGTCATTGACGTCATAGATAACGGCGGTCAGTGGACTCACAGGGAGTGGCGCATGCTTAGGTACATGGGCGTAGACACGAAGATACTCCCCAATAACACACCCCTCGGCGAAATGAGGGACGTAGACGGCCTGATACTGTCGGGAGGAGCAGCTAGGGTGGGCCTCACGGGGGAGCTTGGTAATTGCGCGGAGTACCTCGGAATGAAAATCCCGATACTGGGAATATGCGCCGGCCACCAGTTCATGGCAGGTCACTATGGAGGAGAGGCCAGGGAGGCGCCAGCACCGGAATTCGGCGCCGCCTCTATCGAACTGATCGACGGCGGCGGGCCGCTCTTCGCTGGAACTCCTGACACGCAAGTCGTCTGGGAGAGTCACAATGATGAGGTTTCCAGGGTCCCAGAGGGATTCAGAATCACTGCTCAAAGCGAGTCTTGTCAGGTGCAGGCGATGCAGAACGAGGAGGGGGACAGGTTCGGTCTCCAATTCCACCCAGAAGTCAATGATTCTGAGTTTGGAGGGCACATTTTCCAGAACTTCGTTGACATATGCGAACGAGCCCGTAGGGCTCCCTGAGGCATAGGACAGGTTGAAGAAGGGCAGGCAGGTCGCCGCCCTGATGGCAAAGGACGCAGAGCACACGGTGAACCACAAGTGCAGGAAGTGCAACCGCACAGACAGGAGGCCATGGACACCCACGGATCCACCCAAGTGCACCCACTGTGAGTCAACGATGGATCCCCTTGAGATTCGATACAAGTGCCTTCGATGTGGCCATCTGACATGGATCGAGGCTGGCTCCACCGGCAAGTCCTGCCACAAGTGTGGATATCGGGTATTCGCTAAACCCCGAAGCCAAGGAAGGCCACACAAGACTCTGAAGGCAATTTGAGGCGCGGAGTTCAAGTCCCGCCGCCTCGACGCTAACACGTGGCGGGCTGGCTAGAGTATCATGCTCCTAGGACCTTTGAAGAGCTAGCTGTGCCAAGTAACGCACGTGAGGCGCTCCTATCGTCGAGCATTAGCGCTGAACCCCCACACCTGCTCATCACAGGACCCGCTGGCGTTGGCAAGACAGCCTCATGGAAACTCGTAGCAAGACAGGTACTAGGCCCAGGGTGGAAGTCCACCACGCACGTATTGCAATGCAGAGATCTCGCACGCCAGGCAGGCGCAATGGCCACGTTCGAAAACTTCCTCCGCCCAGGAGGCTCGGTCGATACCCTAGCAGGCCGCCTCAGCCTCGACGCCTTTGACAGGGGAATGGTGTCTGGCGACACCGACCCCCCACCTGCAGGAGAAGAAGCCAAACTCCCCGAAGGGACGCTCCCAGTTAGCAGATTGATAATTCTGGAAGACGCCGACCACTTGGGCTCAATAAGGCAGGCGTATCTCCGGAGGATGCTCGAAACGGTTGGTAACGCCTCCAGATTCATACTGGTAGCAAGGGCCCCATCTAGGATAATCGACGCCCTGAGGTCGAGAAGCCGCATGATCAGGATTCCTGGAACCAGTAGAGAGCAGGTCCTAACCGCAATGAAGGAAATATCCGCCAAAGAAGGATTTGAGCCAGAGGAGGGAGTATTGGAGGATATTTCATACATATCCGCTGGAAACCTTAGGAAAGCAATTTTCACACTAGAGATGCTCCGACTAAGGGGTCTAGAGAGCGATAGGGCCGCTGTACACAGGCTGGTCCAATCAACCACCCTCCAAGCAGGCAGACATGTGATGGAGTTGGCATTGAGGGGCAGGGTCGTCGAATGGAGGTGGGAAAGCTCTGGGGGGCGCAAAAAGAGGGTCCTGGCAGGAGCCATCGCAGAAGTCGACAGCCTGATGAATCACCATGGACTTGACGCTGAAGATGTAGTTTCGCAGCTGCACGACGTACTGACCGGAAGAAGACTGTCAATTTCCGACAAACTCCGCGAGGAGCTTCTAACTGCCCTCGCCGAATGCGATACAAGTCTGAGAAGATCAATGCAACCCAGGGTCCCCCTGGAGAGGTTCCTCCATCGCGTGTCATCCGCAGGAGAGCGGCACGGTCTGGCATTCAGTTAGTGGCGGGCGCGGCAGGATTCGAACCCGCGGTCCCTGGCTTAGGAGGCCAGTGCATTATCCAGGCTATGCTACACGCCCGTCTCCCGCAAAGCCTCCTCCCCAAGAAGCCTAGCGTTGACAAACCCGGTATCCAGCCCCTCACCATCCGATGCCATCAAGCACCAAAACACCTCCGAACAGCCGTGGATGACGGAAACCCCCTACCTACTCCCTATGGCGAAGGCAGCGGTTTTGTGCCGGCAAATGATAGGGCACTATCGCGCGTTATCGCAAGAAGGGACGCTGCTAGGCGATTTTGGATTTGGGCATCGACCGTTTGGCCAACGCCAAGCATCAGGATGTTGTTGTCCGCAATAGCCACCATTTCTTCAGCAAGCCTCCTCGTAGGATGGAGATATTCTTCGATCGAACTTTCAATAGCCAGCTTCGTTCTCCTATCCATACTCTATCTCCCAACAAACATGGCCTCGTGGTACTCGTCAATGGTTGCTAGGGACAGGCTCACCCTCCGTGTTTTTGGTCACGCTTCCAAGGGGTCTTATCCTGGGTCGGAGAGGATACTGAATACACTCAGGGACAGGGTTGTAAGAGAGCGAATCAGACTCTTCTCAGCAATGCTTGCCGCATTCTCTCTAAATGCCATTTGGAGCTTCAATCCAGGAGAGGTCCTAACACCATCGCTACTCGCCGCAGCGGTTTTCTGCGGTGCAGTTTGCGTCCTAAACTCATTGATACTGGAAGGATCCGTGCCAATGCGCTCCAACGACTTCACTCTACTTTCATTACACGCCCCAACACTCCACGATAGCACCCTAGACTCAGTTCTCACAGACCTCCTAAAAGCACACCTTGACCCACAGACAGCAGGCGAGTGGGATGAGTGGCTGGACTCTTTGGAAGTAAGAGTCAGAACCTCGCAGACTCCCATTTCCGCAGTTGAACACGTCCTCCAGGCGATTCACCTTGAGCACAGGGGGATCATTGATCGAGAAGGACTGCAGTCAGAGGTCAGGTCTGTATTCAAGGTAGCAGCGACAGACTCACTTTTTGATTCTGAATCAAAATTCAACATCTCCTCGCTCAGGGCACTTCTAGCCCATACGAGAGCATGGGCTCCCGGGATGTTCCGCCTGATAGATAGGCTGCAGGAGTCCCTCGCTGCAGAAAGAACCACGACAGCGGAGCCGTGGAGGTTGGACCTGGACCTTCCTCCTCGGTGTTCGGAAGGGCAGGGCGACCTTTTCGTTATGCTACACAATCACACCACAAGGGACTCGACAGTGGAACTCGATATCTTGGTCGCTCAGGGCGAGCCGGCGTATCAAAGCCTCAGAATAAAGGCACCATCTTCAAGAAAACAATCAGAGGGGGCCCCCGAGGGTGTGTCCTCACTCGGTCGGCTATTGGATAACTCGGTGGTGCTCTGGATAGGACTGGCATGGCCGGACTCGCAATACGGCCCGCACCCCGTTCAAGTCACACTCAAGGGAGAATCCGGAGAGACTCTCTCCTCTATCATTGTACAGACAACTCTCTCTTCGGGAGTCAATCCAGAGAGCGCCGCTGCTAGGATGACAGATGCTGCCGAGGCAGTAAGAAGAATAGCAATTCCAATCGGCGAGTGAGCAGCATTGTTCTATGGCTCCAAGCGTCACGTTCTTGGCACGTCCCCGCCTCGACAACTCCGGTAACTATGGAGTCATGGGGCGTCATTGTACTTGGTAGAGGCCCCGCAGCCCTCCGAGCAGCGATTTCTGCAGCAGACTCTGGGGCGAGCCCGTTAATCATAGATGGAGGCTCTATAGCATCCGGATCAGGTGTCGCCCCACTTTCAGGAATAGCTGCCTCGTTAAACGAAACAACCCCTTCTTCTCACATAGAAGACACCATTTCTGCAGGCGGCGACACGACTGACAAGTCCTCCGCAGCTAGGATATGTGACAAGGCCGTCGGAACCCTGGCCGAATTAGAGAGATGGGGGCTAGTCCTACGAAGGGACGACAGTGGCCTCCCTCACTTATCCCATGTCGACGGACACACCGTACCTAGATTGGCGGGCTGTGGAGACAGCACCATGAGGGACGTCACTAGGGTCTTGGAGGAACAGGCAATCAAGAGAGGAGTCACCAGAAGATCAGACCTGCTCCCCATCTCTCTCGTAATGGACAACGGCCAGGCTAGGGGGGTTGTGGCTCTGGATATCGAGTCCGGAGAGGTCATTGGGTTGCAATCCAAAGCCGTAATATTAGCTACAGACGGATACCAGGGACTTTGGTCTAACCCGGCAAATGGCCCAGGCACAGGGGTAGCGATTTCTGCGGCTTCGGGAATATCGCTCTCAGGGATGACGAATGTCCCCATGCACGCATTGACAGTAAGTGGCACCGACCTTTCCATTCCAATGGAGGTCCTCGGCTCAGGAGGCAGGATCAGGATGGAGACGGGCGAAGACGTGGACACAGAAACAGCGCTGTCCGGAGAGAAATGCGTCCTTGATTTGAGAACCATGGAAAACGAATCCTCGGAGTGGTTTACCCAAACCTCTCATAGAGTCAGGGACAGAACCGGCCTAGATATTTCATCGCAAGTAATCCCCCTGTCCCCCAGTATTTCTGCAACAATCGGAGGAGTTCCAGTAGATGAAAATGGAAGAGCGGTCTTCGATGGGGGAAAGATGTGGCACACAGGCCTTTATGCAGCCGGAAGATCGTGTCATACAGGAATGCACGGGTCGAAAACGCTTCCAGGCAACGTTCTCCTTGAAGACCTAGTCACAGGAGAGTCTGCAGGGTCTCATGCCGCTGCATGGGCGGCCACCGCTTCATATGGGGGGCAGGAGGCAGTTTCTTCAGCGAAAGAAGATGCAATAGGCAAGATAGAATCGATGTTCGGAGGGGACGGCAGCCCCGTCGGACAAGTATCCAGAGCGATATCCTCCGTAATGTCGAATGTCGATGGAAGCGGGGAAGAATCTTCTCTGGCCATGGCTATGGCAGGCATTAACGAGATCCGAAACTCAGGAATCAGAGTTACAGACCCCTCTAGATCGATGAACACCGAACTCGTTACCGCACTCCATCTGGATGGACTCCTGACGATAGCTACAACCATAGTGGATTCGTAGAGGTGATGCGGGTGGACAATGAAAAAACCATCTTCACCAGAATCATCGAGGGAGAATTGCCATGCTACAAACTATACGAGGACGAACACGTCATCGCTATTTTGGACATTCAACCACTAACTCGAGGGCATGCACTGCTAATTCCCAAGGAGCCTGCACCTTCGATGGACCAACTCAGTGAACAGTCCGCAGCAGCGCTAGGGGAATCTCTTCCGAAGGTTTGCCGGGCGATCCTGAAAGCGACGGGAGCGACAGCCTACAACCTGATTCAGAATAATGGTCACGAGGCTGGAATGTCAATCGCACACGTCCACATTCACATAATTCCGAGATACCCCGAATCCACTCATTCCTTCGTTTGGCCGTACGGAGAAATAGATAACACGGACGCCGCGAAACTCGCAGAAAGCATTTCAGATGAGATGGATTAGAATCGGTGCTTTCTCAACCTCGACCCTGTCTGCCATATCTGTGAGAGACGTCCAAGAAGCGCCGGACCTCGATCCCGCGTTGTCAAGCGGAGCAATGAAAATCAACCCGAAAAAACTCGAGAAGGTTCCTTGGGATCACAGTGGAAAGCACCCCGGGAGCAAGCCATTCTGGGCTGTGTTGCTATTCGCAATCGACATCGCATGGGCGATAATTTTCAGAAAGACGCAGTTTGATGAAACACCAAAATCAGGGGGCGGCTCTGTCTTTGCATCGATTCACATCAACGGCCTAGTGGACCCCTTGGCCATAGTAAAATCACAGGGCAGGCCTTTCGTCAGCATAGGTAGACACGATATTATGACAATGCCAGCAATCGGGTGGATGACAAGGAGAATGGGGTCCCAGCCAGTAATTAGGAGGGCCGAACTAAAGGGCGGCGTAAGCGATCCTGAATTTGCAGCCAAAATAAACCAAAGAAGCATGCTCACGATGGCGAACTGCATCGCCTCTGGCCACCCGGCAGTCGTGATGCCCGAGGGCAAGTCACACCAGGACTCCAAACTCCACGCACTCAGGACAGGAACTCTCAGATTCACGCTCAACGCAGCAAGCATAGCCCATGCTAAGAACCTCCCCCTCCCGGTAATTCAACCGGTCGGACTCCATTACAGGTGCCATCATTGGTTTCGAACGGATGCATATATCGAATTCGGAGAACCCATCAAAATACCCCTGGTCGAAGACCCTCTGCACAACACAAAACTAACCGAAGGCGAGTGGACAGAGCCACCGGCGGACCAAGTCATCCCTCTGCGCGATGAATTATTCGAGAAGCTCTCGTGCATCACGCCAAACGCCCCCGACTGGGAGACGTATAGGGCATGGATCCTCCTAGGGCACCTCTCCGCAAAAAAGGAGGGCAACGAACTCCCTTCCCTCAAGCACGAGGTATTGGCCGCGAGGGAGGTGGGCGAATCAAACCCCCCCGGACCAGTTCTGGACAATGCGAAGCATGCTGCTGAAATATTGCACTCAAGCGAACTGGACGCCACGTCTCTTGACCCCTCTGGGAAAATAATCAGGAAGAAGGCGTTTGCCAGAGGTCTAGGAGGGCTGCTTCTCATGCTAATGACAGCTCCCATAGTCGTAGTTTCTTCAGGGATTCAATCATTGGCCGGGTGGTACCAAGGAGACCACTCGGACGAAGGCATAGATGCTAGGACCACCCACCACATGATCGGAGCAGTACTCTCCCCACTGTTTTTCTGGCCCGTTGTATCTTTGATTTTCACCTTCATATTTTCATTGGCGAACCCACTAGTCGAGTTTGCGGTTGCCTTCATGGCCATATTGACATCAAATTTCATATTCCTAACTGGGTATGATTTGTGGGTCGATTTCAGAACCTCCCTAAAATGCACCAAACTAGCCAATTCCGAGAGTGGTAAGCGGCTAGAGAGACTCATCGGGGAAATAGAACCAGCACTCGTCGTTCTCAAATAGGGCCTACTGCCCCATGGGCACATGGACAGGGGAGAGGCAGCCTCCTCGATCAGGGAATGGCTCCAGAGCGAGATGATGGAAGCTAGAGATGTCGAGGACCAACAGGCTACAATCCACCTCCATGTCAGATACCCACCAACCAAGAGGGGCCACCTATTCAATATCGTAATTCCAAAGAATAGAGACCTCGTTCTGATATACTCCGTAACCAGAGTAGACGAGGGGCAGCAGAATGAGATGACGACCCTCTCAAACAACGAACCACAGCAGTGGAAGGACTGGCTCCACGAGACCAGACTAGACCTAACTAGGGCGGACCTAGACTGGGTACTACACGTCGGGGGGAAGGCAGAGGGCATCACTGGTCCCCTCCAGGCATTCAACCTCTCTAGGCCAATCTGGTTAGACGGCCTGTCCCAGAATGAATTCATGCACACAATGCGAAGAGTTTGGCTGTCCAAGCTCTCGCTCATCCACAGAATAAAACACCATTTCGGAACGGGCTCGGGCAAGCCCGGTCCGGTTGACGATTGGGCGAAGAAGAAATCCAGAAATGGACCAAGAAGCAAAAAAACCACTTCCGAGCCAAGACCGGTCGACATCGACGAGACAGGCGGGTTCGGGAGAGACTTCGACCCTGCAGATTGGGCCTGAATCGCCATTATTCCCTTTATTCACATATTCTCTTGGAAGTGACCGCTGTCCGTCGGGGTTAAGTATTGAGAAAAGACCAACGATACCGTTACAGAACGGTCTGGTGAGCAAGATATGGACAGAGCAAAGTCGAGAAGCAGCATAACAATGGTACTACTGATGGTCTTGAGCACGTTTGCTGGTCTGGGCACTCCCGCGGTTACAGCAAGCGAGATTGTACTGACTGACGCAATCGAGATCACTCCCGGTGGAACATACAACGACAGGATGGTCTCAGTGGATGCAGACTCACAGGGGAACACCCACTTCATCTGGAGTAGGAACACCCAGCACCTCTACTACAAGATGCTCGATGCAAGGGGAGAGGTCCTGATTGATGACACACAAATCTCTGACCCGGGGGCCCACAGGGCATGGCATCCCGACATCAGGGTAGACCATGCTGACATGGTGCACGTCACCTGGACCGACAAACAGGGTCAGTGGGCGATCATGTACACCCTCCTAGACCCATCACTCGATGATCAAAGCGGAGACTCGACCACTGATGCAGCAATCTCCATTATCGGGGACTACGAAGTGTCAATGCATCAGCAGAACAGGGATTGGCCAGCTATCGATATTGACTCCGAGAACGATGCCCACATAGTTTGGCAGGACTCCTATGAGCCCCTTGACATGTACTACCAGCAACCACAGATTTACTACAAGATGTTGGAGATAGACCTAGTCGCTCGAACGGTCATAGTGGCTATTGACGAAACACTCCTGACCCCCATCATAGGGCACAAGGGCCACCCAGATGTTGCAGTCGATGCAGATGACTTCGTGCAAGTCGTGTGGGACGACACGAGAGGCGGCAAGGTGGAGATGGTCGCCCCAATCGACACCTCTGGTTCGATGAATGCAGAATGGGCCGACATGTGCGCCGTGTTCTACGGGGGCTACTTCGTCAGCGGAGGATATTTTGAGGGTCTCAAGCCAATGCTCGTAAGAGCCAACATGACCGTATATGAGACACTATACGCGCTTAGTGGCAACTGGCCCAGCGCTTCTCAGAGCGGTAACTGCGCTAACGCCTACCAAACAGGAGGATCTGGCAGCCAGGGACCCAGGACAACTCCCCTAGGAAACACCCCCGGTGACGACTCGGGAGGCATCAGGTACCTGACCGAGGTCGTTTACAACAACGGGGCCGTCAATCTTCCTCAGGATGGAGGGTACTACAGTGAGTTTTGGGGACCAGCATCAACATGGGCGTGCCTTTCTTGGTATGACAATGCAGGAAACGTTCCAGGAAACCCCCCTACCACATTGGACCACAAGTGGAATCCAAACGCAACTAAGATTGTCATCCCGATCTCTGATGAGGGCCCATATGGGGGAGACCCCGCACAGCAGGCAGATGATACTCAGAGCATCAACGAGGCACACGACTCTTGCGTACGCGCGGGCGTCATCCCAGTCCCCCTCGTCGCTGCCGGCTTCGGCTCGGCATCATCAGACGTAGGGTCACACATGATGGATCTAGCTGCCTGCCCCAATGGATTCGTTAGCCTGAACGCCAGGTCTTGCCCTGGCTCTACAACCAGGCTGACCCATGCCGGAGGCCAGATGTACAGCTTCCCAACCACTTCCAGCAACTCTGCAGAGCTCCAGCTCATGGTCGAGGCTCTGGTGTATCTAGCAACGAACAACTCCAGAGAGATATTCATGTCCGTACTGGATCCAAGAGCGCTCCTCGAGAACCCATGGCCCGGTTGGACGAAAGGAGACTCAGGAACAGAAGTCGACAACACCGCGGACAGGTACATCCAGGACATAGGGCCATCATTGGACTACCAGGGTTACGGCCACCTTGTCGTAGTGAACGACACGAGGGTCACACTGAACGACGCATTCAGCCTCCACCCTGCAATAGCGGTAGACACCTCGGGGAACACCCACGTATCTTGGATGGATGGTCGAGCATACGGATTCGACATCGATGTAAACTACGAGGTGTACTACACCAGACTAAGGCTCAGGGGAGCTCAGGAATGGGACGGGGTACCAGAGGGACTCCCATCCTACGGAATCAAGCAGATAGCAGATGCGGCAATTTCCACCGTCGAGGGGCCTGAAGGAATAACCACACAAAGGCCATTCGGAGCAAACTCCCACATGCCCGCCATCCTCACTGACTCCTTCGACAATGTCCATCTAACGTGGCTCGACAACGGAAACGAGTCCCAAGGAGAGACGGTGATGTATGCCAGACTCAATCACACACGCGACTCTCATCCCAATGGATTCCCGATGAACTCCATCGCTTCCTCAGTGCTGGATCCATGGGAGAGGATATCCATCACAGAGTGGGAATCCGACAAACTGGGACCCAACTCCCCCGCGACCCCCGATCTAGGGCAACCACCAGCATTCGCCAATGACCTTGGAAGCGGTGCGCACGTCGCATGGTCTGACAACTACAAGTGTGAGGACGTCAACAACGGTGGCAGATACACCCTCTGTTACGTGCACATACTGACGGGGCTGGTCGAAGTCGCCCTCGCCGAGACCGAGACTTACTACCACACCATAGAGCCAAGTGGACAGACGATGTTCAACATGAGCGTCTCCAACCCAACACCTGGTCCCGTGGAACTAGTTTCTGACACATTCTTCGTTTCCATGGAGGGGGTTCCGAACAACTGGAGCGCAACGTTGTTCTTCTCTACCAACCACACCCCAATATTCCCATCGACCCCTGTGTTCCTGAAGGGAGGGGAGATGGTTCCGATATACATGAGAGTCCGAGCACCAACGATTTACCAGGCCAATGAGGACGAGTTAGCCACAATCATCATCTCAGCACTGTCCAACAAGGATCCAGCAATCAGGGACGAGCAGATAACTCTGACTTTGATGGACGTGGTTCATGGCATAGAGCTCGACACGAGTCACTACCAAGCCGACGTCGAGCAGGGGCAGAACGCGGTATTCTCGATTTCAGTTACGAATACAGGCAACGTGTATGACACGTTCGCGTTCTACGATCCAGCCACCCTGGAAGGACAAACTGAATGGGCGCTGCCGTTTGGATGGGGAATCAGCTTCCCTACGTCACTATCCTTGGATCCGGGTCAATCCGTGACAAGGAACCTACAGGTGAGCGTACCAACTTCGCAGGAACCCGGAACCTTCGTCATATACCTCAAGGGCTGGTCCACTGGAGAGCCAGTGCTGTCCATTGACAGGGGAACATTCGACGTACTCGAACTTTGGATAAACGTCTCTGTAAAGACCACCGGCAACATCGTATTCAACCTAGGCGACACCACTCAGCAGGTTCTACCCGGGGAGTGCTCATCGTTCGATATAGAGGTCACCAAGCACTTCACGCCAGGGCACCTAGTGTTCACGACCCCAGGGGGCCCGGACGAGAGGCCCTCTGACATTTCCGAGTCCACTTGGAGATACGACAACTGGGTCGTCGACCTCGACTTCGAGAACGCACCAGGAGGAAACGGGATAGCGGATAACGCGCCGAGGTACTGGGCCGTCGTAGGCACGCCCTACACAGTCACCGCACTGATGTGTGCCCCTTACAACGCTACAGCAGGCCTAGGAGAGGCTGTTACTGTCAGAGCACATTTGGACGGGGCACCCCAAGTTAGGGATACTGTGGTGCTAGTCACCAACGTGGAGCAGGTGTACGACCTGGATTCGTCGGTACCAGAGACGATAATGTCTCTCCACCCGGGACAAGAGTACGAGATGCCCACCACAATCGAGAACATAGGAAACGGTCCAGATAGGTACGACATCACAATACAGTCGATCACAGACTCATTCGGCGCTTCCCATGTGTGGGACATCTACATCCCAAGGATACTATTCGAGGAATTGGACAGGGACGAGTCGCAAACAGTCCCAATTGTGGTGAACGTCCCCGAGAAGACCCTCGCAGGTCAGTACACCATGGTTCTCCAGGTGCTGAGCGAGGAGTCGTACGAGGGAACCAGAATAAGGGACATAGTGACCCTGCAGATAGAGATAGTCGAGTTCCATGACATGAGGATTGTACTGGACCCAGCAGTGGAGAGCAAGATCAAGACAACCGCTCCCGGAAGGACGGTTAGGTTCGTAATGAACGTCACGAACTTCGGCAACGTCCCAGATCAGCCAACGCTGCACAACCACACTCAGGACGGAGCGGGGTGGGACGAGCAAGCGGGCCTCAATGCGCTTGAGAACTGGCAAATCAGCTTCGGCATGCTGGAGGACTTCGAATCGGAGTTCCCCACAGAGGTCCTTTGCGGGGTCCAAGAGACCCTCAACGACCCAATTCCCAGCGAGCCATGCTACAAGTCGGCTGCAGAGGTGCTCACGCTTCCGATGATGGAGGCCTACACCACTCTGAACATTGTGGTGATTATCGAAATACACCCAGAGGCCGCTTTGGCTAACAGGGAGATAGGAATCAAGGTACTCTCATCGCACGGTTCGAAGGAAGCCGGCGGGGATCACGACGAGACTCCAATATGGGACGACTCTTGTACCATCGACATGAATGGAGACGGACTACCCGACAATTACCGACCCAACTGCGATACTAACGAGCAAGTCATAGAACTCAGGCTCAGGGCACCCGATCTGGAAGTGCTGACAGCCCGTGCAGATGTGACGAAGGGGGATGTCGGTGATATGCTCTCTGTGAACGTACAGGTGAGGAATATCGGCAACGCTCACGCAACAGACGTCAACATCGTTCTGTGCGCCGGTCAGACCGAGAAGAGTATAGAGGACGACGGATGCAAGGAGGAGAACATAGTGTACAGGCAAGTGATCGAGGCCATAATGCCCAACGTCGATGACGAGGACCCCCCAACCATCACCCTGCTCTACATGGTAGAGGCGGGAACACATGACGTAGTGGTCGTCGTGGACCCCGACAACATCATCGTCGAGACCAATGAGGACAACAACGTGATGGCCGTCCAAGACGGGAAGATGGGATCAAACCTAGGGTTCCTAGACGTAGGCGTGGAGATAATCGTACAGTACTCTGTTCCAGGAATAATCGTGATAGCGACCTTCTCACTCTTCGGAATAGTTGGAGTAGTCATGTATGGAAGGAGAATGGAGGCTCTCCAGCGATACCGCGAGAAGAGCAGCCTGATGGCCAATATGAGCGATGATGACCTACGCTTCTAGGCCTACTTAGCCATCCACCACGGAAGTGGTGTGCCCTGCCCGCCCGCCACCAGGCTGCCACTTTCCGAGGCGAAGTCCCTGAGGAGACGCTCCCTTAGGGAGTGCATCATCTCCTCTGCGTGGTTTGACTGGATTCTCATTGACTGTGCGAAAATATCCAGGTCCAGAGGCCTCCTTGGCTGAGTCATCAGTGAGTGCGCCAGATGACGCTCCTCGTAGCTCCCCAAACCCTCGTTCACACTTGGAGTGACCTTGCTCATCACATGCTGGTGAAGAGCGATGACGGCATCCCGCCTCTCGTCGATGCGCTCGAGGCTAGCATCTAGCTCTGCGAGGATGTGTATTGCCTCTGCCATTGGCAAACGACGCCTCGTGCCTAGCTGACCGACTATCTCGTCAAGGTCCCCAGGCAGTTTGTTGGATAGCCTCAGGGGGCCCCCGCGAGGCATCGTCCGATGCTCTGCCCTGAACAGATCGGGACCAAGATCAAGGCGCAGTGAGAATGACTGGTTCACAGTGTAGACCTTCCTTGGAGGCCCCCCTCTTTCAGAGGGGATCTTCTCACTCTCCACAAAGCCCGAGTCCTCCAGGACTCTCAGGTGCTTCACGACCGCCTGCTGGCTCACATCGAGCAATTCGGATAGCTGAAGGGGGTAGTGAGGCTCCTTGACAAGGTACTTCAAAATCTTCCGCCTAGTGGAATTTTCGAGCACCGACATCGCCTCCTCGAAGCCTACCACACTTACCAACTCAGAGTTGTCTAGTAAACCCCTATCTAAAAACCCAACTTGAGCATAGAATAATAGCACATGGTATGATGAAAGTTTCATGGGAACCGCGGGAACGGTCTTGAAGACTGCTTCAGTGATAATAGGGGCCCTTATCCTATTGGCGGCCTTCGGAGCATCGCTAGTCGTCTCACACTATGATGAGAGGATAGCGGAGGACTGTGACGACACGGTCGGCACCATAGGGCAGGTTGTAGGTGCTGACGAGGGGCAGTGCCAGGATGCTAAGGAGCAGAGGGACACACTCGACTCACTTGTCATGCCACTCAATGTATTGGGTGCATTGCTAGTCGTATTGCCGATAGCCGTATCACTCATCGGAAGATCGAAGGAATAGCTCAACCGTTGTCCCAGTCCTTCCAGTAACTCTCCGCCTCTTCAATCTCCGCCGGCTCCTCCACTGGCTCCTCACTAACCGGCCTTGAATTATCCATGAATGGACCGGGAACCTCACCATCATCCGAAGAAACCCTGTTGTACTCGCGGTAGATCTCCTCTGTAGTCATTATCGGAGTCTGTGCGACAGCCTCGACCTCTGGCTCGCCCTTCTTAGTCCACCCAACTATTGCCAGTACCAAGGCCACGACCCCAAACGGAATCCCCAAGCAGCAGCCCACCATCATCAGCAGTACAAATGGACTAGCCAACATTTCTGACTGCGCGGCATAGTCGTCGACTATCCACACGCCTCCCTCATTGGCATCATTGTGCAGGGTGTAAGTCCCCGAATCACCAGGGAGGTACAATCTGACTGTTTGGTAAATGGGGCTATCGGGAGAGGTCTGCCTATCTATGCTCAGAGCGCCGGGTTCCTCCCACGGGCAATCCCCTCCTTCAGAATCAACCAGACGAATGTCAACGGGTGCATCCTCACCATCCTCTGATATCCTCAGAGCCAGATAGTATCTGTCGTCAGACAGATCCACTGTAGAGCTGCCACCAGCTTCGACAAACACCTCGTTGAACTGCGCTGGATCAAGATATGGCTCGGCATCATCCAGAGCACTGCCTGCCGACATCACGGCAATTAGAAGCAGCAGGAACGAGCACCCAGACAGGATCTTGGCCCATCGCAGCACCCCACTAGCCATGATGCCAACCCAACGTCATATCATTTCACGATTGGGTTCTGTGTGGTCATCGGGCCCATGCGGCCACATAACGCTCAACCGTCGGAGAATCATCATCCACAAAACGGGTGAAAACAATGGGCCTCAGACAATCGAAGCGACCTTCCAACCACGTTCTGGAGAGTGGCCAGGGGGGCGACGGCTCGTCTGGTAAGAGACTCCCAAATAGGCGCCCTATGCAGAGAAGATGCCCGTCCGGACCCAGAAGCGTAGGCAGATTATCCGCGGCCTGATCACGAATGCTTTCCGGTATCGCCTGCAAAATGTGAATTTCGATGACGATATCGAAACGTCCCCCCCACTCAGGGGGCGGAGCCAGTAAATCGGCAACACGATACTCCACAGACGAATCCGGAAACCTCTCACGACACCATTCAATCGAGGAGCGAGATATGTCAAAGGCAGTGACATCGAATCCAACCGAAGACAGCCACTCCGCGTCATCCCCTAGTCCGCAACCAACAACCAAAGCCCTGCCTTGGACATCAGGATTCGATGCAATCCACTCCACCATCTTCGGATGAGGCTCCATCCGGGCCCAAGGAACCTCTCCCGAGTCCCGTTTTGCACCCTCATATAGTTCTTCGAACCAACGTAGCGGTTCCCCCTCATCTTCCGCAGCCTTGGAAAGTTTGAGGAGGCGGGCTCTGACCTCAGCCAATTCCTCGTCCATGGACACCCTCCTTTCAATGAGTCAAAGAAGTTAACTCAGGGTGTGATTTAACGCCGGTTCCGACGGCGTCTTTGGCCACGGTTCTGTCCACCCTGATTCTGTCTTCTTCCGCCACCTCTTCGACCACGGTTTTGCCGTCTTTTTGGAGCCTTCTCACCCTTGCGTGATTTGGCTTTCTCGGAATGGAAGGGGTGATCTTCATCGACCGGGATTTTTTGTCGGATAGTTTTCTCTATGTCTCGAAGATACTCCCCTTCATTTTCATCACAAAATGCAATTGTGATTCCACCTTGCCCCGCACGACCCGTGCGTCCAATTCGATGAACGTAAACTTCGGGTTCATTGGGAAGATCTAGGTTAATGACGTGGCTGATATCTGATACATCGATTCCACGACTTGCCACATCAGTAGCAATCAAGACTTGCAGTGTACCATTTCTAAACCCGCCAAGCGCCCTCTCTCTCGCACCTTGGCTCTTGTTGCCGTGAATGGCAAGGGCCTCTATCCCATCTGCAGCAAGTTGTTTGACTATGCGGTTACACCCGTGCTTTGTTCGACTGAAAACAAGTACCTTCTCCGGATTTTCATCACGGATGATATGAGTCAATAAGGCCCGTTTATCACTCTTCATCACAAACATCAGTGATTGCTCAATTGCCTCGACGGTCGTCGACTCTGGCGTTACTTCTATTTTCACGGGTTCGTAAAGCATATCTCTTGACAATTCCACAATTGAAGAGGGCATTGTTGCTGAAAAGAGGAGGCTTTGCCGATCTTCAGGAATCAGAGCGAGAATCTTGCGGATGTCACGAATGAAGCCCATGTCAAGCATTCTATCCGCTTCATCCAAAACAAGGAATTGCACGTTGGATAAATCAACAAGACCCTGCCCAATCAAATCTAGAAGTCTTCCAGGGGTCGCAATCAAAATATCGACGCCTTTGCGAAGTTTCTTCTCCTGTGGACGTTGAGAAACACCACCGAACATCACCATTGAATGAATGTCGAGATGACGTGCATATTCTTCGATATTATCTCGTATCTGTGACGCAAGTTCACGGGTGGGACAAAGCATCAACGAACGAATTCGACGTTTTCCTGACCAAGGGTCTTCTGCCATCGCATCAAGAATTGGCAATGAAAATGCCGCGGTCTTACCCGTTCCAGTCTGGGCACATCCGAGCATATCACGACCTTCCATCAGAAGGGGGATAGCTTGTTCCTGAATTGGTGTCGGGGTGACATATCCAATCTCATCAAGAGCCGCCAGCAAAGGCTGACAAAGGTTGAGTGATCCAAAATCCACGATATCACTCACATATGAGCGATGATTGCTGAACCAAACTCACTACATTTGAGAAGAGTGGCCCCATCCATCAATCGCTCGAAATCGTAGGTAACAGTTTGCGCACTAATCGCTCCTTCCATCCCCTTGACAATCAGATCCGCAGCCTCCGTCCAGCCCATGTGCCTAAGCATCATTTCAGCACTCAGTATTAGGCTTCCAGGATTCACCTTGTCCTGTCCCGTGTACTTCGGGGCGGTCCCATGGGTCGCTTCGAATATCGCAATCCCGGTATCGTAGTTGATGTTGGCCCCTGGTGCAATTCCTATTCCCCCGACCTGAGCGGCGAGAGCATCTGATATGTAGTCGCCATTGAGGTTCATCGTTGTCAATACCCCATATTCCCTCGGTCGTGTTAGGACCTGCTGGAGCATGGCATCAGCGATGACGTCCTTTATCGTGATTTTACCTCCCGTGTTTGGGTTAGTCATGATGCACCACGGACCGCCATCTAGCAATTCAGCGCCGAACTCGTCTCGAGCCAACTGGTAGCCCCAATCACGGAAACCCCCCTCTGTGAATTTCATGATGTTTCCCTTGTGGACAAGGGTGACGCTGTCCTTGTCATTCTCAATCGCATATCGAATCGCGGCACGTACTATCCTCGCAGTCCCCTCACTAGAAATCGGCTTGATGCCGATTCCACTGGTGTCTGGGAAGCGAATCTTCTCGACCCCCATCTCATTCTGCAGGAAGTCAATGACTTTCGCAACCTCAGCAGATCCTGACTCCCATTCGATTCCAGCATACACGTCCTCGCTGTTCTCACGGAAGATGATCATGTCGACAGCACCCGGGTCCTTTACCGGACTCGGTGTGCCTGCGTACCAACGAACCGGGCGCACGCACGCAAACAAATCCAGCTGTTGCCTAAGCGCGACATTGAGGCTGCGTATTCCCCCTCCCACAGGGGTGGTCAATGGACCCTTGATCGATACCAGGCCACTCCTCATGGCATCCAAGGTCGACTCTGGCAACCACTCACCGGTGGCGTCGAAGGCCTTCTGTCCAGCAAGGACCTCCCTCCAGTCAATCGAGCGCGAGCCACCATATGCAATTTCCACTGAGTTGTTGACTACATCTATCATAACGGGGGTTATGTCAATCCCTATCCCGTCTCCTTCGATGAAGTGAACGATGGGCCTGTCAGGCACAACTAGCCCTTCCTCTGATAGTGTGATTGGCGATCCGTCGGACATGTCCCTCAGACAGCCGACCCGCATGACATTGATGAAGCCAACCCTTCAAGGCCGATGGCTTCGGTGGACCATACATGAAGGGCGAGGTGAAGTGGACCGGGGATGGCGGTTACGTCGGAACCACATCTAGGGGGAAGGTGTTCGGCATCTACGGAGAGGCATCGCCGAGCCCCATGGAGATGGTACTCCACTCCCATGCTGCGTGTTCCTTGATAGACGTCATAGACGGCCTCAAAGACAGGAAGGAGAACATTGACTACGCCACGGTGGAAATAGAAGCCGAGCGAGCAGAAGAAAAACCGAAGGTCTTCACCGCCGTCAATATGAACTACGTCATCAAGGGAGACGTTCCCGAGAAACTCGTTAGGAGGCTGATAGAGAGCAGCCACGAGAAGTACTGCAGCGTCGGAATAATGATCACAAGGTCAGGCGCCACGCTCGATTGGACATTGGAACTCGTCGAATAGAAATATCATCATTTCAATAATTGTGGGATGCAAAAATTCAGAATTTTCCAGCCGTCAATCTTCACTTCTTCCTCTAGCATTAAGAACCCCCCATCAAGAAGACGGAATCCCTTGCGCGCTCGGACGTGTGAGGGAGCACGCAAACAGAAGGGAGGCGACACCGAATGCAACCGAAAATGAAGGACACTGCCGAGAGCTCCGACGCAGAGTCAGGCATGGTTGTCGAGCGACGCTTCACGTCATCCGGCAAGGACCCCTTCGATAGCTTCGAATGGATCGAGATGGATGCGGAGATACGCAACCCCGATGGATCAATGGCAGACACAATATTGGGCGTCAAGCTCCCATCTGGATACGCGGGAGTACCGGGCAAAGTCCTCGCACAGAAGTACCTCCGAAAGGCAGGCGTGCCAACTCAGTTGAGGAAAGTTCCAGAGGACGGGGTTCCCGTTTGGCTACAGAGGAGCGAGCCAGACACAGAGAAGCTGGATCTCCTGGATGCCTCAGAGAGGTTCGGGGGGGAGCGAGACGGAAGGGAGTTGTTCAGACGCCTCGCAGGAACATGGACCTACTGGGGATGGAAGCATGGTTACTTCGCAAGCGAGGCCGATGCAAGAGCCTACTTCGATGAGATGTGCTACCTCGTCGCTAGCCAGAGGTCAGCCCCCAACAGCCCCCAGTGGTTCAACACCGGACTGCACTGGGCATATGGGATAGAGGGGCCGGCCCAAGGGCACACCTACATCGATCCTCTCACCGGGAAGCTGGAGTACTCGTCAAACGCGTACGAGCACCCACAGCCGCACGCCTGCTTCATACAATCAGTCGGCGACTCCCTAGTGGGAGGCAAGGACTCCATAATGGGTCTGTGGAACCGGGAAGCACTCCTCTTCAAGTATGGCTCCGGGACAGGTTCCAACTTCTCAAAGATAAGGGGTGCAGGAGAGCCCCTCTCTGGAGGAGGGAGCTCTTCCGGTTTGCTCTCATTCCTGAAGATAGGGGACAGGGCTGCCGGTGCGATAAAGTCCGGAGGGACCACCAGGAGAGCCGCGAAGATGGTCACCCTCGACCTGGACCACCCCGACATAGAGGAGTATATCGATTGGAAGAGCAGCGAGGAGGAGAAGGTATCCGCCCTCGTCATAGGGAGCAACATACTCCAGAAGCACGCCGACAAACTGATGGACGCCATCTGGGAGGGGGACGATGAGACGAGGTTCGACCAGAACTCAAACGAGTCACTTCGCAGGGCAATGGTCGGCGCGATAAGGGACAGCGTCCCCCAACCACACATCCAGAGAATAGTCGATCTGGCCAAGCAAGGTTGGAAGGGGGTCGACTTCGACGTGCTTGACACCGACTGGCAGGGCGAGGCCTACCTGACGGTGTCCGGCCAGAACAGCAACAACTCGGTGAGGGTCCCCAACTCATTCATGCAGTCAGTCAAGGATGGCGGCAAGTGGGATCTACACTGGAGAACGGAGCTGGACAAGGCAGAGGCAGAGGGCAGGGAGCCCAACGCCTGCAAGACCCTAGACGCAGGGGAGCTGTGGGACAAGGTCGCATACACGGCTTGGGCATGCGCTGACCCCGGCGTGCAGTTCGACACCACAATCAACGAGTGGCACACCTGCCCTGAGGCTGGCAGGATAAACGGATCAAACCCGTGCTCCGAGTACATGTTCCTGGATGACACGGCGTGCAACCTAGCCAGCATCAACCTACTGAAGTACTACGACCTGGACACCCACACATTCCAGATAGAGGACTTCGTTCACAGCGTGAGGCTCTGGACGGTCACCCTGGAGATAAGCGTCCTCATGGCGCAGTTCCCCTCCGAGGAGATAGCCAGAGGATCCTATGACTACAGGACGCTCGGCCTCGGATACTGCAACATAGGCTCTCTTCTGATGCACATGGGGATACCGTACGACGACGAGAGGGGCTACGCGATATGCGGGGCACTCACCTCGATAATGTGCGGCGAGTCATACGCGACCAGCGCGGAGATTTCATCGGTCCTAGGGCCGTTCCCTGACTACGAGAGGAACGCCGAACACATGCTGAGGGTCATGAGGAACCACCGCAGAGCGGCATACGACGCGCCTGCTGAGGAGTACGAGGGGCTCTCGGTCGCTCCCATGGGAATCAATTCCAAGAAGTGCCCGAAGGATCTCCTGGAAGCAGCGAGGGGAGCCTGGGACACGGCTCTAAGGGAGGGCGAGCAACATGGATACAGGAACGCCCAGACTACCGTAATCGCCCCAACTGGAACCATCGGGTTGGTCATGGGTGCCGACACAACCGGCGTCGAGCCGCAGTTCTCCCTAATACAGTACAAGACCCTCGCAGGAGGAGGCTCCCTCCGCATAATCAATCACGGGGTCCCCGCAGCCCTGAAGAGGCTCGGATACTCGAAGCCCAAGGTCAAGGGCATCATGGAGCACATAATGGGCACAATGAGGCTGACCGGATGCCCCCATCTAACCTCGGACAGGCTCAGCCAGCTGGGATTCACCAGTGACGTCATCTCCAAGATAGACACCAGCATGCCAGACGTCTTCGGAATAAGGGGCGCGTTCGCCCCCTCCATCCTCGGGGAGGACTTCTGCATGGAGGCACTGGGGATGAGCAAGGAACAGTGCGATGACCCGTTCTTCGACGTACTGAGCCACCTCGGCTTCTCCTCGGCAGAGGTCGACGAGGCAAACGACCACGTGTTCGGGAGGGGCACCATCGAGGGATCCCCCGGATTGAAGGAGGAGCACCTGCCGGTGTTCGACTGCGCCACCCCCTGCGGCAAGTACGGCGTCAGGGCGATAGATTGGAAGGCGCACGTCCTGATGATGGCCGCTGCACAGCCTTTCATCTCAGGAGCCATATCGAAGACGATCAACATGCCATCGGACTCCACCGTGGAGGACATCAGGGCCGCATACGACCTCAGCCACGAGACCATGAACAAGGCATGCGCGGTCTACCGAGACTGCTCCAAGCTGTCACAGCCCCTGATGAACCAGCTCGTCGACACCTCCTCGTTGGAGGAGGAGGAAGCGGACGAGGCGGTATCGACCATGGTCAAGCAGGTCGTGGAGACCATGCCGGTTCCCCAGCAGGTCGCCGCACCCGTAGCAGAGTCCTTCGTCAACTACATCGCGACTCGCCGAGCGCTACCTGACAAGAAGAAGGGTGACAATGTCAAGGCCAGGATAGGGGGCCACAGCGTCAGGCTGATTACGGGAGAGTACCCCGATGGGAAGCTCGGTGAGATAATCCTCGTGACCTCGAAGGAGGGAGCCGCTTGGAGAGCGATGCTGAACCAGTTCGCGATAGCCGTGTCGATAGCCCTGCAGCACGGTGTCCCTCTGGAGGCCTTCGTCAAGGTGTTCACCTTCCAGAAGTTCGAGCCCAGCGGGATGGTAGAGGGCGGGAGCGGACGAGTCAAGATGGCATCCAGCCTCGTTGACTGGATCTTCCGCGAGCTCGCGATCGAGTACGCGGGCAGGGACGACCTCGCGCACGTGGCAGCGGAGGACCTCGACCCATTCACCATCGCCAAGCCCGAGATTACCAGCGAGGGGGTCATGAGGACGAAGGGCGAGACCAGGGAGGTACAGCTCACGCTGGACGCGATACAGCCGACCGAGTCCTCCGAGGCGAGGACCTACAGGCTGGCCAGGGAGGCGGGGTTCACAGGCGACATCTGCGACGACTGTGGTAGCAGCCAGATGGTAAGGAACGGGACATGCCTGAAGTGCAACTCCTGCGGTGCGACCACCGGATGCTCCTAACACTAGTCGTCCATTTCGTCGGAAAGCGAAACATCTCTCCTGAGGACCCTCTCTTTGAGATCCGCATAAGCCTCACCATCTCTATCTTTGATAATTCGTGTCGTTTTCATGAAACCCCGTTTGGAGACTTCCGCCTGTTGTATCATCAGACCAGTTAATCGGGATCTGGAGGACTCATTGGATGACATCCACGCCATGGGCAATAGGCCCGACCCGTCTTCTGAATCCATTGAGATATACTCCCTCATAGCGGAGTCTACTATTCTCTGAGTCATACGGGAGTCTCCCTTTTCAAGAACAGCAGAGGCCTTCTCAGCGAAGAGGGGGAAATCCGTCCTGACCAACGAGGAGAGGTATGTGGTAGCAAGTGTCCTGACATCAGAGTCATCATCTTCCAGTAGTATGTCCATCAGATGGAGAGCGAAAGAACGATCCTCTGATGAGATTCTCTGTAGAGACGATGAGAGCTCCCTTCGAGCGCCTTGGTCATCATGTTGAGAGGCTGCTAGAAGGATATCCCGCGACTCGCCTGGCCACCCGGCCATCAATTGGACGGCTCCTCTGACGAGAACCCCGGTATGCTTGCCTGAATCCCTTTCCAGGCTCGCCATCAACCTGTTCGGGACATTGAGGAGGTTACACAGCTGCCCCTTCACGGTGAGCCCCTCGAGCCAATGAGGGAGGATTTCGGTTTGAGATGAAGCCCCCATCGCCATGGAATCCAATATGGCAGCCGCCGCCATAACCCCAGAGGGATGGGGCGAATTATCGTGATGCGCCTGGACCGCGGGATTCCAAGCCATTTGGTGGGGGCCCGTCAATTCTGACGACCACGAGCCAGGTGGCTTTGCCATGGCTATCGAAGTAAGGAGGTGAAAGCCATCCCTCCTCGCCACATCCGATCCACTGAGTGAGAAGCCGATCAACAGTGATACAGCAAGATACCACCTGTCTGTATCAGGGGAATCCTCGTCCAAAGCGGATGAGAGCCAATCCCATGCCATCTGCGAAATAACCCTCTCAGAAATATCCTGGGTGTTCTTCGCCATCCACTTCTCCCTTGTCGAATCAGGATCTATGTTCCTGTTCACATAGTCAGGCAGGGTGCTCTCGACTATCGCAGACAGCCGCTGGTTGAACCCAGCACGATCTATCGCATAGAGGCCAACTGCCTGTTGCACCAGGGAGTCTGAGCTAGTAGGCTGAATAGCGGGGAAGTCAGGGAGTTCCAATGGAGGATTCGGCAATGGCGAAGTCGAGAAGGAGGACTCTACGTACTCCCTCAGCAGCTCCTCACAACGCCCCCATACGAGAGCTGAAGACTCCCTACGGGACATGTAATCGACTCAAATCTCTAGTTCGATGTTCAGGTTCTGAATCAGTTCCTTGTACCGGTTCCTGATTGTGACCTCGGTTACACCAGCTACCTCAGCCACTTCCCTCTGGGTCCTTCTCTTTCCGCAGAGAACGCTGGCGATGTATATGATCGATGCCGCAATTCCAGTTGGCCCCCGACCGCTAGTAAGCTCCTTCTCCTGCGCTGCAGCAATCAGTTCGTATGCCTTGGCCTGAACCTCGGCGTCCAGGTCTAGTCCCGAGCAGAACCTTGGGATGTAGTCCTCTGGCTTGGTAGGGGGGATCTTCATCTTGAGCTCCCTGACCATGAATCGGTAGGTCCTTCCTATCTCCTTCCTGCCTGTTCTGCTAGCCTCTCCAATCTCATCGAGAGTCCTCGGGTTCTTGCATTGCCTGCATGCCGCGTACAGGCTCGCTGCAGCGACGCCCTCTATGGAACGGCCCCTGATTAGTCGTGCCTCTACTGCCTTCTTGTAATTCACAGCCGCCGCCTCTCTGATGGACTTGGGCAGATCCAATCTGCTTGCCATCCTGTCTAGCTCTGCCAATGCCATAGCCAGGTTTCTCTCTGTGGCGTTGCTGACCCTTGATCTCTTCTGCCACTTTCTCATTCGGTAGAACTGACTTCTGTATCTACTGGAAATCGACTTTCCTGAGTAGTCCTTGTTTTGCCAGTCGATGTCGGTGGAAAGTCCCTTGTCGTGAAGCATCACGGTCATCGGGGCCCCAGTACGAGCCCGCTGGTCGCCCTGCTCGGGGCTGAAAACCCTCCACTCGGCGCCTTGGTCAATCACCTTGTCTTCGAGGACCACTCCGCAGTCCTCGCAGCAGACCTCCCCTCGGGTCTCGTCTCGCAGGAGATTCCTGCTTCCGCATTCGTTGCATTTTACTGTGTCTTCTACTAGGTAGTCCGCCATTTTTATACCTCCTTTCATAGGAAAGGTATATACTCCCGAAAGCGCATCTTATTTAAGGTTAACAATATCATTACCATAACCCAATCGTAGCACTGGTCTCAAGTGAATAATTATCCAATCGTTGAGAACCGTGAAATAGAATCGACTCTTGGACACTTCAGGGAGGGAGTACGTTGGGGGGAGAGACATGGCCACCGCAGGAAGTCAAGCTGACCCCCGGCAAACGAGTCCTATTCCTGACCAAGGACCTCGAATTGGTGAGAAAGCAACTCTATGAGGGACTGGATCTGAGGATGGAGGACATCTCCGTCGACGAGCTCCTCGATGACATAAACACCGATGTGATGACGCCCGCATGGGTGTGCTTCGACCACGATCCTGCTGCAATAGCGGAGAACGCATACGCGGGACTCTTGCACGAGGGAAGCAGGGTCCTGGAAAAGGGAGCGTTGATTGATGGAGGGTTCGAAGTCATAGTAAGCGGGCACCGGAAGGGAACCGGAAGCAGCCGAGAAACAGCCGCCCAATGCGAGAGGTGGGCTGGAATCAGAATAGTGATCGCAGCCTCATTCGCACCCATACATGAGAGGAACAATATCAACTTGGGCCAGTTGATGGCAGACCACGCCGTTCTCCAAAGACTCCAGGACGGTGAGAGCATACCCCTCGGGGAGTTCACTGGGAAGTTCGATCCTGTCACTAGGCTGATTCTGGAGAACGGTGGGCTCCTCTCCTTCGCCAGGGAGCTGAAAGAGGGCAGAGTGACCCTCCCCGATGTGAGGCCGGGGGGCCGTCCGATGACCATGGCTGAGAAGATAATTTCGAGCAAGCTAATTGGTAGGGGGGATGGCGACGTAAGCGTCGCTCCGGGTGACGCGGTACTCGCATCCGTGGACGGGGGATACTCCCATGAGTACACCACCGCACAGGTGCACTCATTCCTATCAGAGGAGTACGGGAACTCCTACCAGATAGCCAACCCATCCAAGTTCGCCGTCTTCGAAGACCACCTCCTCTATGCGACCGATGTCCCAAGGTACGGTCCCTTCGTATCGAAGATAGAGACTCTGAGGGATATGCAGAGGGTATTCCAGAAGCACACCGGCGTCCGGGACTACTCTGCCGAGGACGGGGTAAGTCCAGGGATATGCCACCAAGTTGCTCGGGAGGAGTTCATCGACGTTGGGGACTTCATACAGGCCACGGACAGCCACACCTGCATGGGAGGTGCATCCAACGCTTTGACATACGGGGTCGGCTCCAGTGAATACGCCAACCTTGTCCACAACCAGTTCTCCTTCGTCAAAGTCCCCGAGAGCATCAGGTTCGAGCTATTCGGGAAATTAGATCCCGGTTGCACGGCCAAGGACGTCATCCTCCACATTCTGGATAAATACGCCAAGAACTCAGACACACTCGATCGCTCTATGGAGTTCGGGGGCCCCGGCCTCTCTTCGCTTTCAATGGACGAGAGGGCGACACTCTGCAACATGGCCACCGAGTGCAGCGCGAAGACAGGGATATGCGAGGCCGACGATATGACCGTGGAGTGGCTACTGGAGAGGAGGGATGACCTGGATGAGGAGACAATCAGAGCAGCATTCGTCAGCCCGGACGAAGGAGCGACATACCACGGTGGAGTACATACAATCGATTTGGACGACATACGCCCCATGGTCGCCCATCCGGGAGACCCGGACAAGGGAATACCATCAGACCCCACGAACGGTGCATACATCGACGAGCTTGGCGAGGTAACTATCGACATAGCGTACGCGGGTTCCTGCACCGCAGGAAAGGACGACGACTTCGCCTACTACGCAAAGGTCACCAAGGCTGCATTGGATGCTGGAATGAAGGTTCACGACGACGTCGAGTGCTTCATTCAGTTCGGGTCGAAGAACGTCAAGGAGCTCTCGGCCAGGATGGGCTGGACCGACTTGTTCGAGCAGGCGGGAGTCAAGCTGATCGACCCTGGATGCGGTGCCTGCATAGGAGCGGGCCCGGGCATATCCGACAACCCAGATCAGGTGACAGTATCTGCCATCAACAGGAACTTCCAGGGGAGGTCAGGGCCAGGGAGGCTCTACCTAGCCAGCCCGCTTACCGTGATGACGAGCGCCTTCACTGGGAAGATCACCGCATGGGACCCGCAGGTATTTTCCGAGTGAGAATTTACCCCTCCAGAGCCTCTAGCACCAGCAGTATTCAATAGGCATCAGCAAACGCGATTGGTCAACCATAAGCAGGCCCCGTGTCATTAGGATATCGGGAGGACCTGATGGGGGTATTCGCATGGGTGAAGCAGAAGAAATCTCAAGCAAGCAAAAGCAGATATCGGTCAGCGAGTTCTTCGAGAAGAACAAACACTTCCTCGGCTTCGACACACTCCAAAGGGCCGTGATAACAGCAGTCAAGGAAGCCGTGGACAACTCTCTGGATGCCTGTGAGGAGGCAAGGATACTCCCCGACATCAGGATTCAGCTCAACAGGACCAAGAGCGACGAGCTAGAGATGATCACCCAGGACAATGGCCCCGGGATACCCCGAGATGCAATAGAGAACGTATTCGGAAAGTTCCTGCTCGGCTCTAGGTTCCACGCCATAAGGCAGACTAGGGGGCAGCAGGGAATAGGCATCACAGGAGTGGTGATGTACAGCCAACTGACAACGGGCTCCAAGACTAAGGTCACTTCCAAGATAAAGAGCGACTCATCGGCCGTATACGTCGACCTGGGAATAGACACCAAGAAGAACAAGGCAATCAAGTCAGGGGAGAAGAGGGACGTCTGGGTCGATGAAAAGACAGGCGAGGAAATAACGCATGGCCTGAGAATAAAGACCCTGATGAAGGCAAAGTACCAGCGCGGCAAGAAATCGGTGTACCAATACCTCAGAATGACATCGATAGTCAATCCACACGCCTCAATCTCACTAGTCGTAAAGGACAAGGATGGCGAGGTGATTGAGGAGGGACAATGGCTCAGGACCACTGACAAACTACCTCGCATAGTAGAGGAGATCAAGCCCCACCCTCATGGGATACACCTAGGTACCCTCCAGAGGATGATGAGGGAGGCCGAGGACAGAAGGATGACCTCCTTCCTGAACAACAACTTCTCCGGGGTCACTAGGAGGGCCGCCAAGCAGATTCTGGAGGTCGCCGAGGTAGAGGAGACAAGGACGCCCAAGAGGATCAAGGCCGAGGAGGCCCAGGCGATAGTGGCCGCCTTCCAGACCGTGAAACTGCTCAAGCCACCCATGGACTGCCTGTCTCCCATCGAGGACCTGCTAATCAAGAAGGGACTCTCCAAGGCGATAGACTCGCGGTTCGCATCCACGGTGACGCGCAACCCTTCGGTCAGTCAGGGAAACCCGTTCCAGATAGAGGTAGGTCTCGTCTTCGGAGGGGACATCTCATCAGAGGGGCCGATAGAGATCCTGAGATTCGCAAACCGGGTGCCACTCATGTACCAGCAGGGAGGATGCCTGCTGACCAAGGCACTGGAATCCGTCGACTGGAAGAGGTACGGACTGGACCAGCCCGGAGGGAGCGGAATACCAAAGGGACCCGCTGCAGTGCTGATACACCTAGCCTCAACCAACGTCCAATTCACAAGTGAGGCCAAGGAGGCAGTCTCCTTCGACGAGGTCGTATTCGACGAGATCCGCAAGGCGATGCTAGAGGTGGGCCGTGGCCTGAAGAACCACCTGAAGAAGAGCTCGCAGCGCAAGAAGGCGAAGGAGAAGTTCGAACTGGTCAACATAATCCTCCCTGAGATATCCAGGAAGTCATCGGAGCTCCTAGATAGGGAGGAGCCCGATCTAGCACCAGTCATCACCCAGATAATGAACGCTGTCTTCCTCGAGGAGGAACTGGTCTGGGACAAGGAGAGGAAGCTCTCAATGTGCTCCATCACAGTTCACAACTACACAGCGAGGGCACGGGCATACACGATACTCGCGAAGTGGCCCGAGGGGCCAAACACCGCGATGTCCCACAACCCTACGGGAGGCAGGAAGGAGACGCGCGGACTGTGGGCATGGAGGCTTGACACCCTCGACCCCGGGACATCCACCGTCCTGGAGTTCGGGATTTCGGGACTCACCAAGGGGGAGTGGAACGAGACCGATGTATTCTTCAGAGGCAACGGGGAGATAATCGGAGCCACCAAGATGGACGAGAAACTGCTCGAGGAGCAACGGAAGACAGAGGCCCTCGAGGCTGCGATGGAAGAGGTCCGCAGGAAGGAGAATGATGCGATAATAGACAGACTGGCCGTCAGGGCAGAGGAAGCCCCGTTAGCCGTAGAGCCAGAGGAAGACCAAGGAAGCCCAACGGAGGAGACTCTCCCAGCAACCGGTGCCGAGTGGTTCGGCGTGGAAGGTGATGGACAATGAGCGATGCCGCCCCCAGGAGGAACAAGGAGCAGGTGGTGGACGCGCTGCATGACGTGGCAGTCGAGATGCACAACAGGATGCAGAGGGGCGACCCCCCGCGAATGACTCTCCCTGTCAGGTCCAAGAGCAACATCTCGTTCGACAACAGGCTCGGGGTGTTCAAGTACGGCAAGAAGAAGACAGTTCGTGACGCGACGAGCCTCGGCTCTGCGAGGCAGCTACTTCGGACGCTACACATAACGGAGTTCATCGAGGAGATGATAGACAGCGGGAAGTCATCCACCCTCAGGGAGATGTACTACATCTCAGAGGGATGGGGGCATGGCAAGTTCGGCTCCCAGAACGAGAGCAACAACCTAGCTGAGGACCTAGAGATAGTCACGAAGTGCCTGAGGGAGGACTTCAAGCTGAGGCCGGAGGAGGATGGAGCCAGGATAATCGGCAATATAACGGTCGAGGAGAGGAACCGCAAGGGAGACTGGATGAGGATAAACTGCAGGGACGACGTGGGTGACTCCGGTTACGGGGTGCCATACAACGTCGAGAGCGAGAAGCTGAGGCTCATCGAGGAGGACATAGACTTCGTCATGGCGATAGAGACCGGTGGAATGTTCGACAGACTGGTAGAGAACGGATTCGACGAGGAGGCCAGATGCGCATTGGTCCACCTGAAGGGGCAGCCAGCGAGATCGACCAGGAGGATAATGAGGAGGATCAGCGACGAGTGGAAGAAGCCGATAGTGGTGTTCGCCGACTGCGACCCTTGGTCGTTCAGGATATTCGCGAGCATAGCCTACGGGGCGATCAAGACGGCCCACATATCGGAGTACCTGGCGACGAAGGAGGCGACCTACCTCGGCATCACCGCTGACGACATCCTGGCCTACGACCTCCCGAGCGACGACCTGACCAAGCAGGACACCGGTGCCCTAGAGGCGGAGCTCAGCGACCCCAGGTTCTCGTCAGGGTACTGGCAGGAGCAGATCCACCTGATGCAGGAGATGGGTAAGAAGGCGGAGCAGCAGTCCCTGGCCAAGTACGGCCTGGACTTCGTGACCGACACTTATCTTCCCGAGAAGCTGGACGCGATTGGCCTTGGATATAGATGACCAACCC
>Ga0208410_1000062_pt1 | contig 58140 bp, 39 predicted proteins | sample ETN02SmetaG_3_FD_185787 | JGI IMG/M metagenome (GOLD analysis project Ga0208410, IMG submission 185787) | Marine microbial and viral communities from oxygen minimum zone, Eastern Pacific Ocean - ETNP2014F10-02SV257 (SPAdes) (version 2) | ecosystem: Environmental > Aquatic > Marine > Oceanic ... | reverse complement strand
AGCCTATTACATCCAAATCAGGCAAGCTTGGGCAAATAAACGATAATATCCAAAAACGGATTTTAGTCTTTTTAAATCTTTCAGATCCAAAAATTTTTCCGGCGGCAACACCTAGTAATGAGTGAGAAAAACCAGTTGGCATATTTATTCCTTTAAATTATTCATTATCAATACTATATATAAAAAAATCCCAAAAAATCCCGGCGCGCGACCACCGCGGTGGTCCACGTCATCACGCGGGAAAAAAACACGAAAAAAACACCGGCTCGGTCGTCTCGGTCGTCTCGGTCGTCTCGGTCGTGATGACGTCGACGCGACGAACGCGTGACGTGCACGCATTCATATTCATTGATTCATTCATTCATTCATTCATTCATTCATTCATTCGGGACGAGGGGTGTGAGAGCGCGACGCGCGCTCGCGAACCGATGGGTTCGGTGACGACGACGACGAGGACGATGCGGGCGATGTCGGCGGGGACGCGCGCGACGACGACGCGCGAGACGAGGATGACGACGAGGACGGGTGGTGGTGGAGGGCGGCGGCGCGCGCGAGGGGCGAGACGAGGAACGGGACCGGGGGTGCGGGTGACGATGGTTCGGACGCGGGCGGTGGGTGGAGGGGACGACGAGCGAGAGATGCATTCGTCGTCTCGCCCGTCGTCGTCGTCGTCGTCGCCGAGGGAAGACGCGGTGGCGAGAGCGATCGCCGCCATCGAGAGGCGCGGGGGGCGACTCACGGGACGCGTGGAGGTGGTGAATAGAGGCGGGGCGGTGCTTCGCGCCAGGGGTCTCGGTGAGGACGGTGAGGAGGATGAAGGGGTGAGGTTTCGTGCGTTTTTGCCGAAGAGTCAGATGCGGTCGACGCGATTGCGTCTGGCGTCGAACGGGACGAGCGGGAACGGGACGAGCGCGGCGGCGTCCGACAAGGATGAGATCAAGGCGTTGGAGGCGCAGATCGGGAAATTGATTGACGTGAAATTGATGGATTATTCGTCGAGACGCGTCGTCGTGAGCGAACGGGCGTTGTTGAAAGAGGGGGCGACGGCGAAACTGCCCGTGGGGGAGGTGAAGGAGGTGGTGGTGACGTCGCTGAGCGATTTCGGCGCCTTCGTCGAGGTGTGCGACGGCCAAGGCGAGGCGAGCGGTTTGGAGGGATTGGTGCACATCTCGGAGATTTCTTGGAATAAAATTAGTCATCCGAGAGACGCCGTCAAGGTGGGGCAACGAGAATTCGTCAAGGTTTTAGCCGTCAACGAGGAGAGCGGACGGATTAATTTCAGCATCAAGCAAACGCAGGCTGACCCATTGATGGAGACGTTGGAGACCATCATGCCCGTCACCATGCCCGCGCCGTCCATGGATGGGGATGAATTCGAGGAGGTGCCTCTCCCGGGTTTACCGGATATCTGCAGCTCGCTCCTCAGGGAGGAGGGCATCGACGCCGTCATCCCGGGTCGTCAGGCTGTGGAACAGCGCGTGGTGAGTCAAGATTTGGAACTTTGGCTCACCAACGTCTTCGTCGAGGATGGATACAACTTGCTCGCGCGTTCGGGACGACAAGTGCAAGAGATTCACGTCGTCACCAAGCTCGATCGAGACTCGATTAAACGCGCCATCAAGAGAGCGACGACGTCGTCGAAGAAGTGATTATTTATAAGTGAACTTTTTTAAACTAATTAAGAACACCACTTTCATCGATCGATTATTACCTCACGCGCGTCGTCGTCGTCGTCGAGGGAGAGGGAGAGGGGAAAGGTTCGTGAATCAAATCGAAAGTCGTAGATATCACATCACAAAACACGCCGCTCCGTGAATTCGTAGTCTATAATCAATCTCCTTCTTCACGCGATGGATGAAATCACCGCTCACATGAAGCTCTCCAAATAGTCGACCTCGTTCTTCGAACCGACGAAGAACGGCACGCGCTGGTGCACCTTGTCCGGGACAATGTCGAGGACGCGCTCCGTACCGGTGGAACCCTTGCCGCCGGCTTGTTCGACGATCATGGACATCGGCGCGCACTCGTACAAGAGACGAAGCTTACCGTTCGGGTTCTTGGAGTCACCCGGGTAACCGTAGATGCCTCCGTACAAGATGGTTCTGTGGAAATCACCGACGAGGGAACCGATGTAACGGGCGCTGTACGGCTTGGAACCGGCTTCCTTGCCGCCATCCTTGAGCGAGTCCATGTACTTCTTCAAGCCTTCGGACCACATGCCGTAGTTGCCCTCGTTGAAGGAGTAAATCTTACCGGATTCCGGAACCTTGATGTTGTCGTGGGACATGATGAATTCACCGACCGTCGGGTCGAGGGTGAAACCGTACACGCCTTGGCCGATGGTCAAGACGAGAATGGTGGAGGACGAGTACATGCAGTAGCCCGCGCACAACAAGTTGTTACCCGGTTGGCAGACGTTCATGACGCACTTTTCTTCAATCTTGGCGGAATCTTCCGAGGAGAAATCCGGGATGCACGAGGAGTCGGACTCGTAGATACCCCAGATGGAACCCGTGGACACGGCGGCGTCGATGTTGGAGGAACCATCGAGCGGATCGAAGACGACGACGTAGTTGCCGCCGTACGTCTCCTCGACGGCGACCGGGACGTCCTCTTCTTCGGACGCGATGACGCCCGTACGGCCAGATTGACGCAAAACATCGCAAAAGACATCGTTAGAGATGACATCAAGCTTCTTTTGGTCCTCACCCTGCACGTTTTGTTCGCCAGCCAAACCCGTCATGCCCGCGAGACCCGCGCGTTGCACCAAGCTCGCGATTTGCTTGCACGCCAAGCCGATGGACGACAACACCACGGCGAGTTCACCGTCAATGTTTTCTTCCATCTCTTGTTGCAAAATCCACGTCGTGAACGGCGTACCGACACCACCCGCGCGCGCGGCGACGGAACGCACCGCCGCACGCGGCGCCTTGACGGCACCGCGGCGCGAGACGCGCGCGGTTTTCTTCGCCCCGAGGGCGCGCGCGGCGACGGATCCAGATGCGACGGCGGACATTGTCGTGTGTGTGTTCTCTGCGCGCGCGCACACGAATCACCGCGCGCGGTGGCATCGCATCTCTCGTCAGTCCTTCGTTCGTTCGCGCGTTTTCCCCGTCTCCATCGTCCTCGTCGAGCGCCCGATCGTCGTCATTCATCATCATCATCATCATCATCATCATCCGCCGCCCCCCTATCCACCCATCCACCCATCCATTCGTGTGAACGCGCGTCGAGCGTCGACGTCTCGCGCGTCTCGCGCGTCGAGATCACGAACGAACGAGATCACGCACGAGATCGCGAACGAACGATCGCGTACCGTGCGGAGGAGAGTGACGCGACGAGTCGTCGTCATCATCTCATCATCATCATCATCATCATCATCATCATCATCAAACGAGTGGATAAAAACACACGCGATGGCGACGAATGTGCGATGATGGCTCTTCACGGTCGTTCACTACGCGAACACAGACGAACGAGTGTGCGAGGAGGGGAGGTGAATGTTCAAAATATTGAGAGTTAGGGTATACACATACCAGAGTACGAGGAAAGACGCGCACGTGTGCCCTGTCGTTTTTTATCGTCGTCGCCTCGCGTCGGCGGCGGCGAATGCAATGAATGCAAGGAATGCGTGAGATGCGCGTGCACTTCGCGACGCGACGGGAGATTCGCGGTCTCGAACGAACGGTATCGTTCGATTCGTTCGATTCATTCATTCGTTTCATGCGTGCATTGATTCGCGACGGACCGAATTCGCGCGAGAATCCATCATGAAGGCGGCGCGCACCAAGGCGCAGTTGAAACACCTCAAGACGAAGCGGAAAAAGGCCAAGGAGAAGCGACGACGTCGTCGAGCGCGCGAAAACGCGACGGGTGGGGTGATGTCGATGCTCGTGGACGAGGAGGGGGGGAGGGCGGAGACGGGAGAGATGGGGGAGGGGACGAACGGGGGGGTGGGGGAAGGGGCGGCGGCGGCGCCGACGCCGACGCGGGGACGCGCGAGACAGAGCGACCGCGCGAGACGGAAGCGCGAACTTCGAGATCGGATCTCGGAATTGAAATCGAAACGGGCGAAGATTGGGAAGAAGAATTTCGGGAAGAGCGAGGAACGGAAACGGTTGACGATGATGATTAAGGAATTGGAGAGGGAACGCGCCGCCGTCTGCGCGGACGAAGAACGCGGCGGCGGCGGCGGCGAGGACGAGGACGACGCGATGATGGACGCGGAATGAGCGCGAGAGGCGCGGTGCGCGTGTACTAGTCGCTACGGGTGTTATTATAATCGAAATTCTCTATCGGTATCACGACGGAATGTAATACTTCCCCGCCGAATACTCGACGCGTAAGACGGACGCCGACGGCGGCGGCGACATGACGGACGCCGTCTCCTCTCGATCGTAATACGCGCACTCAGCAGTCTCCGTCTCCATCGCGTCCTCATCGCGCGCGCCGAACATATCCTTGGCCGCCAAGACGCCGACGTTCAGACCTCTCGTCGCGAGATGCGGCGAACACGCCACCGTAAATTCATCGTGACGCGCCGCCACCGCCGCGCACATTCTCTCCAGCGTCCACGGAGGAATCAACTCGTCTCTCGCCGTCTCCGCCGCGTACGTCGCGCGAATCGTCGTCGCGGTCGAGGACGGTCCTGTGAGTGAATGAAATCTCGGCTCTTTCTCCTCGCGTCGAGTCGCCGTCGCGTTCGTCCGAGGCCAGAGCTTCACGGGACGCGCGCACCCGTGCGCGAACGGCACGGGCGCCAACAACGTCGGCACGTCGCCGCGCGCCGTCGAGTCCGAACACCCCGGATCCCCACCCTCGGCCTCGACGAGGACGTTCAATAACCCGCTCACCGCGATGGCGCCTCGACACACGAGAGTATCCGCGGCGCGACGTCGAGACGCGCCCGGTTTGTCCATCGCGGCGAGCGCGGCGTCGACGTCGGCGGCGCCGGCGGCGCGACTGGCGTCTCCCCCCTCGAGTCGGTCCAAGAGTTCATTCTCCTCCGTCTCCCTCTCTTTCTCGTCCTCTGCGCGCCACGGTTTCGCTCTCGCCACTTTCGCTCGATCTATCGCCGCCGCCTCCTCGTCCGCGCTCGTAAAATCCACCGACGCGTCGTGCAACGCGCGTCGAAACGCGGCGTCCCCATTCGTCGCCACGGCGAACCCGCCCGCCGCCCCTCCCACCCCTGGCGCGCAAAACAAAATCGTTCGCCCTCCGTACACGACGTAAAACGCATGACACCGACGCGTTCGAAGTAATCCATACAGACTCACCAACGCATCGCACCACATCGCCTCTCTCTTACGCATCCACTCGGCGCCGCTCGCCGCCGCGCGCGTCGCCGCCGCGTGCGCCTCCGTCATCGCGAGGTCCGGATACGCGAACGAATACGACGCTCGCACCAACACACGCTGGTGTTCCTCCAGCGTCGACATCATCCCGCCCGTTTCCCCGCTCTCTCGCGTCTTCTCGCCTCGCGCGTGCGCGCACACGCCCTCCGACGCCGCCTCCGCGCGCGCGTCCGCCATCCAGGCCAAGGAGGCACCGCTCGAAAACCGCGCGTTCGATTTGAGCGTCCAATCCGTGGGCACGCGATCGCGCGCGCGTCCTCGATCGTCGTCGTCTCTCGCGGGAACGACACTCTTTTTATTCGTCGTCGTCCCGTTCGTCGTCTCTCCCGCGACGCGCGCGCGTCGTCGCGCGCGCGCGTCGGTCCCTCGATGCCGATGATTCGCGGCGCGACGAAGCGCGTTCGCGACGACGCGCGCGTCGTCGACGGGTGCGTCGTCGGCGACGTCGTCGCGAGGGCGAGGCATGTCGCGATGGGTGGTGTGAAAATAGACGCGTCGATCGCGCGAGGCGCGAGGTCGGGCGCGACGACGGGCGCGAGGGGGGCGCGCGCGCGCGAATGGCTCCATCGATGGCGCGCGCGAGCTGTCAAAGAGCTTTTGAACATGAAATGGGACTGACGCGGGGCGCGAAGGGCGCGGCGCGGCGCGTTCTCGCGTGATTGATGGACGCGCGAGCGCGGGAACTCGAGCGATCAGGACTCGGTGGTGGTGGTGATATCGGCGCTCGCGCGCGAGGTCTCGCGAAGGAGACGCTCGCGGCGAATGGTGTGAAAGAGCGGCGCGCGAGACGCGGAGCGGCGACCGTACCCGGCGGACGCCCAAGCGGCGACGGCGTCGGGATCGACGCAGTCGCGACACGCGCGCGCGCGAAAGAGAAAGGGTGGGTTCTCAAAGACGAATATTCCCGGTAGGGAGGCGCTTCCGGTGTCGCGCGCGCGGTGGTACCGGCGGTCGACGTCGAGTCGGACGTGACCGACGTCTCGCGCGCGGGATTCGCGCGCGGCGTCGTCTTCGTCTTCGAGGACGCCCTCGTGAAACGGATCGATGTTTCGTAATTCGGCGCCGCGATCGCCGACGCACACCAATCCGTCGGTGCGTGTGGCGTCCGATGGTGGAAGCACGAACGCGTTGGAGGCGTCGAGGGATTCGCCGCACTTTTGACACGCGTCGCCGCGGCCGAACGCGCTCAGCGCGGGATTCCAATGTAAACGGTTCGGCTTTTCGTCAGCCGGTAAGTCGACGTATCGAAGGACGTACGGCGCGAAACCGTGATCGTTGAGACTCTCTGCGTGTTCAAAGTGACGCGATGGATCCGCGCGTCCACCATCGTCGACGTACGCGAGCGGTTGCGCGGGGAACAAGAGTAACCGCGCCAAGGACGCGTTGAGAAAGACGCGTTTTCGCGCGCGCGTGACGGCGACGTACGCGAGATTGATCTCGTCGACGGGGATCTCCACCGTCTCTTCTCCGAAAACCGTCATCTCTTTCTTGTAATAATGCGCGCTCGTCGACGTCCTGACGGCTTGCACGCGGTCCACCTGTTCGAAATCGTCCCAGAGCATGACGTTGTCGAATTCCAATCCTTTCGATTTGTGCGCCGTGGTGACGATGAAATCCGCCGCGTGCGCGTTCGCGCCGACGTCGGCGGCGGCGAGACGCGGAACCATGGAGAAGAGTTTCATGCCGTAGCGCTGCGCGATGCGGATGCGATTCAACGTTTCGAAATCATCCTGATGATGCGCGATGCCGATGATGCGCGACAACGCGTTGCGTCGTCCTTCGTGGGCGTCGTCAACGACGTCGAGCGACGCGTTTCCTCCACCGTGCGACAGAAACATCTTGATGTAACGGTCCGAAATGAGGTTCATGTCCACTTCGTGAATCAATCGCGCGAAATCGAGCACTTGGTTCAATTTCAGAGCTTGGACGCCGCCGACGACGTGCACCTTGGTGCATCTCGCGTACTCGTAATCTCGAAACGACTTCGGATCGTTCGGGTTCAGATTGGGCCAATCCTCTCTCGCCGTCAACAGATAAAACAGCGCGCACACCAAGCTACTGTTCGAACGAACGAGCACGGTGACTTGTTCGCGTTTGGAACGTCTCTCGACTTGACTCGCGCTCGACGCTTCCTTTGGACGATCGTACGACATTTCGCCGACGTGAACGACGGGGAGTTCGGGAGGGGAATCTCCGTAAGCGCCGAGCGTCCGAGATTCGCTGGCGGCGATGTTTTTCGTCATGAAGACACACTTATCCGTCAATCGCGTCTCCTTGGAACCGACGAGCAGGGCATCGTTTTCGCGCTTGACGTTGAGAATGGCGTTGGCGACGTTGGCAATTTCCAAACCGAATCGAAAGCTCCGCACCAACCTTCTGTGTGTCACCAGATGACGAGGTACCACGGCGTGTATCTTCTCCATGACGTTCATCGCGCCCGTAAAGTTGTAGATCTGCTGGTGCGCGTCCCCAACGAGAATCTTCGTGCACTTGTCTTGCCTGAGAACTATGTCAAACATCACCGGCGCGATGTCTTGCGCCTCGTCGAGGAGAATGACGTCGTACCCAGTCTTTTTCTTATTCTTGCTCATGTCTATGTCCAGTCTCGGTCGTTGCAACTGATACATTTTCATGTATCCCGCGTGCGTCATCGGCACGTCGTTGCTCGAACGAAGCTTCATCATGGTCCAGAGTCGTCGCGCGACGTCGAGAATCGTATCGACGGCGCTCGTCGTTCCGGGAGGTACGTGCTCCACGCCGATGTCGTCATCCGCCGACACGAGATAGTTGTTCAGCGTGACTAACCCGCGGCCGACGCAACGGTCGCCCATACTCATCCCGAGCGCTTTGCACACCTCGGACGAAAGCAATTTATCGCCGAAATGAATCTTCTTACCGCCCGCTTTGTACCAACTCGCCAAACCGAACGCCAAACCGTGAAACGTCTTCGCGTCCGTGTTGACCGGGAATCGTTTCTTCGCCTCCTCCGTGATGGCGCGATTGAACGCGAGGTAGAGAAACCGTTTCGAAGGGTTTCGTTTCGCGTACTCGACCAACGTCGTCGTCTTTCCCGAACCGGCAAACGCATGCACCACCATCCATTGCGGCGGTTTGAGCGTCGTCGACACGATGGCCTCTTGTTCTGTCGTCAAGCGCGACGTCCTCTGTAACATCCCCGGCATGCCACGCGCGCCCGGAAGGTTTTCACACCAATCGCGCTCATCCTGGAGATTGGCGTAATCGAACGCCGCCGTCAATCGCGCCTTGACGCGTCGATACTCTCGCGCGATTTCGGAATCCTCTCCCGACGCGTCGCTCGACGACGGACCCGAACGCACGAACGCGATCAACAGATTCATGAATTCGGTCACATCCTCTTCTGCGAAATCGGAATCTTGCTGTCGTCGAAGCGCGCGCCGCGCCGCGCGTAAAAGTCTCGAGGCGACGAATTCGTTTTCGGCGACGTGCGTCATCGCCAACGCCAACACCGCCCATCCGTTCGCGCGCGTCGTCGTCGCGTTCGTTCGCGTCTGCACCATCGTAAACGTCGCGAGTTCCCTTATCGTCGCCGAAACGTCGCCGACCGTTCCGAGAAACGATCGACTCGTCGCCGTCTCGACGTCTCGCCAATACGTTTCATCCGTCGTCGAGACGCGCTCGAGCGCGCCCGCGCCCGACAAATATTCATCCTCCTCCACGCACCGACGAAACGATTCCACGTCCAACATCGTCTTGAACGACGTCGAACCTTTCGTCGCGATGTACTCCACGAGCGGCGCGAATCCGACGTCGCCGCGTCGTCTTCCCGTCGCCCTTCGTAACCGCTCGCTCGCCTCCGTTCGCGTCTCTTCGTCGCCCACCGCTAAACTTCTATTCAATTTAAGCATCGGCAGAAACCCATCGTCATCCACCGCGTCCCGCCACGCCTTACACACTAATCTCACGTCCGTGAACGCGCTCGCCGGCGCGTACGCCAACGCGCGCTGCAGCAGGTCCCTCGGCAAAGCGTCCCTCGACGACGCGTTCCCGCGCGCGTTCCGACCCGTCGTCGACGTCGTCCTCGTCCTCGTCGTCCCACCCACCGCGAACGCGTCCGCGAGCGACAGCTGCTTGGGTTCAGACATCACCGCGCGCGATTTCGACTCCCCCATTCGCACGCGTCGACGCTTCGCCTCCGTCGCGTCGTCTGTTTCATCGTCATCGTCATCGCAACCGTCGCGTTTCATCTCGCGATTCGTCTCGCGACGCTCGAGCGCGTTCGACCGCGGGACGTCTCTCCTCTCGCGTTCGAGCACGTCTCGCGCGCTCGTAAACATGGCGAGGCATGCGCGCGTCGATGTGCGGGACGCGACGCATCGTGAATGACAGATGAATGACATTCGTAAACGAGACGACAAACGCGACGACACGACGACACGACGGACGGTGATGTGCGCGCACACGAGCGCATGAATACATATATAAATGGTCGACGACCGTTCGCGTCGCGCGTACGTCCTCTCACCGCGGCGTCCACGCCTGAGAATCACTCTTTTTTCGCCACGTCGTCCCGTCCGGAAGCGCGATGCCGTTCCCGGTCCACTTTCCCGTGACTTTTTCCCCGCTTCCATCCTTGGCGTTGAAATCGATCGTGATCTCGTTGCCGGATATTTTCGATCGCACGCTCCACTTCTTAAATTTTTCACTCGTTCGCTCGAGGTTGGCTTTCTTCACCCCTCGACATCCGCGACCGCGCGCGAACGGGACGGGGTCGAGACCGCTGACCACGCCCCTCGCGTCGATCGTTCGAGGACATCCGGGATGATTGGGATCGTAATAGTCCCCGGCGAACACGGTGACGGGAGATGCTTCGGCGGCGGTGCCGAGGACGGCGACGGCGACGAACGCGGGGATGAATGGATGCGGGGACGACCGAGGGAAGACGGTGGTGGAGACGTCCCTCGCGCGCGTCGCGCGATGGGGAGGGACGCGCGCGCGTGCGGGAAAGACGGTGGTCGTCGTGCGCGTCGCGAGTGACATCGCGCGCGTCGCGCGGAGTGGGCGAGAGACGATGAGTGTCGTCAGATGACGGATGCGTCCTCACTCTCTCTCTCGCTCGCGCGCCTCGCGAGAGTACCCGTATCGACGAGAAGCGCGAGGGATGTGTGATCACACATCGATCTATTCTATGACTATATCATCGACGGTCTCGGGGACGCGCGGTCGGCGTCGGAACCGACGCGTTGGAGACCGCCGACGACGCCGCGGTCGCGTTGCGCGCGAGACGCGACGAGAATCTCTGCGCGCGCGACGAATTGTTTCTCGCACAGACGCGTGACGTGACGAAGGTAATCGTCGAGTTCGATCCTGCCGTCGTTGAGTAATTCATCGAGGACGTCGAGCGTGTCCTCGACGGCGGCGTCGAGGACGTGGGCGTCGAGGATTTGTCGACCGACGGCGTCGACGGGACGGAGGATGGATTCCGGCGAACGCTCGAGCGTCGCCGCCGTCGTCGCCGTCGATTCGTGTCTCGGCGGGTGTTTTCGTAACCAATCCTCCATGACGGTCGTCGCGCGATCGAGCTCGTGCGCGTCTCGTTCGTATCGCGCGCACAGTTTCTGGTACGCCGCGCACTCTTGCCGCAGACGCATCTTTTTCTCGTACAGCGCCGATTGTCGCGACAAGAGCGACTCGACGAGCTCGACGTCCACGCCGAGACGCGCCTCGGCCTCGTCGCGCAATCTCGCCGTTAACGACCGTATGATTCTATCGCGGAACAGTTGGCCCGCCTCTTCCGCGTCTTCCGCCCTCGTACTCGTCGTCGGCGACTCTCTCGTCTGCTCGAAACGCGTCTCGCCGTCTCCGCGAAACGCCGCCGCGCGCGCGTTTCGCGCGGTCGAATCCGCGCCAAAATTAATCTCCGGGTACCTCGACGTCGCGGTCGCGGACGACGACGCGAAAAGAGACCCCGTACCCGCGTCACCGTTCGTCGCCGTCGCCATCGTCGTCCGCGTCGGTTTCGAAAACACCGGCGGCTCGACGCTAAACGCCTCCGCCATCCTCTCCCCCACCTCTCGCATGCTCGACGATCGCGCGTTCCACGTCATCAACCTCTCCAACACCACCTCTCCATCCGCCTCCACGCACGCGTGATTCGCCTTGACGATCATCTCTCTCGTCGGCGTCACGTACCACGTCGGCGCCGCGTTTGGAAAATCGCTCGGCGCGTACGCCGTCACCGGAATGTTATATCTCCCACCACCGTACTCGATCGGTACCGTCCCTTTCGCGCAGAGTAATCGCTCGCGCGCGCCATCGGTGTGATAGTAGACCTGCTCATCGACGACGAGCGATGGAAACGCCTGCGATCGTCCGTCGTCAGTCATTTTCGTCGTTTTCGAGAGATGAAGAAAAACGCGCACCGCGATGAGATCGAGGAGTTGGTCGCGCACGACGTCGGCGTTACCGACGCGCGCGTACGCGAGTGCGTCCGAACCCGTTCGTTCGAGCGCTTCGTCGAGGCGCGCGCGCGCGGATGTGCGACGCGACGACGACATGCGTCGTCGCGCACTGACGGATTGATTCGTGATTTTCAACGAGACGTCGACAGACGCGTCGACGACGGGACAGTCGAGGGATGGTTTCGAGTCGAGGGATGGTTCGTGCGCGTGCGATTACGCGTGTGATTAAAAGGATGAATGGTGATGTGCGCGTGGTGCGTTCACGCGGCGGCGGCGCCGTCGGCGGTGCACCCCGGAAACACGGATTCCCACGCGTCGACGTGCGTCTCGGCGAGCGCCTTCATGCACGCGGCGGCTTCTCCGAACGCGGCGTTGATGACTCGTTCGAGCTCGGCGTGCACGCGAGGGAGCTCGTTCGTCATGCGGGATTTGATGTCGTCGTACTTTTTCTGGGCGTCTTCGACGGCGGATTCGGCGAGACCGACGTCGCGTTGTAATTCCTCGACGGTGACCGGGGTGGGCGACGTGACGGCGGCGGAGAGACGCTCGAAAATCGTCGTCGGCGGAATGGGCGGTGGCGTCGGTGGGGCGTGTAACGCCTGTTCGAGCTTGGCGCGTTTGGATTGTACCTTGGCTCTGCACGCCTGAAGCTTGAGGAGAGCGTCGAGACGGGCGTCAATCTGTTCTTTCGCCGCTCGAACGTATTGCAACGATTGTCTGAGCGGGGCGCGAAACCTCTTCGCCAGACGCTCCGCCTGCGCCTCGGTGGGGGCGCGCATGGTGCACGCGGCGGCGCCCACCTGTCTGAACGCCTGTCCGAGCCCGCCGGCTTGTTCACCGAGGAGAATCTTCGCGCCTTTTTCCTCGCAATCGCCCAAGTGATGGGCGTTTTCACCAAACGTCCCCGTCAAGATTCCCAAATTGTGCACCGAGTTGACGATTTCGCTCCCGCTCTTGAGCGCGCGCTTGAGACGCTCCTCGAGCAAGAGCAAGTACTCGGTCGCCTCGAGGTAACTAGGATCCTCCTCCATCATCACACTCTCCATTCCCGCTCCCGTGCTCCACGTCTCCGTCGCCGTACCGATGGACTGAAACCAAGAATCCATCGCCCCGAGCGCCGTGCCCATCGCCCCCCGCGAGTACCACGGCGCTCGCTGATCCCACGAACTTCCACCTTGCTCCTCTAAAAACATCACCACGTCCTCACACGTCGCAAGCACCGGGTGTTCCACCACTTTTTTCAAAAAAGTCTCCAATCCCGAGCGTCTGTGCTCCAAGAAATCGCTCTGAAACGGACTCGTCGTCACCGTCTTCTCGGGAAGCGGAAACAACACGATCCCGGGATAGAGCGTCGATAACCGTCCTCGCAACCACTGAAAATCCGAGTACCTGCGAACGACGATGGATTGATCCTTCTTATACGCCGGATCATCGTTCTTCGTGCTCACCGTGTACACCGCGTACGCCGTGAGTCCGTCGCCGACCTTGGTGGGATTGGTGACGCTCACCTCGACGCGTTCATTCGTAATGAACCCGGAACCGTCCCCTCTCGGCACGTCCGGAAGCGCATCGGCGCCATCACCGTCTCGGGAAAATTGTATGCTCTCGTACGCCGGCGGCGGCGGCGTCCCCACCGCGGTCTCACCGTTTTCCGCGCTCATCATCGCGCGAACACCAAATTATATCGCGCCGGTCGTTCGCTCCGAGTTCGACCGACCGGACCCGCGCGCGTCGCTTCGACTCGCGCGCGCGACGCGCGATCGTCGTCCTCTCTTCGCGAGCCTTCGTCCTCGCGCTCTCGATTCGCGCGAGTCGAAGAAACGCGCGTCCGCACTCTGACGATGCGATGCGCGCCCATCTCGACATCATCTCGCATCTTGATTCATTCGTCAGAGCGCGGACGCGTCGCGACCCACTCGCGCGCGCGCCGAGAAACGACGAGACCACCGAGCGAGCGCCATGGACGGTGGTAAATTTCGCGACACGATGCACTCGCTCAATTACGGCACGGTGATGGAGGCGGCGGCGAGGGATTACATGAAGGAAAAGATGCGCGAGGAGTCGAACGCGCGCGCGATGGGAAAGGCGCGCGCGATGGACGCGAGAGATTTGTGTGAGGTGCGGGAGACGGGGAGAGGGAGAGAGATGCGCGCGTTGTGTCGCGTTCCGCGCGTGGCGTGTGGATTTGAGCGTCGTTTGCGTCGTGATGCGCGCGAAGAGATGCGCGTTGACTCGAGACTTGACTGACGGCGACGCCGCGGCGAGCGCGCGACTGACCGACCGTTTCGTTTCGTCGACGCGATGGGATGGGATGAATAGGATCCGGATTTAGAGGAGATTCATCGAGAGAGAATGCAGGCGATGAAGGAGGCGCAGGAGCGACGGATGAAGATGGAGCGCACCGGTCACGGGTGTCTGAATGAAATCGACGAGAAGGAATTTTTGCCAGAGGTGACGACGACGAAACACGTCGTGGCGCACTTTTATCATCAAGAGTTTGAGCGGTGTAGAATCATGGATAAACATCTCGCGGTGATGGCGAAGAAGTATTTTGAAACCAAGTTTGTCAAGATATCCGCGCCGGACGCGCCCTTCTTCGTGACGAAACTTCAGGTGAAGGTTTTACCGTGTTTGATTTATTTCAGAGACGGCGTCGCGTTCGACCGTCTCGTCGGTTTCGAGGAGCTCGGAGGTAAAGATGATTATCCGACGGCCAAGTTGGAGCGCACATTACTCGACGCAGGTGTCGTCGCGCCGATCGAGAAGAACGATAGCGATAGCGAGGATGAGATGGACGAGATGCGGAGAGAAGCCACGTCTCGCATGATGCGTAGCGGTGGTTTCGCAAAGGGATCGGACGACGAGGATTCAGACTTTGACTGAAGGTTTTAGAACGTAGTGAATGGACCATCGGTTTCAGTAGTGAGTGGACCATAGGTTTCCCCTTTGTTAACGTAGTCATCAAAAATGTCTTCTAGTGTTATTGTCCTAGTATTCTATCAAACGAAGCAATCGAGCTCAACTCTTCTATACGTGTTCGCGCCGTCGTCCTCGAGCGACGGGTACGCCGGGACGAGGGCGTCCTCGGAACCGATGTACAGCGTGTTGTAAATCTTCCAGTAAATGTCTCGAACCTTACGCGCGGGATGGAAGAGTCCCTGGAGCGTGTACGCGAGAACAAACTGTGGACCCAGTGCCACGCGCGCCGCCTCGATGGCTTCGGTCACGGCGTTGATGACATGCGGCGACGGCTCAAAGACGTTCGGCCACGTGTAGTTGATCAAGTGCGTCACGGCGTCTTCGCAACCTAAACCGGCGCAACCCAAGGCGAGATGCTTGACGGTCACCGCTGCGGTTTGGCGGTGGACCAAGTCGCGATCCATGAGAGCGTCCTCGAGCAACGGCGTGACGGCGTAGATGTAATCCTTGCCCATCTCTCCGATGTACTCGAACAAAAAGGCCAAGGATTTCAATACACCGTTTTGCACGTTGAGCTCGGGCACGCGGTACTCGTTCATTAACGCCGGGAGAACGGTGAACGGCGCGCACGTCTCCGCGACGATTGCGATCGCGACCGTGGTGCACACGCGCATTTGACGCTCTTGCACCTTGAGATTGTTCAACAGCGTCGCGAGCACGTCTTGCGGACCGATGGCTTTCGCGATGTAACCGAAGGTGTTGACGGTGGCGCGACGAATCGCCTTTTTCGGCGCCTTGAGAAGTTCCAAGAGTTCAAAGCAGATGCGCATCCACTCGCGAGCGGCGACGTACTCGGCGCCGCGGTCGGCGATGCGGCCAATCAAATCAATCGTATTCTCTTGCACCTTTTCGTGCCTGTTCTTCAAAATTGGCGTCAATCGAGGCAAGAGATCTTTAATCGGTGGCGTCATTCGCGTCATCCCTTGCACGCTCACGATGGCTTTGAGCGCGCCGAGGATGGAGCCCAAGACTTCGGGATACTCCTCGCCGAGGTATTCGTAGAGCACGACGCCCAAGTGACCCAAAAGTTGCTCCTCTTCGCACTTTCGCATCACCGGAGCGATGGCGCTGATCAAGTCAGCCGCTTGTTCACGAATATCCGCCGCCTTGTTGTTCATGCGCCACTTGATGGTGCCACAAATTTGCGGAAGATACGGCTTGGCGCGAAGGCCGAGCGCGTTGACAATGGTTCCGACGCCCTTGAGCATGATGTCGCCCTCGTCCGTGGTTTGCTCTTGGAAAGAGTAGAGCATGCCGTCGATCAAGAGCTCCTCCATGCGAGTGTCCACGTCCGCCGTTCCGAGTTCCTCGATCACCTTGGTGATGGTTTCCATCACCATGCGACGGTACGGTTCGGATTCATCCTTCAAATCTTCGACGATGCGACCGATGATTTCAGCCGCTCCGACTTTCAAGGAGATTTCCAAAGTCGTCTCCACGAGTTGCTGATAATTGCGACGGTCGAGCGCCATTCTTCGAACCCAAAAGTGCTTGAAGAATTCCGGCATCACTTCGGCACGAATGTACTCGGGTTCCACGCCATCCGTGGCGACGCACTGTTTGACAACCTTTAAAGTGATCTTTTTCATCTCTTCGTCCGCGGTCGCAAACTCTCGAATCAAAATCACCATCACCTCGCGCGTGTAGTAATTGGCGTACATGGCGTCCATGAGCGGAATGATGAAACCGATCGCCTTCAAAAAGGCGGCTAAAACTTTGCCCCGATGCGCTCTGATACCCTTCCACAGTGGCTTCAAAACGTTGTCAAACGACTCGATGCCGTACGGCGTCGCAGCCTCGGCGAGCGCCGCGATGGAGAGAGCGGTGATCGTTCGCACCTTTTGGTTTTCATCGCCCAAGCCTTGCTCGATGATGTCGACCAACGACTTCAAGTGCGGTAACACGGCACATCCGTGGAGGATGGCAATCTGTTGAACAATTTTGATGCCCGTGTGTCGAGCCTGCCAGCTCTTCTTACTGCGGCAGACAGCCTTCAAAAATGGAAGCAACGACTGCACGCCGAGCGCCTGCGCGACGACGGCGAACGCTCGCGCGGTCGTGTTTCGCACGTATTCGTCGACATTGTCGATGTCGGGACGCATGGCGGCGATCATCGTCGCGAGACCGGCCGCTTTGGAGAGATTGCCGATGATTTCTCGTCCCTCCATTCGCGCGTAGTAATCCTCATCGATCAACAACGGTTCGATGACGACGAGAATCTTGTGCACGTACGGGCGAACCAAGTCGTCGAGCTTGTACAAGATTCTATCAATCACCTTGACGAGCAAGTGACGCTCTTGATCCTCCAACGTCGGGGACATGAGAAGAGGCAGGATTTGATTGAAGAGAGGACCCGCACCGAATTCCTTGGCTCGATCGGTGATTTGTCGCAACGACGACTTTCGTTGCTGCGGCGTTCCATTCTTCACGCGAAGCAAAAGTCGCATAATCTTACGCTCCTTTTGCTCTTCAATCGTCATCGCCTCGTCGTCCGTTTCCTTGAGCAGCGGCGCAAAGTATTGCACGTCTTCTGGTTTCATCTCGGGTAAACCTTCTGGTGCGAGACTGACGTCAAACTTTTGCCCGCGGTCCTCCTCTGGAATTGAAAAGAAACCTGCGTTGGCGCCGTACGGCATCGGCGTCTGCATGAGCTTGCGCGCGGGCGTTCGAATCGGCACGTAGCTCGCCGGTGGATCGATGATTTTGAACCCCTCGGACGGGAGTAATTCATCGAGCTCCTCATCCGTTTGCGGACGGTTTCGCTCTTCGATTTCGCGTTGATAACGCATCTGTTGGTACTGTTCCGGAGTCAAAGGAACGTTTGACTGCATAGCCTGATGCGCGGCGATTTGTGCCGCCGACGGCGTCGCCATACCGGCCGCGATCTTCGGCGTCTCCGCGCCTGCGGCGATCACCGGCGTCTCCCCGCCCGTCCACACCGGGGTGGCGCTCGGATCACCGCCGGCGCGAATCTGCGGCGTCTCGTCCCAGCGACTTCTCGAGCGTCTCGGCGTCTGCTTCGCGTCGGCCGCTCTCGTGCCGCTCTCCATGGTGTCCCACTGTGACGCGTGCTGGGGAGTTTCCTCCCACTTTCTACCGCGAGGCGTAGCGTCATCCCAACGCGCTCCCGTCGCCGCGCTATCGTCGCTCTCCCACTCGCTCACGCGCGGCGGCGGCGCCGCCGCCGCCGCCTTACCGCTCATCGCCGCGCTGTCGTCCGGTTTCGCGTCCCATCGTCGCTTACGCTTCTCCGGCCTCGCCGACGATGCGGGTTCATCCGCTCTCGTCGCCGCGAGTCGCGCCGCGTCCGCCGCGCGCTCCGCCTCCTCTCGTTGCTTGCGTTCGATGTTTCGCAGCGTGTTGTCCCGCTCTCTGTCCACCGCCGCCTCCTTCATTCGATCGGCGTAACTTCGTCCTTCGTCTCCATCCTGCGCGCGCGGGCGTACATCGCGATATCGTCCATCGTCAGTCATCGTTTTCACCCCCTCCCGTCTCACAGTCGCCTTGGACACCGTCCCCGAATTCTCCTCCTCGCGCGCGCTAAACCTAACCGCCCCTCGCGATCCGTCCTCGACCGCTCGCACCTTTCCATCCCGTCCCGGACTGAGCTTCCGCTTCAACCTGCGCTTGGAATAATCGCTCTCGCGATCGATCACGCGTCGCGACTTGCCGAACCCGAGCGCCTCGTCGCTCTCCAGATCCTCGTCGTCCTCCGCGTCCAGCGGCGCGCCCTCGAGCACATCCTTCGACGGCGCGTACGCCCGCAACGGCGCCTTGGCCGTGCTCGTCCCCCCACGCGTCGATCGCGTCGACGTCCGTCCTCGCGAATCCTCTCCTCGCGCCTCCTCTCGCGGCTCCCTCGTCGCGCCGTCACCGCGCGCCGTCGCCCTTCGGCTCGCCTGCAGACGCGCGATTTCCACCGCCTCGGCCTCCTCCTCCCCGTCGCGTCCGGCGCCCATGTCGAGACGGACGACGCCGCGCGCGTCGTCGCGCGTCGTCGCGTCGCCCGCGCTCGAGTCGACTCCCTCGATCGACCGTCGCGCGACGATGAGTGACGACGATTCACGCGTCGAATGGATTCGTGCGGCGCCACCGCCCGCACTCCCGCGCGCGACCGGATCGGCGACGGCGGTGCGATTCGCGCGCGATCGACGAGACGCGTCGTCTCGAACGCGTCTCGAACGCGCGCGTCGGCGTCGTCGCGAACGGGCGTCTCGGGAACGATCCGTGAGACGGCGCGTCACCGAACGTGCGCGCGATGATGACGACGATGACGACGCGCGCGCGCGGAGGATGGTCGTCGCGCGCGACCGTGTGGACGTGCGTCGTGAGCGTGGTGTCTCGCGCGCTCGCGGCGGGGGCGGCGTCGAACGAGGTGACGTACGCGACGGCATCCTTTTTCGACGGGGTGGGGGCCTCGTACGCGGCGGTGTCGAGCGCGGGACTCCCGAACACGTTGGAGATTAAATATAAGATCGATCGACGTCCCGACGAGGCGAGTGGAGAGCAAGGACTGGTGACCTTCGCGGTGCGAAACACGGCGAGCGCCGGATGGACGGGGATCGGGTTTAACTCGAATCCGGGAATGTACGGCGCGGACTTCGTCGTCTTCGAACCGGGGGCGACGACGGGTACATTTCGCGACATGTTCAATCATAAGAAGCCGTACGAGCGACCGTTGGACGACGATCACTACACGATCACGCCGCTGCGAGCGTTTAAGTCGTCGTCGAGCGTTGAGTTTGAATTCTCGAGACCGCTCGTGGCGTGCAGGGTGAACGACCTGGACAACACGACGCCTTTGCGACGAAGAGCGCGCAATTTGCTCGCGACGATTCTCGGGGGCGAAACGCAGATCACGGACGGTGCGAATCACATGAGCGGCGCGCAAGACTTCAGTATCAACGCAAAAGAGGGGTTTTACTTGTTGTACGCCTGGGGGACGTCTGGAACGCTCGCGCAGCACGCGGCGAACGCTCGCGGCGCCGCCTCCGTCCACCTGTTGGACGCGCCGGCGGTGAACACTTTTTCGGAGACGTCGTACATCGACATCAAGCCAAAAGTCGCGACGACGATGCCGGTGGGCGATACGTATTATGCGTGTACGAAACATGACTTGGGCACGACTCCGAGATACGTGACGGCGTGGGAAGTCATCAACGACAATCCCACGCATTTGCATCACGCGCAGTTTTACGCCTGCACGGATGGAACGAACGCCCAGAACGACGTCTTCTCGACTGGTAACAACAACTCGGTCGCGGCAAAGGACCACGGATACTCTGTCAATGGTGGCGCGTCGACCGGCGATGGCAGCATCGCGGCGTCCGACGTCTCGGCGTGCGGAAACATGGATCTGAAGTGCGCCGAAGTGCTCGTGTCTTGGGCCGTTGGAGGTAACCGTGTGGTGCTCCCAGACGGCACGGGGCGTACATTCGGTGGGAGCGGACCGGATGCTATTCGCTACGTCATGCTCGAAAGACACTGGAACGCCGGAACGACGGCTATGACGGATGCTTCGGGCTTTCGCTTGTTTACGCAGACCACCCCTCCAGTCAACGAGATTGGCACGTTTTTGGTTGGTCTTCCCGTGGACTCGTCGATCCAGATCGGCGCGAACGGTGTTTATAATCGAGTCGGTAATTGTCCGGGCGGATGTACGACACGTTTGTTGAGCCAGGAAATGAACGTGTTCGCTCACTTTCCGCACCAACACACGACGGGCAGAGCGAGTTACGTGCGCCACATCAGAAACGGCGTGGAACTCGCGCCCATCTTGAGCACGCCGTTTTATGACTTTGATTTCCAAGTGTTCAATTGGGTCAACAACTTCACTCGAGTCATCAAGCCGGGCGATGATCTCGTCGTCGAGTGCATCTACGACACGACAGGCCGTTCTACGCCCACGCCCATGGGAGATGGCACTCTGCAGGAGATGTGTTTCATGTTCCTCATGTACTATCCCAAAATGGACCTGTTCTCGTGCTTTGACTTGCAGTCTTCGCAGACGTCGTGTTCGCCTCCGGGGGGATTGAGCTCGCGAACGGGCGTCGATACGACGCCTTCTCTGCTCGTCAACAACTCCATCACGCTCAACACGCCATACGCAAACAACGCCATACCGAATTGCAGCGCGAGTGCAAACCCTCCGGCACCGGCTCCCGTTCCAGCCGGGCAGGCGCGTTTCGTCGGATCTCTCTTCAACTCTGTCTGCGTCCTCGTCGTCTTCGCCTTGTTGGCGTAGGAGACGTCGCGAGCTCACGCTCGCGCCCGGCATCTTCAATTCTTGTACACCATCCCTCCGGGCACTTTGTGTACCGCTGTATGTTATGCATGTATATATTCCTTTCTTCGCGCGCGCCGCTCGACCGAACCGACCGACCCATTCGTCGTCTCTTCGTCGCCTCAGAGCTCGCCTCGCCGAGCGCGCGCGCCCATGGCGCTCTACATAAAGGCGTTCTCGCTCGTCGTCAAGACGGCGTCCAAACCACTGGCGAAACGGTTGAAGATCGCGATCTCCGACTCGCCGTCGCTTCGCGCGTGGGCCATCGACGCCGCGCGCGCGGCGAGTCGTCTGAGCGCATTCATCTTACGCGACGAGAGCGCGGAGGCGGCGAGCGGGGCGGCGGGACGAAAGGCGAGACAGGAGACGAAGCGAGCGCTGGCGAAGGCATCGATGAGCGAGGAGGCGGCGCTGCAGGCGGCGTCGGAGTTTGTCGGCGAGGCGTTCGTGTTCGCCGTGGCGGGGGGACTGGTGTGGTGGGAGGTGGAGAAATCAAACGCCAAGGATGAGAAACGACGCGCGGACGCGGCGGCGGAGCGCGCGCAGTTGTGCGCCGTCATCGACGCGCAGCACTCCACCATGTCCGACATGGCGGCGCTCATCGAGGAGTTGATGCGATACAGAGAGGAATCGAGAGCTCACATCGCCGCGTTGCAGACGGCGCGACGGTGACGAAACGCGCGGAGGGCGACCGGCGTTCGGACGCCGTCGCGCGAACGATCGACGGCGACGCGCGTGTATCACATTATTTTATTGTAACAGTAACCGTAGCGCACCGACTCTCGGTCTACGTCGAGTCGTTCGCGTCGGCGCTCTCGCGGCGTCGACAGCCGTCGCGCGCCGAGACGCGCCGTCCGCACACGCGCGCGCGCATCGTCGTCGTCGACGCGTACCATGGTGGCCGGCGTGGGAAAGGCGCGTAAGAATGCGTACATCGCGTTTTTACGTCGAGCCGTGGACGAGGACGACGCCTTCGCGGACGCCTTGGCGACGAGTTCCAAGGACTATCAGAGTTGGGCCAAACTCATGCGCGCGCGCGGACGCACCGACGACGCGCACGACGACGCGTGTCGTCTGCTCGACAGTAAGGGACACCTCTTGAACATCATCGACCGCGTGTGCGAGGAAGTCGCGAGCGGAGAGACGACGCGGGAGAGCGAGAACGCGCGAAAAGTGCGCGAGGCGTGGGAAGGGACGAAAAAAGTGCAACGCGCCAAGTTTGCGCAAAAGGGCGGCGCGGAGGGCGTCGCCGAGGCGCGTCGGCGCGAGCGGGAGGCCAAGGAGAGAATCAAGGCGGCGCGAAAGGAGCGCGAGAGGCGGGAGACGAAGGATAAGGAGAGAAAGGCGGCGAGATTGGAGTACGCGACCAAGGTGCACGAGGCGAGAAGCGCGGGCGCGTGTTTGGACTGGTTGAACATGGGACGGTGTCGATTCGGCGAGGAGTGTCAATACGAGCACGACGAGATGTCGAAGGGCATTTTAAAAGATCTCGCCGTGAGAGTCGGCGCGGAGACGGGCGACGTGAAGAGAGAGAGAAACCAAGCGGAGAAAGCGGAGCGCAAGGCTCGCGCCAAGGCGTTGCGAGAGGGCAAGAGGGATTCGCTCGGTAAACACGCGTCCTCGAGCGACGAGGAGAGCGAGAGCGAGGACGAAAGTGGAAGCGATGACGATATGCCCGGGTTTTTGAAGATTGAACGCGCGAGACGAGCGGCGGAGGCGCTTCTGGCCACGAACAAGCCGGCGAAGAAGAAGGCTGGCGACGACGCGTCCACCAAGGGCAAGCCGAAGAAGACGTCGAAACAGAAGCATTTCAACGAGAAACAGCTCGAAAGGAAACAAAAATTCTTAAAGGAAGGTAAGAATCAGCCGTTGGTGAAGAAGGGTCTCAAGAAGCGTCCCGCGGGCGCGAGCGTGCCGACGAAATCTCCAAAGAAGAAAAAACCGAGACATGCCGACAGCGAACGCAAAAAGCGACGCGTGGGCATCGAGAGAACGTATTACGGGGACGAGAAATAGATTCATTTGTGTAATGTGTAGTACAGTGGTAACGTGAAGTTTTCGCCAAGTCACGCGTCGCCTCGTCTCGATGTCGCGCGCGAGTGAATCGAACGGAGCGAACAGTACGTCGATTAAGTACAAGGCATTATTCGAGACGTTAAAACCACTAAAGATAATGAATGAATGAATACGGCGTGTATCTATTCGCTACGCGCGGCGTAAGACACGAAGTGTTGGTCGCGGCAGTCGACACCAACCATGGCTTCGCCGAGACCGCACGAGACTTCCGCGATAATCTTCGGATCGTTGTAGTGCGTGACGGCTTGGACGATGGCGCGCGCGCGCTTGGCCGGATCGCCAGACTTGAAGATACCAGAACCCACGAAGACGCCATCCATACCGAGCTGCATCATCAAAGCGGCGTCGGCTGGAGTGGCGACACCACCAGCGGCGAAGTTGACGACCGGCAAACGACCGAGCTTTCTCGTTTGTTGGACGAGTTCGAGCGGGGCGCGGATTTCCTTGGCGTACACGAAGACTTCATCCTCGTCCATGGCGCATAAGCGACGAATGTCACCCATGACGGCGCGGCAGTGGCGAACCGCCTCGACGACGTTACCCGTACCGGCCTCGCCCTTGGTGCGGATCATGGAAGAACCCTCGGCGATGCGTCGAAGCGCTTCACCGAGATCGCGGCACCCGCAGAGCACCGGCACCTTAAACTTGTGCTTGTTCAAGTGGTTGATTTCATCCGCCGGCGTCAGCACTTCGGATTCATCAATGTAATCGATACCGATCGATTCGAGCACTTGCCCCTCGACAAAGTGGCCGATGCGCGCCTTCGCCATCACTGGAATCGTCACAGCCTCCTTGATTTGCTTAATCATCGTCGGGTCGGACATGCGCGCGACGCCGCCGTCCTTGCGAATATCCGCCGGCACGCGTTCGAGCGCCATGACGGCGACGGCGCCAGCCTCTTCGGCGATGCGCGCCTGTTCGACGTTCACGACGTCCATGATGACACCCCCCTTCAACATCTGCGTTCACGTCGCGCCACGCACGCGGGCGGTCGTCAGTCACTCGCTCCCTTGTCTCCAATCAGTTTGCCCACACGGAAGCGCCCGCCGAGTCGAGGCAGCCTCGGGGTGCCGCGCGCGATGACGAGTTCGACCGATCGATGCGCGCGACGACGCCGTCTGAGGTCCGACGCGCGCGTGGGAGACGTTTTATCGCATCGCGTCGTCGCGTCACCGTCCGTCGCGCGCGTTCGCGCGACGCTCGCGCGCGCATCGTTCGCGCGACGTCACGCGGTGCCGCCGCCCTAGCGACGCGCGCGCGACCACCTCGCGCGACGATGCGAGCGAGCGACGCGCGCGCGAACGAGCGGAAACGAACGAATGAAAACGTACCTGGGCCAGGCCCGCCTTGACGGCGAACGTGCCGCGCTCAGTTTCCGTGGACATCGCGTTCGTCGACGTACACTTGTGACGCTTTTCGCGATCGACGTCGAGGGCCGGGGCCGAGGGGGCGATGGTCGTTCGGGAATTGTGATTGACTGCTGTTGTTGGGTTCGTATACACATCTCATGTCTGAGTTTTACATTTATACTCCCGTGGCGCTTCATATTTTACGTCATGGATGCCGATGACGTCACCGTTTACGTAAAAAGGCACCCTCCCGGCGCGGCGCGGGAGGGAGGAGGAGGAGGAGGAGGAGGACGACGACGACGACGACGACGGGCGCGCGAAAAGTATCGCGATCAGACACTCGTTGTATTATTCTAAGCTACGTAGTCGGCGCACGGTCTAGACAGGAACGGGACGTTGGACGCGCGCGCGTCGACAAAGGCGGACGGGGCGGAGGCGTCTCCGCCGCGCGCGACGACGACGCCCCGCACGACGTCGCCGAGTTTGAGCGCTTCGCGCTCGCGCCAGGGCTGTAATATCACGGTCAGCGTTTTCGTGGCGCTGGTGAGGTAGAGCACGCGCGAACCTGGCGGCGATTTCGGGGCGTACGCGTTGGCGTCGAGCGGTTTCGACGCCGCGAAACCAAACTCCTTCACGAGCGCTTTTTCGGCGTCGCGCACGTCTCGCACGTTCAGAGCGATCGTCTCCAACGGGTCTCGTCTCGTCGCCACCTGCCCCCGCACCGGAATGCCACCAGGCGACCGCATGTCGAAGAAGCCGAATCCGTACACCAACTCGCCGCCGCTCTCGTAAATCTGAGACACGCGCAACCCGAACGGCACGGTCACTGCGACGTAACTCAACACGTTCCCGACCGAACCCATCGCACCTTCGGGCGCTTGACGAATCTCCACCGCCGCTTTCCCACCGTCGTCCGCGTTCAGACTCGTCTGGCCGTACGCCAACGTCGCCACGCGTTTCGCCCCGTCTCCGACGTCGCTCGTCACTCTCATCCCCAACGCCTTGGTCCAGAAATCCACCTCCGCCTGCACGTCCTTCACCTCGAACACCATTCCACCGACGTAATTCGTCGACCCCGACATCACGTCTCCTCGCAACGAGTCGACGAATTCGGCATTCTCTCGCGTTCTCTTCACCTGTTTCTCGAAAAAGTTCAACTGCCCCTTCAACACCTCATCCTCGGGATCCTTCTCGTACGCCGCGCGCGCGTCGTCTCGATACCTGACGAGTCCATCGAGCACCTCCCCCGCGCGCGCCTCGCGCGCCGAAGCGCCTCCACCGATCGCGGCGACGAGCGAGAAGAGCACGTCCCGGCGGCGCGGGACGTCGACATCTTCCCCGACGCGCGCGGCGCGAACAGACGACGATCGCGCGCGACGCGATGCGGATGCGCGCGGTATCGTCGCGCGCGTCGACGCGATCGTCACGCGCATGTCGAACGCGGGCGCGGCACGGTGTGAAGGCGATGACTCACTTTTCTTACAAGGGAAGCTCACGAGCGCGCGACGCGCACTCGAAGGATGAAAAACATCAAGGTTTTGTACATGTAGAGGCACTTGCGGTACGAACGCGTGGTGGTGGTAGGTTTGCCGTCGGTGGAGGCGGTGGAGAGGGATGTGTTGGGATCTCTGAGATCGGCGGCGAGCCGAGCCGAGGCGGCGACTTCGCGCGCGAGCGAGCGAAGCGCGCGAGCGTCGCTGGCGGCGAGCGGCTTGTCGGCGTCCAAACGCTTGAGCGCGCGCTTGGATAAATCATCGGCGAGACGTCGTTGTCGCTTTTCTTTGGAGGTTTGCAGCGCTTCCTCGGATTCGCTCGTCGGTCGGGAGTCGCGCACCCAGAGCGCGAGGGACGCGGCGATCATACCGTCGTTGTCCATCTCCATGGCTTCTGCGACAAAGTCAGCCGTCTCTCGAAGCAGTTCCGCAGCCTTCGCCTGCGAGGACGACGCGGCGTGCGTTTGGCCGAGGTCTGAACGCACGGCGACGGTGTAGTCGGCCAATCCCTCGATGTTGGGGGCGGCGTCGCCCTCGAGGACGTAGCCGTGCGTCTCCGCCGCCTCTGTCAACGCTTTGGCCGCGAGCTGCACGGAGGCTGCCTTCCCTCGTCCCTCGCGTTTACCTCGCGTGCTGAACGTCACGGCTATGATTCCACCGTCCGCGATGTTGTGTCTCGAGAAGACGTCGAACAACTGTTGCGTGCGACCGTCGATCGAGCCGCAGTGGTCGAGATAAATGGCGTGCAACTGCGTCTCGCGAGGATCTCTCGCCGCCAAGAAGCCTTCCACTTTCGTCGCCACGCCGTTCACGCCGACGTCTTTGCGCAGAGAGTGCACGACGTGGGTGTATAGATTAGGCACCCAAATGGACGTCTTCGGAACCCCCTTCTCCATCAAAACCTTACTCGTTCTCCCGTCGGCGGCGTCTAAAATCAACGCCATCGACGTCTCGGGTTCGACGCCGATCAACTTGCACGACGTCGCCAACGCGTCCGCGACTGCCGAGTTCGTGAGCGCCTTATCTTTGCTCGTCGCGTTAACCGCCGCCGGGTCTTCGTACGGATCGGGCGCCCACCTGCACAGAAACGTCCCCTTCGTCTGCGCCTTTAAATACTCCTTCTCCACGAAGAGCATCTCCTTGACCATTTTCGCCTGACCGCGACGACGTTCGAGCGCTCTCGCGCTCACCGCAGCGACGGCCAGGGTGACGAGCAGCATGACATCTAAAGTGGTGTTCACGCTCAACACATTGGTGATGCTAAACGCCTTCAACGCGAGCGCCACAGCCACGACTCTTCGAGGCGCCTCCACCGCCGCCGTGGCGAACTCGGCGCACACCTCCGACGCGTACGTCCTCGCCGCCTTGATGCGCGCGAACTCTCGGTGCGCGCCGCGATTCCGCATCGCCTTCGCAAACAATGACTTACGAATTCTCTCATCCTGCGTTTTCGTCGCGTACGGACTCAGCGTGTACGGTAAAAACGCCGCCATCATCCCCAACCGAAACGAGCACCAACACTCGTACGCGAGCGACGCCAACGCCGCGCACGCCGGCGCCACGATGAGCGTCAACACCACCCCATCCGCGATGGATTCAAACAGATTCGGCAACGTCGGCGTCAACACCACCCGAAACAACGCCTGCGCCGCGCCCAAGACTCCGAACCACACCGCCGAAAACCGACTCGCCCGTCCGACGACGCTTCGCCACACCTCCCCCTCCCCGTAAAACAAAGGTTCGAGTCTCCCGTCGAACGCGTCCACGGATTCGTTCGCCCGCGCGCGCTCTCGCGGAGATTGCGACGTGAGCATCGCGCCCGAGGTCGATCGCGCGATGACCCGCGCGCGAGGCGACGTCCACGGACGCCATCGTCCCGAGACGCCGTCGTCGTCGTCGTCGACTCGTCCCGCCCCCGCGCGCGGTCCGCGCGACCGACGCGCCTCGGAACGACGCGCGCGACGACGACGACTCTCTCGCGCGCCTTGGGTCGAACTCGCGCGCGCGACGCACACGCGCGCCTCCATCGCGCGCGCTGGTCTCGCGAATGAATGAAATCATCGACGCGACCCATCCATCGCCGCGTCACACGCCGACGCGTCGAATGACGCGCGCGTCCATCGCGCTCGACGCGTCCGCTTTACGCGCGTCGTGTGCGAGCGCTCGCGCGCGAGAGCGGTGGACGACGACGCGCGCGGGGACGACGACGCGCGCGACGAGCTCGAGCGGAAGATACGATGGGCGCGGGTCACTCGCGAGCGTATCCGCGTCTGGACGCGCGCGCGTCGTCGCGACGGTCGTCGAGACGTCCCGGAGCGGTGGTGTCGGTCGTTCTCGACGTTCTCGTCGTCTAGGTCGACGGCGAGGACGGGAACGCGGCGTCGCGCGGGCGCTGGACGCGGCGGCGGCGAGCGCGGGCGTGCGCGCGGCGGTGCTGGACGGTCACTCGGCGTGGTGGGCGGTCGCCTCGCCGCTCTTCGCCCTGAGCGTGGGACCGTATCTGTTATTTTTAAAGCGCTTGAACGATGCGGAGAGCGCGACGGGGGAGATGCGACGGGCGTTCGCCACGCTCTTGTTATTCGTGCTCGTGTCGATACCGGCGGAGGCGTACACGAAGAGCGCGTACGGGGAAGTGTTGAGCAACATCGACGCGCTGCACTTTTTGATTCAGAGCGCCATCAGTCTGACAAATTTGAGGATTTTACTCGCGTTTCGCGACGTGAACACGGAGCGAGAGGATGAGACGTCGACGCGAGTCGACGCGGGACGTCCCGGAAAAGTCGTCGAGGCGTTCGCCGGAGTGGGTTTATTAGCCACGGCGCTGTTGCTCTCGCTCGATGCGCGGCTGTTGGTGGTGCCGGATGGGAGTCCCGCGGCGTTGGCGACGTCGGTGGAGGCGTTAAGATCGTGGGCGGACGATTTCGAGAGCGCGACGAGCGCGTTCATAGGATTGCCGAGTCCGCCGGCGCGCGCGCTGAGCGTGCCGACGTGGGGCGTGCACATTTTTAGTCTCGTCGAGTGGTTGCTCGCCATGGGTTTGGTGTGGAATTACGCCGACGCCGAGCGTGGGAATCACAGGGGGTGGCGCACGCTGACGTGGGGGATGCTTCCACTGCACGCGAGCGGCATATGTGCGTGCACGCAGCACTTTTTCGGCAACGCGGCGACGCTGGATTGGCTCGTGGCGGCGCAGGGCGCGTTCACCATGATGGGAAACATCGGGATGTGCGTCGCGGCGGGTGAGCTCTCGAACGACGAGGCGTCGACGACGATGTCAACGACGTCGTCTTCGCGCGAGGTGGACGCGGGAAAACTCGCGGTCGAGGGCGCTGTCATCGTGGACGAGGCGGAGAGTTCGTGGTGGGACTTTGACGTCGAAAATTTCGGCACCAAACTCTGGGCCGAGGACGACGACGGTGTTTTCATCACCAAGGTGGCGCTCCTGTCCTTGGCCGTCGCCTCGGGCGTGCGCGGAATGAGTTTATCTCTGTCGCCCGCGTTCGACCCGACAGACGGCGCGTGGCGTGAGTACACGAACGTCGTGGCGTTCACCATGGTGGCGCTTCCGTTGACGCTCAACGTGGAAAAGTGGAAAAATCGCGAGCGCGTCGTGTTGGCGAGGAACGCGCTGAGCGCCGTGTACGCGTCCGTGGTGGAGGAGACGGGTGCGCGTGCGAACGAAGAGTTGACGAAGAGAACGGAGAGAGCGACCGTCGCGCGCGAAGATAATTATTAGACGTAGAGACTGGCGATCGCATCAAAGACAAGAAGTCCGCAGTGCGCAAAACGGCGCTCAAGCGTCTGTGCATCGTGACGCCCTCGTCGAACATTTATATGTACAATTATATTTCATCCTCGCTGAAATCCACGTCATCCAGCGGCGGATAGTCCCCGCACGACACGTTCTTCGGCCGTTGTAAAGAGCCGTATCCGTTGTGACAATCGAAGAGCTTTTGACCCTTCACCGTGCCGTTATTCATCCCCACCGGTTCGTCGTACTCGACGCCGACCCACCACCCCGGCGGCACGCCCTCGACTCGACCTACGAACCTCACCACGCCGCGTTTTTGTCCCGGATTCACCTCGCACCGCGCGCCCACCGTCATCTTCTTCGCCTCCTCCGCCCCCGTCTCATCATTCACCTCCTCCGGCGCCACGTACGTCTCTCCTCGAATCTCCGCCATGTGTCTCTCCAGCGTCCACGCGGGATCCTTCGCCAACTGCTCTTGTTTCCATTTCCGATACGTCCCCTCCCGTCGCTCGTACTCCTCGTCCGACATGACGTACTTTTTCACCTTACTCACGTCCTCCAACCACCCGTTCGCCGACAACGAGTTCGGATCATCGTCCACGACGTACATCTCCAACCCGTCCCTCGTCGCGCCGTAGTACCCGAGCGGTCGCGTCTCGTCCCCCATCACCGCCAGCACTCCTCCCTCCTCGTCTCTCAGCACCAGCGTCATCGCCGACGCGTTCGTCCCACAGTGCGTCATCAATTTCCTCTTCACGCTCCCGATCGAGGCGTGCGGATCGAATCGAATCTCCATGAAACTCCCTCGCAGATTACTGTGCGACACCTTGACTCGAATCATCATCCCTCCCGTCGTCCCTCTCGTCGTCGCATCGTCCGCGCCCGTGACGTACGCGCGAAGCGCCGCGAGATCGCTCGACATCCTCACGATCCACGACCCACGACCCAAGACCCCGTCGCGTTCGTCACCCTCGCGTCGCGTCACCGTCTCGAGGCGTCAACGCCTCGGCATCCACATCCGTCATCCATCCATCCCATCCATCCGTCGTCGCGTCGTCGTCACGCCTCGATCGACTGGATTCCGCGCGTCCGAGTTTTGTTTGTATTTTTATGAGATGTTATATGCCCGCCTCGTACGCGTGTAATACTCAATACCTCGCGTGTCCGAGCATTGGCATCGAATGCGTGTGTATGCGTATGTAGTGTGCGCGTGCCTTTCAGCCTGAAATTATGCAGTTTTAGCAATCTGCCTTTCAGGCTGAAAGGCTGAGCCTCCGACGATGGATGGATGGCGTTCATTCGTTTCATTCATTCATTCGCGAGACGACGACGCGGAGGGACGACGACGGGGCGAGCGATGGGACCTCGGGCGATACGGACGACGCGAGGGGTGAGGGGCGATGGGAAGGGGACGCGATCGCCGAGATCGCCGGTGATCACGCCGCGCACGGCGCGAGCGAATCGGGTGAAGAGTCGAGAGGCGAAAAGGGCGCCGCCGCCGCCGGTGGAGAAGGAGGAGGAGGAGGAGGAGGAGGAGGACGGAGACGAGGAGGAGGGAGACGAGGAGGCCGACGGGTCAGAGTCGGAGTCAGAGTCAGAGTCGGAATCCGAGTCGGAGTCGGAGTCCGACTCGGAGGAGGAGAGCGAAGAGGAGAGCGAAGAGGATGCGGCGGCGAAGAAGAAGGGACGCCGCGGATTCAGCGACGAAAACGCGAAATGGTTAAAGCCGGCGTCGAAGAAACGCGTCGAGGAAGATGGTGAGGATGATGACGAAGATGAGTCTTCGTCGGGAGATGACGAGGAGGACGAGGAGGAATCGTCTTCGGAGGAGGAAGAGGATGAGTTTGCGGGTTTGGACGGCGCGGACGACGACGAAGACGAAGACGAGGAGTCTTCGGAGGACGGCTCGTCGGGTTCAGAGGACGACGAGGAGTCTTCGGAGGACGAGGAATCATCGAGTGAAGAGGATGAGTTGCTTCCGATCGAACGCAAGGCGTTGAAAGAGGACGCGAGACGAGCCAAGGAACAGGAAGACGCTCGCGCGGAACAACTCGAGACGAACATTCAAGTCGACGACATGTACCAGCTACCGGGTTCGGATGAAGAGGACGACGGTATTCCGGACTTGAGTGCGATTCAGATGCGTATTCAGGAAATCGTGCGCGTCTTGAAGGACTTTAAGAATAGAAGGGAGAGTGGGAAGAGCCGAAACGATTACATCGAACGTCTCACGACGGATTTGGCCACGTATTACGGCTATAATAGTTTTTTGATTCGGTACTTTTTGGATACATTTAGCGTGGACGAGACCATGGAATTGCTCGAAGCGAACGAGCAACAGCGTCCGGTGACGATCAGAACGAACACGCTCAAGGTTCGTCGTCGTGAACTCGCGGAGAGTTTGATCAACCGCGGCGTCAATCTCGATCCCGTGGGTAAATGGAGCAAGGTCGGCTTGATCGTGTACGATTCGCGAGTGCCCATCGGGGCGACGCCGGAATACATGGCGGGTCAGTACATCTTACAGTCCGCGTCCTCATTCCTTCCGTGCATGGCGCTCGCGCCTCAAGAGGGTGAACGCGTGCTCGACATGGCCGCGGCGCCGGGCGGTAAAACCACCTATCTCGCCGCGCTCATGCGAAACACGGGTATGATTTTCGCGAACGAGTACCAAAAGAAGAGATTGAATTCCCTCGTCGCGAACTTACAGCGTTTGGGATGCACAAATTCCACAGTGTGCAACTACGACGGACGGGCGCTTCCGAAAGTCATCGGCCACGTCGACAGAGTCCTGCTCGACGCTCCGTGTTCGGGTACGGGCGTCATCGCCAAGGATAGCTCTGTCAAGACGGGCAAGAGCGCGGAGGACATCGCCAAGTGCGCGCACCTTCAAAAGGAGCTCCTCGTCGCCGCCATCGATTGCTGCGACGCGAATAGCAAGACTGGGGGCTACGTCGTCTACTCGACGTGCTCCATCGCCGTCGAGGAAAACGAGGCGGTGGTCGATTACATATTGCGCAAGCGAGACGTGAAGATCGTCTCCACCGGGTTAGAGTTCGGTCGCAAGGGGTTCACGAGCTATAGGGGTAAGAACTTCCACCCCTCGGTGGAGTCATCGCGACGATTCTACCCGCACGTGCACAACATGGACGGTTTCTTTGTGTGCAAGCTCAAAAAGCTCAGCAACCGCACCGTGCCGACGAGTAACGACGCCTTTGACGAAGCGCGCGCCGCGCTCGAGAGCGGTTACTTTGACGTCGGCGAAGACGCGCGCGTGGACGATGCGAACGCCGACGCTGCGGACGAGATGAAGGAGGAACACGCGCAAAAGAAGAAGCGCAAACGCGTCCCGGCCTACGTCAAGGAGGCGCTCGCCGAGCTCGAGACGGAACGCGGAGACAAGCCCGCCGCGAAGAAGAGCAAAGAGAAGAAGGGCAAAGAAAAGAAGAAATCTAAAAAGTGATGCACTAGAGAGCTAATGTGTTTCAACGCGACCGTAGACGAAACCATTCATTCGTTTCTCGCCAACTGTCGCGCGCGCGCGCGCGCCGTCGAGCTCGCCTCTCACCCTCGACCCACCGCCTCGCGCTCTTTCCCCTCGCGATCGCTCGCTCGCGCTCTCGCCCGACTCTTCTCCGCCTCGCGCGCGCCTCGCTCGCTCGACTCCGACTCCGCCCCCGCGACGCCCACGGACACGCGCACCACCGCCGCCGCCGCCTCTCCCTCGCCGTCATCCTTCGCGAACGATGACGACGCCGTCGACGCGTCTCTGTGCATGAGTTTCAATCGAACCTTGATCGGCGTCGACGGTGACACCATCGCCATCGACGCGCGCGTCTCACCGTCGCCCTCGCCGGTTCACCGCGCGCCTCGGTCGCCCGTTCGCCGCGCGCGTCGTCGTCTCCGGCGCCGCCGATCGCGCGCGACCCGGCGACCGACCGACCGGGGGGGACTCCGTGTTGAGTCGTGATTCGTGTAACGGTCTGTACACAGGGGAATCACCGGTCGTGACTCGGAAAAGAGTCCCTCGACGCCCCGCAGTGAATATTCCCTCGACCGAGCGCCGCGCGCGAGTGCGAGACGTTCGAGGGCGCGACGGTGACCATGTGGTCGGCGGCGTTGGCGTGGAAACACCTGTGGGGATCGGCGGAGGAGTTCATGCAGAGACTGGGACCGAGATACGTCGTCAACACGTATCGCATGGCGTGCGGCGTGGTGTCCCTGGCGAATGTCAGAAAGGGGCAGCACTCGATGCAATTCGAGTTGTCGGCGACGCAACTCGCGGCGGTGGTGATGACGCTCGCGCCGTGGCGACACGGTCTGTACGTGTGGACGGCGGGGCTGCAGGCGTTCGCGCTCGGATTGGCGTTTTTCGCGAATAATTGCTCCATCGGGCCGCAGGCGCTCTTTTGCTCGTTGACGAACGAGCTCGCGCACATGGCGTGGACGGCGCACGGGACGAAGTGGCCGATGAACGCGATGAGCATGTACGAGTTTCAGATACGGTGCATGCTCGCGGGCGCGTTCATCGGTGGCGTGGACGCGTATCGTCGGTGTAAGCTGTGGTACATTGAATTGATGAAGGCGCAAGACGCCGCCGAGGTGAAAAACGCGCGCGCCATCTCGGAGAAGAAGAAAAAGGCGAAGAAGAGCGAGTGATGGAAGGATTTTTTAAAGAGAAAGTTAATAACAATAATAAATGTATTCGTTTCGATCGAGGGTGGTCTACATCATAACATTCGTCGAGTCAATCAATCAATCATTGGTCGCTCTCGCTCGCGAGCGACTGCGCGCTGTTGCGTCTTCGAACGCTCGCAGTCTCGGCGAGGCCGCGCAAAAAGTCTTCGTTGCGCTTGCTACCGCTTCCACTCACGAGCGCGGTGAAACTTCCGACCTTGCTCTTCAATAACTCGTGCGGTTCGCCGTACTCGACGAGTTTCCCGTTGTCTAGGAAGGCCACCTTGTCGCTGTCCATGATTGTGTTGAGGCGGTGCGCGATGGTGAGCGTCGTGCATTCGCTAAATGCCTCGCGCACCGTCTTCTGAATCAACGCGTCGCTGTCCATGTCCACGGATGCCGTCGCCTCGTCCATCATGAGCACGCGACTTTGACGTAACAACGCGCGACCCATGCAGAGAAGTTGTCTCTGACCGAGCGAAAAGTTGGCGCCGTTGTCGATCACCTCCGCGTCGAGACGCTTGGCGTTCTTCTCCATCGTCGATCGCAAGCCCACCTTGTCGAGCACTTCCCAGACTGCGTCGTCTCGATGTTCATCGAACGGATCTAAGTTACTACGAATCGTGCCGGCGAACATGAAAGGATCTTGCGGAATCATCGCCATCTTCGACCGCAAGTCTCTCAGGCCGATCGTTCTGATATCGACGCCGTCGAGTCGCACCGTCCCCGTGGCGGGTTCGACGATGCGGAACAACGCGACAAACATGGATGACTTCCCGCTTCCCGTGCGACCGCACACGCCGACCTTCTCTCCCGGGTTCACCGTGAACGTGAGATTCTTCAACACGAGCGGAAGTCCGGGACGATAACGCAGGCTGAGGTCATCGACCTCGAGCTTACCCTTGGTCGGCCAATCCGCCGGAAGGCCGAGGGCGACGCTCGGTTCGGTGTCGTGCGGGCTCTCGAGGTCCTTGTCTAAATACTCCACCACGCGCTCGACGGCGTTCATTTTCGTCTCTAATTCGCTCGCCATGTTCGTACCGTGTTCCATGTACTTGGTGACGTCTAAAGCGTACACGAGAGTCAAGCCGGCCAAACCGGCGCTCACGTTGCCTTGAATCACCAAAAACGTGGCGCAGGAGACGATGACGCTCCCGATGAGGCGCAAACGAATCGCGAGCCAGAGAGCCGCGAGGCGCTGCGTGACGAAGGCGTCAGCGTTCTTCTCCATCAAACGGTACGCCATCTTGGTGAAGAAACCACCGACTCGGAAGGCTCGAATGGTTTCCACGCCGCTCACCGCCTCGCCCAAACCGCTGTAAATGGGAGAGCGAGTGATGGATTCGATGCGCTGCAATTCACGGCACGCCGGAATGTAAAATCGTTGAATCATGACGTAAACGATGATGATGGGTGCGAGCGCCACGGTGAACCATTTGGTCGCCACGCACACGATGATCAGAGTGGTGATGATGTTCGAGATGCACCCGAGGAACTGCACGACGATGCCAGGTAAAACGATGTCGATGGTTTCGGTGTCGCGGCTGAAACGGTTGATGATTCTACCGCTCGGCGTGGTGTCGAAGAAGCTCATGGGCATCTTCATAACTCTCGTCAGCAGGTTATCATGCATCCACCTGCAGGCGCGGCAGAGGAAAAAGTAAAGCGTGAGGCTTCTCACGAAGATAAAGACGCCGTTGACGACGAAAATTCCAAAGTACATGAGAAGATACTCGTTGCTCGTCCAACCGAACTTGTTCGTCGCCCACCAAGTGAGCCAATAGTCGAGGAACGCCTTGGTGCCGTACTCGCACCCGAAGAAGAAGATGACAAACAAAAAGTTCCATTGCGTGCCCGTAGCTTGGAAAAGCTTGAGGTAGACGCGCGCGCCGACGTTTCCAAAGGCGCGCTCTTCCTCCTTGCTCGCATCGTTATCTTTACCCGCTGATTTAATTGTTGGAGATATCTTCATGGCGATGTCATTCTCCTTCTTTGAGGTCTTTTCCGGGGCGTCTTCTCTGTCGATGCCGTGCGTCTTCATGAGGTTGCAGAACGCGCCCTTCTTCGCCATGAGAGACGTGTACGTTCCAATTTCCTGCATTTTGCCGTCTCCCAAAACGACCACTTGGTTTGCCTTGGGCAAGTATTGGAGCGCGTTCGTGACGAGGATCACCGTCTTGTTCTTGAGTTCGCCCGTGATGACTTTCTCAAAGATGGCTGAACCGACGTGATTGTCCAACGCGCTGAGTGGATCGTCAAAGACATATACGTCACTTTCGGCGTAGAGCGCGCGAGCGATGGCGACACGCTGCTTTTGACCACCAGAAAGCGTGACGCCTCGTTCACCGATGATGGTTTGATCGCCTGCCGGGAGAATATCCAAATCCGCTGCGAGTTGGGCTAATTGCACCGTCTTTTCGTATCTCGCTTCGTCGCACTCCTGCCCGAATAGAATGTTATCCTTGACCGTGGCGTTCAAGATCCACGCCTGTTGTGCGCAGTACGACACCGTACCGCTCACTTTCACGTCACCGCTGGAACACGTGATGAACTTGTTCAACGCGGAGACGAGAGTGGATTTACCAGAGCCCACCGGACCGACCACCATGGTGAGAGAACCGGGTTTCACTTCGAAATCAACGTCGGAAAGTTCGAACGGCTTCTCCTCCACGATGCTCACGTCGACGACGCTCTCATTGACGACGACGACGTCCTCTTTCTTTTCATCCTTTACTTCCTTCTTGGACGGCGCCTTCTTTTTCGGTCGTCGACCGGGCGGACCCGGGGGCGCGGCTTCCTCGGGAGCCTTCGGAAGCGTCGGCCAACCGAACGTCGCGTTGCAACAGCGAATGGTACCCGGTTCGGAAGCATCGACTTCGTATTCCTTCGCTTCATCGGCGTCCAAAAATGAAGCCAAACGTTGAATCGCGTTCAGCGCGTTGAGGAGCGTGTTGAGCAAGAAGGGCACGAGCACGAGCGGGAATCGCAACATGTTGAAGAGCGCGAGCGCCGTGTATGCCTTGCTGGTGACGATGGCGTTACCGGCGAGCGAGTACGTGCCGAGCGAGCACACGGCGATGAAGACGGGCGTACTGAAGAGGGCGACACCGAAAAGCGCGCCGACTTTTTGTGACTTCCACACCAATCCCACCTCGCGGTTTCGAATCGCTCGCACTCGCTGCGCAAACGTGTTTTCCCACGCGTAATACTTGATGACGCGCATGCCGTTGATGACTTCGCTCAACACGTTGATACGCTCATCGGCACACTTCGTCAAACCACGTCTGATCTTGAAAAGCGTCATGGCGACGATGAAGGTGAAAGGAGCCGCGACGATGATGCACGCGAAACCGATGAAGGCGCTCCACTCGAGGACGTCGTACAAGAGCACGAAGGAGGCGACGATGAAAATCGGCGCCGCCCACAGGTTGTGAATCATGGCGAACAGTTCTTGCAACTTGTTGACGTCGTTCGACATCAACGTCACGATGCGACCCGTTGACTCCGCCTGTAATCCCTTGGGCGAGAGTCGAAGCACCTTGCGGTACAGGGCGCACATGAGACTGTTTCGAACGGAGATGCCCACTTTTTGCAGGGCGAATTCGGCGTGCGCCGTGCAAAAGTTTTGTAAAATGGACGCGGCGGCCAATAAAATGGCATACCTGTACATGGTGCTCTTTTCCACGCACCCGGCCGCTTCCGGGGTGGTGCCGTACATCCTCGCAAACTTGGCGCACTCGATGCCGCCGACGATTTCTCGCAAGAGCAACGGCCCCGCGAACAAAGACGCCTGCGCGATACCGAAGAGCACGCCCGTCCACACAAAGGTCACCTTGTGTCGCACGAGAAGCGATCGAACGAGGTTCGGTTTCGGCTTGGTCTTCTCTTTCGCCCAATCTTCTTCAAACTTATCCGTCAGCTGCGTCGTCGAAAAGAAGTCGCGTCCCTCGTCAGTCTCTCCGTTGCGCGTGAATTCGCGTTCGTTCCCTCACGCGCGCGTCGCGACATCGACTCGCGCGATGATGACACAAAGCGCGATGATGACACAAAGCACCCTCTCGTGCTCCACCGCCGTCACCGCCTCTTCCTTCGTCGCGCACGCACCCTCTGACTGTCCAACGCGTCCAGGTGACACAGGTCCGTCGGTTCCAACCGTCGCACCGTCCCCTCCGCGATCAGCGGGCTGACCTGCGCGAAGAATAATTGTTTCAACGGGTTCCTCGCTCGCCAATCCACCGGCGGCGTCGGCGTCGTCTTCCCCTCCTCCACGTCCGCGCCCATCGCGCGCGCCATCTCGTCGACGTCACGTCGCGGCGAGACCCGCGCTGTGAAGACGCGACGCGACGCGACGCGAGACGAGACGAGAGAGGGACGAACGACCGATGCGCGCGACGAACGACGGTCTCTTTCCTCGCTCTCCGATTCAAACACTCAAACGCGCGCGGCGCTCTCACGCGCGTCTCGAACGAACGCGACGACACGGCACGGCGCGACGACGACGACGAGACGAGACGACGGACGACGAGGTGGAGGAGGAAGGAACCCTGAAGATGCGATCGATGCGATCGATGCGATGCGATGCGATCGATGTGATCGATCGATGCGATCGATGTGATGCGATCGATGAAAACGATCGATCGATCACATCGATGTCGGAATTTCGGACGTCGACCACGGTCGTCATCCGGGAGACGTAGGGCTTAGATGAATCACCGATCATGACCCTCCGATGACCCCCTTCGAGGGCATCCGCGCCCGTGTGCGCGACGAATGAATGAATGGGGTGGATGACGAGATGGATGGATGAAGAGATGGATGGATGAAGAGATGGATGAGATGGGATGGATGAGATGGATGACGCGTGGGTTCGCGTCTCGCGAGAGAGCGAGTCGCGCGGTCGACCGAGGCGCGAACGAACGAACGGAAGTCGAGCCGAGTCTCGACCTCGACGTCCGACCTCGAGACCTCGATCGTCGCGTTCGCTCGAGGAGGAGACGCGACACCACCATGGCGTCGGTCGCCCATCGTTTATCCGCATCCGCCGCGGTGGTGTCGTCGTCGTCGCGCGCGAACGGCGCGCGAGGTGGGAGGACGCGCGCGGTGAAGGGAACGCGCGCGAAGGGTGCGCGAGGAACGGCGGGGATGACGCGCGCGATGGCGCGCGAAGGGTGCGCGCGCGCGACGAGACTCTCGACACGGTCGCGATCGGTGGACGACGCCGCGAGGGGACCGAGCGTCCGTCGTCTCGGCGGTCGGTTCGCGAAGACGACGGTGACGGGAGGACGGCGACGCGCGGTCGCGCGCGCGGCGGACGGTGGGGTGGTGCCGTCAAACTTTAAAAAGTTTACGGAAATCTTTGCCAATCTGTTCCCGATTTGGACCATCTTGGCCGCCGTCGCGGGGGTGATGAGACCGAATACGTTTAGCTTCATGACGAGCGGCGCGTACACGGGGTGCTTGGCGCTCTTGATGTTCTCCATGGGGATCACGCTCACGATTGATGATTTCAAGCGCGTGTTCGCCAAGCCGCGCGTCATCGGACTCGGTTTCTTCGCGTGCTACGCGCTCATGCCCGCGTTGGCCTTCGTCATTGGAAACGCGTTGGGGTTGAGCGGGCCGCTCCTCGCGGGGTTGATTCTCGTCGGTTCCATCAACGGTGGACAAGCGAGCAACCTGTGCGCGTACATCGCCAAGGGTGATGTCGCGTTGTCCGTGCTCATGACGACCGCCACCACGGTGGGATGCATCTTCATGACGCCTTTGATTTGCAAGTTGGCGCTCGGCGCCGTCGTCGACGTCGACGCCATGGGCATGGCGATTTCCACCATCCAAGTCGTGCTCGTTCCCGTCGTCCTCGGTCTCACGCTCAACAAGTTCACGCCGAAATTCTGCCGGCGCGTCGAACCCATCTCGCCCGTCGTCGGCGTCACGGCCACCATCATCCTCGTCGGCGGCGCCGTCGCCAACTGCGCCGAGGGCATCGTCGGCGCCGGTTTCACGCTTCAAGCTGCCGCCTTTTTGCTCCATCTCATCGGCGGTCTCGGCGGTTACTGGATCATGCGCGCGTTCAAGTACGGCGAGACGACGTGCAGAACGGTGGCGATCGAAACGGCGATGAAGTCGAGCGCCTTTGGTTTCTTGCTCGCGTCTCTCCACTTTCCAGAGTACCTCGTGCGCGTCCCGTCCGCCGTCTCCGTCGTGTGGATGGCCGTGCTCGGCAGCACCATGGCGGTGATCTGGCGATTCATTCCGGTGCCCGAAGAAGAGTAGAGGACGCGACGCGAAAGTCGGAACGTGAAAGAAAACTCGGCGGGCCGTGTAGAGTGCGCGTGTTCGTAATAAGACATGCAAATCCCTTCGCAGTTTTATTCCTATTCATCCATCGATTCACATCCGAATGCGTGCGTGAATGTTCGCGGGCGGCTAAAAATAATCGATCGACGTCCACATGTGCTGCAGTCTCAGGATTCGCCGACCGTGCGGTTGCTGATAGTCGTCGGCATTGCTCTCGTTGAGACGCGCGAGCGCCTTGAATCGCTCGCCTCCCCTCTCCCCTCTCGCCAAATCAAAGTTTTTACACGCCTTGTACTCGTTGTAGAAATCTTCCAGGTGATCGAGAGGCGAACTCACGCGACGAACTTTGCTTCTATGCACCGCATCGGGCTCGCGCGGCGCGGGAACGTCGGTTTTCGCATCCTCGTCTTCGCGCGTTGAGACGGGCGGCGGGACGTCAGCGTTGTTCGCCTCTTCTTCTTCTTCCTCTTTGTCTTCCTCCGCCTCTTGGACGATCGTGTTCGTTTTGTAATCGACGTAGAAATCTTCCTGGTCTTCGAGAGATGACGAGCAATTTTCATCGTCTCGACGCGCGTCCTCGCTCTCGCTCGCCGCGGCGACGTCGGCGGTTTTCGTCTCGGCGAGAGAAACGGGCGGAGTCGCCTTGACGCTCTGCGGAAAAATGTTCGTCAGAGGCGCCTGCACGTGCCGTTTCGTCGGTGCTTTCTTCGACTTCATTTCCGTGTATACACGCCACGCGTTCTGCAGCGTGATGACTTGCGACTGAAAAGGTTCGCAGAGCTTCCCGGCGTGCTTATCCGCGACGACGCTCAGCGTCGCGTACCTCTTCGTGGACACTTCGCCGCGCGCTAGCCGAAAGTTGCCGTGCGCGCGATACTCCGTGATAAAGTCTTGCAAATGGGTCGCTTGACCATCGGTCAGCATCGTCTTTTTCTTCGCGGTCCACGACTTCTGGGCGTTTTCGTACGTCTTGAGCATCTCCGCGTACTCGCCGACGACACCGGCGGCGCGCGCGACGGCGTTCTTCTTTTTCGCCAGCGCCGCGAGCGCGACGCGACGCTCACTCTCGGCCGGCCCTCTCGACGATTCGAAATCGCCCGTACTTTTAAACTCTTCCGCGAAATCTTCGAGATGACGCAGCGCCCGCATCTTGGCGTCGTCTCTCTGTTTCTGTTGCCAGTCGCGTTTCGCCGTCCTGAATTTCGCCAAGAGCTCTTCCCGGGACGCGTCCAAATCGCTCTTATTCATCGCCTCGCACGACGCTATGCCGTCGAATCTCGGCGTCCCACGCGCACCGCGCGCTCTCTCGAAATCCCCGTGTCGATTCAATTCCTCTAAAAACGCGGACAAGTGTTCAAACTCTCGATTCAACACGGCTTCGCGGCGCTTCTCCGGAAACTCGTTCCACGCCCTTCTCAACCGCGCGTCCATCGCCTTGTGTTCGTCCCGCATCTCGTCGTACCCCTCGACGTCTCGCGTCACCCACTCACGCAACGCCTCGTATCGCGTCGACCCCACGCGACCTCGCGCTTCTTTAAAATTGGACGCGTCTTCCTCCAACGCGTCGTCGAACGCCTCCAAGTGTCGCGTCGCGCTCGCCGACGGTCCCGCGCGCGTCGTCATCGCGTTCACGCGCGCGCGCACCGCCACCGCATCCACCGGCGTCGACACCGACGCATCCCCGTCCTTCCCACCTCCCTCTCCCGCTCGTCCACTCGCCGTCACCGTCACCGTCGTCGTCCCGCGCGACGCATTCGAACGCGCCTCGTCGGACGCCTCGACCGTGGACGCGCGCGGCTCGGACGGCGACACGACGTCCTCGTCGACGTCCTCCTCGGACGAGGACGAGGAGACGAGATCGAGAACCTCCGCGTCGACCTTCATCATCGCGCGTCGACGAGGACGAGGATCGAGGATCGAGGTGTGACGAACGAACGAATGACGGATGATGTCCAGATTCGATTCCTGGCACGCGCGCGACGCGTTTTTCATCATCAATTACAATTGTACGCGCGATTCATGGACGACGACGGCCTCGGGGTTTCGGGGCGAACGCGGCGAGAAAATGAATGAGACGGTCTAATTTTTTCATCCCGTACGCGACGCCCCATCCCGCGGCGCACAAGACGACGACGCCGAGCGGCGCGCCGCACGCGCGAGGAAGCGCCGCCGCGGCGACGCCGCACGCGGCGAGGCCCATCGCGAGCATTTTCATCGCTCTGAGCGCCCTGAGTGCGATCGTACCGACGCACGCGAGCATCGCGCACGCGAATACGGTCGCGTGCACGCGGTACACGTCCACCGCGAGCGTCGCGATCGGACCCAACGCGCGGGGCACGGCGACCCACGTCCCGAGACATCCAAAGAAATGAGAGCCGTCCCGAACGCGCGCGATGGACGCGACGAAGAGATCCGCCACGGAGAAGGCCTCGCGGCGAAGTCGAACGGCGCGGAGAAAACCACCGTTCGAACACGCCCAGGAGCGCGTCGCTCGAATCGGGAGCGCTTTTTCCGCGAGCGACGTCCCCGCGTGGGCGCCTCGAGCACAGACGGCGTGAAAAGACTCGGGCGTCGGGTTGAGCGTCGCGAGCGTCGCGATGGCGACGGCGACGGCGAGCGCGCGCGTCGCGCGGGACCGGTCGACGTCGTCGAGCGCGCGGGACGCGCGCGCGCGCGCGGCCCGAAACTTTTCTGAAACGGTCTCCATGCGCGCGCGTTCTCGTCCCCGCGAGCGGCGCACTGGCGTCGAGCGCGCGCGTCTCGAGCGTGGGGTGCGTGTGGTACAGCGTCACGCGTAGATGTCATCTATATCGTTGTTGTCGTTTTTCGCGTCGTTCGAGCGGTCACGCGATGCGCGAGGCGAGCTCGGCCCACGGGTCTTCGGCGAAGCGCGGCGTCGTCGGCGGCGCGGCGAGCGCGGCGAGCGGCGGCGCCGGGAAGTCATCGTCGGCGGCGTCGTTCACCGCCGACGGTTTTCGTGGAGCGTTCTTGAGAGATTCTACGTTCTCGGACGTCATCAACGCCTCGATCTCGTCGTCTGGATCAATCTCCGTCGCGTCGTCGTTCTCGTCGTCGTTCTCGTCTTCGTCGTCCGACTCCGCCTCGGGACAGAGCAACAAGTACTGTCTATCCTCTTCGTCTTCGCCCGCGAAAAAGCTTTCGTACATCGTGAATCCGTCCAAATCGAACACATCGCTCTCCGCGTACCGCTCGGACTTGACCAATCCCTCGTATCCGTGCTCTCGATAAATTTTAAACCTGTCGGAATCCTTGAGGACGTGAAACGCCACGCCGAGACGCTGGAGCTTACGACACGCCGACATCGCCTTCGTGCACCCACTCTCCGTCTTGGACTCGTACGTCGATTTCGCCTCCCCGAGATCGGCCAAAGACTCCACGAAGACGCGCTCGCCCTCGACCAGTTCTGGAAACGCGTCCGCGTCTTTTCGAGCGTCGCCGCCGCCGCCGCCGCCGCCGTCTCGCGTCGCCGTCTCGAAACACGTCGAACACGCGTCTATCGTCACATCATCCGTCGCCGATCTCGCACGAACCCATCGCTTAAACTGCAACACGCACCCGCACGCTCGACACGTCCCGCTCGGCGTCGGCGTCGCGTTATCGGGATGCCACTTGATGGCTTCGCGATGATACGCCGCGCGCGCTCTCCCCGCGGGATTCGAATTGTCCTTTGAAATCTTAAGTTCGGCGTGCACGTCGAACGGTGTCTCTCGCAAATCAACGTACCCGACCAACTCTCGCGCCCTCGCGTCCTCCTCGTCCTCTCGGTCGTCCTCCGCGGTATCGTCCGAGTCGTCGACGCGACGCGCTTTTCGTCGCCTCGTCGCCGTCTCGTCCCCATCCTCATCCTCATCCTCGTCCTCGTTCGCGCGTCGCGTCAGCGCCACCGCCCGCGTCCCGTTCGCGAGATCAACACTCTTCGCCCGCACGCCCCGCCGCCTCGCCTCCTCGTGAATCGCCCGTCGCGCCTCCGCGCCCAGCGCGTTCCCGTCGTAATCGCTCGACAAAATGTGTTCACTCGAATCCGCATCCTCGACGAACGCGCCGACGTGATGCGTCGCCCACTGTCGCAAAATCTGCGGTAACGCGGGCGCGCGTCCGTTCGTTCGCCGCGAACGGTCGTCGTCGTCGTCGTCGTCGTCGTCGTCCATCTCTCTCGCGCGTTCGAGTGACGAATTCATGCATGCATTCGTGCATGAAATGCATCAACGACCGTGGACGCTGATTCATTGCACGTCGGACGCGCGACCGCGACGCGCGAACGACCGCGACGCGCGCGCATGTCGCGGGACGATCTCGTGGACGATTCCGGCGCGCCGAACGCTTTTGAAAACGATGGATACGACGAACCGGGTCCCGAGAGCGACGAGGCGCTCACGCACGCGCTGCCGGCGGCGGGGACGATGGCGTCGGACGTCGACGCGGTGGCGCTCGTCGCGCGTTCGCACGCGTCGACGTCGGTCAAGGGAGACGCGCCGTATAACGTGCACGTCGCGACGAATCACGACGGTGGCGTCGTGGCGGTGGTGACGACGTCGGGACGCGCGCGGGTGTACGAACGCCGAGGGACCGACGGCGGGTTGGAGACGGCGACGGCGAGAGACGTCGAGGTGGGGTGCGTGGTGAACGAGTGTGAGTTTGGACCGAGAGAGGATCCGTATTCTCTCGTGTGCGCGTGCGGGGACGGGACGGTGCGCGTGTACGACGCGAGGTGTGGGGATTCGCGCGCCGTCGCGAGTTTTCGCGCGCCGGCGGGCGAACGCGACGTGTGCAGCGCGACTCTGGGTGGAGGAGCGACGGGGTCGATGATCGCGGCCGCGGTCGGGCCGCACGTGGTGTTTTTCGACAGACGGCGCCAAGGCGCGGACGCGTCGCACGCGGACATGTTTCGAGACGCGCACTCCGAGGCGGTGACGCGCGCGCGATTTCATCCCGAGAGACGACGCGAGCTCTACACGTCGAGCGTCGACGGACTCATGTGCGCGTTCGATTGTTCGCGCGCGCCCTTGAACGACGAAGACGCGCTCATCGCTATCATGTCCGCGGACGCCGCGGTCAACACGATCGGATTTTGTCGCAGCGGCGCGAGCGGCGATGAGCGCGACGCCGTCTGGTGCGCGACGGGCGTCGAGGAGGCGCACGTCTTCGTCGCGTCGAGCGACAGGAGACGCGTCGGCGTGCACCTGGCGCACTTGAAAAATGCGCGCGAGGTGGCGCGCGCGGCGACGACCAATTCCCCTCGCGCCTCCTCCACCGCTCCAGAATTCCTCGCCGGCGTCGATTACATCGTCGGCGTGCACGACGGCGTCGCCCCCGGCGAACTCTTTCTGAGCGCCGGCACCCAAGCCGGCGTCGTCGGCGTCTTCCCTCTCGTCCAAGGTCCCTCTCACGCTCGAGGCACGGCCGATTTCATCACCCTCGCCCCACCGGTCGCCGTCTTACGTCACGGCCATCGTGACATCGTTCGATGCGTCGCCTGGGATGCCAACGCGCGCGCCTCCGAACCGTCCCGCGTGCCGCTCACGTGCGGCGAGGACTCCCTCGTGTGCGCGTGGACTCCCGGCACGAATGACGACGCCGCGCCCCCGCCTCCCGTCGATCGCACGCGTCCTCCGGGTCGTCGACACTCACCGTATTGATTGAAATACATGCATCGACGATGCGCTCCGACGCGCCGCGTCGTCCCGCGTTCGACGTCCGTTTCGGGAGGGGAACTGAAATGTCGTTTTCACCCGCACGCATGTAATCGATGCATTCTCGCGTCACACGGTGACGAGACGACGCGAGAGGGTGAAAACGACCGCGCGTGAGGGACGCAAAGGCGTCGACGCGCGAAACGAGCGCCATCGTTGAGGCGTCCCGTCGCGTCTAGTCCCGTCGCGCGTCGTCATTCGTGCCGACGATGACGATGAGAACGGCGCCGTGGCGACCGACAAAGAGACGCGATGAGGAGGAAGCGTCGACGTCTGGACGCGACGCGCGAGAGATTGTGAACGATTTAGTGCCTCTCGAACACTTTTCGCGGGTGATTCGAGGACGCGCGCGCGAGGGAGGGAGCGAGACGTGCGCGTTGGGGACGCGCGGGTGGGTCGCGAAGGAGGCGCGCGCCGGCGCCGACGCCGCCGCGAAAGGGTGGATGCGACGATGGACGTCGACGAGAGACGCGGTGGGAAAGCGCGTGCGTCTCGAACGAACGTGTCGCGCGCGTGAGGCGGTGGTGACGTTCGAACATCTGTGTGGAACGTTCGATGGGCTCAGTCTCGCGGCGGAGTCGTCGTCGTCGGCGGAGGAGGTGGTGGCGTCGGCGGCGACGGATCCGCGCGCCGCGCGGTATCTGAGCGTGCCCTTGGGATGTGCGGACGTGGACATCGTCGTGCACCGATGGGGATTCCGTACGCTGCGAGACCTGGGAACGGCGCTCGCGATGGAGCGTCAAGTGTTCGGCGCGCGCGTCGAGAATGCGGCGCGTGCGGAGGAATTCAAACGGGCACCCGAGGCGCCAGTGGGGCAACGGGCGGACGCGGCGAGAAGCATAGAAGACGTCGTGCGCTCGATGATGAGCGCGCTTCGCGCGATGCGAGCGGTGTCTCGCGCGCGACGATTTCCTCTGGCTGCACCGCGCGGAACTCCCGCGGAGGCGCGCGCGGCGCGTCTTGCGCTCAAGGAAAACGCGCGACGCGTCGACGAGACGGCGCGACGCGTGGGGTGGAAAATCAACGATTACAGACGAAAACAAACCAACAGCCGCACGATTGAGGACGCACCGCGCGAAAGCGATGAACGTGCGGCACGCGCGCTCGAGGTGAAGGCGACTTTGAGTCAAGCGCCGAGCGGGGCGCGCAAACGCGCGGCGTCGAGCGCGAGCGCGACGACGTCGGCGTCGAAAAGAGCGCGTCTCGATAAACGGAAACCGCTCGTATTGAAACTCCGAGAACCGAAGATTTCAATCTTGGGATCTGGATTCTTGAGCGACGCGTTCGGACGCGACGTCACCAACGCGACGAGTGAAAAAACTCGCGACGCGGTGCGGAGCGTGTCCAAGGCGGCGGCGAGCGTGATTCGACGCAATTTATTCGGGAACGCTCGCCGCGTGGATCCGGTAACTTCGACGCCTCGCGACGACGTCATCCTTCGTCCGTTCCCAAAGTTGCCGCGTTAGCGCGTCGTGTGAATGATAGAAATTGAAATTGAAATGAGAATTTCTACTTTGGGTACTGCCACGGGCTAAAAGTCTTAGGCACATCCGTCGGTTTCTTTTCATCGTACTGGTCGTTGAATTCCCAAACGTCCGTGCCGACATCCTTTTCGAGCTCGTGAAGATCGGCGTGCTCAGCCTTCTTGAACCATCTGGGCGTCCACGTGTCACCCTTTTCCTTTCGCACTCTCCGCTCGGCTCGCTGCTGTTCTTCGAGCTGCGTCTTGAGAGACGTCGCGTTCGAGTCTTCGTTATCGAGCGCGACGCGATCGGGACGCAATCGAGAATCGGACGCCAGTAATCCGTACTCTGGTGCGCTCGACATCTCGTTCATCGCGATGGTGTACTGCGGGAAGCCGTACTTGTTCGCGGGCTCGGGCCACGCGTCCACCTCCCAAAGCTTGACGCTATCACTCTCACCCACGCGCGTGTAGCTCAAGTCTCTGTTCCAGTGTCCGGACACCTTCAACGCGACCGTTCCATCGGGGCGCTTGATGTCACCAGAGCACTCGTAACGCGAATAGCTCATGATGCCGCACGCCTTGAAGTCGAGTTCGGCAATGGCGCCCGTGGTGAGGTTCAACACCTTCATCTCCCCAAAGGTGTCGATCCAGATGCGACCGATGATGAGGTTGTTCACGCGAGAAGACGGAGGAACAATGTTAAAGGTCTCTCCAGTCTTGTGCAAGGTGATGCGCGTACGACCGACCGGAAACACGTCGACCCAGTTGCCCATGAATTTCGTCGTGACGGCGCTGGTGATGTCGTACGTGAAACTCTTCGTCTTCACGTGCCCGGCGCCGATGGGTGGGTGATGACTAACTTGCTCTGCTACGTACGTCGAACCGTCGTTCATCTTCAGCTCGAATGTCTCGCCCAAGATGGGGTTGAAGGGCTTCTTCGCTCTCTCCATGGTGGAATACACGGCGACGGCAAACGCCGTAACCTTTGCGAGTCTTACGTCTGGATCCTCCTCTTCGTTCGCCTCCTCGAGCAACCGCTGGTACTGCATGATTTCCGCCATCTTCTGCAGCGTCGACACCGGCTCCATCAAAAACGTGGGCAGAGAAAACATGGACATGATGTCGCTTCCGAGCATATCTTTGAGTTGCCCCCACATCGCCTTGCGGTCGTCCACGGCGTCGTCTTCGGTGTGTTCGCCCGTGTGCGCATCCTCACCGCCCTCGGTCACCTCGAGCTCATCGTACCCGGCCAAATAATTCAATCCATCCCCCACGGCGCCTCCCACCGCGTTCACCAGGTCGCTCCCCCACGTCCCCACTCTGCTGATCCAGCTCCGATGTCCCGGCACCGCGCTCGCCGCGCTCCCACCCTCACCCTCGTTCGCGCCTTTCGGCGGAAGAGACGCGCCGACATCCTTCGCGAACGTCTCCATCTTCACTCGCGCGCCGAGCTCCTCGTCTTCACCCCGTCCTCGACGCCGACGCCCAGAGTCACCCAGAGTTCCGACTTTGACGTCCGACGTCCGTTTCGTCGCGCGCGCGCGGTCGACACGCGCGGTCGACGCGCACACTCGGTCCACCCGTCCTCGGTTCACGCCCCGTTCGTCCGCTCGGTGGACACACACCACGCCAGACGCGCTCTCTCGCGGAGATCATCGCATCGCATCTCGTCTCGTCCCGTCTCATCTCATCGTTCGAAACGAAACGTCGATCGATCGATGCCTCGATGCCACGGATGACGATGTATGGAACCATGGAACCACTCCACCGAGGGTCACGATCGGTCATCGAGTCCCCCGATCGATATCAGATGTCGCATCGATGAAACGAAAGAAACGAAAGAAACGAAAGAAACGAAACGAACATCCATCGGTCCATCGGTCCATCTACGGATGGATTGTCGTGTCGTGGATGTATTCCATCCAGGGTGCGACTGATTGATTGATTGATGTGATGATGATGACATCGAGGATGTCCTCGTCGTGGTGTGAGACGCGTGACGCGACGGTGGTCACACGCGCGCGCGCGAGAGGTTCGTGCGCGACGACGACGACGGACGGACGGACGGTCGTTTCTTAGTTTCTCGCGCACCGATGTCCGCGACGACGATGTCCGCGACGACGACGACGACGATGCGTTTGTCGAGCCGATGCGCGCACCGCGCGCGCGATCGCCGCGTCGACGCTTCCCGACGAGGAGCGCGCGCGACGAGACCGGCGTCGGCGCGACGATCGTCGGTCATGGTGACGAAGAGCGAGTACTCGGTCGCGGTGCTCGGCGCGGCGGGTGGAATCGGGCAATCGCTGTCGCTCCTCTTGAAGATGAACCCTCTCATCTCCGACTTGCGTCTGTACGACTTACAGGGGACGCCGGGCGTGGCGGCTGATTTGTCGCACACGAACACGACGTGCCAAGTGCGAGGTTTCGCCGGCGCCGAGCAATTGGAGGACGCGCTCAGAGGCGCGGATTTGGTCATCATTCCCGCGGGCGTGCCGCGCAAACCGGGCATGACGCGCGACGACTTGTTCGCCATCAACGCCGGCATCGTGCGAGATTTGTGCGAGGCGTGCGCCAACGCGTGCCCGAACGCGCTGGTGAACATCATCTCTAACCCGGTGAACTCGACGGTGCCGATCGCGAGCGAAGTGTTCAAAAAGGCTGGATGCTACGATCCGAAGAAGATTTTCGGCGTCACGACGCTCGACATCGTTCGATCCAACACCTTCGTCGCCGAGGCGAAGGATTTGGACATCAACGACGTCGACGTCCCCGTCATCGGTGGTCACGCCGGCATCACCATTTTGCCGCTCTTGAGCCAAACGTACCCGAAGTGCGAGTTCACCCCGGAGGAGCTCGAAAAGCTCACCGTGCGCATCCAAAACGCCGGCACCGAGGTGGTCGAAGCCAAGGCTGGCGCCGGTTCGGCGACGCTCTCCATGGCGTACGCCGCCGCGCGCATGGCCGAGGCGTGCTTGCGCGGTTTGAGCGGTGAATCGGACGTGTACGAATGCTCGTACGTCGCGTCCGACGTCACCGACCTTCCGTACTTTGCGACCAAGGTTCGACTCGGTCCGTCGGGCGCCGAGGAGGTCATGCCCATCGGCGACATCACCGAGTACGAGTCCGAGTGGTTGGCGAAGCTCAAGGTCGAGCTCAAGGGCAGCATCGAAAAGGGCATCAACTTTGTCAACTAATCTTATGTATCGGTCATCGAATCGCGCTCGCGTACTTTTATATACAAAACATCGTTTCTCATCGAATTAAAACCCATCTACTTTCCGTCCTCGCCCAACCACTTCAAGTTGCCGACGAGCAACACGTTGCTCGGCAAGTCTCCCGCGCACGGCGACAAGTACGTAAACTTTTTCTGCATCATGTCCACTTCGGTGACGTAGATGAAACCGGCCACGTTCGACGTCAACAAATCACCCTGTGTTTTCCCGTGACTCACCGCCAAGACGGAGTGTAAAAGAGACGTGGAGGGAACCACGGGGGCGACGCGCATGGGATCCGTCGACGGCGCCTGTCCGATGGGCAACGCCGACGTGGGCGCTCTCGGGCCACCACCGATGCGGTACATACTGATTTGAGAGAAATACGCCGTTTGCGATGCGGGCGCGAGCTCGCCCGTGGGCCCGTAAAAGTATTCCTTGAACATTCGGTCGCGAGACGCTCGTCTGTATTCGGGAGCGCGCTCGACGACGCCGCCCGACTTTTGTAATCGAAACACTTGACAGTCCGTGCCGTTCAGCTTTTGTTGGAGCTGCCCAAATAACCGCTCCTGACCGATGACGAACACATGATCTATTCTCAGCGCTTCTCGCGCGTGAAGCAACAGTTCCAAGCCCACGCCATCGATCCAACCCATCGTGTTCACGACGCATCCCGCCGCTCTGGCGTCTTCGTTCGCCTTGCTGCGCTCGTCCAACATCGTCCCCAATCTCGTCACGATGTGCTTGTAATAATCCGGATTGTTCACCGTCAAATCACCGTAAAAGTACGCCAGAGGCATCTCCAACGGAATGCCTTCCTCCACGTCTATCTGCGCGTCGATGGGCGCGGCGCAAATCGTTCCCGGCACCGTCACCGCGCCTTGTCCTAGATCTAAATCCACGTACAGCGGCGCCTGCCCCACGCGCGCGGCGTAATTACACAAAATCGCGCACACCGTGCTTTTCCCCACGTCCGTCGGTCCGACGCACATCACTCTCGGCCCTTCTCTCTGTTCGTCCTCCGCGTTCGACGCGGCGGCGAGTCTCTTGGCGTGAAGCACCGAGTGCGCGTTGGCGTACGACACCATCGGCGTCTCGCCAGCCACGTACGCGATCTCCACCTCCCCGATCACCTCCACCGTCGCGCCGTGGTACGTGAACACGGCCAATTTTCGTCCCTTCCCGCACGCGACGCTCTGATGTTTCGCGATTTCCGCGCCAAAGATTTCCCCCGACCCCTCCAAGAGTTTGACGCGCGCGTCCCCGTCTCGCGCCGTCTCCACGCGAAGCTCCTGTTCCGCCTCGAGGACGAACGTCTGCGTCGTCGCGTTCGCGTCCACCATCGCGTCTGCACGCTCGCGGTCGCGGTCACGATCACGGGCGCGTCGTCGAGTGCGCGCGCGCGCGGCGTGGAATCAATCAAATCAATCGCTCCCGCCGAGAATGCGTGGAGATGAATGATGCGTGAGACGAGATGCGATGCGATGATGCATGGATTGGATTGGATCGTCATTTGACGTCGTCATCCATTCGTCATGAGCGTGCCGAGGACGACGCTTCGACGCATCCCGCTCGGAAACGCGCGAGACGTGCTCGTCACCGACGTGTGCCTGGGCACGATGACGTGGGGCGTGCAAAACACCGAGGGAGAGGCGCACGCGCAGCTCGATTACGCCGTCAAGGAGCGAGGCGTCAACTTTATCGACACGGCGGAGATGTACCCGGTGCCGTCGTCGGATTCGCGATGGAAACCGGGAAGAACGGAGGAGATCATCGGAAATTGGTTGGAGAAGAACCAAGAGCTGCGGAAAGAGCTCGTCGTCGCCACGAAAGTGAGCGGGTACCAGGCGAAGAGCGAGACGGCGGGGAACCGGACCACGCCTCCGGGCGCGCCGGCGCCGGCGCGTCTGGACAAGGCGAGCGTGCACGCGGCGTGCGACGCGAGTTTGCGACGATTAAAGACGTCGTACATCGATCTGTATCAAGTGCACTGGCCGGATAGGTATCTTCCGATCGGTGCGTTCACGGGTTCGACCGAGTACGTGGCGAGCAAGGAGCGCTCGGACTCCGTCCCGATTAAAGAAACCGTCGAGGCGCTGGGAGAACTCATCGCGGCGGGGAAGATTAAGAATTACGGTCTGTCCAACGAGAGCACGTTTGGAGTGTGCGAATTCGTGCGCGCGGCGGATGAACTCGGGGTGAAACGACCGGTGTCGATTCAAAACTCGTTCTGTCTGTTGCACCGGCAATACGACACCGAGGTCGCCGAGGCGTGCGCGAAATCGAATTACGATATTCTTCTCCTTCCCTGGACGCCGTTGGCGGGCGGGGCGTTGTCCGGTAAATATCTCGATGGTTCTCGTCCGGAGGGCGCGCGCATGACCGTCTTCAAACACTTTCATCAGCGCTACCTCAACGAGAATAGCGTCAAGGCGACGGCGCAGTACAAGAAAATCGCCGACGACGCGGGACTCAGTCTCACCACGATGGCGCTCAACTGGTGCAAATCGCGATCGTTCCCGACGTCCACCATCATCGGCGCCACGACGCTCGAACAATTGAAAGAAAACATCGACGCCTTCGAGCCTACCGTCAAACTGAGCAAGGAGACGCTCAAGGCTATCGACGCCGTCCACGCGCAGTGCCGAGATCCGTGCATCGCGACGTGACGGGCGCCGAGGACGCCGAGACGCCGTATTGTTTCATTAAGAAGAAGAATAAAATAAGTTACCGACCAACCGACGAACCGACCGACCGACCGAACATTGTCATCACTGCTCCCACGCACGACGCGCGTTCACAGTCGCGAGCGTCGCGCGCTCGCGAATGCGCGCGATGAATGAATGAATGAATGAATGAATGAATGAATGCTGACAGATGCGCGCGTGACTCGTCAGTGCGACGCGTGCGGCGCGCTCGAACCGACGGGATGTCGGTCGGGGACGCCATCTCGCGTTCGTATCGCGCGTCCGCGCGTCGATCCGCGCGTCGAGTCGCGCGCGCGAGGACGATGCGCGCGACGAACGTGCCGTCCATCGTCTCGTTCGTCGCGCGCGTCGCGTGTCTCTTCGTCGCGGCGTCGGCGTCGGGATCGAGCGCGGGCGTCGCGCGCGCGACGAGGGACGATGGAAATATCGCATCGCTCTCCTCGTGGCTCGCGAGATTTAAATTCGACGTTCCCGCGCAGTCGTTTCGTGTGCCGTACGCGGGAATCGACGTCGACTTGAGCGCGATGACGTGCGACGACGCGACGGTGGGAAAGATGTCGAGCGACACGACGGCGACGGGGAGCAAGAGTGGGAACGCGATGGAAGATGAATTGCGAGCGTCGGTGTCGGACGTGCGATTCGAGTGCGTCTTGACGTGGGGGGTGACGGATAGATTGGGGAACAGAGCTATTGGAGACGCGTCGGCGACGGTGTCGAAATCGAACGCGCGCGCGTCGTTGGCGCTGGACGTGGACGACAAGATGCGTCCACCGTTACCGCGGGAGATACGCGTCAAAGAGTGCGAGGCGCAGGTATCCGTGACGGAGTTGACGTTTACGGGAGGGAAGTTTGCGGCGGTGTTGAACGCCGCGTCTCCCGCCATTCGATTGGAGCTCGGACGTACGCTCGGCGCGCTGACGTGTTCGTCGATGACGAGTGGGCTGAAAAAATTTAGCGGCACGGACCCGGGTCAGCGATGGGAGGATGGGCAGCTCGCGCGCTTAGAGCGCGTCATGCAGAACGCGTTCGAGGAGGCGCCGCCGATTCCGTTCCCGACGTACAACTCGAGCGTGGGCGTCGCGAATTTGAGCTCGAGTCCGTTTTTGTCGTGGTGCGAATACATGATGGGTGCGTACATCGGGGCGCAGGGACCGAGGTCTGTCAGCGCTTTCGCGCGCTGGATCGAGAGTCAAAACGAACAAAATGACGAGTACAACGCGCGCGTCGTGCGAGTGCCTCCCGTCTGGTTGTTTGATTCGGTGACGCGCCTACCGAAGGTGAGTCTGAGTCTTCCAGAATCGGCGCTTCGCGAAGTCGCATCTGTGATCGAAGGCGCGTCTTTCGTCGTGTACGATATGAAAGTTTTAGGTTTAGAGACGGCGAAGACGCTAAAAGGTCCGACGGCGCGGCGGTCGGGAACAATGGGAAACGTCAGCGGAGTGGACACGAAGTTCGATCTCACAATCGGTTGGGAACGCGTGCTCTTCAACGTGTCCGGCATTTTGGACATATTGCCAACCAACGTGCAGCTCGATCCCTGGATCGAGTCGCTCGTCGTGAGTTTCGAAGCGAGAGATCCGACGTTTGTCGTCACCGTCGGACTGGCGATCGACGAGTTCGAGCTCGGACAATTGCGAGGCACTCGCCAAGCGAATTTGGCGTGCGTCACTCGCACGATTGATCGCGCGCGCGTCGTCGAATTGCGTTGGAGTGGTAACCCGGGATCCATCATCGTCAATCCGTGGCGTTCCGATCGCGCCTCGAACACCAGCGACGACGGACTCGAAGCGAGTCTCGACAAGTTGATCACGGAGTCGTCGCTTTTGCTGACGGAAAAACTCGACGACGCGGTTCGATTAGCGATTTCCCATCAAATCGGCTCGAGCGTGAGGGACTGGCTCGACGAGGAACTTCAGCGACATCTCGCGCGACTGCGTTCGGGCGCGTGTCCTCGCGACACGGCGGCGTCTCGCACCGCGTCTGGGTTTGGGAGATTACTTTCGATCGTTTTCCTTTACGCCGCCGCGATCAGCTTTGGAATGTTCGTCACCGTTCTCTTCGGGTACTTCACCGTGGTGGTCGCCCTGGGTAAATTCGGTAGACGATGCTACGACGTCGCGCTGAGACATTTGACGACGAGTCATCAACATCGAGACGATGCGCGGCGCGGAGATTACGCCGAGAGAGGTTTATTCGGCGACGAGGACGACGATGTAGATCCGGACGAGGACGCGCTCGCGTACTCGACGCCGCGATCGTCGTCGACTAAGAGGAATTACACGAGAGCGTCCTTCCACTCGGGTCGGCCGAGATCGTTACAGACGGATGAGGACGACACGAGCATGATCACGGAGAGTCTTCTCGGTGAGGCTGAGATTGACGACGAAGGGAACATCGACGTCAACGAAGAATCTCTGGTGAGACGAAGCGTCGCGCTATGCGATTCAGAGGTGATTCCGAGGAGCGCGAAATTCGGCATGCCCGTTCTGTACGCAATGACGTGCATGCTCTTTCTGTCGTCCAATCTGAGCGTCGGAGCCGCGGTGCAAGTGCGAGCCTTTAAGCGAGAACTCGCGCGGAGCGATGCGGGCGACGTCGACATTCTTCTGCCCGAAGTCTTTACATTTTCGCTCATGGATACCGTGTCGAACATGTGGCACGCGGGCGTGTACGCGCTCTCGGCGCTCATTCTCATTTTTTCAGGAATATGGCCCTACGCGAAACTGTTCGCAATGTGGTCCGCGTGGGCGACGTCGTGGGCGACTCCGGAGAATCGTCGACGACTTCTCGAACGCGTCGACGCCGCCGGAAAATGGTCTCTGATTGACGTGTTCGTCATGATGTTGTTTATGGTTTTATTTCATTTTCAAGTCGCGACGTCGTCGGGAGGTCTCGGCACGCTCACCGTGTCCGTCCGACCGCGAAGGGGCTTTTTCATCTTTGTCCTCGCGACGTTTCTGTCCATGATTCTCGGGCACGTCACGCGTGTGTACTGCGACGCGCATCGCGAGAACCAACGCCGGGGCGACGGGGACGAACGCGACGAGTCGCTCGATGGCCGAAACGAAGACGAAGGCGCGGACGACAGAGACGGCGAAGACGATCGAGTCGACATTCTATGGAAGGCTGCCTGGTCCGAAGACGCGACCAAGGCGTGGATCGTTGGAAGCGGTACGTGCGCCGTACTCGTGGGGACGATCGTGTCTTTAATTTTCGCGTTCAACGCGATTTGCATCCAGTTCACGATGCTCGGCATCGCCGGCGCGGCGTTGGGTCCGGAGGCGTCCACTCGTTCTATGTCGTTGCGCTCCGTCATTTTCGAAGTGCGCCACGCGTCGCCTGATTTATCGGCGTTTCTCTCCAGATTTAACGAGTGGGTGCTGTTGACGTTGTCATTCGTCGCGCCGCTGTTACGTCTGTGCGCCATGGTTGCGATTTGGACGTTACCGTTGCGACGCACGCAGCGGGGCGTCCTATGGCGAGTGAAAGACATTCTCGACGCGTGGAGCGCACTCGACGTCATGTTGTTTTCGTTTCTCGCCGCCATTTTCCAGATTCGTCGATTTCTCGCCTTTATGCTCGGCGGCAACTGCGACGCGTTGAATACGACGCTGCAGCAATTCGTCACCGGTCCGCTTCAACACGGACACGATTTGTGTTTCGACGTGCACTCTTCACTCGGCACCGGGTGTTGGCTCCTCGCGGCGTGCACGTTCGGGACGTCGCTTGCGTCGTTCGTCGTCGAACGCGCGCGTCGATTGGAAAACTAAATTAGTATTCGTCTTTGTACCGCTGTATTTGTTTGTAGTAATGACGTACGCACCGCTCGCAGAGAGACGCGCTCGCGCATTCTCTTTGGGGACGGGACGACACATGTACGTCCAAATACTATCGTATACGTGAATTCACCAATCACGAATCGTCTCATCACTTTCGGGAGGGAGGTAGTAATAACGCGAAACTAACAACGCGCGCCGCACTACGCGAGCGACTTGACCATTTCAGGGGCAAGCATAAACTTGACGGCGCCGACGCCGAAACCGGGTTGGGTGTAGGACGTCGCGAGATTCATAGCGATTCCAGTTGGCCAGAGCGCGTTCATGTCGCAGCAAGACGTATCGAGCGCGTCGAACGTGAACTGTGTTGCGGGATTGGTACCGACTGAGTAGCTGCAAGTATGCGTACCTCTTCGAGAGTTTACGCCCGCCAACTTGAGTGCTCCGTTCTCAACATACACCTTCATCCTCACCATGTAGACTGTGGCCCCGTTGAAAGATCCACCGAGCCAGTACGCTTCTTCCGCCGTAGCAGCGGGCATTCGGTGCGGCGCAAGCATTCTGACGCACTT